>Ga0187892_10002625_pt1 | contig 35205 bp, 28 predicted proteins | sample MA1701073metaG_FD_139345 | JGI IMG/M metagenome (GOLD analysis project Ga0187892, IMG submission 139345) | Bio-ooze microbial communities from a basaltic lava cave in the Kipuka Kanohina Cave System on the Island of Hawaii, USA - MA170107-3 metaG ... | reverse complement strand
GCTCTCCCCGCGGGACCGTGCGCTCGCGCGGATCGCCGAAGCCGACCACCATCGATCTCGTGGCCCCATCTGAGCGCGGCGACGCTCCGCGACACAGCGTGTCCCGCGGGGAGAGCCCCCACCCCACCCGGCGCTTTGTCGGCTCATTTCTGGCTCGGGACACTAGGACGGCGGACGAGAACTCCGTCCCGGCATAGAGGACGGCGCCATGAGCAGGCGACCGGCCTGCCGCGATGACGGTCTTGCCCGTGAACCTCCTCACAGGAGAGTTGATGCTTCGATGGCGACGAGTTCCCGGGGGGGGGCGACCAGCATCGTGTTCCTCCAACAATGCATCTCAATGGCCAGGGAAGGGAGGGCTCACTCATGCAGGAGTCTTCACGCGCAGTGGCGCAGGTCATAGCGCCGGAGCCGGTTGTCGAAGGCGCGGGCGTTCACCTCCGGCGGAGCATCGGGACGCGAGGGCTGGACCACCTTGATCCTTTTCTGCTTCTCGACCACTTCGAGTCGGTCAACCCGTCGGACTACGAGGCGGGGTTCCCGTACCACCCGCACCGCGGCATCGAGACCGTGACGATCGTCCGGAAAGGAGAAGTGCGACACGGAGACTCGCTGGGGCACCGGGGGACGATCGGCGCCGGGGACATCCAGTGGATGACCTCGGGCAGCGGCATCCTCCACGAAGAAATGCCGCGGGTACGCCCGGAGGGAATCGCGGGGTTGCAGCTGTGGCTCAACTTGCCGGCGCGCGAGAAGATGAGCCGCCCGAAGTATCGCGACCTGCAGGGCGATGCCCTGAGCGAGACCAAGGCGGAAGGAGGCGCGATGATCCGCGTCATGGCGGGCGAGGCGGCTGGCGGCCGGCTGGTGGGGCCAGTCGGGGGGCTAGCGGTGGCGCCCAAGTTCATCGACGTGACGCTGCCGGCCGGCACCGCGTTCCGCGAGCTGGTGCCGCGGGGCCACACGGCGTTCGCCTACGTGGACCATGGCGATATCCGCTTCGGGCCGGAGCAGACACCTGCCCGCGCGCCCGCTCTGGTCGTCTTCGGTGAGGGCAACGTCGTGGAGGCGTCGGCCGGCGTGGATGGGGGGCGCTTCCTCCTTGCCGCGGCTCGACCGCTTCACGAGCCGATCGCTCGCCACGGGCCGTTCGTGATGAACACGCGCGCCGAGATCGAGCAGACGCTCGAGGAGCTTCGCACCGGCCGCTTCATCCGCGAGGAGCCGCGCGACCAGTAAGGCGAGGCTAGCACCTGGGCCGGAACCCGCTCCCTGGGTCGCCCCTCAAGCCCGGGCTCGATGAGCGCCGGAATACGCACTCACCCATCGGACGGGGAGGCGGACCAAGCGAGACGGTGGGCGCAGTATGTCACCAGGCGAGCTTCCCTTTGTCGACGTCGCTCCCCTGGATCGCATAGGCCCACTGCTCCCACGGGCTGTTCGTGTAGGCCATGTCGCGGATCGACTTGAACCAGTTCTGATCGGCAAAGATGCCCACGATTCCACCGACGATGCCGCCGCCCACCGCCCAGACAATCGAGACGCCGTAGTAATAGACCCCGAAGATCCGGTTCTGCATGATGTGGACCGTCTCATGCTTCAGGATCGTTCCCTCATTCCCATTCAGGTTGCTGATCACCGCTCCCTGGGTGAACGCGAACGCCTTGTCCAAGTAGAACCCGCTCTCGTAGACCTGCCGGTTCTGGCGCTTGCTCAGGTCGGAGCGGTAACTCGACGGGGCGGCCATGAGGTTGTAGATGTTGACCACGTTCCCGACCGACGTGCCGAGCAACCCCCAGGTCGAGTCGGAGAGGAACGATACCCACCCCTCGATGCGTCCGAATTCGTAGATCGACCGGGTGCCGGTCAAGAGGCCGTTGAGGCCGCCCATCAGGCCGCCGATCGCGCCGAGCACCGGGCCGCCCACCGCCATGCCAACGCCCCAGCCGAGGACGGTCCCAAAGCCCGTGGTGAGCGCCGTTTCGCTGGCGATGTTCCAAACATCGATCGCGCTCCGACCGTCCGCGATCCCGTAGACCGCGCCAGCGACGAAGCCGACGATGAACGGAATTGCAAAGAACCAGCGGCCGCTCGGGTCCTTGAAGACCAGCGGATTGTTCAGCGCGTATGCGTAGAGGTTGAAGCCCTGCGGCATGCGTGCCGGGCGGTCGGGGTTTTCGAAGACGTACCAGTCCGGTGAGACGAAGCGCCCGAGGGAAGGCGCGTAGTGGCGCGCCCCAAGGTGCAGGAGCCCGGTCTCCACGTCCCGCTCATGGCCCAGGTAGCGGTCCAGGGAGATCCCCCGATCGAGTGCGGCGCCGAAAGGCGAGTAGCGCTGATTCTGGAGGATTGCCCCCGCGCCGTCGGTGGCCAGGAGGAGCGTGCCGTGATGGTCGACAAGATAGCCCACCAGGCGGACCGCGCCCGCATCGGGCGCCACTTCATCGGCGACCAGCCACTGGTCGAGGTAGACGTGCCGGATGCGGTGGTCCGCGTGCCGCTCGTAGACGTCGGCGACGTAGCGCACGGCCCGCGTCGCCCCCGCCTGCTCGATCTCCTTTAACACCCGGCGGCCTTGTGGGTCGTACCGAAGGCGCACCTCGGTTCCACCAGTCCGGCGGACGCGGGTTAGCCGGTCCAACGGGTCGAACTCGAGCCCCTCCAGGTCGCCCAACGCGGCGAGATGACCCCGCGCATCGTAGGCGGCTATTTCTGCGGCCGCCCCCACGGTCACGCGCGTGAGCCGACCCGGTCGCCCCGGATCCCCGTATTCGTAGCGGAGGGGAAGAGTGTCGCTGGCCTCGAGCAGGTTGCCCTCTGCCTGATAGCGGTAGCTTCCTTCCCGAAGCAGCGCACCCGCCGGCCCGCCGGCGCGGACGGTGAATCCGGTGAGCCGGTGCAGGCCGTCAAGCGTGAAGTCGTGCTGCTCGCTGCCGCCCGGGGTCTCGTCGACCAGCGAGGTGACGTTGCCCACGGCATCGTAGCCGTAGCGGAGCCGGCGGAGCAGGTCCGGCCCGCGGTGCGCGGCGACCTCGCTGAGCCGCTGAGTAGAGGGGTCGCGGGGCAGCGTGACGGCGACCCCATTCGCCAGCGTATAGCCTTCGAGCGCGCCGTCGGCGCCGTAGAGGAGTCCGGAGAGCACGCCCGGGATGCCGGCGACCGCACCGGAGGCGTCCCGGACGTATTCCAGCCGTCGACCGTCCGGATAGGTGAGCGCAACCAGTTCGCCCTGGAGATTGTAGAGGCGGTCGATGGCGAGCGGGGCGCCGCCTGCCTCGGCCTCCTGGTGGACCATTCGTCCCGCGCGGTCGTAGCCGTAGCGGAGAACCACCTCCGGTTCGCGCACCACCGCGAGCCGCCCGTCGAGGAACGGCGTTGCGGGACGCTCGGGGTCGGCGTCGTAACTGTACTCGCGGAGAATGCGGCGAGCGCCACCGGGCGGCGTATGTTCGACCCGGGTCGGCCGACCGGCGGTGTCATACGTATAGAAGAGCCGGCCCCCGTCCACCATCACCAGCTCGGCGATCCGGCCCAGGGCATCGCGGTAGTAGGTGCGGGCGCCCAGGTCGCGATGGACGATTCGCACCGGTTCGCCGGGGCCAGCAAAGACGTAGCGGACCACCTCGCGGCCCGCCTCATCCAGGACGGCGGCCAGCCGGCCGTCGTCAGTGATCTGGTAGGCCGTGACGACGGTCGTCCCGTCTCCCACCGCGTCCTCGATCCGGATCACACGGCCGCGCGCGTCGTAGCGCTCCAGGCGGGCCGGTGGGCCGGGTGGCTCAGCGTCCTCGGGGTCCCCGGCGGCCTCTGCTTCCCAATGCCGCACCAACTGAGTCCCGCGCACCGTCCGGCGCCGGACCGGCCCCGGTCCGGCGACCGATTCGACGTTGCCCTCTTCGTCGTATCGGTAGTGGATACAATCTGGGCCGGGCGCCGGCGGCGGGGTGAAGCCGAGGTCGGGGACGAAGACCGGCGGGAACTCGACGCTCGCCTTCAAGCGCGGATTGAGCCGCAAGCGCCGCGTGGCGACGAAGCGCCGCGCGCCGCCAGGGCCATCAGCGCCGGTGGCGACCTGAAGCGCGATCTTGCCGAAGCCGTCGTAATACACCCTGGTGATCCCAACGTCAGGAAAGCCGGCCAGGTCCGCCCCGGCCCCGAACTGGACTCGGTCGTGGCCCGCACCCCGCACTTCGGCCGCGGTGACCGAGACCGGCAGGGTCGTAAGGTTCAACCGCCAGCACTGGACGAGCTGTTCTTCCCCCGCGTCGTCGCGCTCGTAGTGCGCGACCAGTCGGCCCAGCGGGTCGCACTCCGCGCGGAGGAAGCGACCGTTCCCCGCGACAATGCGTGCCGGTTCGCCCGCTCGGCGGTCGAAAGTGAATTCCGTCGTCATTCCGCGCGCGTCTGTGGCGCGGATCGGGAAGACTCCGTCGGCGTCGTGGGCGAGGGTCGTCGGGTTCTCGAGCGGGTCGCGCCGCTCGACCACGTTGCCCTGCCCGTCTCGTCGCACGCTGAAGGTGGTGGCATAGAAGCCGCGCGTGTCGCCCGCACCAGCCAGAACGTAGCCGAGCGGGCGGAGGTCTCGGTCGCCGACGTAGTCGGGCGGTAGCCGCGCTTGGAGGAGTGCGAGGTTTTCCACCCGGGTGACGAGGCCTGCCGTCGCCTGGCCTTCCGGGAGCCCCAGGAACGGCGGGCCGTCGTAGTGCCGAATTTCGATCGAGAGCGGTACGCCCTCGCGGTCCCGCAGCTCGCGGCGCACCGGCAAGCGGACCAGCCAGTCCGCCTCGTTCCCCGTGTAGGTGAAGCGCTCCTCGAGGCGGAGGGCATTCTCCGGCGCCTCCCCGGCAAACGACCACGAAGAACGGCGCAGAAGCAGGTTTCCGAAGAAGTCGTAGTCCGGCGTCTCCGACCGCTCCACTCGGGTCGGCCCATCGCCAGGGTCGAACTCGCGCGTCTCGACCGCAGCGATAAACGGAAAGAAGATGGTGCGACCGGGTCCTGCGTGGTCCTGGCGCGTTTCCCAGGTATGGACCGTCTCCCGGCGAGGCAAGCCGCCCGCGAAGATCCGCCGGTGGATCGGTGCGCCGGCGAGGGCACGCTGGCGGTCCCGCTCCAGCAGGTCCGGATGCTCGGGGTCACCTTGGAAGAAGGTATATTCCTGGCGGACGGCGGGCGTGGATTCATCCCCGTCCAGCTCGACCGTCACCTGCCGGAAGCCGCGGAACTCGCGCCGCGGCCCGTCGTAGACACCGTCGTGATACCGGATCGAGAGGTCGGTCTGTCGCCCGCTGATCGTGTCTCGCTCTCGAAGGGTGCGGAGCACCTGCACCGTGAGCGGCAGCTCGCCGGTCCAGTCACGGCCCTCCTCGCGGTCGGCCAGGCGCATGGCGGTCGTGGCAGCGTATTCCATCTCGAACCGACCGCCCATCCCGTTGTCTACCATGACCATCAGGGAGGGTGCGCGACCGCTGTCCAGGCGGAGAAAGCGGTAGCCAGCGCTCTCCGCCGTGGTTGCCGGAGCGCTCCAGGCGAAGCCGGGCCGGCCGTCGCCGAACAGATCGGCGGCCAGAATGTGAGCCCCCGGCGGGGGGGCAACCGGCAGCTCGACGGGCGGCGAGAAGGACTGGCCCCCGCGGTTCAGCCAGAGGAGGGTCCGGTCATGGTCGAAGTAAACCAGATCGGCGCAGCCGTCGCCGTCGAGATCCACCAGGTGGAGGCGCTCCTCGCGGTAGCCGTCAGGCAAACGTGGGGCGTGTCCGAGCTCGACGCGGGCCCCCCATCGCCCGTGACCCAGGTATGGCCAGTACGCAACGTCGCCGCTGCGGGCGACCACGAAGTCCTGGAGGCCGTCGCCGGTCATGTCGGCCAGCCGAACGCCGCGGTCACCGAATGCTACGTCAGGGAACACTTCCAGGTCGCCAACGCGCGACACGGCCTCCACTGGTTCCCAGCCAACACCGGGCGCGTGCCGGCTAAGCAGCAGATGGTCCGGGCCGGTGGCGATCAGATCGGTAACGCCGTCTCCATCCAGATCCATCAGGCGGGTGTCGCCCGCCGCCAGCCGGAGGGACGGCCGGTCCCGAAAGAGCGTGGGCTCCGGCTCGAAGCCGCCCCGGCCGTTCGCCCGGAAGGCGGCCGCGAGCGGCTGGTCGACGGCGAAAAGGTCGACCCTACCGTTGCCGTCCAGGTCGGCGAAGGCCACCGCCTCGCGCTCGAGGCTGACCGTCGCTGGCACCCCATCCACCGCTTCCGGTCCCTCCAGGAACCCGTCGCCCCGGTTGCGCCAGAGCAGCATGCGGACTCCGGCGCTCTGCAGCACGTCCGGCAGCCCATCGCCCGTCATGTCCACCAACTGGGCCAGCGGGTCGTCGAGCGCGGGCGGGGCGATCGCCGCCTTCAGCTCATGCACCTCCCAGGCCGCCAGGTCGAGAGAGGAATAGCCAAAGCGGGGCTCGGGGAAGCGCGCCGTTTCCTCCCCGTCGGTCGCGGAAAGCGTCACCCGCTCGAGGAGCGACGCGCCATTGTTCGATGCGTCGTAGGCGAAGGAGTAGGTGCGCAGCAGCAGAGGGTCGGGCCGGTCGCTGTGGATCGTGACCGCGCGAGCGCGCAGCGCTAACCGTCGCTCGAACCCGGCGCGGCAGTGCCGCATCAAATCGGGACGCGCCTCGTAAAGGACGCGGACGCGGAAGATGCTGTAGCGCACCTCTTCGAGGTATAGCCGGTTCCCGTCGCGCCGGTAGGCGTAACGGATCGAATTTCCCGCGGCGTCCCGCTCCTCTTCCAGCAGCCAGGCGAAGGTCCGCGCGCCGTCTTCCTCGCGGGCCTCCGCCGTTTGTCCGAAAAACAGGGTCCGCCCATCGCCAGTGCGGACGCGCCAGCCGTCGCCCTGGCGCTCGATGAACCAGCGGCGGTGGTCCGTCTGGGGCCGATAGCTGCCGTCGCCCATCGCGACGAGGACCTCGGCATCCCCGAGGACGAAGGCGTCGACATCGGTGTAGGTCGGGACACCACGGTCGCTCTGGCGCTCGATCTTGAGGAGATTGAGTCGCCAGCCCAGACCGAAGGGGCCGGCGCCCGCACCGGTGCCGTATACGAGCGAGAGGGAAGGCCGGAGCTCGTTGGGGCCGCGCGGACAGTCGAACGGAATCGCGTAACTTCCGCTGCCGCGCACCAGGTCGGGCTCGAACCGGCCGCCCAGCGGCGAGATCGCCGCCCCGCCCGCCGGCAGGTCGGCGAGCCCCGGCGCCACGCCGGACGACTCGCGCATGGCTAGACCACCTCCCCCACGAACTGGAACCCGTACTCGAGGCCGAACTGCAGATTGTAGACGCGGTCGAACCGCACGCGACCCTCTTCCGTCAGCGGCGCTCCGCCGACCACCGCCACCTCCCAGGCACCGAGCGGGTTCGCGCCGCCGAGGCCGGCCAGGGCGCCGTCCTCGCTGGAGACGACCCCCTGCGCGTCGGTGGTCACCGTCCCCGTCGTGCCGTTGGGGCCGGTGACCCGCAGCTCGATCCCGGCGTTCGGCACGCCGGGCTTCGTCACCACCCGGAAACTCGCCGTCAGGACCTGGAACGCCTGCTGGTTGGGCGGCAGGCGGTAGGCGTCGAGGGTGAAGCGCGCCGTTCCGTCGCGGTAGAAGGCATACCAGGCATCGGGGAAGTCGTAGCGGAGGGCGAAGGCTTTCAGCCGCTCGAGCTCGCCGTCGCGGGGTGGCCGTGCCAGTACGAGCGACCGCAGGCCGCCATCGTGCGTTGCGGTGTAGTAGAGCGCGAGCCGCAGGTCGAAGATCCGTCGGAAGTCGAACGGGTTGCTGCGTCGCGGCAGGTGGATCTGCCAGGTGGTGCCTGCGCCCAGGCCCTGAAAGAGGCCGCGCACCCCGGTGTCCGCCCCGTAGAGAAAGGCGTCGTGGCGCAGGACAAACTCCGAAAGCGCCATCGTATCCACCGCGTGGACGCGGCGGCCCGTGCCGCCGTCCCGCTTCCGGTAGGTCGAAACGCCGCCCGCGGCCAGCGTCCCGTTGAGACCGGACTCCGGCAGCAGGCCGACCACCTCCAGCTCGACCGCCTCGATCCGCTGCGCGTAGAAGCCCGGGTGGCGCTGGTCGAACTCCAGGAGGTCGGTTTCGAACACCAGCAGGCCGGTGCGGCGGAACTCCTCGAACTGCGCCGGAAAATCGCCGGCCAGCGAGATCACGTCCTTGAGCCGGCTCTCCTTGCGCGTCTTGTTGGTGATCGCGTGGTAGGTAAAGGAGTCGATGTCGCGCAGGAGGCTGTCGCCGCCGAGGAGGCGGCCCTCCTGCCCTGCGGCGTTCTGGGCCACGGTATGGCCGTAATCGGTCTTGATGATCCGAATCTCGGTGTCGTTCTCGAAGTTATAGGCCCGCTCCATCAGCTTGGCGATCCGGATCCCACGGTCCAGGTAGCTGCGCGAGATGTCACGCAGTACGTCCGCCATCTTGCTCCAGGTCTCCGGGGTGAAGTACTCGTCGTCGAAGGCGCGTAAGGCGGCTTCGGCGAGCCCACCGCGTTGAAGCGCCGCCTGCCACGCCAGTTCGGCGGCCTTGGTCCGATGCTCCGCGGCCGTGACCTGGGTGCGCGCCAGGTCCACTCCCTTCTTCAGCTCTTCGATGTTGTCGTCCATCCGCTTCAGCTCGTAGGCGCGCGTCTTACGGCCCGCCCGGAGCGTCGCGGCAGCGGCCAGTTTCGGCCCGGGCCCTTCGAGCCGTTCGCCGCGGTCGAGCCGGTTCGCCAGCTCGCTGATCTCGGCGTAGAGCGCGTCCTGACCCCCGGCCAGGGCCTGGGCGGCGGCGCGGGCCCAGATTTCGGTCGCGCTCGTCTGTTCGTAGTCGTTTCGCTGGCGCTGCGCGTCGTCGCGGCGGCGCTCGGCCAGGGCGAGCGCTGCCCGCGCCGACGCCTCGTCCGCGCGCGCGGCCTCCAGCTGCTGGAAGCGGGCGTCCGCCTCCGCGCGGGCCAGTGCCTGCGCCATCTCGAGGTCGCGCCGGCCGCCTTCCTCGGCCTCCTGGCGCTCCTTGAACTGGATGAACTGTCGCTCGGCATCGATCGCTTCCCGCGCGAACCCGCGCGCCACCCCCTGCAGGTACTCGAAGGTGTGGATCGGCGAAAGAAGCAAGCCGTAGAAGTCGAGCCCTTGCGCGATCTGCTGGAGGTAACCATTCGCCTCGAGCACCAGGCCGGCGATCTCCCAGTTCACCTCCGGCAGCGGCCGCTGGACGATCCCGTTGATCAGCGCTCGCGCGGCGTCCGCGGGCTGCGAGAGCGAGGCCGTCGTGTAGAGCAAGGACGCGGGGACCTCACCCGCGGCGCCAATGATCTTCACGTACTGAACGCCCGCCGCCGCCAGGTTCTCCGCGCGGTAAAGCGTGCTGCCCCACGCCAGGGCGTTCCGGGCCAACCGGATCCACAGCGCCGTCGCCTCCACGCTGGGATTGAGGAAGGAATAGCCTGCAGCCTGCCGATAGTGCTCCTCCGCGCGGGAGTAAAGACCCAACGCGTGGTAGGCGTCGCCGATCCGGACCGGCAACGTGTAGCCGTATAGCTGAGCAAGGTAAAGAGTGAGAGTCGCCGTGCTGCCCACCTGCCAGGCGAGGTCCGCCGCCCGCTGCGCGCTCAGGCGCGGCTCGTAGAGGCGGACCGTCAGCTCGCTCGGCGGAAGGCTGCCGCTTAGCGCGAAGGTCACGAGCTGCTCACCGGCCTGGACACCCACCTGAAATGGCCGCGCCTGCTCCCGCTGCTGTGCCGCACTCTGTACGGGCACGGAGGCCCAGCCGTCGACCCGACCCGCGAGACGGAGGGTGATCATGCTCGCATCGCGGTTGCGAATGGCGGCGAGCGCCTCGGGATCCCGGGCGACGGTGTTCGCCCCCTGGTGAGAGAGCGCCCGGAGCGGTCCTGCGGCGGCCGCGGACAACGTCCCGGCTTCCAACGTGACGGCGAGGGCACCCCCTGAGGGATCAGGACGAGCGCGCCCGTCGGGCACGGGGGGAATCGCCAGTCTCGCCGCCAGTTCCGCCGCGCGGTTGAAAAGCTCCTCGGCCTCCTGACGGTTCCCGAGTTGTTGGGCAGCGACGGCGGCGATGTGCAGCGCCTGCGCCTCACCGACCCGATCCTTAGCGCGCCGGAACTGCTCGGCGGCAGAGCGCGCGGCCTCCGCCGCCCGGTCGGGCCCGCCGATCTGCAGGCTCGCCGCGGCAAGATTCTGTTCGAGCGTTGCGAGCAGTGCCGCGTCCGCGTCGCCTTCCAGTCGCACCGCCTCGCGCGCCTCGCGCAGCAGCCGGAAGGCTGGTTCCGCCTTGCCATCCTGCAGCAGGGAGATCGCTTGCGCCCCGGCCACCTGAGCTGCCTCCACGCCGGCCGTGCCCTCGCGGAAGCCGGTCTGCATGTAGGGGCGGACCGCGTCGGGGACCGCCGCATCGCTCTCGGGCGAGGAGAACGGCCGCGTCGGCGCCACCTCGGGCCGGACGAGCGCAGCAATTCGTCCTGAAGCCGCGAGCAGGCCCTTCTCGATCTCGGCGGAGACGGGGAGCGCGAATGCCATCCGCTGCAGGTAGCTGTCGGCGTCAAAGGGCGGGTGAAGAACCTGGTAGATCCGCGCCCGCGCCCGCTGGAACGCTTCCAGCGCCCCCCGGTAGCGCCCGCTGCAGAGGGCGGCGTCGCCGTCGCGGAGCAGGAGCTCCACCTCCGCCATCGCCGCCCGCTCCTGGTCGCCGGCCCGGCCGCTGGTCGCCAGCCCAACGTCAGCCACGATTGCTGCCCGCTCGCGTAGCCGCGGGAGTACCGAAATGAGGCTTGCCTGGTAGTCCGTGAACGCCATCGCCGCCCCCATTTCCTGTCGCCGCCCCGGCCGAGACGGGTCCAAAGGACACATGCCGTAGGTGATCCCTGTCGGCCCAACGCCGCCGATGGAGACCCCGGAGCCGGCGCGAAGTTCGTTACGTGACTAACGCTTCTCCGTGGTCGCGCGTCGGGTTTGCACCCTCTGCCACTTTTCCCCGGCCCGCGCAGGAAGATCGCGCCTCCCAGAGGCCAAAGTCAAGCGCTGCGCGCAGGGGGCAGGGGCATTGCCGATCTGGAAGGTGCACGCCTTCGTCCGATCCCGCGACCGCCGCTGAGGCGACCACGCCCCAGTTCTCAAGGGGAGTTCGCGAATCGAGATTGTCTTCATGTGACACACCGTGATACACGTGGACCGGCCCGGGGCTACCGCCTCCGTGATGTTCTCGCTGGCGGGCCTGAAGACCGCCCGGGGGCTGGATCAGCGACATCTGGCGGCCGCGGGTGGCTTCACGATACGCTTCGCCTACGTCCTTCGCCGAGGAGTCTATACGGATGAGCGTCTCCCTTCGCCAGATCCACCCCGTGTTCGTAGGCCAAGTGTCCGGGATCGATATCACGAAGCCCCTCTCGCGCGATGAGGTAGCGACGGTCGAGGCGGGGATGGATCGCTATGCCGTGCTCGTGTTCCACGACCAGCAGGTGACCGATGAGCAGCAGATAGCGTTCAGCCTCAACTTCGGGACCCTGGAGAACGCGCGGGGCGGCAACATCACCAAGCCGGAGGACAAGCGGCTGCGCGACGGGATGAATGACGTCTCGAACCTCGGGCGCGACGGCCAGCCGCTCGACCGCGACTCGCGCCAGCGCCTGTTCAACCTCGGCAACATGCTGTGGCACTCGGACAGCTCGTTCCGGGCGATTCCCGCCAAGTACTCGCTGCTCTCGGCGCGCGTGGTGAATCCGGTCGGCGGCAACACCGAGTTTGCCGACATGCGGGCGGCGTACGACGAGCTCGACGCGGGCACGAAGGCGGTGATCGAGGATCTGGTGTGCGAGCACTCGCTGATGTACTCACGCGGCTCGCTGGGGATGCTGGACTACTCCGAGGAGGAGCGCGCGATGTTTCGGCCGGTGCGCCAGCGGCTCGTGCGAACGCATCCCGTCACCCGCCGCAAGTCGCTGTATCTGTCGTCCCACGCCGGCGCGATCGTCGGCATGCCGACGCCGGAAGCCCGCATCCTGCTCCGCGAGCTCACCGAGCACGCCACTCAGCCGACGTTCGTCTACGCCCACCGATGGACCCGGTGGGATTTCGTCATGTGGGACAACCGCCAGATGATGCACCGCGTCCGCCGCTACGACGACACTCAGCCCCGCGACATGCGTCGCACCACAGTCGCCGGCGACGCTCCGACCACCACCCAGATCGAGGCAGCCTGAGGTCCCTCGCCCGGACCCGATCATCGCCCAGGGCACCAACTGGCGGTTTTCTCGACGAGCTAAGAAGGAGCGGAAAGGGCAGAGGCCGCGGCTGAGGGCGGGCAGGTGATTGAGTAGGTGGAGCATAGACGATGACCGACGACGGCGACCTGGCCCGGGATCTGCAGCGCGGCGTCTCGCTGCCCGCCTCCTGGTACACGGACCCTGCCATCGCCGTGCGCGAGCGCGCCCGGATCTTCCGTCGCGCGTGGCAATACGTGGGCCGTGCCGAGCAGATCGCGCGGACGGGCGACTTCTTCACCGGGGTGGCGGGCGACGTCCCCATCGTCGTGGTGCGAGGCGAGGACAGTGTCCGCGCCTTCATCAACGTCTGCCGGCACCGGCGGCACGAGGTGGTCGAGGGAGCGGGCAACGGTCGGACGCTCCAGTGCCCCTACCACGCCTGGACGTACGGTCTCGACTCCTCCGTCCAGCGCGGGCTGCGCGCTGGACTGCCGGAGCGCGCCCGACTTTTGACGAAGAGCGAGCACCTCGTCGTCCACTTCCAGCAGCTCGTGCTCTCGGCGCTCGACTGAAGTACCAGCTGACGATCCCTGGAGCACGATGGCGCGCCAGGGCCTCTACGAGGAGTCGCGAGGACTACTTGTCCCGGATCGCCCCTTGAACCTTCGCGGCGACCTCGGGCGGAATGGTCGCCATCCCGTGGTCTTTCCTCGCGTGCTCCGCGCCCTTCGCCATCACCTCCGCGACGTCCTTGCCCTCGATTACCACGCTGCAGCCGGGCATGAGATCACCGCACCTGAGCTCTTTCATGGTGGTCCTCCTCGAGATCGGCGACCGAACCCGGTCTGGGTGTCCCGCTCGCCGAAGCTATCGTCGGTGCCTACTGTGCGCGTGGCCCCTGCGGTTGTCAAACGCTCCTGGGTGGCAGGCCTCCGGTCAGGCTCCGAGGTGTCTCGCCGCCAGGACGCCTGGCATGGATGGGAGGCCCGCGCTCATCGCGTGCCCTCGCGGGTCCAGTGGTCCCACCCGCGCGCGGCCATCGCCACCGAGCGCGCGACGTCCTCCGCGAGCAGATAGCCCTCCGACACCAGCCGCTCCGCGGCGGCGCGCACCCGACCGAGGTATTCGTCGCGCGAGCGATAGCGCTCGGCGATCGACAGCCGCGGGTCGCCCGACGCCTCGCGCTCGGCGCGCGTGTGGGCGAAGGGCAGCGTGGACCCCGCGAAAACCAGGAGCTGCTCCGCGCCGCCGATGTCCGGGTGGCGGAGGTTCCACCCGGTGTGCGTGGCCAGGGGCACCGCCAGCTCGGGCAGGACGATGCCGCCGCGCTCGTTGCCGTCGGCGTCGACCGCGGAGACGCGCGACCCGAACGGCAGCCCCACGACCTTGGGCGGGGCCTGCTCCACCCGCCCCGCCCCGGCCTCTGGGCCAAAGTCGAGGCGCTGGGGCCGCGGCGAGTGAGCCGGGTAGCGCGCCCCGGGGATCCGCGCGAACAGGGGCGCCAGCGACTCGGGAGCGACCGCGGTGCCGTCGTCGAGGCGCGGGTGGCGGCTCGGCGGCGGCTCCACGCCCTCCGTCACCCAGCGATCCAAGCGGATGAGCAGCGCGCGGAGCAGCCGCGCGTACTCGACGACGCCGCGCAGGTGCCGCGAGCGCTCCATCGCCCCGGTGGCGTCGGCGGCGGCCGCCACGGTGTCCACCGGCGGCCAGTATCCGAGGCCGTGCTCCGTGCCCGCGAAGTGGTAGACGCGTGTGCGCGGGCCGGGCGTCACGTCACGTGCCCCGTCGGGATCGGTGTGGATCAGCGAGGCGTCGCCACGGTGGTACTCGGCGGAGGTGTTGGTATACATCACCTTCACGCCGCTGCCGCGCGAGTCCAGGCGCGCGTGCAGCGCGTCCGTCCGGCCGCTGGCCGCATCCGTTTGCGGCACGTCGGTGAAGGGGAACAGGTGGGCCAACATCTGGGGCCGGTCCTTCGAGTGCTGCCCGAAGCGCTGGTTGAACTCGCCCCGCATGCCGCCCGCCACGTTGGCGAGCACGCCGTCCAGCGCCTCGCGCCCCGCCTCGTCCACGTTGAGGTCGTCGTGGAGCCACGTGCGCAGGAGCCGCCCGGTCTGCGAGCGCCCGTAGCCGTAGGCCCAGCGCACTGCACCCGGCGCGGGGTGCCCCTGCGCGGCCGCGCCGCGCTTGAGCCAGACGACGGCATCGCGCAGGGCCACCATACCCAGGCCCATGACCGGCGCGCCCTGCGCGGTGTAGGCGATGCGATACAGCCGGCCCTTCTCGAAGCCGCCGTCGAGCTGCACGTAGCACGGGTCGCGCACGACGCGGCCGGCCTCGACGCGCGCGAAGCGCCAGCGTGCCCGCTCGACGGGCTCGGGCTCACCGTCCGGCTGGTCCTGTACGGTCAGCAGCGCGTCGCGCTCGTCGAGGTCGGCCGCCGGATACGGCAGGTGGCCGCGATCGGAGAGCAGTAGATGCGTCGACGAGGCGGGGCTTTGGAGCTGGGAGTACACGCGGCCCCGCAGTGACCGCCCGTCGGCGCCGAAGGCCTCGGGGCCGTGCAGTCGCAACAATCCGGGGAGCTCCGGCAGGTCGGCCTGCCACCCGCACGAGAGCACGATCCAGCCGCGCCGCATCAGGAAGCCGTCGCCGGTGTCCACAGCCGGATCCGGATCGCTCCCGGGCCCGAACACGGGGCGCGTGGCGTGGTTGAAGTTGGGCACCGACACGGTGTTGCCGCGGTTCACCACGTCGAGGAGACCCCGGCCGCTGGCGCGGGCCCGGTCGGCAGGCAGCAGCAGTGAGGCGTCCGCCGAGCACTCGACGAGGCCCGCTTCGTTCCGGGGGGCGAGGCCGAGGTCGGTGACGCGGGCGTTCGCGGGGTGGTGCGGGTCGACGGCGTAGTGGAGCCGGCCCTTGAGCTCCTCGTAGGGACCGGCGTCGCTGAAGGCGGCGCCCCCGGCGAGCAGGCGGCGCAGGCGGACCTCGAATTGGGTGACGGGCATGACGGCGCTGGACCTCCTTCAGGCCGCCCGATTGTAGTACGCGAGGGCGCAACCTTCCCGACTCGCGGGCTCGCTCCCACTCCCAGCCGACACGGGCCGACACGGAGGGATCCATCCCGAACTGCTGGGCGCGTGGGGAGCGCCACTCCTCGCGAGGTCCGCTCGGCCTCGGTAGCCAGCCAGCGATGTCCCGGTCTTGCTGGTACCCTCTGGATGAGCGTGAGCCAGACTGCGATCGAGGTGGCCCAGGCCGTGAATCGACTGGTGGACGAGTACCGCCAGCGGTGCCTCTGGTTCTTGCGAGAAGACTACTACCCCACGACTGATGCGGAGCGGCTGCGCATCCTCGAGTACATCCAGCGTCACGGCGATCTGATCGCCTTTTGCCGGGCGGCGGAGGTCCGACAGTGGCTCTTACAGCGTTCCAGCGAAGCATCTGCCGGCTCCTAGCCGACCAGCGAGTGGCCTCCGGCGAGAGCTACGTGGCCGGCGGCGTCGCCCTCAACGAGCTGCTTGCCACGTCCCGCGTGTCCAGAGACATCGATCTGTTCCACGATACCGACGCGGCGCTCGTGGCCAGCTGGGAGGCGGACCGGCGGCTGCTGCATCAGCACGGCTTTCAGGTCCGCGTCGTCCGGGAACGCGCTGCCTTCGTCGAGGCGGAGGTCAGCAAGGATCGCGAGACCGTGCTGATGGAGTGGGCTCGGGACAGCGCCTACCGGTTCTTTCCCCTCGTCTGCCACCCGGATCTCGGGCTCGCCCTGCACCCGTTCGACCTCGCGACCAACAAGGTCCTGGCCCTGATCGGCCGCCTGGAAGTGCGCGACTGGATCGATCTGATCCAGACGGACGAGCGGGTCCAGCCTCTCGGGTATCTCGCCTGGGCGGCCTCCGGCAAGGATCCTGGCTTCAGCCCGTCGGGGATCGTCGCGCAGGCCGCTCGCTCTGCCAGGTACTCCGCCACCGAGGTTCTCGCGCTGTCTTTCGATGGCGCCCCTCCCGACCCCGCGGACCTCTCGCGCCGCTGGCATGCCATGCTGGCCACTGCTCGAGACGTCGTCGATGCGCTCCCGCCAGCAGAGGTGGGCCGGTGCGTGCTCGGCCCCGAAGGGGCGTTCTTCGCGGGCGGTGTCGCTGGGCTGCAGGCGGCGCTGGACCGCCGTGAGCTGCGCTTCCACTCCGGACGAATCCGCGGAGCCCTCCCCGAGCTGAAAGGCGCCCGCTGACGCCGGTCACTGAGCTCGCGACCCGGTGGAAAGCTCCCGGTCCTGGAAGAGTCCGCGGCCCTAAAGCACTTCCAGGACATTGCTGGCTCGTCACGAAAATGCGGTTACCCAGGCGATCGATCCGAGCTCGGCCGCCCGTTTCACCCAGCCCCAGTCCTCAAGTGAAGCTCGGGAGCCGTGACTTCTGATCTACGATCTCGCCGTCAGTGACCGGAACTTTAAGTCGATGCGCGTAGCCTTCTCGGTTACTGTCGGCTGGTCTAGAATCACTCTCACTGACACCGCGGCGCCCGTCAGTGCGATCGCCTGGCGGACGCCCCTGAGGAGTTGAGCGCACGGTGAGCACCATCCGCTACTGGCTCGAGGGACTTGGCCTGGCCCAGTACGCCGATGCGTTCGAGGCGAACGACATCGATCCGACCTTGTTGCCGCGCGTTACGGACCAGGTGCTGAAGGACATTGGCGTTACGAGTGCCGGGCACCGGCTTCGTATCCTGGGCGCCATCGAAGGCCTGTCTGCATCGACGAAGCTTCCCGCGGATGCACCGCTCAGGGTTGCGCTGCCCTCCGAAGAGGGCGAGCGACGCCAGGCGACGGTGCTGTTCTCCGACCTCTCGGGCTACACGGCAATGAACGAACGGCTCGACCCGGAGGTGGTCGCGGGCCTGGTCGGGCGCATCAAAGCCGAGGCGGTGCGCATCGTCGAGGCGCATGGCGGGATCGTCAACCAGTTCGTCGGGGATGAGATTCTCGCCCTGTTCGGCGTCCCGACCACTCACGAGGACGATCCGGTGCGCGCGGTGCGGGCGGCGATGGCGCTCCACCGAATGGTCAGAGACATGCCGCCCGAGCTCGAGACCCGCGTCGGCCAGCCGCTTCGGTTGCATAGCGGCATCGACACCGGGCTCATCGTGACCAGCGTGCGAGATCGGCGCGACGGGACCTATGGGGTCACCGGCGATGCGGTCAATCTCGGTGCCCGGCTCGCCGCCGAGGCGCCGGCGGATGAAGTGTGGGTCAGCCCCCAGACTCACAATCGCATTCGAGACTACTTCGAGACGAAGAGCCTTCCGGCGGTCGCGCTCAAGGGGAAGGCCGTCCCGCTCACACCGTACCGCGTGATCCGCCCCACACGGGCGGAAACGCGGTTCGAGGCAGCCCAGCGCCGAGGCCTGACCAGGTATATCGGACGTGGAGCTGAGCTGGCCGTGCTGCAGGCTTGCCTAAATAGAATCATGGACGGCGAAGGCCAGCTGGTCGCGGTGGTCGGTGAGGCGGGGGTAGGCAAGAGCCGGATCGCGTTCGAGTTCCGGAGCGGTCTGCAGCGCGACACGGTCGGCGTGGTCGAGGGCCGGTGTCAGGCCTACGGCACGGAGACGCCGTACCTGCCGTTCCTCGATGCACTGCGCCGAGCGCTGAGGCTGAGCGAGGACGACAGCCCGGATCAACTCCTGGACAAGGTCGTGGCGAACGTGCGGGCCATCGACCCGGCCCTCGAGCGGTTCCTGCCCCACTATCTGCACCTGTTGTCCGTCCCGAGCGCCCAGCATCCATTGCCAGCGCAGTTGCAAGGGGCGGAGCGTAAGCACGCGTTCGAGGAAGCGCTGGCGGCGATTTTTACCCTTGGGTCGCGTCGGCGGCCGCTGGTGGTCGTGCTGGAGGACTGGCATTGGGTGGACTCGACCTCGCATGCCGTCCTCAAACATCTCGTGGGCCTGATCGATCGGTACCCGTTGATGATCGTCCTGCTGTGCCGGCCCGAATACGACCTCACCTGGGTGCCCCCGGCGCAGCTGAGCCGAATCGTGCTCAAGCCGCTGTCCGTCGAGGAGACGGGCGCCATGGCCTCCCGGGCGCTGAACGTCGCATTCATGCCCGACGATCTCAGCCAGGTGGTGTACGAGCGCACTACGGGCAACCCGCTGTTCATCGAGGAGGTCTGCCGCACGTTGCGCGAGGAGAACATCATCACCGTGAGCGACGGTCGCGCCGCGTTGGCGCGGCGCATCGAAGCCGTGCATCTGCCCGACACGGTGCAGGCGGTGATCCGGGCGCGCATCGATCGGCTCGACAGCCAGGCCCAGGAGGTGCTGCGGCTGGCCTCGGTGATCGGGCGCCAGTTCGACCGCACCCTGCTGGAGCGCATCGCCGTCCCGAAGGACATCGTCAGCGCGACGCTCGGCGTGTTGAATGCCCAGGATCTGATCCGGCAGGTGCGCGTGCTGCCCGAGCCGGAGTACATGTTCAAGCACGTGCTCACGCAGGTCGTGGTGTACGAAACGTTGCTGCTCAGTGCGGCGCCAGGCTCTGCACGAGCGGGTCGGGCAGGCCATCGAGGAGCTGTACGCCGACCGGCGGGAGGAGCACTACGAGTCGCTCGCCCATCACTATCAGCGCGCCGACAACCGGGAGAAGGCCATCCGTTACCTCGAGCTGGCCGGGGACAAAGCCAAGCGGCAGTACGTCTTGGAGCAGACGGTCAAGAACTACCGGCAGGCCATCGCCTTGCTGCACGACTTGGACAAGACCGCGGAGCGGATGCGCCACCATATCGACATCGCGATCAAATGGGCCGACCTGATCGTGCCCTCCGCCGAGTTGATCGACGCGCTTCGGATCGCCAAGACCTTTGCCGAGCAACTCGGGGACGACGGCCGGCTGGCCAAGTCGGCCAACTTTCTCGGTCAAACGCTGTACTGGGTCGGTGATTACGAAAGGGCGATGCCCGAGCTGCAGCGTGTCATCGCCATGTCGGACGCGCTGGACGACCAGGACCGGGTGGGGAGCTCCTACAGGGTCCTGGGGCATGTCTACCTCTCAGTCTCTCGCCCTGCCGAGGGGCTGGAATGTCTCGAAAAGGCCAGACCGATCGTGCGCCGGACTCAGAACCGGTTCGAGGAAAGTGCCGCCGTTGGGCTGATTGCCGTCGAGTATGGGCTGCGTGGCAGATTCGAAGAGAGTCGTGCGCTGTTGGACGAGGCCGTTCGCATCGCGCGGGCGGGCGGGGAGCGCTCCGCCGAAGCCTGGGAATGTTATTGGCGATCGGTCGGGCTGTCCGCGAAGGGGGACTGGGAGGAGACGATCGCCACCTGTGACGAGGCGATCGAGCTGGGCAGGCGTATCGAAAACGTCTGGGCTGTGGCATGGGCCGCCATCTCGAAGGGCTATGCTGCCTTCATGGCCGGCAACCAGCAGGCAGGTCTGGCACTCACCGGGGCAGCAGTCCAGCAGGTGGAAAGGTCGGGGGCGTTGCTTAACATTGCCTTCGCTTTCGGTTGGCTGGCGGAAATGCTGTGTCTTGCGGGCCAGGAGGACGAGGCCGCGGCCTACGCCGAAAAGGCCGTCGCCCACTTGCCCATGGGCGCTTGGATAGCGGGCGAGACACGCGCCTATCGAGCGCGCGCGATGGCCTCGGCGTCACGCGGGGACTGGGAATCGGTCGACTCGGATATGCAGAAGAGTCTGGTCAATGCCAAGACCCTCGAGTATCGGCCCGATCTCGGAGTCGGGCACTTCCGCTATGCCGAGCTGCTTCGCGACAAGGGCGAGCCCGAACGAGCGCGTGAGCAGCTCGACCAGGCAGTGAAGCTGTTCGCCGCCCTGAACATGACCTGGTGGATGGAGCAGGCCAGCGGACTGCGCGCGCGGCTGAGCGTCGGTTGAGCGGCTGCAGGGAGAGCTCGCTACCCCGCATCTCCCCCCACTCAAATGTAGAAGCTCACGAGGAGCTATTGCTCCTCGCGCCCCTCGGACACGATTGTGACGCTGTCCGTCCCTCCGGTCAGCTTGCCCCGGAGCCGCTTGTATCCGGGCCGGAGCTTCCGGGTCAGGAAGCGGTTCTCCCGGCCACGCTCGGCGATGGCCTCGAGCCGGGCGACCGGACGCCCCCGCTCGGTGACCACGATCGATCCGAGCTCGGCCGCCCGTTTCACCCACGCCCCAGTTCTCAAGTGGAGCTCGCGAATCGAGATGGTCTTCATGTGACGCACCGTGACACACGTGGACCGCCGGGGCAAACCGCCTCCGTGATGTTCGCGCTGGCGGGCCTGAAGACCGCCCGGGGCTGGACAGCGACATCTGGCGGCCGCGGGCGGCTTCGCGATACGCTTCGCCGACGCCCTTCGCCGAGGAGTCTGTACGGATGAGCATCTCCCTTCGCCAGATCCACCCCGTGTTCGTAGGCCAAGTGTCCGGGATCGAAATCACGAAGCCCCTCTCGCGCGATGAGGTGACGGCGGTCGAGGGGGGATGGATCGCTATGCCGTGCTCGTGTTTCACGACCGGGGGCCCTCGAGTATCTCACCCTGGGCAACCAGAAAGCGGATCGGGCGAACGCATTTTTCGAGGCACAAGCTTCGTTCGACGAGGCCCTGGGGTTGCTGAATGAGCTGCCCGCTCAGGCCAGCTCCCGCGGAGTTGCGCTCATCGTGCGAAGACGGGCGAGTCCACCAGGCGGCGCGCCTGGACAAAGTGATTCTGCTCGTGAGCGACGATGATCCGGTACGCGTCCAGGAGGCTGTAGGTGACGACCGCCGACACGGGTGAAGTCACCACGATGCCGTCGAGGGGCAGGCTCCGCGTGGCCTCCATGAGCTCCAGCAGGCGATGGTGCTGGTCGAGGAAGCGGCCGACGATTCCGGGATCGATGGTGCTCGCGGAGGGCCGAAAGGCCTTCCGCGCCCGCACATTCCTCCCGGAGTCGGGTCGAAGGATGCGGATCAGGAACCGGCCGGAGAGGCCGGGCAGCACCGGGACCCGCTCCCAGAGCGTGGGCCGCTTCTCTCCCCGGAGGATCCGCTCCAGCAGAGGCACGTACGGGCGGTTGGAGATGACCAGATGCTCGAAGCACTGACCGACGCTCCATTCCTGCTGGTCCGGCTTCCAGTTGATCTGCGCGAGGGACAGGTGGCCGAACACCCGCCGGGTCTCGTTCGCCACGAGGCGTGCCTCCGCCAGCACCACAGGCAGCTCGGCGCCCTCGAGGTCGAAATTCATCGCCATTCGATTCCCTCCGGCTTTGGGTATCGGCGACCAGCGGCGATCGTGACCAGGCATTATAGGCCTCGCCGGTCGAGAGATCGCTCGTCGCTCGCGAGGGGGCCGCTGGTGACCTTGGGCCATTTCAGGGCTGGAGCTCGCTCATCGCCGCGACGATGGCGTCCCGGGCGGTAAGGAGGGCCTGCGCGTTCGGGTACTGCTGGCGGGGCCAGAAGAAGCCGCGCAACCCGTCCTTGAAGCGCCGCGGCACGACGTGGACGTGAAGGTGCGGGACGCTCTGGCTGACCCGATTGTTGATCGCGACAAACGTCCCGTCGGCGTCGAACGCCCGCTCCACCGCGCGGGCCAGCGTCCGGGCGTGCTGAAACAGCGGCCCGACGAGGTCGGGTGGGAGGTCCGCGAGGGTTTCGTGGTGGGCTTTCGGAATCAGGAGGCAGTGGCCGGGGAACAGTGGCCGGTGATCGAGGAACGCAAGGACCCCATCCACGTCGAGCACGATGGAAGCGTGCTCGTCGTGCTGGGCGATTCGGCAGAACAGACAGGGCGTGGTCATCGCTCCGCGGTCGCCGCGCCGATGGGCTCGCTCCACGCCGGCTCCGCGCGGTTGCGAGCGCTGCATCAATTTGCCACAATCGGCTGCTGACATCGCCGGATTTGCCGGCGAACGTCGGCGGCGGTCCCTCCGCGCGGCCGGCCGGACAAGATCCCATAGGCACGGTCCCGTGGGTGCGCATCACGGACAGACGAGCCCCAACGGTGGGCGCGGCTCGCGTTCTCTCCCGGCCGTGAGCGGCCGCTTCCCAGGCGACGTCGACCACGCGACGAGAGTGCCCGCATTGGTGGTCCGCGTCGAGGTAGGGACACATCCGCTGCCTCGTTGCACCCGTGAGGACTCTCGGCGAGTGACCACAGCGCGGGCAGACTGGAGAAGCAGTCCAGGAGGTCAGCAGGCTCGGTGAAGACGCTCATCCGCAACATCGGGCAGATCGTCAGCGGCGACATCGAGCGGCCGCGGCTCGACGGCGACTCGCTCCTCGTCTCGGACGGGCGCATCGCCGCGGTCGGCCGCGACCTCGACGAGGACGCCGACACCGTGATCGACGCGCACGGCAGCACGGTCATGCCAGGCCTGGTCGACTCGCACATCCACCCGGTGTTCGGCGACTTCACCCCGCGCCAGCGCACCGTCGACTTCATCGACTCGGAGCTGAACGGTGGCGTGACCACCGCGATCTCCGCCGGCGAGGTGCATCTGCCCGGACGTCCGAAGGACATCGTGGGGCTCAAGGCCCTCGCCATCGTCGCCGCCAGGGCCTACGCGAACTTCCGGCCCGGCGGGGTCAAGGTGCACGCAGGTGCGCCGATCCTCGAGCTGGGCATGACCGAGGCCGACTTCGCCGAGATGGCGCGGGCCGGCGTCACGCTGGTCGGCGAGATCGGGCTCGGGTCGGTGCGAACGGGCACGGACGCGGCGCCGATGGTCCGGTGGGCCAAGCAGCACGGGATGACCGTGACCATCCACACCGGCGGTCCCTCGATCGCCGGCTCGAGCCCGATCAGCGCCGAGGTTGTGCTGGAGGCGAACCCCGACGTCGTCGGCCACATCAACGGCGGCACGACCTCGATGAGGCCGGCCGAGATCGAGCAGCTCGTCGCGACCGACATGGCGCTCGAGATCGTCCACTGCGGCAACATGAAGACCGCGCTCCACACGCTCCGCGCCGTCCGGGACGCGCGGGCAACCAATCGGATCATCCTCGGCAACGACGCTCCGTCGGGAACAGGCGTCGTGCCGCTCGGGATTCTCAGGACCCTCTCGCTCCTGGCAGGCCTGGGTGGAATGGATCCCGCCGAGGCGATCGCGTGCGCGACCGGGAACACGGCGCGGGTCTACACGCTGAACACCGGCATGATCGCGCCGGACCGGGAGGCGGATCTCGTCATCTGCGACGCCCCGATCGGGTCGGTCGCGAGCGACGCGCTGTCGGCCCTGGCCGCGGGCGACCTGCCTGGCATCTCGATGGTGCTGATCGACGGGAGGATCGTGATCGGCCGGAGCCGCAACACAGCGCCCGCCGCCCGCGCAGCCGAGGTCGTCAAGGGCACGGGCCCCGCCGGCGCCGGCCACTGATCCCCGTGAACACTGGCACCGCCTGGAGGCCGGAGGCTCGCGGCTCACTGTAGAATCATTTCGTTGACCGAGAACATCGTGCAACGTGTGCGGGCGGCGGCCAGGAAGCGACTTCTGTTCCTCCCGCATGCGATTCGACAGATGTCCCGTCCCGAGCGGATGATCACGCCGGCCGAGGTCGAAGCGGCAGTGACAAGCGGCGAGGCAGTGGAGGACTATCCCGATGACCCGCGAGGCCACAGCTGTCTGTTAATCGGGGCTGGAGACACCGGCCGTCCGATCCACGTGGTCTGCGCACCGAAAGACGACTACCTCGCGATCATCACGGCGTACTTGCCTGATCCGGGTCAGTGGTCTGATGACTTCGAAAGGAGACGGTGATGGAATGCGTCCACTGCAGGGGTCGGATGGTGCGCTCGACGGCGCCGTTCAGCTTGGACAGGAAGGGTTACCACGTCGCGTGGGACGCAATCCCCGCCTGGGTCTGCGGGCAATGCGGCGAACCCTACTTCGAAGCCCGCGAGGTGGATCTGATTCAACGGGCGCTGCAGGCGCTGGATCGGGAGAGCGCAGCCCTCGTCGGAGCAGGACAGCCACCAACGAAGGATCCGGCATCGTGACAGCTCGTCGATCCCGGACGCGACACACGGTGTCGCGACCGTGAACATCCGGGCATTTTGCGGGTATCGTTACGATGGCGGCCAGGTCGGCGACCTCTCGTCCGTGGTCGCCCCGCCGTACGATCAGATCAGTCCCGAGACCCAGGCTACGCTATACCAGATGTCGCCCTGGAACATCGTCCGGATCACGCTGAGCCGGGACTCGTATGCCGCCGCGCGCACGACGCTCGAGGCGTGGCGGCGCGAGCGCGTGGTCGAGCGCGACCCGACGCCCGCGATTTACCCGTACCACCAGCAGTACGTCGTCGAGGGCCAGCCCGTCACGCGGAAGGGGTTCATCGCGCTCGGCCCGGTCAGTGACTACTCGGAGAAGATCGTGCGGCCCCACGAGCGGACGCACGCGGGGCCCAAGCAGGACCGGCTCCGGCTCCTCGAGGCGACGGAGGCGGACATCGGCCTGCTCTTCATGCTGATCGACGACCCGGGCCTGGCGATCCAGCGGGCGACCGAGCCCGACGGGCCGCCGCTCGTGGAGGTTCGGGATCTGCGGGGCGAGACGCATCGCCTCTGGCGGATCTCGGATGCGGGGGCCGTCGAGCGGATCCGGGCGCTGATGGCCGATCGGACGGTCATCATCGCCGATGGCCACCATCGCTACGAGACCGCCGTCGAGTACCGGCGCCGGCATCCGGAGGCTCGCGACAAGCTCATGGCGTTCTTCGCCCTCGATGCGTCGGGGATGACGATCCTGCCCAATCATCGGCTCGTTCACCGCGTGGACGATTTCTCCCTCGATCGGCTGCGGTCGGACGCTGCTCGCTGGTTCGACGTCGTCCCGCTGCGCGGCCTGGGCTCCCCCGAGACGGAGACGATCACGGTCATCGCGGGCAGCACGCCGTCCGCGGCGTCGCTCAGACTGCGGCTCGGTGCCCACGAACAGATCCCGTGGCCCGCGGGCACGTCGGCCGCGTGGCGCCGGCTGGCGGTCTCGGTGCTCCACGAGGGGCTCCTCCGGCCGTTCCTCGGCATCACCGACGAGAAGCTCGACCGGAAGACGCACGTCGACTACACGGCCGACGCCGACGAGGCGATCGCGCTGGTCCGCAAGGGCCAGTACCAGGCCGGCTTCCTGATCCCCCCGACCACGCCCGAGGAGCTTCGGGCCGTGGTCGCCGGCGGCGAGGTGCTCCCGCAAAAGTCGACGCACTTCTACCCGAAGTTGCTCGATGGCCTGGTCTTCCATCAGCTCGGCGAGGAGTGACGGGCGCGTCGTCTAGCTGCCCGGCGATCCCGGACCGCGCCCTCTTTCATCGTTCGCTCTTCATGGTGCGCGTTGGCTCGAGCTCCGATGCGTCCGGGCTCCCGAGTGGTTCAATCCACCACCGGCGCCTGCGCCAGCGCCGCTTCGACGTCGCCGAGGGCGCCACGGGCCACGGTCCGCGCATTGTCCGGGTGCCAGCTCCGCAGCGCCATCAACCGCCTCGATGCGAGTGAGCTCAATCCACTCCTGATCGGGAGTTCATGGCCGGTCGTGCGCTTCGGGCGCGGTCGCGGCGTTCGTCCGGCTCGGTCCTGCGCACTCGCCTTGTTCCGTGCGCCCCGCTACAATTGCGCGCGAGTGATACGTCGCGGGATGCTCGATGCGACGCGCGATGACCCGCCCGCGCCGACGACGGCGAGCATGCCATCGGTCAGGTCGCGGCGGCGGGGGGGATCGCCGAGGGAGTGGGTCATGAAGATCCGTAAGCTGGTGACGGTGATCGAGGAGGTCCTGAGCGACGGGGGGCGTGAGGCCCGGCGGGCCACGCGGAAGGTCGCGGCCATCGTGGTCATCGAGAACCCGTTCGCCGGGCGATACGTCGAGGATCTGACCGAGCTCATCGACGCCGGTGAGGAGCTGGGGGCGCTCCTGGCGAAGCGAGCGACCGAGGCGCTCGGCGCGCCCGCCGAGTCCTTCGGTAAGGCGGCCATCGTCGGCGAGCACGGCGAGTACGAGCACGCCGCGGCGCTGCTCCATCCCAAGCTCGGCGCGCCTCTGCGGGCGGCGATCGGCGGGGGGAAGGCGATCATCCCGTCGTCGAAGAAGCTCGGGGGTCCGGGCACGTCCATCGATATCCCGCTGCACTTCAAGGACGCGGCGTTCGTCCGCAGCCACTACGACGCGATGGAGGTTCGGCTCCACGACGCGCCCCGCGCCAGCGAGATCCTGCTCGCGATCGCGATCACGGACGGGGGCCGGCCGCACGTGCGGATCGGCGGCCTCACCAAGGACGAGGCGAAGAAGGAGGACGGCCTTCGCTAATCCGTTCGAGGCGGGGCTTCCGCAGCGGCCGGCGAACTATGTTCCGCTCACGCCGCTGTCGTTCCTCGCGCGGGCGGCGTCCGTGTACCCGGACAAGCCCGCGATCATTCACGGGGACCGACGCATCACCTACCGCGCCTTCTATACGCGTTGCCGGCGGTTCGCCTCGGCCCTCGCGCGCCGCGGAATCGGGGTCGGTGACACGGTCGCGGTGATGGCCCCGAACGTTCCAGCGATGCTCGAGGCGCATTATGGCGTGCCGATGGCCGGCGCCGTCCTGAACGCGCTCAACTACCGGCTCGACCCCGCCACCATCGCCTTCACGCTCGAGCATGGCGGCGCGAAGCTGCTGATCACCGACACCGAGTTCTCGAACACGATCGAGCCTGCGCTCCGGCTCCTCGGCCAGCCGATCCCGGTCATCGACATCGTCGATCCGTTCCACGCCGATGGGCGGGGCGGCGCGCGGCTCGGCGAGCAGGACTACGAATCGTTTCTCGCCGAGGGAGATGCGGAGTTCGCGTGGGCGCGTCCCTCCGACGAATGGCAGGCGATCTGCCTCCTGTACACGTCGGGCACGACGGGGAACCCGAAGGGCGTGGTCTATCACCATCGCGGCGCCTACCTGAATGCACTCGGCAACGCGCTCACCTTCGGTCTCTCCGCTCGGTCGGTCTATCTCTGGACGCTACCCATGTTTCACTGCAGCGGCTGGACCTACACGTGGGCAGTGACGGCGGTCGGCGGCACGCATGTGTGTCTGCGCCGGGTCGATCCGGCCCTCATCTTTCCCGCGATCAAGGCCCACGGGGTGACGCATATGTGCGGCGCCCCGATCGTGCTGAGCATGCTGATCCACGCCCCGGCCGACGTGAAGGTCGTGTTCGACCACGTGGTGGAGGTGGCGACCGGTGGCGCGTCGCCGCCCTCGACGGTTATCGCCGCGCTGGAATCGATGGGCTTCCGCGTCACGCACCTCTACGGGCTGACCGAGTGCTACGGCCCCGCCACGGTCTGCGCCTGGCAGGCCGAGTGGGATACGCTCCCACCCGGCGCGCGCTCGGCGAGGATGGCGCGGCAGGGCGTCGAGTATCCCACGCTCGAGGATCTGAAGGTCGCGGACCCCGTGACGCTGGCGCCGATCCCCCGGGACGCCTCGACACTCGGGGAGGTGATGCTCCGCGGCAACACCGTGATGAAGGGGTACCTGAAGAATCCGGAGGCCACGGACGAGGCGCTCCGCGGCGGCTGGTTCCACACGGGCGACCTCGCAGTGTGGCACCCCGACGGCTACATCGAGATCAAGGATCGCTCGAAGGACATCATCATCTCGGGCGGGGAGAACATCTCGTCGCTCGAGATCGAGGAGTGGCTCTACCGCCATCCGGCGGTCCTGGAGGCGGCGGTCGTCGCCCGTCCGGACTCGACGTGGGGCGAGACGCCGTGCGCGTTCGTCGACCTCAAGCCGGACGCCGAGCCCGTCACCACCGGCGACATCGTTCGCTGGTGCCGCCAGCACCTCGCCGGCTACAAGGTGCCACGACATGTCGTGTTCGGACCGCTCCCCAAGACCTCGACGGGGAAGATCCAGAAGTACGTCCTGCGCGAGCGCGCCAAAGACGGCTAGGCGTCGCGTCAGCGCTCGCGGACGTGCTCGGCTCAGGCGACTTCGAGCAGCCGGCCCGTCCGAACGTCGTAGACGAAGCCCGCCACGCCAAAGGAATCGGGCAGCAAGCGGGAGGCGCGGACGCGCTTGACGCTCTGGACCACGCTCTCCTTGACGTCCGGGAACGGCAGGAAGTCGATCCCGCTCGCATCGGCGCGCGCCTCGGCGGCGAGCTTGCCGCGAAGGTCGTCGTTCGTGAACGTGAGCATGCCGCAGTCGGTGTGACCGATCACGAACGCTTCCTGGGTGCCGAGGAGCCAGTGCGAGATGACCAGCGAGCGAAGTGCGTCATCGCTCACCAGCCCGCCTGCGTTGCGGATCACGTGGGCGTCCCCCTCCTCGAGGCCGAGGGACTTGGCGGGGTCGATCCGGGCGTCCATGCAGGTCACCACGGCGAAGCGCCGTCCAGGCGGCATCGGGAGCTGACCCTTCGTGAAGCCCGAAGCGTACTTGCTGTTGGCGGCGAGGATCTGGTCGCGCACAGCCATGGCGTCCCTCCCTGAGGCTTGCTTCAGTTAACCCGATTGATTCGATCAGATTGATTCGCCGATTGATTCAAGCCGATTGATCCAACCCGATCGATGATATGGAGTTTCCTCGATCGGGATGCATGGTTCTCTCGAAGACGATTCATGTCAAGGAGAAAGTGCACGCGCTGCCGGCCCTCCGGCGCGTCAGGGCTCCGGTGGGACGGGCGCCTTGTCTGGCTGGATGTGGCCGCAGGCGCGGCAGGTACGCAGGTCCAGGCTCGTGTCGAAGCGTTCGATCGCCGCCTTCAGCTCTGTCTCGATGTCCGCCACGTGCATGGTCGCCGTGTGGAGCCGGGCATTGCACCGGTCGCAGAACCAGACCAGCGACTCGGTCTCCTGCGGCTTCCGCTTGACCTCGACGACGAGCCCCCACGTATCGGCCGGACGATGCGGGGAGTGGGGAACGAGGGCCGGCACCAGCAGCAGCTCACCCTCCCGGATGACCTGCTCCCGCCGCGTGCCGCCCTCCACGTACTCGAGGGTCATGTCACCCTTCAGCATGTAGAAGATCTCGTCAGAGGGGTCGATGTGGAAGTCACGCCGCGCGTTGGGGCCGCGGATGATCATGGCGGTGAACTGGGAGTCCTCCCAGATCACCTTGTTGCCCACCGGAGGCTCGAAAGCATGACGATTGTCCTCGACCCACTTCCACACGTTGAACGAGACGAGAGGTTTCATGCGGTAGCACTCCCGAGGGTCTGGCGCCCCGGTCTATGGGTCCCGACCCCCCCGCACCGGGCGTGCGACGGGCGCGGGGGAGCCGTCCGCGAGCACAGGATCTCTCCGCGGTAGGGCCCGGTTCACCGAGCAGGGGACAGTCGGCGGAGGAATGCCAAGGCGTTCTCGGCCCGCTCGTATTTCTCGCGAACCCTCTCGAGGCCGCGGTCCAAGAGCCGGCCCAGATCCGGGTCCTTGGGGTTGATGGCGTTGTAGACCGCGTCCAGATCTTCGACATCGATATCCACTCCCTGAAGCCGCGCATACACCACGATCGCGAGCCGGAACGTCCGGTTCTCGGGCGCGATGAGCGTTCGAATCGTTTCCACCAGGGCTTCGGGAGCCGCCCGGCCGAGCAGGATCCGAAGGGTGTTGGTGAGGATCCGCCGCCGATCATCGAGGCGACCGTCACGCAGGTCCACGAGCATGTCATGGGCCGAACGAGGTGGGTCGTCGTGCAGGTCGCTACGGATAGCGCTGACAAGGTCCGAGGGCAGCTGGGGCAGTTTCAGGGCATCTTCCACGAGGGCGACCGGTACCTGGGGGACGAGTCGCAGCGCTGCGGCCAGTCCGCTTTCCAGATCCTCGAGGAACTCTCCGGTGGTCAGCAGCTCGAGCACCTCTCGCGCCTCGGATGGAGTGATCGGTACCCCCTGCCGCTTGGCGAGGGCGGCCAGTGCGGCCTCGATGCGCTCACGCGTCACCACACCGGCGAGGGGCGTTTCGGCCTCGGTGGTGACCGTGGTCTTCTGGCCCAGGGCCAGCACCGTGAGGAGGCCCGGAAGCGTCAGATTCTGGGCCGGCTGTCCGGCGCCCCCCACCCGGCTCACAAAGGCATCGGTTCGGCTCTCGAGGCGGTCCAAAAGATCGCGCAACGCTCCCATCGGATCCTCCCTCTTGAACGAGTGGCGGCCCCGGTAGCATAGGGCACCCGAACCCGACGGGCAAGGCCCCGTATCGCGCCGATGCCCCTTCCCCCTTGACTCGACGGCGAAGTGGCCTACTCTGTCGGCGGGCATCCGGCCGGCGGACCGCGGAGTGATGCCCGCGCGGGGCGGTGATCGGCGACTCTCCCACGGGACGGGTGTGATCGATCGCTCGAGCTTGGAGCGCCCAGCGGGTGCTCCGGTCCCCTTCTCGGCCCCTCCGCCGGAACGTCGGGCCGGAGCGTCGGGCCGGACGGGCGCGGGCGACGTGCGTCGCCCGGACGTCGGGAGCCACCGTCGGATGCACGCGCACGGGGAGGCGTCTGCACGGAGAGGCGTCTGGTGGTCGTTCGGGACGGTGTTCATAGCCAAGGAGGGGGAATCACCATGAGGCGATTCACGCACGCGTTGGTGGTCTGGACTCTGGGCGTGGCAGTCACGGCGACGCCCTCGTCAATATTCGCGCAGGCGGGGAACGAGTGGGTGATCTATGGGGGAGACTATGCGAACACGCGCTACAGCACCCTGAGTCAGATCAACACCGGCAACGTCGGCACGCTTCGCGTCGCATGGATGCATTCCCTTGGCACCCTGGAAGCGCAGCAGTCGACGCCGCTGGTGATCGGCGACCGCATGTACGTGACGTCGTCCACCGGTCCGCGCTTCGTGTTCGCGCTCAACGCCAAGGACGGTACGCTCCGGTGGAAGTACGAGCCCGAGCTGCCGAACGACTACATTCCCACGGTCTGCTGTGGCCTCGACAACCGCGGGGTCGCCTACGCCAACGGCCGGGTCTTCGTGACGCGGCTCGACGCCAAGATGGTCGCGCTCGACGCCGACACCGGCAAGGAGCTGTGGACCGTCACCGTGGCCGACTACAAGAAGGGGCACGCCATCACCTCGCCGCCCCTCATCGTCAAGGACCTGGTGGTGACCGGGTTCGCCGGGGGCGAGTACGGGATCCGGGGCGCGCTGCACGCCTACCGGCAGGCCACCGGCGAGCTGGCGTGGAAGACCTCCACGATCCCGGGGCCCGGTGAGCCCGGCAACGAGACGTGGAAGGGCGATTCCTGGACGACGGGGGCCGCGTCCACGTGGTACGTGGGCTCCTACGACCCGAAGCTGAATCTCATCTACTGGGGTACCAGCAATGCTGGCCCCTGGGGCGGCTCCACGCGTGGGCCCGACTCCAGCGAGTACGGCCAGTTCACCAACCTGTACTCGGCGTCCCAGCTCGCTTTCGACGGGGACACCGGCAAGATCGCCTGGCACTATCAGATGACGCCGCACGACGTGTGGGACTTCGACGGCGTCAACGAGGCGGTGCTGACCGACCTCGCGATCGGCGGCCGGACGGTGCCGGCGCTCCTCAAGGCCGATCGCAACGGGTTCTTCTACGTCCTGAACCGGCAGGACGGCAAGCTCCTGTCGGCCGAGCCCTTCGTCAACGTCAACTGGGCGAGGGGCATCGACAAGTCGACGGGCCGCCCGATCGAGGACCCCGAGAAGCGGCCGTCGCTCAACAAGTGGGCCCGCAACGTCTGCCCGAACCTGATCGGCGGCAAGAACTGGCAGCCGATGTCCTACAGCCCGCAGACCGGACTGGTGTACATTCCGACGTTCAACATGTGCATGGACATCGCCGGGAAGAGCGAGCAGCACACGCCGGGCAAGTTCTTCCTGGCGTCCGAGTTCGACCTGGACCGGGCTGACGAGGGCGGGTTCCTCTCCGAGATGCTGGCGTGGGATCCGATCGCGCAGAAGCGCGTGTGGGGGATCAAGAACGACCTGCCGTTCATGGGTGGAGCCCTGTCCACTGCCGGCGGCCTGGTCTTCTACGGCGACACCCGCGGCGTGCTCCGCGCCGTCGACGCCAAGACTGGCAACGGCCTGTGGAAGTTCAACGTGGGGACGGGCATCACCCAGAGCCCGATCACCTACAGTCTTGGCGGCAAGCAGTTCGTGGCGGTGGTGGCGGGTCGCACGAAGACGCCGCCCTCGTTCTTCGGGAAGATCGGCCAGCGGGTCATCGAGGCGAGCGCGGAAGGCGGCATCCTGGTCGTCTTCGAGCTGGGTTCGTAGCACACGGCCTACGGGTCGGAGGGAGCGTCGACGATCCCGGCGCGCTCCCTCCGGCTCTCTGCCTCTTCTTCGAGGCGGCCGTGCTGCGGCTGCAGGCGGTGGCTCGAGGTGTCTGCCCTATGGCGCCTGCCTCGCGGTTCTGGTGGCCGTGGACGGCGATGACGCCTTCAGCGACGACCGGGAATGCCGACTGGGGCTGGCCCGTCAGCGCTTCAGCGCCGATCGGGACGGGTGAGTGGCAGTGCGGCGAAGTCGCTCACTCGCCGAACCGAGCAGTGTCGCGAGGCGGAGTTCGAGTCGCTTGAACGGAGTCGAGCGGGCGCGACCCACGGAGTCGGGTTGTTCGAGTCAGGCGGTACCGCGAGCCGAGGGCCGACCGGCGCGGGGCTCGCCGCCGGCCCGATCGATCCCACGCGGACGCGAGAAGGCGACGGTCGCCGGGAGTGGCGATCACGGAAGGAGAAGCGCGCGGTGCGGAAGCGGGTGGTGGCAGTCGCCGTCGCCGTGACCGCGGCCGCCACGTGGTCGGTGTTTGCGGATCAGCCGGCTGCGCAGGGGTCGGAGCCGGCTGCGCAAGGGTCCAATGACGCGGGATCGGCGGCGCGGATGACGAATCCGCTCCAGGGCCGCACCGATCTGGTCGAGGAAGGCCGGAGCCTCTTCAACCAGTACTGCGGCCACTGTCACGCGCCCAACGCCGCCACCGGAGACCGGCCGCGCGACCTCCGGCGGCTCACGCTTCGCTACGGAGACGACGCGCCCGCCGTGTTCCTGGCGACGCTCAACAATGGCCGCGTCGAGAAGGGCATGCCTCCGTGGAAGAGCGTTCTGAGCGACGACATCATCTGGCGCATCTTCACCTTCCTGGAGACCGTGCAGACGAAGCCGTGACGTGATCGATCGGCGCTCGCCCTGGAGCGATGATCAGCCTGGCTCGAACGAGGCGCTCGAGCTCGATGCCCGGACTGGTCGTCGGCCGAGCCCTTCCGCCCGGATCCGGAGGCATGTTGAGCGGTCTGCCACGTGCACCTCTTCCCCCGCGGCGAAGAGCCTGTATGGGGGTGGGTGACGCGTGCCATTCCGCGCGTTCGACCGTGCCGGCGGCCCGGCTCCGCATCATGACCGGCAAGCACGCCACGATCTGGGGGGAGACCCATGACACTTCACGAGCAGCTGCTGGTCGTGGACGGGCTCGTCGTATCGAAATGGGGCCCGGACATCTTCCAGGCGCTCCGCAGCGGGGGGCTGACGGCGATCAACGCGACCTGCGCGGTGTGGGAGGATGCCCGCCAGACGCTCGACAACATCGCGCAGTGGCTCGGATGGTTCGATCACCATGCCGATCTCATCACGCCCGCCCGCACCACCGCCGATATCACGCGGGCCAAGGCAGCCGGGAAGACCGGGGTCATTCTCGGCTTTCAGAACGCGAGCCCGATCGAGGATCGGCTCGCCTACCTGGCGCTGTACAAGCAGCTCGGCGTGGGCATCATCCAGCTCACGTATAACACGCAGAACCTCGTCGGTTGCGGGTGTTACGAATCGCGGGACTCCGGCCTCTCGGACTTCGGCCGCGAGGTCGTGGCGGAGATGAATCACGTCGGGATCGCCATCGACCTCTCTCACGTCGGCCCCAAGACGTCGGACGATACGATCGAGGCCTCTCGGGATCCGGTCGTGTTCTCCCACGTGCTTCCGGCGGAGCTGAAGGCCCATCCGCGCAACAAGGAGACGCGCCAGCTCAGGGCCGTCGCCGACCGGGGTGGACTGGTGGGGGTGACGATGTTTCCCCCCTTCCTCCCGCGGGGCACGGCCTCCACGGTCGACGACTACGCCGAGATCCTCGAGTGGATGGTCGACCGGTGCGGCGAGAACCACGTCGCCTACGGTACTGACTTCACCCAGGGCCACGGCGACGCGTTCTTCGAGTGGATCACCCGGGACAAGGGCGACGGGCGCCCGCTCACAACTTTCGGCGAGATCAAGAACCCGGCGGGGATCGAGCGGATCGAGCAGACGCCGAACCTGACGGCCGCGCTCGAGCGCCGTCGATGGCCCACGGCGCGGATCGAGAAGGTGATGGGGCTCAACTGGGTCGCCTACCTCGCGCGCACCTGGCACGAGTGAGTCCGCCCGAGCGGGCGGCCGCGCAGCCACGGGGCCCGTTCGGACTGAGCCACCCGAGGCGGCCAGGGCATCAGTCCCGAATCCCACGGGTGCCAGCTCCCACTTCTACACCATCACGTCGGCCAGGCTCTTCATGTCCGGTACGACGAGGTCCGGCTGATGCGGGGTGCTGCCGAAGGGCAGCGTGCGACGGTCGATGAATGCCGAATGCATACCCGCGGACTTGGCGCCGATGCAATCGAAGGGGTGGTTGGCGACGAAAAGGACTTCGTCCATCCTCACGCCAATGATCTCGGCCTTGGTGTACGTTGCGACATGGGGTTTGAATGAGCCGGCGACCGCCACCGAGATCACTGCGTCGAACGGAATCTTGTGGAAGGACTTGGCGGTTTCCAGCATGTCCGGATCGCCGTTCGAGAGCACGACGACCTTGTATCGGGTCTGCAGTCTGGCCAGCGCTTCGGGCACATCGGGGAAGGGGTTGAGCCGCTCGATCTGGGCCACCAGAAAGGGTCATCGGGGATTCGTGTGGGTCATTTTCGGGAATTTCGACCACCTAAAGAGGCGGCAGCATGGTGGTGAGGATCTTGAGGCGCAGGTACTCCTCGTCACGGAGGCCGTACGCACGCCGCT
>Ga0187892_10002624_pt1 | contig 35212 bp, 38 predicted proteins | sample MA1701073metaG_FD_139345 | JGI IMG/M metagenome (GOLD analysis project Ga0187892, IMG submission 139345) | Bio-ooze microbial communities from a basaltic lava cave in the Kipuka Kanohina Cave System on the Island of Hawaii, USA - MA170107-3 metaG ... | reverse complement strand
CCCCACGCGGTCGTAAACGCGCTAAAACACCCGGTCCATCGCCACGACCGCCCTTGTCACCCTCCGTGCCCCCCGCCCAAACCTGCTTCGCGCAACAGTCCCTCAAGGGGAGAGCGGAAAGATGACGGCGTGCGTCTCCGCAAACCTCCATGTCGTGCGGAGATGCGCGTCGCTACTTGACGAGGGCCTGCAACATTCCAGGTGTCATTCCCGCGAAAGCGGGAATCCAGTAGTCACTATCCTTGGCGGGCCCAGCCCGCATGAGGTTACTGGATTGCCCAGTCAAGCCGGGCAATGACAAGGATTCGTGCGGAGGTGCGCGTCGCCACTTGACGAGGGCCTGCAACATTCATCCTGAGGAGCCGTCGAAGGCGGCGTCTCGAAGGAGGCGTTCCGATCACCATGCTTCAAGGAATCGAAAGGGGACTTGGTCCCTACTCCTGCTTCCCGCACACGTGGTCGCTCAGGACCTTGAGAAGTCCCGCGGCTGGCTTGCCTTTGTGGTGGATCATAACGGCCAGGTGCTTGGCGACGGTTATTTTCGCGTGACGGCGTTCTCCAGCGCTTCGCGAATAAATCGCTGGTAAGGAATGCCCCGCGCTTTGGCGCGGTCCTTGACAGCTTCAAGCAGCGGTTCGGGAAGACGCATATTAACGCGCGCACCCTTCTTTTCGAACTCGAATTTGACAGCCCTTGCGCCGGAAAGATCGTACTTGGATAGGTCAGCGGTGGCGACAAACCGTTCCGCTTCCTTGTCAGTCTTAAAGGTGGGGATTTTCCTTTTCATAGCTTTCAATCTCCTTTCTATGCATGCGCCGGGCACTAATCGGGCGTATGTATCTTTCGCCGCTGCGTGCTCGGATCGTGAAAACGAGAAAGACATAGCGTCCAGTGCTCGTCTGGCCGATGGCGCGCAAGCGCTCCTCGGTCCGCGAATGAGCGCGGTCTGGCAAAATCATAACAGGGCCCGCAAAGAGACTCTCAATCTCCGCTACGGTGACGCCGTGTTTTTGGCATTTGTCACGGTTGGCGGCATCCCATTCAAAACCTGAAATGATCATCTCGATAGAGTATGTATAATTGTATGTACAATTGTCAACATAGTTCTGCTCGAGAAAGCGTCGACGAAAGTCGGCGCGCATTTGCGCGCCGGGTGGGGGGCAGCGCCCGGGTGTTGCACTTCGTTTGTGAACCCAGGGAATCGAGGAGCGGCATGCACCGCGTTTGTTGCCCTGGATATCGGCTTCCGCCGGTATGAGGAATTTTTTGCAGCCTCGTGTCATTCCCGCGAATGCGGGAATCCAGTAGTCACTATCCTTGGCGGGCCCAGCCCGCAGGGGTTACTGGATTGCCCGGTCAAGCCGGGCAATGACAAGGAAAACGGTCATTCCGGCGAAAGCCGGAATCCAGAGGTGGCATGCACCGCGTTTGTGATTCTGGATACCGGCTTCCGCCGGTATGACGTGAAGCCGCGGCACCTCAATCGTCATCCTGAGGTGCGAGCGCAGCGAGCCTCGAAGGATGACAATTCAGGTGCGTCCTTCGAGGGCCGCTTCGCGGCCGCCTCAGGATGACGGATTAAGGAGCGTGCATTTGTTCAAAGCTCCCCGTCGTGGGGAGATGCGAGTCCCTACTTGACGAGGGCCTGCAGCTCCTTGAATTCCGGCGTGCCGGCGCGTTCGAGCCATTCGAACAGCACCATTTCGCTGTCCACGATATCCGAGCCCGCCTTGAGCAGCCGGGCGATGGCACGCTTGCGGTTCACGTTCGAGCGCGAACCGATGGCGTCGGCCACCACGAAGGTCTCGAAACCCTGCCCCTCAAGATCGATCGCGGTTTGCATGACGCAGACATGGGCCTCGGTCCCGGCAATCACGACTTGGGGACGGCCCTGCCGGCGAAGCTCATGCAGCCGGTCGCGCAATTTCGCGTTCCGCAGGCAGGAGAACTCGACCTTGTCGATGACGAAGCCGGCATTGGCGACCGCCTCGCGGATGAGGTCCACGGTCGGACCCAGGCCTTGCGGATATTGCTCGGATAGCGTGATCGGAACGTCGAGCGTCCTCGCCGCGCGCACGAGACGCACGCAGCGCTCGACCACCCGGTCCTTGCCGGAGATGGCGTCGAGGAGCTTTTCCTGGACGTCGACGATGAGGAGCTGAGATTTGTCGCGGGCGAGAAGCATGGCGGTAATGTGAGGGGATTCGGGGCCGCTTCCTAGACCCGGACGGCGCAAGCAGTCCCTGCGCGAGAAAGCGCGTCAGTCATGCTTTGCGGCTCATGCGCTGCTTTTGTCGCGCTTGGCGCCGCCGTCCAACTGCAAGGCGGCGCCGTTGATGCAGTAGCGCGCGCCGGTCGGCTCGGGGCCATCGGGAAACACGTGACCGAGATGAGCCTCACATTTGGCGCAGCGAACTTCAGTGCGGCGCATGAAGAACGACCGGTCCTCGTGCTCGCTGACTGCCTCGTCGCCTGCAGGCGCATAGAAACTCGGCCAACCGGTACCTGAATCATATTTGGTGTCAGAGCTGAAAAGAGGCGCGCCACAGCAGACGCAGCGATACATGCCGGCGCCCTTTTCCTGGTGATAGGGGTGGCTGAAGGCACGCTCGGTCCCGTGCTGGCGGGTCACGTAGAACTGCTCGGGCGTAAGCTTGCTGCGCCACTCCTGGACTGACATCGCGATCTTGCCGGGGGCGCTCTTAGCGCTGCTCTCAGCTTTTCTCATCGGGTGGAACACTTTTGGGCTGGTCGGCATTTATTGGGAGCAAATATAGGCATCGGGGATGCTGCGTCGAAGGGACGCTGCGCGCCACTCACGCAAGCTTGATTCCCGATAAGGTTGCAATTGCTCGCGCTTGGCGAAGAAGGGGGAATCGCCAGATGGCCAAAACCTAGCTCTTCAACAATCTTAAGTAGCGACCGTAACCGCCTCGGATAAGCGAAAGTCTGACGTTCGTTTATCGGGGCCGGCGGCCGCCAGTCTTTAACAAGATCAGTGGTGCCGCTGATCCATGGGAAATTTGTTGGTGTGAACAAATCAGCTTTGAGCAACGGTCAGCATCTTTATCCTGTAGTTAAGGTACATTGTAAGTTCATGTCACAAAAACGGCGTATTCTAGTGACCCAAGAGTCATACTGACCCGGAGTCACGCTAGCAACCAGGGATTCGGCTTAAAGTGCTGGTTAGACCAGGCGATCGGCCGAGATTAGGAGTTTTTACATGGAAGCCAATCTGGAGAAGAATGAACTCGTTGAGCTCACGGCTGAGATCGTCTCGGCCTATGTGAGCAACAACACGGTTGTCGCCTCCGACCTTCCCGGCGTCATCCACAACGTGTTTGATGCGCTCAGCAGGGCCTCGACGGCGTCCGGCCAGCCCGCCCGGGAGGAGTTGAGACCCGCCATTCCCGTCAAGAAGTCGGTCACGCCGGAATACATCATCTGCCTCGAGGACGGTAAAAAGTTCAAGTCGCTGAAACGCCATTTGCGCACCCATTACGACCTGTCGCCCGAGGACTATCGCGAGAAGTGGGGCCTTCCCCACGACTATCCGATGGTGGCGCCGAACTACGCCGCAGCCCGGTCCGATCTCGCCAAGCGCATGGGTCTCGGCCAGAGGCGCCGCTGAGCGGCAGCGAAAAAGTACCGATTGCCGGCACGCCGGCGCGACCCGTCGCGGCGCGCAGACGCCATGCATCGGCTCGCAAGATCGGGTAGGCGCCATAAGTGTTACCACAAGCCTTTGTGATTCCTAGTGAATCTGGCTTTCTCCGCTTGCAAGTCCGAATCGAACTCCACATAGTCGAGGAAGGACGAGCGATTCGCGGGCCATAGAGCGAGCTTGCGGCGGGGGAGGGAGATGCTGTCCGGACGCGCCTTTCGAGCCCAGCTCGTGATGCAAGGCCAGCGCGAACTCTTCGATTACTGGCTCCGGTCTGCTGACGGACGGAGCATGCCGGCCCGATCAGATCTCGACCCCCTCAAAGTCCCGCGCCTCCTCCCCTTTATCGGTCTGATCGACGTCCGAGACGGACTGGCAGAGGCCTCGTTCAGGCTGGCGGGGACCCGGCTCCACGACGTTTACGGGCACGAGATCACCGGCAAGCGCGCCGACGAGGTCTTTTCCGGCGAAGCCGCTCCCTATTGGCGCCGCGTTCATGACCGGGTGGTGGGGAGAGGGATTCCGCTCCATGGCGTGGTCAGGGGGCCGGCCCAAGGCCGCGACCATATCGTGCTGTTTTGGCTGAGATTGCCGCTGTCGGAGGATGGAGGCCGCGTCGATCGCATCCTCTGCTACGACGTGGCAGGCCCTTTGGCCGAGACACGTGCGGCAACCGAGCGCACGCTTCCGTTCCTTCCCCGCGCCCAGCCGCAATCGCGAACGCTGTCGCGACGGGTGCAAGTCGGCTGAATCGGAACGGTCAGCGCGATCGACTAGGAGTGCAAGCTTGGGCGGAGCGCGGTCTCGGCGTCGCTGCGGATCCGCTTCACCATGGCCATGAGGCCGTTCGACCGCTGCGGCGTCAAATGCTCCTTGAGTTGCAGCAGGCCGAGATTGTGTCCGGCATCGATTCCCAAAATCTCTTTGGCAGTCTTGCCCGAATAGAGAGCGAAGAGAATCGCGATCAGGCCCCGGACGATGTGGGCGTCGCTGTCGCCGAGGAAGCTCAGACGCGGGCTCCCAGCACCGCCGTCGACGCGCGTCGAGAGCCAAACCTGGCTGACGCAGCCTTGCACCTTGGTGGCGGGCGAACGCTCCGACTCCGGCAAGGGCGCAAGCCCCCGGCCAAGCTCGATCACATAGCGATAGCGGTCCTCCCAATCGCCAAGGAGGTCGAAGTCGGTCAGGATCTCATCGAAGCTTTGACCGGTCCGGGTCGCGCTGAGCGTATCCATGAGATCAATATAGGCGGGAATAGGCGCCGCCGCGACGGCCCCGCCGCCAAAAAATTTGGGCGCGCAATTCGGGAGGGAAAGGGCAGACCATCCCAATTGCGCGCCCTGGCAGGCGGAGGAACCGCCAACCGTGAAGCAGAAACTCGCAATCAACCGCCAGTCGGCGAGCCTAGGTCCCGGATGCGTCAGGCCCCGCCCACGCCTCTTCGCGATCCTCGGGACTGAGCGTGTCCTGCGATGCGCTGAGGTCGAAACGCGTCGGCTCGAACGGGAGGCTGTTCTCGGACCCTTGCGTGTCGGTCGCGTCCTCGCCGGCCTCGCTCGCGTCCTCGCCGGCCTCGCTGCGGCCGTTGACGAGATCCATCAGCATGCGGGCGCCGAATTGCGCCTTCTGCACGAACACGCCGAAAGCATCCTTGCCCTTCGCGCAGGTCTCGGGATTGCGATCGCAAAACGTCGCGACGTCATTCACCGCAGCCTTCGCCGTCCCATAGACGTCACTGCGCTGCCCCTCGTCGGTCGGAAGCAGTAGAACGACGATCATCAGCCAGAAGGCTGCCTTGATCAGGAAACTCATTTGTTTGCCCTCTCTGTCAAATCCTGCGGCTTGACGCCGCTATCATTCCCAACGCGGCCAATAATAGCGCGAAGGAAATAAGGGAGTTTCACTGCAATCCGTAAAGTTTGAGCGAAAATTCGAATCGATTCTTCCATGCACACGATTATCTCTTTAGTCAGACTCGATTAAGGTTTGAGATAGGATTGTCTCAAATTCTATCCAAGTCGCAGGCGCACGCGTTTCTCTGCATTGTCGCGAGCGCGTCTGCTTTAAGCTTCCTTAAGCGCGCCTGACCATAATCGCGCGCAAGAATGACCGGGGACGCGGCGGGTCTTGGCCCGCTCCGAGAGGCGCGTGTTGGGTAGCAAAAACGTACGGGGGCTCGCGGCCTATTTCGCGTCTTTGGTGGACGCTTCTGTCGACGCCGGCGGCGCCGAGAACTATCAACTGCTCGTCGACAACCTTCCCGACATGATCACGCGTCATGATGAGAGGGGCCGTGTCGTCTTGGCATCCGCCGCTGCCCAGGAGCTGCTCGGCGAGCCGGAGCAGAACATCGCTGGCGACGGCCTGTTCGACCGCGTGCATGTCGCTGACCGGCCCGCCTATCTTACCGCCTTGTCGCATGCGCTCGCCGACCACGAGACTGTTGCCGTCGAGTTTAGGATCCGGCGAACGGACCCCTCCGGCGCGACCCGGCATGTTTGGGTCGAGATGCGCTGCCGCCCGGTTCGGAATTTCGGTCGAGGCCTGGTCGCCGTCACCCGCGACATCTCCGATCGCAAGGCGCACGAGGCCGAACTCATGCATTTGCGCGACGCAGCCGAGAGCGCAAGCCGCGCCAAGACGCAGTTCCTGGCCAATCTCAGTCATGAATTGCGCACGCCACTCAACGCCGTGATCGGCTTCTCGGAAATTCTCAATCGGGAGCTGTTCGGCACCCTCGGCGAAGCGCGCTATCGCGACTACGCGCGGCTTATCCATGAAAGCAGCGAGCATCTGCTCAACGTCGTCAACGATGTGCTCGATCTGTCGAGGATCGAGGCGGGCAAGTTCAAGATCGTCAAGGAGCCGCTCGATGTCGAGGCTCTGGTCGCATTGTGTTGCGACATGATGCGGCCCGCGGCCGAACAGCGGTCGTTGTCGCTCTTCGTCGATATGGCACCCGATCTCCCCGCGCTCCCGGCCGACAAGCGGGCGTGCAGGCAGATGCTGCTCAACGTGATCGCGAACGCGATCAAGTTCACCGACGCGGGCGGCTTCGTGCGCGTCACGGCGCGCGTGACGGATGGAAATGTGGAACTCGGCGTCGCCGATAACGGGATCGGAATCGCCAAGCAAGACTTGCCAAAACTCGGCAGCCCCTTCGTGCAGGCCGACAACGCCTACGATCGGAGCCACGACGGGACCGGACTCGGATTGTCGGTGGTCAGCGGCCTTGCCCGGCTTCACGGCGGCCGTCTCGAGCTCGCCAGCGCACTCGGAGAAGGGACGACCGCCACAATCATCCTCCCCTATGAAGGACCCGCCGAATCACGAGAGGAGCGGCCGCGGCCCGAGGTTTCGGCGGCATAGGCTTCGTTTCGAGGATAAGCAGGCCGATTCTGGCCCTCGCGGCGCGTTTAGCATCTCTTTAGTTTCGCTCGCCAAGATGACCGGACGGAGGGCCTCCAGGCCCGGGGCAATTGGGTTCAATCTGAGCGATGGGCGTAGCGGCGGCGCGGCTTGTGTTTCTCGGCTTCCTCGGCCTGACGGGGAGCATCATTTACAACGCGCTCTATTTGCAGGCCTCGCACACCGGCTTCGGCGGTCCGTCGGCGCGGCAGGAGACGCCTGCCAACTCCGTGGAGACGGCAAAGCTCCCGCCTGTTCGCACCGACCTCCCCACGCTCGAACGCCAGGCGGGGGGGAAGCTCGTGGTCAGAGCCGTGCAGCGCGAACTCGCTGCGCGCGGCTTCGATGTTGGACCCGTGGACGGCATCCAAAGCGCCAAGACGAAGGCGGCGATCTCGACCTATGAAAAAGCGCATGGCCTCCCGGTGACCTGCGCGGCCACAGATGAGCTGCTCCGTCAGATTCTGCTTGGCGACAGCGTGCGGCCCAGCGGCTCGACCGGGTCCGTCACGGGCGATGTCGCGCCGGCGAAGGGTGGCGATGTCGCGAGCGTGAAAGCGGTGCAGCGGCTCCTCGCAGATCTCGGCTATTCGCCGGGACCCGTGGACGGAGAGATGGGCGACGTCACGGCGCGGGCCATCAGCGCCTTTCAGCATGACCGCAAGATCGCAGAGACCGGGCGGATCACACCGGAATTCTTGGGTGAACTCGAGAGAGTCACCGGGCGCGAGCCCGGCAAATTGGTCGCGGAGCGTTGAACGCTCGCGCAAAACCCTGGCCGCCATGCGGCTGAAGAGCGAGGTCTGGGTCAAGGCTTACTTGCGCCGCTGCCAGTCCGAGGGCGTTCCCGTCGTGATCGTACGGCGCGGGGACGAGAGCGCCGGCGCCATCTTCATTTGCGTCGACAGGCTCGACGGTACGGTTTCGCTCTATGGGCCTGCGCCGAGCGGCTCGGTCGGAAGCGAGAGCGAAAGGCAGTGGGTCAGCTGCTTCGGGCCGCGTCCGACAAACCAGCCCGATGTGTACAGCTATCTCGCCCGCCAGCGCGAATTCGACCCCGACCTGTGGATCATCGAGATCGAAGACAGAGCGGGTCGGCACTTCCTCGGCGATGCGGCGATCGAGAGATGAAGAGACCGACGCGCGCGTCCGGTATGGGAGGTCGACGGGTTAGGGGTTCGTTAACCTTACCGGCCGCTTAATGCGTCGGACGATATGGCGCCGCGATGGGCCAAAGCGCGCGCCAGGGGAGACTTACAAATGGGAATCATTCTTGAATTTCGCCGTAGCGAACCGGCGGCGGTCCCGGTCTCAAGGCCGGCCGGCAGCTCGCTCGGAGAGATCATCATCTTTCCCGGCGTGCGGATCGACCGCAGCGCCGCGAACGGTAGTCCCGCGCAAACAGGAACTCCGTCCCGCGGGCGCGTTCAGCGCGGCCGGAAAAAGTAGCGCGTCCCTCTATCCCGATCTCGCGTGGAGGCCGCAGGACGTGGCCTGAAGCGCTCGCTCGGCAAAGCTCGCGCGGCTTGGCCCGGCCAACGGCAGGCGCAGCAGAGCGATACCCTCGGTCACCGGCGAATTGACGACGATGACATTGTCGGATGACTCCGGAGCGTCGACGCCCGCCTCCTCGACGGTCTGCTCGCCGGTGACAATGATGAGTTGGATCTCCGACCGCTTCACGTCGGCGCCGACAACCGAATAGAAATTCTCTCCTTCCGGCGTATAGAGCGCAATCAGCAATAGCTCGTCGGCAACCCTCGCGGTGAGACGCACCGGTCCGCTACCGAGGTCGAAGCGGCAAAACGAATAACGGACGTCGGGCGCCATCATCGGCATGGCCTGCTGACCGGGCGCTGCCGCGGGAATATGGATCACCGTATTGACCGGCCCGAGCGACGCCAGCCGCGCGTACCCGTTCTTAGGCGCAAGCATGGGCAAGGCGAGCACCGCGACAATGTGGATAAGACCCGCAAGCACGAGCCCGAGCGCAATATAGAGGCCTGGGAGCCTTATTCGCATGATTGGCGCTCGATCTTCGGAAGCCGCTCGCCGCGGATCAGCCCGATACCCGTGGCATCGGTCTCGCGCGGGTTGTAGATGCGCAGCATCAACACGAGGCGCTGATCGTCGGCCCCGCTCGGAAGCCAATTCTCGGGACGGGCATTGCGCGACAGCGTGACGCGGAACGTCCCGTCGGAATGGCGAAGCATCTCCTCGCTGTTGAAGCTGTAGCGGGAAGAGGGATTGGCAATCAGCCCGCCATACTCGTCATACAAAGCAAGCGACCACCAGCGCGCATTGAGTGGCGAGCCGACGACGAGATATTCGCAGTCAGAGGAGAGGGCTTGCCCGGCACTGTCGGTTCGCGCGACGAAATAGCGAGCAACGGTCGAGGTAAGGGGGAGTCTGCCACTCCGGGCAACATGGGCCCTGGTGTAGTAATCCGCTTTGGGGTTGCCCGCATTGATCCAGCCGTCCCAGGGGCCGACCTTGGTCGTGGTCAGCGGCGACCCGCGCTCGATCATGTACCAGGCCGATCCTATCCCGAGGATCAGCGCCACAAGGAACGTCCCCACGAAGTAGACGAGAGAGCGCATGGAATGGCCGACGTCTTCCTCGCGGGACGCCGGCCGCGAGGACGCCAGCATGAGCCGGGAATCTTGCAAGGTGCTGCTCAAGCCATCTCACCCATCGAGACGGAGCGAGGCCGGGAACCAACTATTGCGGGGTCGCCGCATTGTTGTCTCGTCCCGCAGAGAGCGCCGTCTGTGGTTCGGAAGGAGCCTGCGGATTTGCAGGCTGCGTCTCTGGCGCCTTGGCGGCACGCGCCGAAGGCTTCGGCTCCGATCCAGGGACGGGCGCCCAAGGAGCCTCGGCCCGGTCCGGGCGCCCTTCGGTCTCGCTCGGCGCAAGCTGACGGGCGTCCTTGAGCATGGAGCTCAGCTTCTCGAGCACTTGCCGCGTCGCCGAAGACATGTCCTTCACGCTCTCGGGCGCCGGGGCCGCGACGACCTCGGCATTGGCTGTCGCATTCTGCGCCAGCGCGGCGGCAATGCGCGCCTGCTCGGTGGCCTGGACCGGATGCACGGGCAAGCCCGCGATCTGAGGAATGTTGTCGGTGTCGTGCGCGGCCACCATGTAGGTATGCCAGGTCTGCGCCGGGTAACTGCCGCCGGTCACCCGCGCCATCGGCGTGAAGTCGTCATTCCCCAGCCACACGCCGGTCACATACTGACCGGTGAAGCCGATGAACCACGCATCGCGATAGGCCGAGCTCGTTCCAGTTTTGCCGGCAGAGTAGGTGTAGTCGAGCTGCGCGGCCTTGCCGGTTCCCTCCAGCACCACCGCCTGAAGCATGGTGTTCAGCTGCTCGATCACCTTGGTCTCGAACAGCTGTTTCCGCGGCGGCTCGTCGCGCTCGTGATTGTAGACGACCTCGCCGCCAGTCAGAGTCTTGATCTCCTCGACGGCGTAGGGACGCACTTCGAGGCCGCCGGCGGCGAAGACCGCGTAGCCGCCGGTGTGCTCGAGCGGCGTCATGCCGTTGTCGCCGAGCGCGAGCGAGCAGGTCTTCTTGAGATGCTTGATGCCCATCTTCGTCAGGTCGGCCAGCACCTTCTCGCGTCCGGCCTGAAGCGAAAGCTTCACCGCGATGGTGTTGATCGATTTGGCGAGCGCCATGCGAAGCGTCATGCGCCCGCGGTAGCCGCCCGAGTAGTTTTTCGGCGCCCAGCGTCCGCAACTCACCGGTCCGTCGCTGACGCTCGATTCGGGGGTAAAACCGTTCTGGAGCGCGGTCAGATAGACATAGCTCTTGAACGAGGAGCCGGGCTGGCGGTAGGCGTGGCTCGCGCGGTTGAACTGGCTTTCGCCGTAATCCTTGCCGCCGACCATGGCGCGCACAGCCCCGTCGGTCTCCATCGAGACCAAGGCGCCGTTGTCGAAGTGGCGCGACCGTCCGAACTGTTTGATGGTCTGTTCCAACGCTTCCTCGGCGGCGCGTTGCAAGCCGAGATCGACCGTGGTCCGGGCGATGACGATGTGGTCTTCCTTGCCCACCATCAGCCGCTGGACCTCTTCGAAGGCCCAGTCGAGAAAATAGTCGGGAGTCTTGCCGTCGCCGCGCTCGACGATCTTGGCGGGGTTCATGCGGGCGCCATAGACCTGGCCCTCGCTCATGAACCCGGCTTCCACCATGTTGGTCAACACCTCGTTGGCGCGGGCGCGCGAGGCGGCAAGATTGACATGAGGCGCATAGCGGGTGGGGGCCTTGAACATCCCGGCGAGCATGGCCGCCTCGGGGAGGTTCACCTCGCGGATCGATTTGTTGAAATAGTACTGCGCCGCCGCTTCCGCCCCGTACGAACCGCCGCCGAGATAGGCGCGGTCGAAATAGAGCTTCAGAATCTCCGGCTTGGTGTAGCGATTCTCCAAATAGACGGCGATGAGCGCCTCTTTGATCTTCCGGCTCAAGGACCGCTCTGGCGTCAGGAACATGTTCTTGGCGAGCTGCTGCGTGAGCGAGCTACCGCCCTGCACGACCTGGTCGCTGCGGGCATTGGCGGCCAGCGCCCTGAACGTGCCCATGATATCGATGCCGAAATGTTCGAAGAAGCGCCGGTCCTCGGTCGCGAGCGTCGCCTTGATCATCACGTCGGGGATTTCTTCCAGCGGCACGGAGTCGTCGCGCAGAAGCCCACGCTTGCCGATCTCGTTGCCGAAGCGATCGAGGAAGGTGACGCTATACTCGTCGGCGAGATTGATCTTGCCCTGCGCGGTCTCGAAGGCGGGAAGCGCGAAGGCGGCGAGGATGAGGAACCCGGCGAGGCTGAGCGTCAGGGCCTCGCAAGCAAGCTCGTTGAGCGCGCGGACGAAGCCTTTGACCTCGAAGCGGTTGAAGAACGAGGAATAGCCGCTCCACCAGTCGCGGAAGGCGCTCCAGGCACCGTAGAGTCCTGAATCGATCCAAGAATCGATCTTCAGCCAATCGATCAGCTTGCCGCGCCGATTACCGTGGAGGATATCCCGCAATGTGCCCCGACCTTTCGCATACGAAAACGTCCCGGCAGGCTGGCCTTCCCCAACCTACCGACCGGACGTGCCCAATTCCCTGGTAAATTATACCGCGATTGAGGCGTTTTATGGAGGGGTTCCAAGCGCAAGGCTACCCGATTCCTAGCTCCCACCTTGAGGCCGCCTCACTGCTGGACTTCATAGCCGCGGGCCTTCATGCAGGCGATGTAGTCCTCATCAACAGCCCCCTTGCGGAGGCGGGATACGATGCCCATCACCGAGGCGATCCCTTTTTTTCTTGTCTCCTCCTTGCACTTCTCCTCGGCCTTTTCGAGCGAATTGCCCGATTCCTCGGCTTTCGCGGGCCGCTGATCGACCAAAGTGAAGTCGCGGGGCGCAGGCTCCGACATGCTGCAGCCCGAGGCCGGCAGGCCAAACAGACAAGCTGCGAGCGCCACCCATTTGACTCTCGGCATCGCCCAAGACCCCGAGCCGTTTCCTAACGCATATCGCAACTTGCCCCCAGCACGGCTCCCCCACGCGCTACCATAAATACGGGACAAGACGATAGCGGATGCGCGCGGCATAGTCGGCATAGCCCTCAAGCTCAGCGGCGAGGGTTCGCTCTTCGAACACGGCTCTGACCGCGATGATGAGCACGAGGACGACGCTCGCCCCCAGTCCCCACCCCGATCCAAGCAACAATGGGACGCCGGCGGTAAATAAAATGGCACCGGCGTACATCGGGTGACGGATATAGGCATATGGCCCGGTCGTGGCCACCAGATGACCGCGGCCTTTCTGGATCTTTACGACCGGAGCCGCAAAGCTGTTCGCTTTCAGCGAAAGCCAGACGAGATATGTGCCAAGACCGATCAATGCGACGCCGGCGACTTGAAGAGCGAGCGGAATATGGGACCAGTGATAGCGGCCGGCGTCGAGCCCCAAGAGGACGAGCCAGCCGACCCAGCAGGCGAGCATGACGGCCATCAGGGCCTTGTCCCAACCCTTCTGTTCGCGCTGGAAGAGGGAGCCTAGACGTTCGCCGAGCAAGGCGGGGTCGCGGCGCGCAAGCCAAAACCCGCCGGCGAAGGTGATCGCCGCCGCGAGCGCAAGATAAATCCAGGCTTCGGGCCAGTCGAGAGTGCCGGCGGCACCGAACAAGATCGCGCCGACGAACAGGAGCGAGAGGAAGGCGCGGCGGACGAACTTCCGTATGAGCGCGCGGTGAGAGTCCGGTGTGGCAGTCATGTGATCGCAGCCAGTTCACGTTCACGAAGGGCGTGAGGGTGCCGGAGCCTATCGTTCCAAGTTCTCCCCTCATCCCCAGCCCTGGCATAGACCGGCAAATAGCCGCACTCAAGAAGGAGGATTCGCCGCATGCCAACGCGTCGTAGCGAGGCATTCAGCTCCCTTGGTCCGGTTTGGCCAGACCGTGCTAGTCTTCCGACCGACAAGTCGCCGTTCGGGTGGAGGTCCAATGCCGAAGATCGCTTTGATCTTTACCGTCCTTCTCAGCATTGCCGGCCCGGCAGCGGTGCCGGTTCAGGCTGCGGCGCCTTCTTCCGGCGCTGAGACCGCGCCACAAGCTCAATCCGGTCCGCCCAAAGGCTATATCTGTCACGAAGCGGCGCTCACGGGCAGCGGGCCCGGGTTCAAGAGCTCGCAGGAAGAGTCGGAAGAGGCGGCGATCAAGGCTTGGCTCGAAAGGGCTGCCGCCGTCTTTGCCGACGCCGATTGGAACACGGCCAAGGATCAGGGCATCGCCTGCGTCAAGCAGGGGCTCTACAGCAAATGTTTCGCCACGGGCACGCCGTGCCATCCGAAACCCGCTGAGTAAGAGCGAATGCGTTGAGAGCGAATGCGCAATGTGGCGGACGGCGATCTTCGCGCTGATCGTGGGTGTCTTTGCCGGCGGCGCGTCTGCGGCCCAGACGGCGGAGCAAGGGCCGCAACCGAAATGCCTGAAGGCGGAGATCAATCCGATCACGGGACATATCCTCTGCATCGATCCGCTGGGCGCGCCGGTCGAGCCGCCGCCTGAGGAGACGAAGCTCCCTTGCAAGCCGGAGGAGGCGAGAGGCCAGTGGAGCTACGGTACCGGCTGCGCGCCGGAGCCGGGCGGCATGTGAGGCGGGTTTCGGGCCGAAACCCCTCAAATGCGAATCGGCTTCAAAACAATTCGCGCCGCGCCATGCGGCGAGCCCCGTGACTTTGCCCAGTTTTTCGGCCGTTTACCCGACGTTAAGCATAGGCTCGGAAAACTCGTCGCACCGCGTCTTTCGAGGCGGCACACTGGCCCGGCGTGATCGCGGATTGGTGATTCCGGCGTCATTTGAATGGGGCGAGGTGGCACCCCATATATTGGTTAACGGATCGCTTTCGGAGACCTCAATCATGGCGGCAGTTCAAAGTCCAACGCTTCGCCGCAGCGTCAGCGAGGCGCTGACGGGTTCCTCCGACCTTGCGGCACTTCTCGGCGGCGTTCGCGTCTATGACGAAGCCCCAGAGACGGCGAGCTTTCCCTTCATCACGCTCGGCCAGAGCGCGATCCGCGATTGGAGCACGGGCACCGAGGATGGCGCCGACCAACGCCTGACGCTTCACGTCTGGTCGCCTTTCGGCGGCAAGAAGCACGTGCAGGGCATCATCGAGGCGATCAGGGCCACTCTGCGCGACCGGCCGCTCTCGCTGACAGGCCATCGTCTCGTCACGCTTCAACACGAATTCTCCGAAGCAAGACTCGATCCCGATGGCGACAGCTTTCACGGGATCATCCGCTACCGCACCGCAACCGCGCCGGCGCGGGCTAAGGCTGCCTAAACTCACCTCGCTCATGGATTGCTTGTCTCGCTATGGGGTCGCGCATGCGTCCCATGCTGCGCTATATGACGCTCATTGCTGATGAGGCGAGGGGCGTCGATGGCGCTATGGGTCAAATTCAGGGAGCTTGCCGATCGGTTCAGCGGAGCCGAAGGCCCCGCGCTGACTTTGCGCGAGGAAGAATTGCGGCTGGCCGCCGCAGCGCTGCTCGTGCACGCATCGACGATCGACGGCGAGGTCGACGGTACCGAGCGCCGGAAGCTCAAGACCCTGCTTCAGGCGCGTTTCGATCTCGATGGTCATGAGGTGCACGAGCTTCTCGACGCGGCAGGGGAGCGCGAAGTCGAGTCCGTCGATCTCTATCGGTTTACAAGCGTGCTCTGTCGCGAGCTCGACCAGGACGGACGCAAGCGCATCGTCGAGATGCTCTGGGAAGTGGCGATGGCCGACGGCGTCGTGCACGAATTCGAGGCCAATCTCGTGTGGCGCTCGGCGGAGTTGCTCGGGGTCTCGACCCGAGACCGCGTCATGCTGCGGAAAGCGGTGGAAAGCCGTATCGCGCGCCAGTGACGTGGCAAGGGCCATTGTCGTGAGCGAAGTGAGACCTCATACTCAATGTAGCGCCGTCATGCCAGGGTGGCAGTCATGCGATGGGCATTCTGGATCGCCGTTACTTTCGTCGTCCTTTTGGGAGGAGTGTACTTTGCGCTAACTCAAGAGCAGCTCAAACTGGCTCGCGACAACCTTGAAAACGGTTTGGTGGCCCACTGGAAGTTCGAGGAAGGCGCCGGCAGCGCAGTGAAAGACGTCTCCAATCATGGCAATGATGGCACAATCGTACCTGCGAATATCCCTGAGCCGAAATGGGGCACGGGGGAATTTGCCGGTTCAGTCTTGTTGAGCGGCGGCCACGACCATCACGTCAGGATTCCCTCCTCCGCCTCCCTCAACACCGTGAAGAAACAAATCACCGTAGCGGCACATATTTACCCCAAGACGCTTTGGAGTGCGGAGGCTCGTTCCAATCCGTTCATCGTGGTTGTTCAGCGGCAATGGAAGGACACTGTGCACCCTGACTTATTCTACCTCGGCTACGGACCGAAAAATAACGCGCTCCGCTATAAGTGGCATCTCGGCCTAGTAGATTCCGACATGAGCCTCTATCGGCTTCCTGAGAGCGAGGACAAGCCACGGGTGGGCGAATGGGTGCACTTGGCGGGCACATATGATGGCGAGACGGGAAAGATGTTCCTCTATGTTAATGGCGACCGCATAGGTAAGAAGGTGCGCGTCGGAGAAATTCGGCTCGATTCGGAAAGTTTGCACACCCCCCTCGTCATTGGAGCCGAGATAAACGGGCCAAACATCGACGATGCTACCGGTGAGTTCAACGGCTACGTCGATGACGTGCGCATCTATGATCGCGCGCTTTCTGATGCAGAAATCAAAATCCTGGCTGAAGAAGCAAGGGATCGGACGAACCGCTGATTCACACCGGGGACTCGCACTGTTCGCCCGACTTGGGATCCCTCAGAACCGAAAAACGGAGAATGCCCGCTAATGGTCTGCGGGTTCCGGGAAAGAGCGGATGTCGGCCGCAGCTTCGGGATATTTGGCGGCAAGCTCCGCCGCATCGCCAAGCTCCACGTCCTCCGTCGGCACCACGCCCGGCCATTCCGTGCTCGCGCCGAGAAACCAGCGGCGCTTGCCGGTGACACGCGCAGTGTGGAAGGTGTTGCCCGGGATCAAGAGCTGGAGCAGGTGACCGCCGACGACGTTGGGCCCGACCACGACCAACTCGCTGTCGCCGTTCTCGCGGAGCAGCAGCACCTCGATCGGATCGCCGAGATAGTAGTGGTAGAGCTGATCGTTCTTGATGCGGTGGAGCTTCACTGGCGCGTCCGGCGTCACCATGAAATAGAGAGCCGACCCTAGGGGCCTTCCATCGGCGAACGGCGCCGGGAGACCGCCAGCGGCGATCGAAAGGTTGCTCTTATAAGTCGCGCGCGCGAAGCCCCAGGTCTGGTTCGGCTCGAGCTTGAGAAGGCTCCTGATCTCGTCGGCCGTCACGGTCTCGGGCATCGGCTTTTCGGGGTTGACCAAACCCGTTTGCGCCTCAAGCTCGGGATCAGAGAACGCCGCGGCCGCCGATGCGGGGACGAGGGTGGCGGCGCCCGCAAGCGTCGCACGCTTGAGGAAATTTCGTCGGCCAAGCGCGTGTCGCCATTTAGGGCGCTCGGACATGCCGTCCTCCACTCGCCCACAGTGTCGCCTCGGCAAACGGCTCGGGTCAACCCGCGACGTTCGGCAAGGCGCGGCATGGTTTCCAGTCTGCTCCGCCAGGGTTCGAAGCGGCATTCATGCGGCGTTCATGGGGCTTGCTTTACGGTCTCGCCCAACAAGGATATTGGGGCTGAACCATGTGGCGCATCATCAAAGGAACGATTATGGGGGCGCTCGCTGCCGCCATCTTTGCGCATGCCGGACAGGCCGGGGAACCTGGCTGCGTGGAGTGGAGCAAGGCAGGCTCGATTATCGCCGAGAACGGTCTCGTGCCGGCCAATGTCATCTATCAGAAAGTGCAGAGGCGCGCCGGCGGCGAGATCGTCAGTCAGTCCCTGTGCAATCTCGGTGGACGGTTCGTGTACCGGCTCGTCGTGCTCGGTTCGACAGGCGAGGTCACCAACGTGACCGTTGACGCTCGCACCGGGCAGTTCTAGGAGCAGCCCCATGCTCGGCACGGAGGAATAGCGATTTGCGGCTTCTCGTCGTCGAGGACGATCCCGACCTCAATCGCCAGCTCGTCGCCGCGCTCAGCGATGCGGGTTATGCCGTCGATAGCGCCTTCGACGGCGAGGAGGGGCATTACCTCGGCGATACCGAACCCTACGACGCCGTCGTGCTCGATCTCGGTTTGCCCAAGAAAGACGGTTTGAGCGTGCTCGAGCAGTGGCGGCGCGACGAGCGTAAGATGCCGGTGCTCATTCTCACCGCGCGCGAGCGCTGGAGCGACAAGGTGGCTGGCATGGATGCCGGCGCTGACGACTACGTCGCCAAACCGTTCCATATGGAGGAGGTGCTGGCGAGGCTCCGCGCTCTGTTGCGGCGCGCGGCGGGACATGCGCGCAACGAGATGGAGTGCGGGCCGCTCCGCCTCGACACCAAGACGGCGCGCGCCACCGTGGACGGCAGGGCGATAAAGCTCACCTCGCATGAATATCGGGTGCTCGCCTATCTCATGCTGCATCGGGGGCGGGTCGTCTCGCGCACCGAGCTGGTCGAGCATCTCTACGAGCAGGATTTCGACCGCGACTCCAACACTGTCGAGGTGTTCATCGGGCGCTTGCGCAAGAAGCTTCCCAGCGATCTCATCAGAACTGTCCGCGGGCTCGGCTACCGCCTCTCGGACGTGAGCGATGAGGCTTAATTCCCTCGCGTTCCGGCTGTTCGCCTCGGCGGCGGCATGGACCCTCGTGGTCCTGCCCGTGACCGCCGTTCTGCTCGTCTCGCTCAACCGTCAAGCGCTCGAGCGCAGCTTCGATGCGCGGCTCAACGTCTATCTGACGAGCCTCGTCGCTTCGAGCACCCAAGGCGGCGCGGGCGCTCCGAAAGAGCCGGCCGGCTTCGGCCAGCCGATCTTCGGCATTCCGTTCTCGGGCTGGTATTGGCAAATCATGCCGCTCGAAGGCGCCACGCGCCCGGACTTCGTTTCCGATTCGCTGCTCGATCAGCAGCTCAAGCTGCCGAGCAAGAGCGGCGTCAAGCCCGATGCGAGCCTGACGCGGCGCGGCTATATCGTCGGTCCCGACGCCCAACGCCTGCGCATCGTCGAGCGGGAGATCAGGCCGGGAGGCTTGGGCTCGGCGCCCTATTCCTATGCGGTCGCCGGAGATACCGCCGAGATCGACCGCGACCTTGCCGCCTTCACCACCATGCTGATTGCGGCGCTCGCCGTTGCGGGACTTGGGCTCGTGGCGGCGAGCTTCTTCCAGGTGCGGTTCGGTCTTCTGCCGTTGCGCGCCATTCGCCAGGGGCTTGCCGCCATCCGCTCGGGCGAAGCCGAGAAACTCGAAGGCGAGCTGCCGCTCGAGATCAAGCCGCTGCAACAGGAGCTGAACGCGCTGGTCCAATCGAATCGCGAGATCGTCGATCGGGCGCGCACCCATGTCGGCAATCTCGCGCACGCGCTCAAGACGCCGCTCAGCGTCATCAGCAACGAGGCGCGGACGAATGAGGGCGCATTGGCCGCAAAGGTGATCGAACAGGCGGAGCTCATGCGCACCCAGATCACGCACCATCTCGACCGCGCGCAAGTGGCCGCGCGCTCGAGCGCGATCGGCGACGTGACCGATGTCGGCACGGTGCTTCAGGCGCTGAAAAGGACAGTCGACCGCATCTACGAGGAGCGCGGGCTCGAAGTCGAGCTCGCCACAGCGCCGGGACTCATGTTCCAGGGCGAAAAGCAGGACTTCGAGGAGATGGTGGGGAACCTGCTCGACAATGCCTGCAAATGGGCGCGATCGAAGGTGAGCGCCAGCGCCGAACGGGATGACGGTGACGCGCGGTTCACGGTGATCGTCGATGACGATGGGCCAGGTCTCACCGATGCCGAACGGGCAAGGGTCGTGAAGCGGGGCCAGCGGCTCGACGAGACGAAGCCGGGCTCAGGGCTTGGGCTCTCGATCGTTGCCGATCTCGCCCATCTCTATAAGGGACGGTTCGCGCTCGAGCGCTCGCCCGATGGGGGCTTGCGCGCCCGCCTCGAGCTCCCCGCGGCCTAATTGTTAGCGTGCTCTAGGAAACCCGAAGATGCGCCAGCCGGGCGCGACTAGAGGGGACCGCTTGACGGAGATATGCATGGTAAGGAGCGCGCCGAACGCGGCGAGTAGCGCAAATAGAACCGCCATTAGAATGACCGTCTTTTTGGCGGCCCTGGCGCCGCTCGTTTCGTGGATAAACATTGCCCCAGCCGCCTAACGCGCCCGCAAACATACCACCTTTTGGCCATACTGCCGGTTCGGCGCTAATCACGGCGTTGGAAGAGCTTAGGATTCCGCGCGTTTCCCGTCACTCAAACCCAAATTTGGCCAGAATTGTTATTTGTTAAGGATAGGGTGACACGTTTAGACTGACTTCAGTCTCTTGCCGGGGACGGCCGCTTTTGTTCGAGGCCGAAGGGGGGCACGATGAGACAAGCACCGATCCTTGCCGTTCTCGTTCTCGCGACTGTGCTTGCGGCCTGCGGGCCGGGCAACAAGCAGGGCACCGGCACCGTCGTCGGCGCGGTCGCGGGCGGTGCCGCGGGCGCAGCGATCGGCGGCTCTAACAACCGCGTTCCGGGCCTCGCCATCGGCGCCGTGGTCGGCGGCATCATCGGCAACCAGATCGGAGCGAGCCTCGACGAGGAAGACCGGCGCATGGCCGCGGCCGCCGAATATCAGGCCCTCGAATACGGGCAGGCCGGCGCGGCAACGCCCTGGGACAATCCCCAGACCCAGCATCGCGGGCAGATCGTTCCGGGCAAGCCCTATCAGCAAGGCAGCCAATATTGCCGGCCCTATACCCATACGATCTATATCGGCGGCCAGCCGCAGACGGTCCGCGGCACGGCCTGCCGCCAGCCCGACGGGACCTGGGCGACCGTCGGCTAGGGGCTGCCAAGCCCATTTCGAGTTGAGCCCGGCCTGGGGCAGGTGGCGCCGACGACAGATTGCCGCCGACCCGGACCTTGCTCCTTCGCGCACCTTTCCCTAGCCTAGAACCTCTTTAGACTAGCGGAGCCCTGCGCTTCCCCTGTGCTGATCTGGATCGTCCTCGCCGGCCTCACGGCAATCGTTCTGTTCGTCCTGTTGCGTCCGCTCGCAATGATGGGGGCGAGGCCGCTTGCGCCGGAATCCTTCGACGCCGCCGTCTATCGCGATCAACTCCATGAGATCGAGAGCGATCGCGCGCGCGGGCTGATCGGCGAGACCGAAGCCGAAGCCGCGCGCATCGAGATCGCGCGGCGGCTTCTTGCCGCCGACAATAAAGCACGAGGTTCCGATCGCGCCGGGAGCGGGGTCTCGGCCAAAGCCGTGATCGCGATCGTCGGCGTGATCCTTCCACTGCTCGCGCTCGGGCTCTACCTCATCTACGGCTCGCCCCGTCTTCCCGACCAGCCGCTTACCGCGCGTCTCGAAGACCCGGCGAGCGACCAGAACTTGGAAGCGCTCGTCGCCAGGGTCGAGGCGCGCCTCAGAGCACGTCCGGAAGACGGGGAGGGGTGGGACGTGATTGCGCCCGTCTATCTGAGTGGGGGCCGCTATGCCCAAGCGGCCGAAGCCTATGCCCATGCGCTCCGACTGCTCGGCCCCTCGGCCAAGCGGCTTTCCGGGCACGGACAGGCGCTCGTGCTCGCCAATAACGGCTTGGTGACGGAAGAAGCGCGGCTTGCGCTTGCGCGCGCGCTCGAGCTCGACGGAACGCTGATCGAGCCGCGCATCCTGCTCGCCATCGCCAAGGAGCAGGACGGGCAGTTCGCGGCCGCAATCGCCGATTGGCGCGCGCTCCTCGGCGACGCCAAGGAAGATGCGCCCTGGCGCGCGATGGTCGAAAAGCGCATCGAAACGGCCGAGGCGCATCTTGCCGGCAAGACGATGCCGGCCGAAACCCCAGGCGAGACCGCGCCTCAGGGCGAGAAGGGTCCAAGCCCCGCCGACGTCGCCTCGGCCCAAAACATGGATCCTGCCGCCCGCCAGGCGATGATCGAAGGAATGGTGCAGCGTCTTGCCGCACGCCTCGATCAGGGTGGCGGCGCCCTTGCCGATTGGCTTAGGCTGGTGCGCGCCTATAGCGTGCTCGACCGCAAAGACGACGCGTTGAAGGCGCTCGCCAGGGCCAAGAGCCAGTTCAGCGGCGACAGCCGAGCGCTCGAGGAGTTGGATCAATTGGCGGCCGAGCTCGGATTGAAGTCATGACGCGAAAGCAGCGCAGAGGCGTTCTGATCGGCACCTGTCTCACCGTGCTTGCGGTCGCCGTGGGGCTTGTCCTGTTCGCCATGCGGGATTCCATCGTGTTCTTCTATAGCCCGAGCGATGTGTCGGCGATGGCGATTGCGCCGGGAACCCGGTTCCGGCTCGGCGGGTTGGTCGAGACGGGGAGCGTGGTCCGGAGCGAGGGAACCACGGTCCGCTTCACCATTACCGATCAGGCAAAGACCTTGCCCGTGGTCTATACTGGCGTGCTGCCGGATCTTTTCCGCGAAGGGCAGGGAGTCGTCGCCGAGGGCATGCTCGAACCGGGCGGCGTCTTCCGCGCCGACTACGTGCTCGCCAAGCACGACGAGAACTATATGCCGCCGGAAGTGGCTAAGAAGCTGAAAGCACAGGGCGTGTGGCGCGGCGATGCTGCGGCCAAGCCCACAGAGGCCGATGTGAATTAAGAGCTCGGGGTCGGGAGAGAGAGATGATCGCAGAGACCGGTCACTACGCGCTGATCCTGGCGCTTGCCGTCGCGCTCGTTCAGACCGCGTTGCCGCTGATCGGCGCCAGGATGCGCGATCCGCAACTCGCCGCCATCGCCATGCCCGCCGCGCAGCTGCAATTCGCTCTCGTCGCGATAGCCTTCATCGCGCTCACCATCGCCTATGTCACCTCGGATTTCTCGGTGCTGAATGTCTGGCGCAACTCTCATTCGGCGAAGCCGCTCATCTACAAGATCTCAGGCGTGTGGGGAAACCATGAGGGCTCGATGGTCCTCTGGGTCCTGATCCTCGCTCTCTTCGGCGCGAGTGTGGCGACTTACGGCTCCAATCTGCCGCGGGAGCTCAAAGCCAACGTGCTCGCGGTGCAGGGCTCGATCGCGGCCGCGTTCCTCCTCTTCATCATCACCACGTCGAATCCGTTCACCCGCGTCGACCCTGCGCCGTTCGACGGAGAGGGGTTGAACCCGATCCTGCAAGACCCCGCGCTCGCCTTCCACCCGCCCTTCCTCTATGCCGGCTATGTCGGCTTCTCCATGGCCTTCTCCTTTGCGGTCGCCGCCTTGATCGACGGCCGCATCGATGCCGCCTGGGCGCGGTGGGTCAGGCCCTGGACGCTCGCCGCTTGGATGTGCCTCACGCTCGGCATCGGCATGGGTTCGTGGTGGGCCTATTACGAGCTCGGCTGGGGTGGCTTCTGGTTCTGGGACCCCGTCGAGAACGCCTCCTTCATGCCGTGGCTCGCGGGCACGGCGCTGCTCCATTCGGCGCTGGTGATGGAAAAGCGCGACGCATTGAAGGTGTGGACGATTCTGCTCGCCATCATCACCTTCTCGCTGAGCCTGATGGGGACCTTCCTCGTTCGCTCGGGCGTGCTCACCTCCGTGCATACCTTCGCCGTCGATCCCGCCCGCGGCGTGTTCATCCTGGCCATCATGGGTGTCTTCATCGGCGGCGCGCTCGCTCTCTTCGCCTGGCGTGCGCCGCTCCTGTCGCAGGGCGGATTGTTCGCGCCCATCAGCCGCGAAGGCGCACTCGTATTCAACAATCTCCTGCTCACCACCGCTTGCGCCGCCGTGTTCGTCGGCACGCTCTATCCGCTCGCGCTCGAAGCGCTTACAGGGGACAAGATTTCGGTCGGCGCGCCTTTCTTCAATCTGACCTTCGTGCCGCTCATGGTTCCGCTCCTCATCGCCGTGCCGTTCGGGCCGCTGCTGGCGTGGAAGCGGGGGGATTTGGTCGCAGCCGCGCAGCGTCTCATGGCAGCTGCGGCGATAGCGCTTGCGGCCGCCGTATTACTGCTTGCGATCGAGAACCGAGGCCCATGGCTTGCGCCCTTCGGAATTGGCCTTGGTCTATGGCTCGTGTTGGGCGCGGCTACCGAGATCGCTTACCGGGTGAAGCTCACCGAGGCCGCCCCCGCGGAGATCCGGCGCCGCTTACGCAATCTGCCGCGCGCGGCGTACGGGAGCGCGCTCGCCCATTCGGGGCTCGGGCTCGCGGTGATCGGCATCGTCGCCACCACGGCCTGGCGGTCGGAAGAGATCCTCGCGCTCAAGCCAGGCGATACCGCGGAGATCGCAGGCTACACGCTCGCCTTCAAAGGCGTCGCACCGCACCAGGGCCCCAACTACCGCGAGCGGGTCGGCGTGTTCGTCGTCACGCGCAACGGCACGACCGTCGCCGAGCTTCTCCCCTCCAAGCGCGAGTTCACCGTCGAGAAAAGCGACACGACCGAAGCCGGGATTCACGCGAGCTGGCGCGGCGATCTTTATGCCGTGCTCGGCGATCCGCTGAAGGATGGCGCTTACACCGTCCGCCTCTACTTCAACCCGCTTGTGCGCCTGATCTGGCTCGGCGCCGTCATCATGTTTCTTGGCGGCGCCATCTCGCTCTCCGACCGGCGTCTCAGGGTCGGCGCGCCGAAGCGCGGGGAGACGAAGGCGGCGCCGGTTGTTGCCGGCGAGTGAGCCTCATGGTTTGGCGGAACCTGCTCCCGGCATTCATGCTCGCGCTTTCGATCGCCGTTCTCGCGACGAGCCCCGCGCGGTCGATCCAGCCCGACGAGATCCTTGCCGATTCCGCATTGGAGGCGCGCGCGCGGGCGATCTCCGCGGGGCTCCGCTGCCTCGTCTGCCAGAATCAATCGATTGACGATTCCGACGCGCCCTTGGCCCGGGACCTCAGGCTGCTCGTGCGGGAGAGGCTGAAGGAAGGCGACAGCGACAACGAGGTCGTCGATTTCATCGTGGCGCGCTACGGCGAGTTCGTCCTGCTCAAGCCGCGGCTCTCGCGGGGGACCCTGATCTTGTGGTTGGCCACGCCCGCCGTGTTCGCAGCGGCGCTTCTCTTGATCTTCCTTGCGTATCGGCGGAGGTGGGCGGCAACCCGGGGGCTTGAGCCGTTGAACGCCGGCGAAAAGCGCCGGTTGAAGCGCCTGCTGGACGAGCGCTGAGGCGTGGTGCTATGGGAGGGACAGCGGCGAACGCCTTGCCGAGGGCCGATTTCGCCGGGAACCTTACCTAAATTTAATGCCGTCGAAACGGCGGCGTAATCGGCAAAGGCTTATATGTTCTGCCCAGAAGCCTCCTCGTCCTAGGGGCCGGGCTGTCTGTTGGGAATTCCTTATCTCAGGAGAGAGGTGACCTATGAGATTTGACCAGAGCTCCGCTGCGACCGAAGGCTCTCGCTCGCGGAAGCTGACGCAGAGGCCCGCGCTGCTTGCGGCCGCAGCGCTCATCGCGACCGGCGCATTGGGCCTCGTGCTCGGCAACAGCACGAACTTTGCCGTCGCCGAGACGCCTTACGGCCGCGCGCCGCTGAGCTCCGGCGCGGAGACCGCCGCCCCGCCCACCATCGAGACGCCTTATGGCCGCGCGCCGCTGAGCTTCGCCGACCTTGCAGCCAAGGTCAGCCCCGCCGTGGTCAGCATCAACGTCAAGGGCGATGTCAAGGTCGCCGACAACGACATGGAGATTCCGGGCATGCCGGACCTCCCCGAGGACAACCCGCTCTACGAGTTCTTCAAACAGTTCCGCAAAGGGATGCCGCAGGCGCCGACCAGGCCCTCGCCGAGCCTGGCCCAGGGCTCGGGCTTCTTCATTTCGGCGGACGGTTTAATCGTCACCAACAATCATGTAGTCGAGGACGCCGAGGACATCGCGGTCACGCTCGATGGCGGCGCGAAATATACCGCCAAGCCGGTCGGTAACGATCCGCGCACCGACGTGGCCCTCATCAAGATCGACGCTCCGGGCAAGACCTTTCCCTTCGTCGAGTTCTCGACCAAGGATCCTCGGGTCGGCGACTGGGTGCTTGCCGTCGGCAATCCCTTCGGCCTCGGCGGTACGGTGACCGCCGGCATCATCTCGGCCCATAACCGCGACATTGGCTCCGGCCCTTACGACTATCTACAGATCGACGCGGCGGTGAACCGCGGCAATTCGGGCGGTCCGAGCTTCGATCTCGACGGCAAGGTGATCGGCATGAACACCGCCATCTTCAGTCCAAGCGGCGGCAATGTCGGCATTGCCTTCGCGGTCCCGGCCGCCCTCCTCAAGGAGGTGGTGGCCGAGCTGCAGTCCCATGGCACCGTCGATCGCGGCTGGCTCGGCGTCGTCATCCAGAACGTGACCGACGACATCGCCGACTCGATTGGAATGGCCGAAGCGAAAGGCGCCATGATCAGCAAGGTGACGGAGGATGGACCCGCGGCGAAAGAGGATCTCAAGCCCGGCGACGTCATCGTCGAGGTGAACGGCGATAAGATTGAAGACTCGCGCGACCTTGCCCGCAAGATTGCCGAGCTCAATCCCAACACGGACGTCAATCTGTCGATCGTTCGCTATGGTGAGAAGCGCGAAGTCAGCATGAAGCTCGGCACGTTTCCGAGCAGCAAGCAGCTTGCCGCTCTTGAAAAGGACAAGCCCGCCGACACAGGCCAGCAGATGAAGGATCTCGGCCTCTCGCTTGCACCGGCCGCAAAGGTTCCGGGCGCCGGCGAGCAGGGCGTCGTCATCACCGAGGTCGATCCGAAAAGCGATGCCGCCGACAAGGGCCTCAAGGCTGGCGACGTCATCCTCGAGGTTGCCGGCGTCAGCGTCTCCAATCCTTCCGATGTCGCCGCCGGCGTCAAGAAGGCCATGGATGGCGCCAAGGCCGAAAAGGATACCGTCAAGGTCCTGATGCAAGTGAAGACCGGCGATCAGACGCGCTTCGTTGCGCTTTCCCTGAAGAAGGCTGCCTAATCCAGCCTTCGACGCCGGAACGGCGGCGCGGTTTCCCCCACCGCGCCGCCAGCCTTTTATCGTGAGGTCTTTCCGCCAGGTCGTGTTCGAGGGCAGCGTCAGCCCGGGAGATCCCCAACGATGCGTGTGCTGGTCATCGAGGACGATCACGAGACCGCTTCCTTCCTCGGACGCGCGCTGAAAGAGTCGGGCCATGTCGCCGAATATGCGGGCGACGGGCAGGCCGGGCTCGATCTCGCCAGGGCCAATGCTTATGACGTTCTGATCGTCGATCGCATGTTGCCGAAATGCGATGGACTTACGGTGATCGGGGCGCTGCGCGCCGAGGAGATTAGAACGCCGGCGCTCATCTTGAGCGCGCTCGGCGAAGTCGACGACCGCGTCAAAGGATTGCGTGCCGGCGGCGACGACTATCTGACCAAGCCCTACGCCTTCAGCGAGCTTCTCGCCAGGATCGAGGCGTTGGCCCGGCGCAGCTCGCCGGAGGAGGGGAGCACGCGCTTGGTGGTGGCCGATCTCGTGCTCGATCGGCTCACCCATAAGGTGACGCGCGCGGGCGAGGCCATTATCTTGCAGCCGCGCGAGTTTCGCCTGCTCGAATATCTGATGAAGCATGCGGGGCAGGTGGTGACGCGCACCATGTTGCTCGAGAATGTCTGGGACTATCATTTCGACCCGCAGACCAATGTCATCGACGTCCACATTTCCCGGCTCCGCTCCAAGATCGACAAGAATTTTGGCGACCCGCTCCTCCATACGGTTCGCGGCGCCGGCTATAGCATCCGTGACAGCGCTCACTAAGCTGTTCCGGACCACCACTTTTCGTCTATCGCTGACTTATCTTGCGCTGTTCAGCGCCGCGGCGTTCCTCGCCATCGCCTATATCTACTGGAACACCACGGTCCTGCTCTCGCGGCAGCTCAATCAAACGATCGACGCGGAACTTACGGGTCTTGCCGAGCAGTACCGGTCAGGCGGGCTCGACCAGCTTGTGCGGATCGTGGCCGAACGGAGCGAGACGCCCGGCAGTAGCCTCTATCTTGTGGCCGATGGCGAAGGACGCCGGCTGGCCGGCAATCTCAGCGCCGTGGCGCCCGACCTGTGGAATAGCGTCGGTCCGGTGGAGTTCTACTATCGGCGTCCCGCCGCCGGGGGCGTCGAGCGTAGGCTCGCTTTCGCCAATGTGTTCCGGCTGCCGAGCGGCTACCGCCTGATCGTCGGGCGCGATATCGAAGATCGCCGCGAGCTCGCCCGCCTGGTCCGTTCCGCCATGCTGTGGGGGCTCGGGGTGATGGCCCTGTTCGGCATCGGCGGCGGCTATTGGGTGAGCCGCAAGCTGCTTGCCCGCATCGACACGCTGGCCGCCACCTCCCGCACCATCATGGCAGGCGATCTCGGCGGACGCCTCCCCGTCACTGGCTCCGGCGACGAGCTCGACCGGTTGTCGGAAAGCCTCAACCTTATGCTCGCGCGGATCGAGCAGCTCATGGGGGGCTTGCGCGAGGTCTCCGACAATATCGCCCACGACCTCAAGACGCCGCTCAACCGCCTGCGCAACCGTGTCGAGGGCGCCTTGCGCGAGCCTTACGGCGAGCCGGTCTATCGCGAGGCGCTCGAGCGAACGATCGAAGAGGCCGACGGGCTGATCAAAACCTTCAACGCGCTGCTTTCGATCGCCCGCATCGAAGCCGGCGCCGGCGGCGAGAACCGCGAGAGGCTCGACGTGTCGGCGCTGTTGTGCGACGTGGCAGAGCTCTACGAGCCGGTCGCGGAGGAGCGCGGGCTCGTGCTCAAGGCCGAGGCAAACGGTCCGGTGTTCGTCCGCGCCGACCGCCAGCTTCTCGGCCAGGCCATCGCCAATCTCATCGACAACGCCATTAAATACGGGACGGTTGAAGGCGCGCCGGATGGAAGCGGCGCCAAGCCCGAGGTCAGTGTGACGGCAATGGAAAAGGGGCCCATCGTCGAAATCGTGGTCACCGACTGCGGGCCCGGCGTTCCGGTCTCAGATCGGGAGCGCGTGCTCGACCGCTTCGTCCGGCTCGAAGAGAGCCGGTCGGAGCCCGGCAGCGGATTGGGATTGAGTCTTGTCGCGGCGGTGGCGCGGTTGCATGGTGGCAGCCTGAGGCTGGAGGACAACCACCCCGGGCTCAGAGTGGTCCTCGCTTTGCCGAGCGGGAGCGAGGCGACTGCGAACGGGGTTCCGGCTCAGGAGCAGGCGGGATCAGAGACCAGGTCAGCGTAACGGCGTTCGTCGAGCGCATCACCGAGGCTCCTTGCGTCTATGACGCGGCGCGGGGGGCCGATGTCCTCGAAACCCTCACCAAGGCGTTCCGCAGCGACACTGAGTTCGCCCCGGCCGCAACGCTCCTCACCGACGCGCCAAGAGCGCGCGAGCTGCTTCAGGCCGCGTTCTCCGCTTCCCCCTATCTCGCCACTCTGGCTTCGCGCAATCCGGCCGATCTCGCCGAATGCCTGAGGCGGGATCCCGGCACCCACTTGGCCGAAGCGCGTGCAGAGCTTGCCGCCGCCGTCGGCCAAGCTGCGACCTTGCAGGAGGTCGCGGCGCTGCTCAGACGTTTCAAGCGGCGCATGGCGCTGCTAACCGGCCTCGCCGATCTCGGCGGCGTCTGGCCGACCGAGGAGACGCTGCATGCCTTGAGCGCCACGGCCGATGCGGTGTTGCAGGAGGCGACGGCGTTCCTGTTCCGCAAGGCGCGCGAGGCGGGTCAAATCCTGCCGCAAGCCGACGCCGTCTCGTTTGGCTATTTCATCATCGCCATGGGTAAGCTCGGCGCCTCCGAGCTCAACTATTCGAGCGATATCGACCTCATCGTCTTCTATGACGCCGATCGCGCGGGGCTCAAGCCCGACATCGAGCCCTCGACATTCTTCGTGCGGCTCACGCGCGAGCTCGTGCGGCTGCTTCAGGAGCACACAGCCGACGGCTATGGCTTTCGCACCGATCTCAGGCTTAGGCCCGATCCCGGCGCCACCCAGATCGCTCTCTCGGTAGAGGCTGGGCTCACCTATTACGAAAGCTTCGGCCAGAATTGGGAACGCGCGGCTCTGATCAAGTCGCGCGTGGTCGCAGGCGATATCGCGACGGGCGAGGAGTTCCTGGCCCATCTTGCACCCTTCATCTGGCGGAAATATCTCGACTACGCCGCGGTCGCCGACATCCACGCGATGAAACGGCGGGTGCATGCCTTCAAGGGCCATGGCGCCATCGCAGTGGAAGGGCACGACATCAAGCTCGGGCGCGGCGGCATCCGCGACATCGAGTTCTTCGCCCAGACCCAGCAGCTCATTGCCGGCGGCCGTCACCCCGAGCTCAGGACCAGGGGGACCGTCGAGACGCTTGAGCGTCTCGCCAAAGGGGGCTGGATCGCGCCGGATGCCGCAAGCGAGCTCACGGCGGCCTATCTCTTCCTGCGCCGCATCGAGAACCGGCTGCAAATGGTGGAAGACCAACAGACCCACGTCATCCCCGGCGAACCGGCAGAGCTCGATCGCGTCGCGAGACTCTCGGGCTTCGCCGATACCAATGCGTTCGGCGACGCGCTGCTCGCCCGGTTCAAGAACGTCGAAACCCATTACGAAGCCTTGTTCGAGAAACTGCCCGAGGTCCCGAGCTCCGCTCCGAGCCTTGTGGGCGGTGCCGACGAGGGTAGCCCGGCCGCCCTTGCCGGGCTGACTCGCCTCGGTTTCACGAACCCGGAAGCGGCAATTGCCGCGGTGCGCGCCTGGCAGTCGGGCCGCTACGCCGCCACGCGAAGCGCGCGCGCGCGGGAGCGCCTCACCGAGTTCCTTCCGTTCCTGCTCGAGGCGTTCGGCCGCACCGCCGAGCCGGATCTCGCGCTAACGACGTTCGACCGGGTGATCGGCGAGATGCCGGCCGGGCTCCAGCTCTTCTCGCTGCTCGCCGCCAATCCGAGCCTGCTTAGGCTGATCGCCGACATCATGGGGACGGCACCGCGGCTCGCCCGCATCATTGCGAAAAGGCCGCGGCTCCTCGACGCCGTGCTCGACCCCGGCTTTTTCGGCACCATCCCCACCCCCTCAAAGCTGAGGGAGTTGGTCGGAGTCGCGCTCGCCGAGGCTCGCGACTATCAGGAGGCGCTCGACCGGGCGCGCATCGTCGGCCGCGAACAAGCCTTCCTTATCGGGGTCCGGGTGATCTCCGGCACGATCTCGGCGAGGGCGGCCGGCGCCGCTTACGCCGATCTCGCTGAGACCCTGATCGAGGCGCTGGCGCTCCGGGTCGAGGAAGAGCAGGTGCGGAGCCACGGACGAATGCCGGGCGGGGAAGCCGCCATCCTCGCCATGGGCAAGCTCGGAGGGCGGGAAATGACGGCGGGCTCCGACCTCGATCTCATCGTCGTCTACGACTACGCGGGCGACAACGCGCAGTCGGACGGGGCCAGGAGCCTTCCAGGCGCTCAATACTATACGCGTTTTACCCAGCGGCTGATCGCCGCCCTCTCGGCCGAGACGGCCGAGGGCTCGCTCTATCAGGTCGATATGAGGCTGAGACCTTCGGGGAGCCAGGGGCCGGTCGCGACCAAGCTCTCGAGCTTTACCGCCTATCAGAGGGGCTCGGCCTGGACCTGGGAGCATCTGGCGCTCTCGCGGGCGCGCGTGATCAGCGGTCCCGCTTCGCTTCGGCGTCAGATCGACGAAACGACCAAGGAGGTGCTATCGGCTCCGCGCGACCGGGCCGCGGTCGCGGCGGATGTCAGGACCATGCGGGCGAGAATCGCCGATGAAAAAGGCACAACGGATATTTGGGATCTGAAGCAGGTCCGCGGCGGGCTGATCGACCTCGAATTCATCGCCCAGTTTCTTCAGATCGCGAGTGCGGCGAAGCACCCCGATGTGCTCGACCAGAATACCGAGCTCGCGCTGACCAAGCTCGCGGCGGCGGGCGCACTCGCTCCCGGCGATGCCGAGATTCTCGTGCCGGCGGCGCGGCTCTATCACACGCTGACCCAGGTGTTGAGGCTTTGTCTCGACAAGCCCTTCGTGGCCGACGAGGCGCCGCGCGCGCTGAAAGACCTGCTCGCCCGCGCCTCCGAGATGCCTGACTTCGCCACGCTGGAAGCGAGCCTGAACGACACGCTTGCCGCCGTGCACGAGGCCTTCGACCGCATCGTGGCGTGAGCGGAGCGGTGGCTTTAAGCGGAGGCGGCGAGCTTCGGCTCTTCGTCGGCGATGACCGGCCGCAACGGAAGCGTGCAGGTGACGGTCGTGCCCTGGCCTTCGCGGCTGGTGATGCGCAAGCTTCCGCCGTGCAGCTCGACCAGGGCGCGGGAGATGGCAAGCCCGAGCCCGCTTCCCTGATAGCTCTTGGAAAATTGGTTCTCCACCTGCTCGAAGGGCCGGCCGAGCTTGGCGATGTCGACTTCGGCGATGCCGATGCCGGTGTCCTTGATGGCGATCTTCACGTGGCCGCGCGAGCGCGACAGATGCACGTCGACATTGCCGCCGTCGCGCGTGAATTTGACCGCATTTGAGAGCAGGTTGAGAAACACTTGCTTGAGCGCGCGCCGGTCGGCTTCCAGCGGCAGGTGCTGCGGCCCATGACGGGCGAGCGTGATATTGCGCTCGGCCGCGGCTTGGCTCACGACCTTCATGCTGTCGGCGACGATATCGGCGAGATCGACCCTGCCGACATCGAGCGACATGCGGCCCGCCTCGATCTTCGACATATCGAGAATGTCGTTGATGACCTCCAGCAGATAGCCGCCGCTGGCAAGGATGTCGCGGGCGTATTCCTGATATTTGGGATGGCCGAGAGGGCCGAACAGCCCCTGTTGCATGACCTCGGAGAAGCCGATCACGGCGTTGAGGGGCGTGCGCAGCTCGTGGCTGATATTGGCCAGGAATTCCGACTTGGCGCGGTTGGCGGCCTCGGCGCGGTTCTTCTCGAGCGCGTATTTCTCGGCGAGGTCGACCAGCTGCTGCTTCTGCTGCTCGAGCTCACGGCGCGAGACCCTGAGCTCGGCGACGCTTGCGCGGAGCTGTTGCTCGCTGTCGGCAAGGCGCTGCTGGCTCTCTTTCAGAACGGTAATGTCGGTGCCGACGCTGACGTAACCGCCGTCGCGGGTGCGGCGCTCATTGATGTGAAGCCAGCGCCCGTCTTCGATCTGCGCCTCGTAGGTACGGCTATCGTCGTCGTCGGACCCGGTCACGGCCACGCGCTTCGAGACGATCGGCTCGGAGGCAGCGGCGATGACCTCGTCATAGGGGCTGCCGGGCCGAATTATATCGTCGGACAGGCCATGGAACTGCTGGTACTTGCTGTTGCACATCACCAGCCGGTTGTCCTTGTCCCAGAGCACGAAGGCCTCGGAAATGGTTTCCACCGCGTCGCGCAGCCGCGCATTTTCGTCGGCTGAGCCGAGGGCAACATCGTGGTCGGCGATCGTGGCGACGCCAATGAGGACAGGCTCGCGGTCGTGCAAGCCGCGCGCAATTTGACCGCGCAGCCTGACAGTGACCCAATGCCCGGCGGCATGCCGAATCCGGAAGGAGCCGTCGAAGAGGAACGTCCCCTCGCGGAGGTGACGGTCGATCTCGCCGCGGAGATCGTCCTCGGGATGGAGCATGCGGGCGATGGCGCCGAAGGCCATGGCCCTATCCTGGGGCTCCAGGCCGAGCAGGCGGTACATCGGCGCCGACCAGTGCACATGGCCGCGGGCGAGATTCCAGCGCCAGACACCACCGGGCAGTGCCTCGGTCAGCTCCTTTACGAGAGGGCCGCTATGCACACGCGTAGAGGCCGGCGCGAGATACCACAGGGCCCCCGCGAGCAGGGCGAGCACGAGACCGGTCAAGACGAGAAGCGTGATCTCGAGTCTCGCGCCCTGCCGCCAATAGGCAAGTGCGGCTTCGACCGGCTGGATGAAAGCGAGTTGCGCGTCGCGCACGTTGCGGACGGTGACGATGGCATCGGTGCCGTCGAGCAAGGCGAGGCGGAGCACGCCGGCTTCGGCTCCGAAGGTCGTGAGTGGCTGCTGTGGACCGAGAATGGTCAGGAGATCGCCAGAGGGCGCGGCGTCGAGCGGCACACGGGCTCGGACGGTGCCTTCGGCGTCGGCAAGAAGGATGCTGCGGCCCTCGGCGGTCGCGCCCTTGGGCATGCTGTCCGCCAGAGCCTTTTGCCAATCGCCGTTCGGCTTGAGCGTCGTGTTCTTGAGGTTCGCGGCAGAGATATCGGCGATCAGCTCAAGACGGTGCTCCGCCGTCTCGAAGGCGGCGTGCTTGCCCTGAAACAGTTGGACGGCAAAGCCGATGGCGGCAATCGCGGCAAAGGCCGCGAGCAGGATAGGCACGAGGCGGCGGAGTTTCTCGGTGTCGTGAAGATAGCGGCCGACGAGGACGCGGAGGTCCTGCCAATACGGTCCCGCGAATGCGAATCCCTCACGCGCCGAACGCGCCCGAGCCATTCGGTCCCCCTCTGACGTTCTCCTGCTTCGAGCCGGAGACGTGCCGCATCTCCGAATCGCCCGCATCCATTGGAATCGATGCGGACGGACTCTGTCCAGAGCAAAGCTGTGGAAAATCGGTTAATAACCCGTTGACGCCCAGCGACTCTTAGGCTGCGCCCAGCGTTTTGGTGACGATCTCGTAGCTGTCGGCCGAAAGCGACTCGGCGGCCAAGCCGGCGAGAGCGGCCTTGGCGTGGGCCTGGCGCCGCGGTTCGAGGATGCGCCAGCTCTCGAAGGCGCCCAGGAGCCGGGCGGCCACCTGCGGGTTGAAGCGGTCGATCTTGAGCGCCTCCGTGGCGAGAAACCGGTATCCGGCCCCGTCGGCGCGGTTGAAGCCGGTCGGGTTGCCGTGCACGAAGCTTCCGATCAGCGCGCGGAGGCGATTGGGGTTCTTCAGCGAGAATTTGGGATGGGAGAGGAGGGCTTCGACGGTCTCGACGGAGTTTGGACGCGCCGCCCGTGCTTGCACCGCGAACCATTTGTCCAGCACCAGGGGCTCGTCCTGCCAGCGCTCATAGAAATCGTCCAGCGCGGCGTCGCGAGCCGGCCCCGGCACATTAGAGAGAATTGACAGGGCCGCGATCGAGTCGGTCATGTTGGTGGCTTCACGGTAATGACGTTCGGCGCGTGAGACCTCGGGGCCCGCGCCGGTCGCAACCAGAAGGTCGAGCGTGGCGCTGCGGAGCGCTCTCAAGCCGGCGCTTTCGGGGTCCGGGGAATAGGGCCCGCTCGGCGCCGAAATCTCGTAGAGTTCGGCCAAGGTCTCGCGTGTGGAGCTCCCGATCGCCGCGCGCAGGGACTCGCGGGCTAGGTGCACGGCATCGGTGTTAACATCGCGGGCAAGCTCGCGCGCGATATCAGATTCGCTCGGAAGCTTGAGGAACTCGGCGCGATAGGCCGGAAGCAAGCCCGCGTCGCTTGCCGTGACGCCGAGAGTTCGCGCGAGCCGCGCAGCCCCGTCTCCTCGCGCAAGCTGAGGGTCGCCTCCGTTGCGCGCCGCGGCGGTGAGCAGGTTGGTGGCGTAGGTCTGCGCCGCTTGCCAGCGGTTAAACGGGTCGCTGTCATGCATCATCAGGAACTCGATCCGGTCAGGATCGAGATT
>Ga0187892_10002623_pt1 | contig 35220 bp, 32 predicted proteins | sample MA1701073metaG_FD_139345 | JGI IMG/M metagenome (GOLD analysis project Ga0187892, IMG submission 139345) | Bio-ooze microbial communities from a basaltic lava cave in the Kipuka Kanohina Cave System on the Island of Hawaii, USA - MA170107-3 metaG ... | reverse complement strand
GACCAGGGCATCAGCCATCAGCTGGTGGCGGATCACGGCTACGCGCTCCCCGGCACCGTTCTCGTCTGCAGCGACTCTCATACCTGCAGCGGCGGCGTTTTCAACTGCCTCGCGCGCGGCGTGGGCGAGCCCGACGTCGTCTACTCCGCGATCAAGGGAGAGACCTGGTTCCGGGTCGGCGAAACGGTGCGCTACGAGATTTCCGGGAAGCTGTCCCCGGCGGTCACGACGAAGGACGCCTTCCTGCAGATCGCCGGCCAGCACGGCGACCACGCGACGCAGAACATCGAATGGGGCGGCCCGGGTGTCGCGGGGCTCTCGATCGCCGCGAGGAAGACGCTCACCACGATGTCCGCGGAGCTTTCAGCCGAGTTCTCGACCTTCGAGCCCGATTCCGCGATGCTCGACTGGGTGCGCGCGCGCAATCCCGCGCCGTTCGAGCCGGTCCATCCGGACAAGGACGCGAAATATGCCGAGGTGAGGAAGGTGAATATCGCACAGCTCGAGCCGCTGGTCGCGTTCCCGGACACGGTCATCGAGAACTCGCGCCCGGTCGCCGCGGCGGCCGGGACCCGCATCGACCAGGCGTTCATCGGCTCGTGCGCGAACGGCACGATGGACGACCTCGAGCTGGCCGCGCGGATTCTCCGCGGCAAGCGCGTCGCACCGGGCGTGCGGCTCATCGTCACGCCCGGCTCGCAGAACGTGTTTCGCGAGGCAACGCGGGCCGGCATCGTAGGCGCGCTGGTCGAGGCCGGCGCGGTGGTGACGCCTTCCACCTGCGGCGCGTGCGGAGGAGGGCATCTCGGCATCCTGGGTCCGAACGAGACCTGCATCACGGCGAGCACGCGCAACTTCAAGGGCCGCATGGGCGATGCGAGCGCGAAGATCTACATGGGGTCGCCGGCGACCGTTGCGGCATCCGCGATCCGCGGAGTGATCACCGATCCCCGCGAGTTCCTTTATTAGAACTGCGAGAGGAGAGAGGAGAGAGGAGAAAGGAGTCAGGGCGCGCAAGTTGCGCGCAGGATTGGCGCCTCTCTCCTATCGCCTCTCTTCTCTCGAATTCGAGGGTGTTATGATATTCAAGGCGCGAGTCTGGAAATTCGGCGACAACATCAACACCGATCTCATCCTGCCGGTCCAGGCGTTCTACCTGCCGGCGGCGGAGCAGCCCAAATACGTGTTTCATGCCAACCGGCCCGGATGGGCGGATCAGGTCGCGCCGGGCGACATCCTCGTCGGTGGCAGGAACTTCGGCATGGGCTCGAGCCGGCCGGCAGCGCGCTCGTTGAAGAACCTGGGCATCGCCTGCCTCGTTGCGCCCTCGATCAACGGGCTGTTCTTCCGCAACTGCGTGAATTTCGCGTTTCCCGCCATCGAGTGTCCGGGCGTGGACGTAGCCTTCGAGGAAGGCGATGTTGCCGAGGTGGATTTCGAGTCGGCCACGGTGAAGAACGTCACGCGCGGCGCGACGCTTAAGGGCCGCGCGCTGCCGCCGAGACTGATGGAACTGGTAAAGGCCGGCGGAATCTATCCGCTGCTCGAGAAAGAGGGGCTGATCGCCCCAAGGGCGTGAGGCAGATCCGGGTTCAACTTTGACATGGGGAGAGGGAAGATGCTTCGGGCGTCGAATGCACATTTGTTGACCGCGACAGTTCTTGCAATGGTTCCCGTTCTCGCCCCGGCCCAGGGCAAGCCTTCCGGCCTGCCCGAAGGCCCCGGCAAGGACCGGGTCGAGGCGATGTGCCTCGCCTGCCACCAGTCCCGGGAGATACTGAACAGCTCCGGCTACACGCGCGAGGGCTGGCGGGAGATTATCGGCACGATGATCGATCTCTCCGGGGCGCCTGAGGTGCGTGACAGCATCACGCAGTACCTCGCGACGAATTTCCCGCCGAACACGAAGCGCGCGCCCAAGCTCATCGCCGGGTCCGAGCGCATCATGTTCAAGGAATGGATGACGCCAACACTCGGCTCGCGCTCGCGCGATCCCATCCAGGCCGCCGACGGCACCATCTGGTACGCCGGCCAGTGGACCGACCTCATCGGGCGCATCAACCCGAAGACCGGCGAGATCAAGGAGTACCCCCTCCCGGCCAAGGCCAAGCCCCACACTGTTACCCTCGATGCCAGGGGCAACGTCTGGTACATGGGCAACGGCAACGCGACCATCGGCTACTTCGATCCGAAGACCGAGAAGATCACCGAGTACAAGATGCCCGATCCGGCGGCGAAGGATCCGCATTCGGCGATCTTCGACGCGAAGGGAATTCTCTGGTTCACGATGCAGGTGAGCAACGGAGTAGGCCGGCTCGATCCGGCGACCGGTGAGATCAAGGTCGTCTTCATGACCACGCGGAACTCGCGGCCCTACGGCATCAAGATTTCTCCCGTGGACGGCGCGCCCTGGTTCGCGTGCAACGGCCGCGGCTGCATCGTGCGCGTCGACCCCGCGACGATGGCGCTGACCGAGGTCAAGGTGCCGGGCGAGGCCGCGACGGTGCGGCGCCTCGATTTCGACCGTGACGGGACGATCTGGTACGTCAACTCCGGCGAGGGGCGGCTCGGCCGCTACAGCCCGAAAACGGGGGAGATCAAGGAATGGCCTTCGCCCAGCGGGCCGAAGTCCCATCCGTACGCCATCGCGGTGGTGAACGGCATCGTCTGGTACAACGAGTCCTACCAGCGGCCGGACGCGCTTGTGCGCTTCGATCCGCAGACCGAGACGTTCCAGAGCTGGCCGATTCCCTCGGGCGGCGTCCATGCGGGCATCATCCGGCACATGCGCCCGACGCGCGACGGCGGCCTCGTCATCCACCAGAGCAGCACCAACCGCATCATCCTGGTGACGCCGGTCCGCAGCACTGCGAGCCGGTAGGCCGTCACCGCGCCGCTCATCCGAGAGCCCTGCGGATCAGGTTCATCGCAATCAGGAACAGCACGACCGCGAGCGCCCTGCGGAACAGCTCCTCGTTGATATAGCGGCGCAGCCACGTGCCGATCAGCACGCCGGCGAACGAGGGGGCAAGCGCGAGCAGCGAACCCGCGAGGTCGGCGCCCCCGAACAGGTCGAAATTCGCCATCGCCGCGGCGAGCACAATCGTGGCCCAGGTGTTCGCGAGGGCGACCGCCGCGACGAACGCGTCCTTGTTGAGCTTGAGGCCGGAGATATACATCGCGTAGACCGTCGCGAACAGCATGGACACTCCGCCCACCAGCCCGGACGCCGCGCCCACGGCCGGTCCCGCCCAGGGTTCGACGCGCGGCGCGACGGTAACGACGAGCCGCCGATAGAGGACCGAGGCGAAAACGGCGACGATGGCGCCGAGGATGAGATAAAGCGTCCGGGCGTCGAAGCTCGCGAGCATGCCGACGCTCACCCACGTGCCGGCGGCCATGCCGATCAGGAACGGCCATAGCCGCCTGACCGAAGCGCTGAACTGGCCGCCCTGGAACGTCTGCCACACGCTGGTCGCAAACGACGGGAGCAGCAGAAGAGCGATCGCCTTGGGCACGCTGATGAAGCTCGCCATCACCGGCAGCGCCACCAGCGGCAGCCCGACTCCCACCACGCCCTTGACGGTGCCGCCGGCGAGCATCGCGAACGCGCAGGCGGCGAAGGCGGCGGCTCCGAGGCCGAGGAAGTCGGTCATGCGCGGGCAGGGTAGCGCACGAACGATCGCCAGTGCAATTGACATCGAATCCGCGGCACTTGTATATTCGCTGCGCCGTTTTTCTACTGCGCCGCCACGCCCGTTTCGCGGAAGCTCACCAGGGGGGAGGAAATGTCCAAGCTCACATTGCAGCAGGCCAACACCATCATCGCAAGAGCCCTCGCCAAGGCGCGCGAGATGAAGATCAAGCCGCTCGGCGTCGTCGTGCTCGATGAATCGGGCAACATCAAGTCGGCGCAGCGCGAGGACGGCGCGAGCATGTTCCGTCTCGACATCGCGCGCGGCAAGGCGTGGGCGTCAGTCGCGATGGGCGCCTCCAGCAAGGCGCTGAGCAAGCGCGCCAAGGACAACCCCAACTTCTTCATCACGCTCGCGGCGACCGCCGGCGGCAGGTTCCTGCCGCAGACCGGCGCCGCGCTGATCAAGGACCAGGACGGCACGATCATCGGGGCGGCCGGCGCGAGCGGCGGCACCGGAGAAGAGGACGAGGCCTGCTGCGTCGCCGGTATCGAGGGCGCGGGCCTGACGGCGGATGCCTCCGCCTAGGACAAGGTGACGATTAAGGGTGACGAATCGCGGGGAGCCCGGATCGAGCGCTTCGTCGTATCGACGAATCGGCGCGCTGTCACCCCGCCGCGAATTGACGACGGCCGGCTCGCTCTCTATGCTTCGCGGGAGCGGCGCGGGACTTGCAGCGGACGGGCAGCTCCCGTCAGCTGTCGCCTGTCACGCTGCTTCGGCGTAGAAACCGATGCCTCCCTATCTTCCCGCTACCGTTGGCATGTCCCTGTCGGAGGTGGACACGCCGGCGCTCATCCTCGAGCTCGACGCATTCGAGCGCAACCTGGATCGAATGGATGCCTCGCTCAAGGGCAGGTCGATCAGGCTGCGCCCGCACGCGAAGAGCCACAAGTGCCCCGAGATCGCGCTGAGGCAGATCCGGCGCGGCGCGGCCGGTGTCTGTTGCCAGAAGGTGAGCGAGGCGGAGGTGATGGTGGACGGCGGCGTGCCCGACGTGCTGATCGCGAATGAGGTGGTGGGCGCGCCGAAATTGAAGCACCTCGCCGCGCTCGCGAAGCGCGCGCGCATCGCGGTGTGCGCCGACGACGCCGGAAACGTGACGGCGCTCGACGAGGCCGCGCGCGCCGCGGGCGTGAAGCTGGACGTCCTGGTCGAGGTGAATGTCGGCGCGAACCGCTGCGGCGTTGCGCCGGGAGAGCCGGCACTCAGGCTCGCGCAGGCGATAGCGCGCTCGCGCAACCTGCGGTTCGCGGGGCTCCAGGCCTACCAGGGCGCGGCACAGCACCTGCGCAAGGTGGAGGAGCGGCGCGCCGCGATCGAGGCGGCGTGCGCGCACGTGCGGGAGACGGTCGAGCTGCTCGAGGACGCGCGCATCCCCTGCGAGCGCGTGACGGGCGCCGGCACGGGTACCTATATGTTCGAGGCAGTGAGCGGCGTCTACCACGAGCTGCAGGCCGGCTCCTACATCTTCATGGACGTGGACTACGCGAAGAATGACTGGACGGAGAGCGGCATCCCGCGCTTCGAGCACAGCCTGTTCGTATGGACCACCGCGATGAGCCGGCCGGCGCCCGATCGGGCGGTGGTGGATGCCGGGCTCAAGGCGTCCAGCGTCGATTCCGGCATGCCGCGGGTGGCGGAGCTCGAGGGCGCGGAGTACGTGAAGGCATCCGACGAGCACGGCGTCCTGAAGCTGAACGGAGCCGTCCGCCTCGCGGTGGGCGACAAGCTGAAGCTCATTCCCGGTCATTGCGACCCGACGGTCAACCTCTACGACCAGTACGTCTGCGTGCGCGGCGGCCGCGTCGAGGCGATCTGGCCGATCGCGGCGCGCGGCGCGCTGTGGTAGGGGTAGACTAGGACCCGCAATGGGAAATGACGATATCCGCACGACCGCGCGCCGCATCGTGAAGGCGGCGTGCCCGCACGACTGCCCGGACACCTGCGCGATGGAGATCGCCGTGGAGGACGGCGTCGCGGTCGAAGTGCGCGGCGGCGCGATGCCGTTCACCGACGGCACGCTGTGCACGAAGGTCGCGAAATACCTCGACCGCACCTATTCGAAGGAGCGCCTGCTCTATCCGCAGCGGCGCACCGGGGGGAAGGGCCCCGGCCGGGGACGCCTGTCGCGGATTTCCTGGGACGAGGCGCTCGACGAGATCGCGAGCCGGTTCAGGGCACTTGCGGCGGAAGACCCGCAGCAGATTCTTCCCTGCAGCTACGCCGGGACGATGGGGATGGCGCAGTACATGTCGATGGACCGGCGCTTCTTCTACCGCCTGGGCGCGAGCCTTCTCGACCGCACGCTGTGCTCCTCTGCGGGCAAGGCCGCCGTCAAGATCACGCTCGGCGCTTCGGTGGGTATGGATCCCGAGCGCTTCGACAAGGCGCGGCTGATCCTGATCTGGGGCTCCAATCCGGTCGTCTCCAACCTGCATCTCTGGTCGCGCTGCCAGGAGGCGAAGCGCCGAGGGGCGAGGCTCATCGCAATCGACCCGTGGCGCAGCCAGACCGCCGAAAAGTGCCACCAGCACATACGGCTGCTTCCCGGCACCGACGCCGCGCTCGCGCTCGGCATGATGCACGTCATCATCGGCGAGGGTCGCATCGACCGCGACTACGTCGAGCGCCACACGCTGGGATTCGAGCAGTTGAAGGAGCGCGTCGGGCAATATCCGCCGGAGAAGGTCGCGGGCATCTGCGGCATCGGCGCGGAGGAAGTCGTGAACCTCGCGCGCGAGTACGCATCGGCGCGCCCGGCGGCGATCCGGGTGAACTACGGGCTGCAGCGTCACGCCGGCGGCGGCATGGCGGTGCGGACGATCGCGTGCCTGCCGGCGCTGGTCGGCGCATGGCGCGACGCGGCGGGAGGCGTCGTGCTCACCACCGCGGACTTCTACACCCTCGACCACAAGACGCTCGAGCGCCCGGACCTCATCCGCGGCACCCCGCGCACCATCAACCAGGCCGCGCTCGGCGACGCGCTGACCTCGGCGAGGCCTCCGGTCAAGGCGATCTACGTCTACAACACCAACCCGGTCGCGGTCTGCCCGGACTCGAACAGGGTGATCGCGGGATTCTCGCGGCCGGATCTTTTCGCGGTCGTCCACGACATCTTCCTGACCGACACGGCGGACTACGCGGATATCGTGCTGCCGGCGACGACGCAGCTCGAGCACTACGACGTGCACAAGTCCTACGGGCATCTCTACGTGCTGGCGAACAATCCGGCGATCGCGCCGGTGGGCGAGGCGAAGCCGAACAGCGAGGTCTTCCGCCTCCTCGCGAAGCGCATGGGCTTCACCGAGGCGTGCTTCGACGATTCCGACGAGGACCTCTGCCGGCAGGCGCTCGGCGCCGTCGCGCCGCGGATGCGCGGCATCGAGTGGGATTCGTTGAAGGAGCAGGGCTGGCAGCGGCTCGCAGTTCCGGAGGTCTACGCGCCGTTTGCCGAGGGCGGCTTTCCCACTCCGTCGGGCAAATGCGAGTTCTACAGCGAGACCGCCTTGAGGTTGGGGCTCGATCCGCTGCCGACCTACACGCCCCCGCGGGAAAATGTCCATTCGTCGCCCGAGCTCGCGCGCCGCTATCCCCTCGCGTTCATCTCGCCGCCGAACCGCGATTTTCTCAACTCGAGCTTCGCGAATCTTCCGTTCGCGCTCGCCTCCGCGAAGGAGCCGCGGCTCGACATCCATCCCGATGATGCGCGCGCGCGTGGCATCGCCAGCGGCGACCGCGTGCGGGTCTTCAACGACCGCGGCTCCTACACCCTCAAGGCCGCGGTTTCCGACCGGGCCCGCCCGGGTGTGGTGGTCGCGCCCTCGGTCTGGTGGAAGAAGCTCTCGCCGGACGGCCGCAACGCGAACGACCTTACGTCACAGGTGATCGCCGACATGGGCGGCGCCGCGACCTACTACGACTGCTTGGTCGAAGTCGCGCGCACATAGGCCGATGGCCCAGGAGAAAACAAGAATAGTGCTGGGCACGGCGACACCGGGCGGCGGGTTTCCCGCCTACGGGTGGCCGTACGCCGAAGTGCTCAACGCGACCGATCCCACGCTCGCCATCGAGCCGATCAACACCAAGGGCAGCACCGAGAACGCCCCGCGGCTGGAGAAGGGCGACCTCGACCTCGGCCTCGTCACCGGCGAGGTGACCTACGAGGCGATCTCCGGCATCGGCGGGCGGAAGGCAAAAAACCTTCGCATCATCAACGCCACCTATTCGCAGGCCGGCATGTTCATGGTGAAGGCCGACAGCCCGTATCGCAGCGTTTCCGATCTCAAGGGCAAGCCCGTGGTGTGGGGCGCAGGCACGTCGGGCTTCATTGTGCTCGCGCGCTACGTCATGGACGGGCTCGGGCTCGACTTCAGGAAGGACTTCCAGGCGATCCTGCTCGAGAAGGCCGGTGACGGCCCGCCGATGGTGCTCGACGGGCGCGCGGCGGCGATGTGGGGCGGGGGAGTGGGCTGGCCTCCCTTCATGGCGATTGCGAAGGGGCCGGCGGGCGGGCGCTTCATTGCGCCCTCCGCGGAGGAGATCAGGCGCATTCAGGCGAAGCACTCCTTCCTCAAGCAGACGACGATGCCGCCCGGGAGCTACCCCGGCCAGGGCGGTCCGGTCAATTCGGTGGGCTCGTGGCCGTTTGTCCTCGCGCGCGCGTCGCTGCCCGATGACGTCGCCTACCGCCTTGCGCGAGCGCTGCACAAGGGCCAAGGCGCGCTGAGCACGAAGCTCGATCAGGCGAGAGAGTCGACGCTGGAGAACACCCTTGCCGCCGCGCCGGCCCGCGATCTCATCCACCCCGGCGTGCTGAAGTATATGCGCGAGATCGGGCTGCTCAAGTGAGCCAACCGCCCGCGTTCCTCCGCGCTTATCGGCAGTTTCCATCATGAAACGCGGCTGGCAGGTGGCGGCGGTAGCACTGCTCGCAACGTTCGTGTTCTTCGTCTTCGAGTCGTACCGGCTCTCCCTGCGCGACGCGCTGGGTCCGGGCCCGGGCTTCTTCCCGTTCTGGCTCGGCATGCTCGCGGCTGCGCTGGCGATCGTCCTGCTAGCGCAGCTGCGCCTCGACCGCGTGGACCTCGGGAGCGAGCCGCTCGCGTTCGACCGCGCCGGTGCCGCGAATGCTGCGCTGGTGCTCGCCGGATTGATCGCGGGGACGGCGCTGCTCGAAGTGGCCGGTTTCCGGATCTCGATGCTGCTGCTCCTTCCGTACCTCCTCCTGATCCTCGGCGTGCGTAACCGGGTGGCGGTCGGGATTTTCGCTCTCGTCGGAAGCTTTGGCGTGTACCACCTCTTTTCCGAAATGCTCAAGGTGCCGCTGCCCGTCGGCGCTTTCGGCTTCTAGGCGGCCCGCTCATGGAAGGCGTTCAGCTCCTGCTCTCGGGCTTTGCGGCCGCGCTGAGCCTGCAGAACCTGCTCTTCGCGTTCATCGGCTGCGTTCTCGGCACCCTGATCGGTGTGCTGCCGGGGCTTGGTCCCGCGGCGGGCACCGCGATCCTGATCCCGTTGACCTTCCACCTCGATGCGACCGGCGCCATCATCATGCTGGCCGCGATCTACTACGGGGCGATGTACGGCGGCACCATCACCTCGGTCCTCATCAACGTGCCGGGAGAGGCCGCGTCCGTCATTACCTGTCTCGACGGCTACCGGATGGCGCAGCAGGGCCGGGCGGGTACCGCGCTCGGGATTGCGGCGATAGGCTCTTTCGTGGGCGGCGTGTTTGCCGCCGTCGCGCTCGCGATCGTGGCGCTGCCGCTCGCGCGCTTCGCGCTCGCGTTCGGCCCGCCCGAGTTCTTCAGCCTGATGTTCGTGGGCCTGTGCCTGGTGACGGGGCTCGCGGGCCAGTCGCTGGTCGCGGCGCTTCTGATGACGATCCTCGGGCTTCTGCTCTCGCTCATCGGGATCGATCCGGTGCGCGGCGCGCCGCGCTTCACCTTCGGCATTCCCGAGCTCTACGACGGTCTCGGCTTCGTTCCCGTGGTCATGGGACTGTTCGGGATCGCCGAAATCCTGCTGATCGTCGAGACGCCGTTCCGCCGCATGGTCGACACGCGGATCACGGTACTGTGGCCGAGCCGCGAGGAATGGAAGCGCTCGAGCGCCGCCATCGGGCGCGGCACCGTCATCGGATTCCTGCTCGGGCTCATACCCGGGGTCGGCGCGGTGATCCCGACTTTCATGGCGTACATCGTCGAGAAGCGCCTGTCGAAGCACCCGGAAAGGTTCGGGACCGGCGTCATCGAGGGCGTGGCCTCACCGGAGACGGCGAACAACGCCTATGCGAACGGCGCAATGGTGCCGCTGCTGGTGCTGGGCGTGCCGAGCTCGCCCACCATCGCCATCCTGATGGGCGCCTTCATCATCAACGGGTTGACGCCCGGTCCGTTTCTCTTCAAGGAGCGCCCGGACCTGGTATGGACCGTGATCGCGAGCTTTTTCACCGGAAACGTGATCCTGCTGATCCTCAACCTGCCGCTGGTGGGGCTGTGGGCGAAGATCCTCAAGATGCCCTACCAGTACCTGTGCGCGGGCACGCTGCTCTTCTGCATCGTCGGTGCCTACAGCCTCAAGGGCACGGTGTTCGACGTGGGCGTCATGCTGGTGTTCGGCGTCATCGGCTATTTCCTGCGCAAGCTCAATATGCCGCTCGCGCCGGCGGTGCTGGCGCTGATCCTGGGGCCGTTCATGGAGAAATCGCTGCGTACCTCGCTCGAGATGTCGGCGGGGGATTTCGGCATCTTCCTCACGCGGCCCATTTCGGCTACGCTGATGGGGCTCGCGGCGCTGATCGTCGTCGTCTCGGCTCTCAAAATCGCCGCGTTGAAGTCGCTGAGAACGGCTGATTCGAAGTGACACCACAGGAGGAGAACCATGATGGCCAGGCCTAACCGAACCGCGCCGGGGCTCGCCTCTGCGCTGACCGCTTTGCTCATGCTGGTCGTCCCTTCGACCGGCTCAGGACAGGCTTTCCCGAACAAGCCGGTCCGGCTTACCGTGGCCTATCCGCCGGGCGGCAGCACGGACGTGGGGGCCCGCATCGTCGCGGCGATCGCCGAAAAGCAGCTGGGGCAGCCCATCGTGGTCGTGAACAAGGGTGGAGCGGGGGGCCAGGTGGGCTGGACGGAGCTGAGCCGGCAGAGGGCGGACGGATATTCCATCGGCTTCATCAATCTGCCCGCGTTCAACACGGTCATACTCGACCCGGAGCGCAAGGCGGCCTTCACCCTCAACGACTTCGTCCCGGTGATCAACCAGGTTCTCGATCCCGGCATCATCTGGGTCAAGTCCGACAGTCCCTACAAGACGCTGAAGGACCTCATCGAGGCCGCGCGGAAGGCGCCCGGCAAGATCAGCGCGGGAACGACCGGCATCCTGAGCGATGACCACCTCGCCATACTCATGATGGAGGAGGCGGCTCCAGGCGCCGCTTTCCGTATCGTGCACTTCGACGGCGGCGCTCCGCAGCTGACCGCCGTCCTGGGCGGTCACCTGAACGTGGCATTCGACAACGTGGGCACCGTTTTCCGGCGCATCAAGTCGGGCGAGCTTCGCGCGCTGGCAGTGATGGACACCCAGCGCTCCCGTTTCATCCCCGATGTGCCGACCATGCCGGAGCTGGGCTATCCGACCGTCATCTCGAATTCGACCCGCGGCATCGCCGCTCCCAAGGGAACGCCGGCTCCGGTCGTGAACAAGCTGGCGCTGGTCCTCAAGCAGGCCATGGACGACCCCGAGCACGTGAAGAAGATGGATGACGCCGGCCTCACGCTGCGGATCATGATCGGAGAGGAATACGCCAAGTACTACCGGGAGCTGCACGCGAAGGCCGCGAAGTACACGGAGTGGGCGCGCAGCCGGCCCCACAAATAAGCGTCAAATCGGACGCGCCGCGCCGATTTAACTCCGCGTGTTCGAACTGGCGAGAACTCGCCGCTCAACACGCGGGAGCAGCCTGAGTCCGAGGCTCGAGCTCTGACACGCAGGTTTCACATTGGCCGAGACCCGGGTTGACCTGCTGCATCTCCTCGAGGACCTGCGGGACGCGTATCCCGGCGCGATCGAGGAGACCATCCTTACGGAAATACTCGCCAATTCGCTTGACTCCGGCGCCAACCTGATGCGAATCTCGGCAGATTCCACGACTGCCAGCCTGACGATCGTGGACAACGGCTCGGGCATGCCGCGCAGGGATTTGCGCCGCTATCACGATCTTGCCGCCACCACCAAGACTCGCGGACAGGGCATCGGATTCGCGGGAGTCGGCATCAAGCTGGCGCTGCTCGCCTGCAAGGAAGTCGTGACCGAGACCCGGCGCGGGAAGGTCCACGTGGCGACGAGCTGGCATCTGGCTTCGCGCCAGAGGGCCCCCTGGAAATGGGTTCCTCCTCCAGGCCTCGTCGCGAAAGGGGGAACGGCGGTCAAGCTTCATATGGCCGATCCGTTGTCTCCTCTGACCGACCGCGGCTTCGTCGAGGCCGCCATCCGGCGGCACTACCAGCCGCTGCTAGACCCCGCTTGCGATGAAATCCTCGCCCCGCTGTATCCGCGCGGCACCGTTTTCGAGGTGAATGGCGGGACGTTGCGCAAACAAGCAAATACCGCTTCCGAGACGGCGCCGCTTGCGATCCGAGCGGGGCGCAAACGCAAGCCCTCCGCGGCCGGCTATCTGTTCCGCGAACCGGCTCCTGTGCCCGAGGACCAGTGCGGGGTCGCCATCAGCACGTACGGGAAGATCATCAAACGCGGCTGGGACTGGCTGGGGGTTTCGCCCAACGCACCCGATCGCATCGGCGGTCTGATCGAGGTCCCCGGGCTGGCAGCGTCCCTCACGCTCAACAAGTGCGATTTCATCCGCACCGGCCAGCGCGGGGCCGCGTATCTGGCGTTCCGCAAGGCGACCCAGGAAGCGGTCGTACGCCAGTTCGCCGTGTGGGGAGACAGCCGCGAGCAACCGGAAGCGGTCCGGCCGCGCGTACTGCGCACGCTCGAGCGTGATCTGGAGCGGGTATTGCTGGAGTTGAGCGAGGGCTTTCCGTTGCTAGCTTCCCTGGTCGAGCACCGGCGCGGCGGTCAGAAGCGTTTGCCGCTGGCGCTCCAAACGGGCGTCAGAAATGGATTGGGGTTTGGTCCGGAACTTTCTTCGACCGGGCGGGCGGACGAGAACGCCGCGGATGCGGCTGCCGCCGCGGCACCACCCGATGCGCCCGCAGAAAAGGATATATCCCCGCCGCCATCCGAAAGTGAGCTGCCAGCGGGCGGCGCGGCCCCGCACAAGCCCCGCGGGGAAAGGCGGCCGATCAAACTGGGACTGGCGGTCCAGTTCGAGGACCGGCCCGGCGACTTGGAGCCCGGGCGGCTGGTGGAGTCCACGGTGTTCATCAACCGGGCGCATCCGGCGTATCAGCGCGCCGCCGCTTCGCATTCGGAGGGCTACCACATCGCGCTCTCCGTTGCCCTGGCGCTCGCTCCGCTCGCCATCGAGCCGGCGGGAGAACACGCGTTCGTCACGGCCTTCCTCGCCCGCTGGGGCGAGGCGGTTTCGGGCAGCGCCTCCTCCCGCCGCAGGAAATCCTGACCGGGTTCGACAGGGTACCGGTGTGACCGGGGAACAAGGTTGTTGCTCCTCGATCTCCCAGGGGTCCCTAAGCTCTGGGACGGCGTGAATAAAACATCGGCACTTATTGATAAGTGCCGATGTTTTATGCTAAGCTGCGACATGGAAAAAACCACAGAAAGCAGAGTCCTCAGGCACATTCGAAAGACGGGCATCATTCGGCCTAAAGAACTAAGAAAGCTACGCGTTCGACAGGAGACCCTGTGGCGCCTGTACAAGCAGGGGAGACTGGAACGCATGGGGCGCGGCGTATACGGCCTGCCGGATCGGCAAGTGTCGGAACGGCACAGCTTCGCTGAGGCGGCCAAGAAGGTACCCAACGGCATTATCTGTCTGCTCTCTGCGCTCCGGTTTCACAACCTCACCACCCAATCGCCCTTCGAGGTGTGGATGGCGCTTGACCGCAAGGCCTGGCAACCGCGCCCGCGCCCGGGCCTTGCCTTCCGCTTCTATCGTTTTTCGGGTAACGCGCTGACCGCCGGAGTGGAACGCCACGTCGTGGACGGAGTTCCGGTCCGTGTCTATGGCGTCTCAAAAACGGTGGCCGACTGCTTCAAGTTCCGAAACAAGGTGGGACTTGATGTGGCACTCGAGGCGCTACGTGAGGCGTGGCGAAACAAACGTGCAACGTCCGATGAGCTGTGGCGCTATGCAAAAATCTGTCGGGTGGCCAACGTAATGCAACCCTACCTTGAGTCACTGTCATGACAACGGAGGTCAAGCAGAACATTGCAGCGTCCGTGCGCCAGAAATTGCTCGATATCGCCAAGAAGAGTGGAGAACCCTTCGATCTCCTCCTCGTTCGATATGCACTTGAGCGCTTTCTTTACCGCATTTCGATCTCACCTCTTGCAGACAGGTTCATGCTCAAGGGCGCCTTGCTCTATTTCGTCTGGGGTCAGGATTCCTACCGGCCTACACGCGATGGAGACTTGCTCGCTTCGGGCTCGAGCGAATTGCGTGACATGGAGAAAACGTTCAAGCAGATCTGTGGCGTCGCATTTGAAGATGGAATCGTCTTCGAGGCAGAGAGCGTGCGGGCACAGGAGATAGCGGAAGAAAAGGCCTATTCCGGAATCAGGGTAAATTTCGTCGCGCGCTTGGCTGGCGCGAAGATTCCAGTGCAGTTCGATATCGGATTCGGCGATGCAGTCACGCCGGGTCCGGAGAGCGTTCGGTATCCAGTGCTTCTCGAGTTTCCGGCCCCGGAACTACATGCCTATCCTGTCCAGACGGTGGTTGCGGAGAAATTTCACGCAGTGGTTGTGTTGGGGATGCAGAACAGCCGCATGAAGGACTTCTACGACTTGTGGGCGATCTCCCGGCGCTTCGAGTTCGACGGTTCAGTACTTTCGGACGCCATATCAGCGACGTTTTCCCGCAGAAAAACGTCTCTGCCGGAAGGCATTCCGGTTGCATTGTCCAGCGAGTTTGCGGACAGTCCGGCCAAGGAGACGCAATGGAAAGCATTTGTCCGTAAGAATCAAATGAAGGATGCGGAATCGGACCTCGATAGTGTGCTGACCGCGATACGGGATTTCGTCAGTCCCATCGTCGAAGCGTTGCGCCGAGGTGGGAAACTGGTGGGCGTTTGGAAGCCCGGCGGTCCGTGGAGGGAATCCAGCTAGAAGCGATAGAGTCGGGCCGGATTACGGGCGAGCACCTGCTCGCGCGTGCGCGCGTCGGGAATCCAGTCGGAGAGGAGATCGGCGAGGTCGCCGTCGTTCGGCATCGGCGTCTTGATGATGACGTGCGGCCAGTCGGTGCCCCAGATCACGCGTTCGGGATTGGCATCGAGCAGCGCGCGCGCGTAGGGCTGCACATCGGCGTACGGCAGTCCGCCGGTCGTGGTGATGCGCGAGGGCCCGGTCAGCTTCACCCATGCGCGGCCCGATTTCAGGAGGCGCAGCAGCGCCTGGAACCCTGCGTTGCCGAGCCCCTTGTCGGTCTTCATGTAGCCGAGATGGCCGAGCACGATGTCCACCGGGAAGCCGGCAAACGCGCGGTCTAGATCCGGAAACTCGTCCGCGTGCATGAGAAATTCCATGTGCCAGCCGAGGGGTGCCGCGCGCTGCGCAAGCGCCTTCAGTGACTCTATGGGTAACGTGCCCGGCTTGCGGTCCTTCACGTCCACGACATTGACGCGCACGCCACGCACGCCGGCAGCGTCGAGCTTCTTCAGCTCCGCGTCGGAAATGGTCTCGGCCACGACGGCGACGCCGCGGAAGCGCTTGCCCGCCGCCTTCATCGCTTCCAGCATCACCGTATTGTCGGTGCCGTAGACGCTCGGCTGCACCAGCACCGCGCGCTCGATATCGAGCGTCGCGAGCATCTTCCGGTAATCGGGCAGCAGGCAGTCGGGCGGGGTGTAGATGCGCGCGGGCGAATACGCGTAGCGCGCTCTTGGCCCCATGATATGCGCGTGACAGTCGCACGCGCCAGGGGGAAACTTCAGCCTCGGCGAGCGCGTATTGAAATCAGGCGGCGCGCAAACCGGCGCCTGCGCCGCGGCGGGCGGTGACGAGCTGCCTGTCACTCGTCACCCGTTACGCCATTCGCCGTCGTCACGCCGCCTTCGCCTGCGCCTGCTCGAGGCCGGGCATGTCGAAGTTGAGCTTCCGCAGGCCGTCGATCACGTTCTTTGCCTGCGCCGCGGTGAGCTCGGTCAGCGGCGGGCGCACCGTCGCCCACTGCGGGTCCTTCGAGTAGTGTGCGACGACGGCCTTCAGGGCCGGGATCATCACGTACTGGCCGACGGTCTTGCGCACGACGTTGAGCGCCTCCTGCTGGAGTTCCGCATCGGGCTTGCGCCAGTCGCGGTAGAGCTTGTCGATCGCTGCCGGGTTGACATTGGCGGTGGCCGAGATGCAGCCCGCACCGCCGCTTTTCATGTTGGCGAGGAGGAACGACTCGCTGCCGGCGAAGACGTCGAACCCGTCCTTCGCGAACGCATCCAGGAACTTCTTCGTGTTGCTCCAGTCGCCCGAGCTGTCCTTCATGCCGGCGACGGTGGTCGGGTACTTCTTCAGCAGCCGCTCGACGAGGCTGGTAGTGATGCCGACGACCGCGACCGGCGGAATATGGTAGAGATAGACGCGCAGCCGCGCGTCGCCGACGCGCTCGATCACTTCCGAGAAGTTGCGGTAGAGCCCGTCCTCGGAGACATCCTTGTAATAGAACGGCGGCAGCATCAGCACGCCGGCGCAGCCCGCCTTGACCGCGTGCTCGCTCAGCCGCACCGTGTCGGTCAACGCGCAGCACCCGGTGCCGGGCATCATGCGCGCAGGGTCGACGTCGGCGGCGAGCAGCGCGTCGAGCAGCGCGATGCGCTCGTTGGCGGAGAGCGAGTTCGCCTCGCTGTTGGTGCCGAACACCGCGAGACCGCAGTTCTGCGTGATGAGCCAGCGGCAGTGCGCGATGAAGCGCGCGGGATCGGGGCTCAGGTCGTTCCCGAAGGGGGTGACGACCGGAGAGAGCACGCCACGGATGCGCTGGGCCTGTTTCATGAGTTCCTCCTCGATTGCCGGGACAGCGGCGGCCGGAACGGGCCGCGGAGCGAATCGTCGCCGGCAGAATAGCACACGGCCGTGACAATCAAAAGACGATTCGCGCGCGGCCTCAAGGTTGTCACGACCATGCGCCGTTGCTAAAGTTCCATCCGCCCCGCGCGTGGCGCGGCGCAAACAGACCATTCGAGCGAGTAATAGATGTCATTGCGGTTGCGCTTGAGCATTCCGGCGGTTTTCGCCGTGCTGGTGCTCGGCTCCGGCCCGATTCCCGCCGCGGACTATCCGGCGCGGCCGATCCGCTTTGTCCTCGGTTTTGCCCCGGGCGGCGCGAGCGACACCATGGCGCGCACGGTGGCCACCCGCCTGTCCGAAGGGCTCGGGCAGCCGGTAGTGGTGGACAACCGCGCGGGCGCGGGCGGCAACATCGCCGCCGAGATCGTGGCGCGCAGCGCGCCCGATGGCTACACGATGCTGCTGGGCAACAACGGCATCCTGGCCATCAACGTGAGCCTGTACCCGAAGATCGGCTTCGACCCGGTCAAGGATTTCGCGCCGGTGGTGCTGATCGCATCGCAGCCCAACATCCTGGTCGTCAACCCCTCGGTGACTGCGGATTCAGTGAAGGCGCTCATCGCGCTGGCGAAGTCGAAGCCGGGGCAGCTCAACTATGCCTCACCCGGCGCGGGCACGACGGGCCATCTTGCAGCTGACCTGTTCAAGTCCATGGCGGGCGTCAATTTCGTCGTCGTCCCGTTCAAGGGCGGGGGCCCCGCGGTGCTCGCCGTGCTCTCCGGCGAGTGCCAGTTCATTTTCGCGACCGCGCTTTCGGTGCAGCCCCAGATCAAGGCCGGCAAGGTCAGGGCGCTCGCGGTGACGACCGCCCGGCGCTCGCCGAGCTTTCCGGAGCTGCCGACGGTGGCGGAAGCGGGCGTGCCGGGTTTCGACGCGATCACCTGGCATGGGGTGGTGGTGCCGGCGCGCACGCCCCAGGCAGTGATCGCGCGGCTCAACCGCGAGTTCAACAAGCTCCTGCAGACCGCGGACATGCGCGAGCGGCTGATGACGCTCGGTTCCGACATCATCGGCGGCGAGCCGAAGCAACTGACCGACTACATGAAGGTCGAGATCCCGCGATGGGCGAAGGTGATCAGGGAATCCGGCGCCAAGGCGGAATGAGTACCTTGAAAATACTGAGCGCCGGCGCCGTCAAGCGTGGCGTTGCGCAGATCGCGAAGGAGTTCGAGCGCGAGTCCGGAAACAGGGTCACGGTCGAGTTCGCGACCGCTCCGGAGATCCGCAGGCGCGTGGCGGCAGGCGAGGCGGCGGATGTCATCGTCGCGCCGCCTGCGGTGATGGACGAGATCGCGACGCAGGGAAAGATCGTCGCGAAAAGCCGCGGCTTTGTCGGGCGCTCTCGCATGGGTGTCGTGGTGCACGCGAAAGCGGCGGCGCCGGCACTCGGGGACACTGCGGCGTTCAAGCGCGCGCTGCTCGGCGCGAGCGCGGTCGTGCACAACAAGGCTTCCAGCGGCATCTATGCGGCAAAGCTCCTGGAGAAGCTCGGGCTGAAGGAAGCGCTTGGACCGAGGGTCGCCGTGGTCGAGACCGGATCGGCGATCATGGAGTATGTCGCCGCCCATCCGCCGGCGGCGATCGGCCTCGCGCAGATCTCGGAAGTGATGGTGATGATTGACAAGGGCTGCGCGGTCAAGCTCGCCGCGCCGCTGCCCGACGAGATCCAGAATGTGACGAGCTACGACGCCGCCGCCGCGAGCTCGAGCCGGGCGCCGGATGCCGCACGTGCCCTGGCGCGAAGCCTCGCCTCGGATCCGGCCAAGAAGATCTTCGCCGCGACCGGGATCAGCTAGCGGAATGGCGAATAGCGCGCGTTGCTCCCGCGTAGGCGGGAGTCCAGAAATCTGGTACAAAGCGAACCAACACTTGGTGGATTCCCGCCTTCGCGGGAATGACATTCGATTGGAGCCAGTTAAAACGATACTGCTGGCAGCGGCAACGCTGCTTTTTTTTGGCCTCGGGAGCGTCGTCGCGGCAACGGCTGCGGAGACGGGAAAGAGCGCGCTGGGTCGTTACCCCGAGCGGGTCTACGTGCCCACCGCAGTCGGAAACACCCTGCACATCATCGACCCCAAGACGTTCAAGATCATCGCGACGCACAAGGTCGGCCTCTATCCCCACCACGTCACGCCGTCGTGGGACCTGACGAAGCTCTACGTCACCAACACGGGCGGAAACTCGCTGACCGTGATCGATCCCGCGACAGGCGAGATCAGCGGCGAGGTTCGCGTCGAGGATCCCTACAACCTCTACTTCACGCCGGACGGGAAGATGGCGGTCGTCGTGGCCGAGCGCCACAAGCGCCTCGACTTCCGCGATCTCCGGACCTGGAAACTGATCAAGAGCGTTCCCGTGGAATGGCCCGGCGTCGACCACCTCGCGTTCAGCCGCGATGGATCCTATCTCGTCGCGAGCTGCGAGTGGTCGGGCCGCATCGTCAAGGTGGACCTGAAGAAGCTCGAGCTCGTGGCCGACATGGCGCTCGGCAAACTGCCGATCGACGTCGTGCGCCCGCCGCGCCAGAACCTCATGTTCATCGCCGATCAGGGCGTTCACGGGGTATTCGTAGTGGACCCCGACGCCTGGAAGATGCTCGAGTTCATCCCCACCGGCCGCGGCACGCACGGCATCCTGCTGAGCCACGACGAAAAGAGCCTCTACGCGAGCAACCGCGAGGAGGGCTCGATCTCGGTGATCGACATCGCGAGCCGCAAGGTGACCGCCAAGTGGAAAACCGGCGGCAGCCCGGATATGGGGCAGCTGTCGCCCGACGGCAGGCACATGTGGATTTCGACTCGCTACCATTCGGCGGTCCTGGCGATCGACACGGCGACCGGGAAGGTCATTGCCCGGATCCCGACCGACAAGGAGCCGCACGGGCTGACGTACTTTCCGACCTCCCGTGGAGCCCGCTCGCTCGGGCACAACGGCGTCTACCAGCTCGACTAGGAGCGCTAGAGAACCTGCCAAGGAGAATCGCCCCTCTGGCGCGAGGAGCGGCCGCCGCAGTGCGGCGGGGGTGGTGGGTGAGTGCTTCTAGGTGGCTCGCCTGAACTCGAGGACGTCGAACCCCGCGTAGCGGTCGCCGAGGTAGATCAGCCCCCGCTCGTCTACGTCCACGTCGTTCGATTGCGGCGCCGCTTTGCCCGGCGCGGGCTCGGGAATGTAGTAGCCGACTTCCTCGGGGGCCGCGGGATCGGCGATGTCCACGATGCGCAGCCCTCCCGCGAACCACGCGCAGTAGACGAGCGTGTCGCCGCCCTTCATGTGCTCCTGGAACTGGTGCGCGCCGAAGCGCCCCGGCGCGGCGCGGCTCCACGGCGAGTCGAGCTCGCTCACCTCGTAGATCGAGAGCGGCTTGATGTTCTTCACGTCGCCGATGTCGAACACCCACAGGCAGCCGTGCGGCCGCCCGCGGCGCTTCGCCATTTCCTCCGCGCTGTGGGCGTGGTCTTCCTCGTCGATGGCGATCGCGATCTGCTTCCCGTCGAGCGGCTTCGGCAAGGCCATGAAGGTGTGCGAGGGCTCGGGGAACGGCGGATGGTAGTTGTAGGCGCCGACTGTCGTGGGGCGCCGGATGTCGCTGACATCCACGATGCGCACCCCGCCGTGCCAGCAGCCCGCGTAGAGCCGGTTGCCGACCCGCAGCGTGTGGTGCAGGCGGTGCTGGCGGCCGGGCCAGGCCGGCCTTTCTCCGCCCGCGAGGTGCTGTCCCGGCAGCCACCAGCGCGACACTTCCTCCGGCTTTGCCGGGTTGCGGATGTCGTAGATCACCAGGATGTTCCCGATGTAGCCCGGCATCTCGGTCGAGATGTAGGCATAGGTCGCGTCCATGTCGAAGCGGTGCACGCCGCGGCCGTGGGTCTTGTGGTGCGTGATGAGCTTCGGCTTCGTGCGGTCCGAGACATCGTAGATCTTGAATCCACCCTGGTTGTAGGACGCCTTTTCCGCGGCCTCGACCGCGGGGATGTCGGATTCCTTCACGCCGAGCTTTTCCGCGAGCTCCTTGTGGCTCGCGTCGCGCCCGAGGGCCTCGCGCAGCTGGGTTCTCAATTTCGGAAGCTCGTCGGCCTTGCGCCCGATCGGCGTCATGTTCTGCTCGACGTTCACGATCATGATGTCGCCGATGACGCGCGCCTTGTGGCTGTGCGATCCCGGGTCGCCCACCGGGATCTGCGAGAGCAGCTTCGGCTTTTTCGGATCGGAAACGTCGAGGATGCTGGTGCCGAGCCCTTCCTTGTTTGTAATGTGGCCCACGTAGGCGTACTTCCCCGCCACATAGACCTGGCCGGCGCCGGGCAGGTCGAGGTGCGAAACGCGGGTGACGTTCTTCGCCAGGGACGGAGCCGGCTGTGGTGCGTTCATGATCGGATTCCTGTTGTGCAGGTGCGGCCCACGATTCTACAATGAATCGCGCGCTCCACCCGCGCGATTCATTATATGAACTTCGTCTCAGGCGCGCGCGTAATGGGAATGAGGGAGCAAGCCATGCGATCCAGTACGGTCGTACTCGTCGGCGTGTTGTTCGTGGCGGCGGCGCCCGCCTCCGCGCAGGCCCCTTCGACTCGCTCAGAGCCTGCCCTGAGCCGGTCGAAGGGACAGGATTATCCAAGCCGGACGGTCCGGCTGATCGCGCCGTTCTCGCCCGGCGGCGCAACCGACGTTCTGGCCCGGCTCACGGCGCAGAAGCTTGGCGAGCGCTGGGGCCAGTCGGTGATCGTCGACAACCGCGTCGGTGCGGGCGGTCACATCGGTGCGGAGCTGGCAAGCCGCGCGGCGCCGGACGGCTACACGCTGCTCGTTGCGGGCACACCACACGCGATCGGCATGACGCTGTACCGCAAGCTCCCGTATGACCTGGCGAGGGACCTCGCGGGGGCAAACCGCATCGCCACCTATCCCAGCGCCATCGCGGTGCACCCGTCGCTCCCGGTGAAGAACGTGAAGGAGCTGATCGCGCTCGCCAAGGCACGTCCCGGCCAGCTCAACTTCGGGTCCGCGGGGTTCGGCTCGCCCAACGGGCTCGCACTCGAGCTCTTCAAGACCATGGCGAAGGTGAGCATGGTGCACGTCCCGTACAAGGGCGGCTCCGGGCAGATGGTGACCGAGCTGCTCTTCGGCCAGGTGCAGCTCGCTTCGATCGGTCTGCCGCCGGCCATGCCCTACGTCAAGTCCGGCAGGCTCCGCGTCATCGCGGTGACCGGCATGAGCCGCTCGGCTCTGCTGCCCGAGGCGCCGACGGTGAACGAAAGCGGGCTGCCCGGGTTCGAGGTCACGTCCTGGTACGGAGTATTCGGTCCCGCGGCGCTGCCCAGGGACGTCGTTGCAAAGCTCAACGCGGACGTCGCGGCTATCCTCGGCGCATCGGATCTCAGGGAACGGCTCGCCGGTCTTGGCGCGGAGCCGGGCGCGATGAGCGTGGACGTCTTCGCGCGCTACGTGCGCGAAGAAATCGCCAAGTGGGCGAAGGTGGTGAGGGATTCCGGCGCGACGGTGGACTGATCCGCTGCGCCGGGACGGCCTAATGCGTGGTCTGCTCGCTGGGGGCAGCGGATTAGGATCGCCTGACATTTGCGGCCGCGGCCGCAGCAGCAGACGTAACGCGATTGTCGTTTGCACCACCCAACCGCAAGCGCGTAAGCCCCACGCGAAAAATGTCGCCATCCTTGATCGCGGTGGGTGCCGAGACTCTGCGCGTGCCTTGAAACTCGCCGATGAAGGTTCCATTGCTGCTGTTCAGGTCTTCCAGCACCCAGGACGAGCCGGTCCGGAAGAGTCGAGCATGGCGGCGCGACAGATCGGGGTCATCGGATATCACCAGCTCGCAAGGCGCATTCCGTCCAATTGAAACCGAGGGTGGCGAGCCAATGGTTTCGAGCTGCACTACCTCGCCGTCGCGCGAGCCACTCATAAAGGTCAATGTCAATGTCCGCGCCATCTCGTAATTCCCTGCCAGCTATTCCTGCGAAAACGTAATCAGGATTGCGCTCGACGAGGCACTGCGCTTACCCGCGCTGCCAAGCAAAGTTACGTTGTCCGGGAGATCGTGTCGGGAATGCTGCACAGGTGCAGCCGCAGTAAATAGAACCCGACCGGGTCTTAGCCGATTCGCGAACCATGCATCGACCAGCGGCTGAACCAACCACTCATCAACTGCACGCTCAAGCGGCCGCGCGCCCAGATGCGGGCTGAAGCCTCGTTCTAGCAGTGCCTTTCTTGCTGATTGATCGACGTCAATAATCAGGCCTTTCTCAGCCTCGAACAATCGTGCCTTCTCCGCGAGGATTTGATCGAGGATTTTTGCGAGATGTTTGCTGTCGAGCGGCCGAAATCCAATGACGCTGGTGATCCGGTTCACCAGTTCGCGGCGCATGAAGCGCTCGGCTACCGCGCGTAACTTGTCGGTCTCCGCGGTCCGGAAGTCCACTTCGCCGGTCCCGAAGTTCGAGGTCAGCACGAACAGCGCGTTCGAACAATCGATCAAACGCCCCCTGTTGTCGGTAATCCGTCCTTCGTCGAACACACCCAGAAAAACGTTCATCACATCCGGGTGCGCCTTCTCGATTTCGTCGAGCAGCACCACGCTATAGGGATGGCGTCTGAGCCCCTCCGTCAGTGCACCCCCTTGGTCGCTATCGCGGTATCCGACCGGCGAGCCGATCAAATTGGCGACGGTATGCGCCTCGTGGTACTCGTTCATGTCGAAGCGCAGCAACGCATCGGAAGTGTCGAACAGGAAGTCCGCGAGCTCTTTCGCGAGCCTTGTCTTGCCGACGCCGGAAGGCCCGAGAAACAGAAATACCCCGGCCGGCCGGTTGGTCGCCTTGACGCCAGCAAGAGCAGTGCGCACGCGCTGGCTCAGGGCTTTGATGGCAGCATCCTGACCGACCACCTTTTCGCTTAGGATCTGCTCCATACGCGCGTAACGCGCGCGGTCGTCTTCGGTCAACCGCTGCACCTGGATGCCGGTCCATTCCGCAACGGTGGCCGCGATGTCCTCGGCCGTGACACGATTACGACCTCCGATTACCGCGCGAGCAGCGGCGATGTCAATCGCGTCGATCGCCTTATCTGGTTGATGGCGGTCCTTGACATAGCGATTCGTAAGACTCACGGCGGCGTTCAGCGATTGCGGATCGAACTCGAGCGCATAGCCGCTTGCCGCGTGCTTTGCGGAGACGCGCGGCGCGACGCCCTGAACCACGCGGAGCGTCGCTTCCTCCGACAATTCGCCGATTAGCACCGGTGAAAATCGCCGCTCCAGAGCCGCGTCTTTCCGGATGAAGCGATCGAACTCGTCCTGCGTCGTCGCGCCGATACAATCGATATCGCCGCGGGCGAGCGCCGGCTTCATGATCTGAGCGGCGTCGAGCGCTCCGTCCCCGGCCCCCGACGCCATGATCGTGTGAATTTCGTCGATAAACAGGATCACATCCGGCGCCTGCGACGCTTCGCGCATAATCTGCGATACGCGCTCCTCGAACTGACCGCGGAGTGAGGTTCCGCTCATCAGTGTGCCCATTTGCAATTCGACAATGCGCTTGCCGCGAAGAATCGGGGGTACTATGCCTTGGGCGATGCGCCAAGCTAGCGCCTCGACGATTGCAGTCTTGCCAACGCCGGCCTCGCCGAGAAGGATCGGATTCGATTTCTGTGTGCGCGCCAGGATCGTGATCATTTGCTCGATCTCGCGCTCGCGCCCGATCGCATCCGCGAGGCGGCCCTGCTCGGCGAGATTTCGTAGATCACGTCCCCACTGGTCCAATGTCGGTGTGGGCAGCGTCACCGGGATCGTCGTTCTCGGCTGGATTTTGGCCCCCGCGCCAGTTGACGGTGAGGGGGACGTGCTTGGCGGCGCTGGTGTAGCAGGAGCAGCGGTTGCGTTCGATGTAGCTCGCCCGGCGAGACGGGTCGCATCGGGTGAGGCTTCGATTGGTTGCACACCGTCAAGAACATCCTGCAGTTTCTGGGTGGCTACCCCTTGCGCCACGAGGAAACGAGCGAAAAGGCTTTCGCCCTCGCGCAACAAGCTACGCACAATATTACGTGGCGTGAGTTTGCCTTCCGCTGTGGCGACGGCAAGGATCGCGGTAAGTCGTGGTGTCGCGTCGGTCGGCGTCGATTGGGATTTGCCGGTACCCACTTCCTTGTCGAACGCGCGCAGCAGCGTGGCCGGATCGAGGCCAACTTCCTTCAATGCCGCCGCGAGCGGAGACGCTGCATCGCCGAGCGACGCAAGCGCCACGTGCTCGACGCCAACATGCGCATGCTGGAGACGCTTAGCCTCAGCCAGAGCGCGACTGTAAAGCGCCGGGCATTCGGTCTGAAATTGCGCGAGCATCGGTTCTTTCTGTCCTCGAGAGATGTTCCTTGTTGGCGATTCGCGCAGATACTTCGGTCGGTCCTTCTAGATCATCTCGCATACTTCAAGGCGTCGGCAGCGCATTCTCTTCCACGCAATGCGAATCTGTTATTCGCGTCGATCTTGAGCGCGCGGTCGTAGGCCTGGAGCGCCTCTTCGTAGCGCTCGAGATCGAAAAGCGCGTCGCCCTGGTTACTCCACGCGTCCGCGGCCTCCTTGTAGTGACCGAGGTTGTAAAGCGCGAGGCACTTGTAATTCCACGCAGTGATATTATTCTGGTCTATCGCCAGCGCTTGGTCGAAGGCATTGATCGCCTCCTCGTAGCGCCTGAGACCGCAAAGCGCGCTGCCCTTGTTGCTCCACGTGTCACCATCATTCTGGTCGATCGCTATCGCCCGGTCATAGACCGCGATCGCCTCCTCGTAGCGCTCGAGATTGAAAAGCGCGTTGCCCTTATTGCTCCACGCGGCGGCATTTTTCGGGTCGATCGCTAGCGCCCGGTCACATGCCTGGATCGCCTCCTCGTGGCGCCCAAGATTCCAAAGCGCATTTCCCTTGTTGCTCCACGCCAATACATCATTCGGGTCAATCAGCAGCGCCTTGTCATAAGCTTGGATTGCATCCTCGTTGCGACCGAGAACGTGAAGAGCGTTGCCCCTGCTGAACCACACAATCGCGAAATTCTGGAATATCGCCAGCGCTCGGTCGTATGCCTGGATAGCGTCCTCGTAACGCTTGAGCTCGCTAAGCGCGATACCCTTCATGAACCATGCCTTATGATAATTCTGGTCGATCTTGAGTGCCTCGTCATAGGCCGCGAGAGCTTCCTCGTAATGGTTTAGACAAGCTAGGGACCAGCCCTTCTTGAACCAAGCGTCCACATTCTTATGGTTAATCTCGAGCGCTTGGCCGTAAGCCTCGATAGCCTCCCGGTGGCAATCGAGGCTATCAAGTGAGTCGCCCTTACCGTGCCACAACAACCATTGATTCTGATCGATCGCTAGACCTCGATCGAAGGCCCTCACGCTCTCCTCATAGACCTTGCACCCGGCAAGAGCCTGCCCCTTAAGCCACCAAATGGGCTTCACCCGGTTGTACGGACACTAGCCTAAGCTCGCCCAAGCCCTTTCAAACTGGTCGGGGCTGACCTGCCCCAGCGTCGAATGCCGGCGCCGGGGATTGTAGAAGCGTTCAATGTAATCGAACACGTCAGCCCGAGCCTCGTCCCAGTTCTGTGGCCGGGCCGTGTGGTCTTTTACGAGGCAACGCCGTACGAATTGATCTATCTCGTCAGGCACTTCCCTGACAATGCTAGTCAATGCGACGGGGGAACTTTCAAGGTGCGCTCGCTGCCAGTCGCGCTCGGTCAACGCGGGAAATAGCCGGTGCGCGGTGAACATCTCAAACAAAATGCAGCCGTAGGCATAGATGTCACTTCGCGCATCAAGTGCCTCTGCGCGCCACTGCTCGGGCGACATGTACGCTGGCGTTCCCGCGTCCGACTGCGCCGCGAGCACGAGACCGAAGTCCGTCACCATCGCCTTTGCATCGCCGCTAACGAGGATATTGGCGGGCTTAAGATCGCGGTGCACAAAGTTCGGCACCTTGCGAACCGCGTGTTGCATGCCTTGTGCTATCTGCAAAGCCATCCCAACCGCAACCGACAACGTCAGGCGTGGGTGCCCCAGCCATACGCGCAGATCCCCCTCCATGCCCTCCGGGCCACGCACGTATTCGGTGATGACGTAGGGAAGACCCTTGAATCGCTCGACCAGATAGGCGCGAACGATGTATGGATGCTTTTCCAGCGAAATCCAAACTGTTGCCTCGTTCTCGAACCGCGAGAGCATTTCTTGGTCGCGTGCGTGGCGGGCACGAACGGTTTTGAGTGCGCGTGGAAGCTTCGTTTGGTGGTCGAAGCAGCCGTAGACCACACCCAGCTCGCCGTGATGTATGGCCGAAACTTCGTAGCGGCCACCGATCCTCTCGGCCACCTTGTAGAACTCGTCCGCATCGGGCTCCCTACCGGCAACCTTGCGCGCAAGTCTCGACCGGTACCCTTCCTGTGCAAGGCGAGTCTCATCGTCCGGCGTTACACTCCCGCCGCGCGCGAGCCGCGTGCCATATGCGTCGCCGGCGAATCGGCTAGCGTCGTCGGCAGTCATTCTGCGAAATCTTCGTCAACACTATCAAGAGTGCCCGGAAAACCGAGGGAAACCCTCACGGCTTCACCTCATGGCGTGATTGGCCGGAGTTGAAACCGGAAACTCAGTGGTCCTTCGCCGATGGGCATGCCATGCTCAACGGGGAGTCGCGTAGTCACATGGAGAAGTGTGTTTCCGTCGGAGAAGCCTCCTAGCAGATACCTTCCACAGTCGGAGCGTCGGGAGTAGGCGGAGGTAGAAATAGAAGGAGCGCAGATCATTCGCGGCGTTAACACCCACGGACTCAATAATGGATAACCTTGGGGTAATGTTTCGTGAGGATAGTAAGTAACGAGCGCTTGGCCGTCCGTAACGCGGGGGTCGAGTTGTAGTGCTAAGCATGCCGGACTCACCGTCTGCGTCTGGCGCGAGCGATCCAGAACAGCCTGATGGAGATGCCGCTCTACGTCGTCATGCGTGAAGCCGACGCTGGAACGCAACGCTTCTAGAGCTGCCGGTATTGACCCACTGTCGTCTCCGAGTGTTTCACCCCAAAGACCGGACGGGTGCTCGCGGAAAAACTTCGCGACAGGGTGGTGCTTCAGCTCAAAGTACCGATTGCCGTTCGGATGAGCGGATTCGCGGGAGAGCTTGCATGAGAATGGAATCAGCCTTTTCCGTCTGTAATCCCAGCCCTGAACAAGCAGTTCGAGCCTCTCCCGCCTCGACTGCGGGTCGGAGTTCAAGGCTCCGTTTAGATTGATTCTCAGTTCATCAATCAAAGCGAAAGCAGGCCTGGCCAAGAATGGGGTGCCAGGCGTTGCTAGCGCCGGGCGTAGCTTCCGATGTGCAAGACACTCTGCGATCAAGCAGTCCATCCACGATTCGTGAACCGCCGCGACTCCGGTGTAAGCGATAGCAAACAAGGCGCCGTAGCATTGGACTACGAGAAGCTTGTTCGAGTCATCATCGACGACCTCCACCTCGCGCGTCGGCGGGTGGCGCGAAATTCGACGATCAGCAATGATGCTAAGTCGCCCGCCCCAGATGGTGCTAACGATTACCGTCACGAACGGAATACCTCGGGTCCCGAGGGGTCAATTTAGTCACGTATAACGCTCACGGTGACCCGCGCGCGCCGCTCTTGCGCGCGTGGGTGACCATTCAGAAGCACCGTGAAACATGAGTCAAATTTCGCCCTCGACCTTGAGGGCTACGTTACGCTTCCACCCGTAGCAGTTCTCCCGGTTTGACACGGCCGAGCGCATCCAAAACTGCCGGTGCCAGCGGACGGAGTTCCTTTAGGCGGTTGGTGCCGGCGACAATGACTATTACCGCGATGCCCGACGCGCGGATGTTTTGCTGGAACTCCAGGTTCTGATCAACGGTGATAAACGCGTTGAAGCCGCCGGTTAGCATGAGCGCGAGAAGCTCGCTGTTACGCTTCGAGCCCCAACCCATTTCGACTACCGTGCTGACGCCATGCCCCGGAAATTCCCGCTTGAGCGGGCGGGGCACGCACTCGTCAAGCAGTACCCGCATGCGCCTCGGTCATTTCGCGGCCGAGTTCGAGCGCCGCAATCGCCTGCTCGCGGCTGACACCTGGGAAATCGTTGAGAAACTCGTCGAGGGAATCTCCCGCTTCCAGGTAGTCGTAAAGCGTCTTGACTGGCACTCTCGTGCCGACGAACACCGGAGTGCCGCCGAGAATGCCGGGATCGCTGTGAACGACAGTTTGACGACGAATTGCCACGTTAGGCTCCGAGCCAGACTGTACTTCACACGTTACGGGGGCGCAAGCGCGTAAGAGCAAACCCAGTCACGACCTGCGATCTGCGAGTCTTTTACCCCGAGCCAGCCTGGCAGCGTTCGGCTCGTGGTGATTGAACATGCGATCGTGCATGCGAATCTGATATTCTCCGCGGAACGTGTATCCCTTTTCTGGGTCGCGAGCGACTATCCAGCCCGGAAATCATTAGGAGTATTCCCATGAATGCACCGAGCAAGCCCGCACCGGGTTCTCGTGGTTCCACTGGAAAGACCGCGCGCGACGGCGCGGGCGTCATCGTCGATTACCTGATCCGGGAGAAGGTGCCGTACATCTTCGGGCTGTGCGGCCATGGCAACATCGGGTTCATCGATGCGCTGCACGCGCGCGCCAACGACATCAAGACGGTATCCGTGCACCACGAGACCGTCGCCGGTTTCATGGCAGACGTCTATTACCGCGTATCAGGCCAGCCGACGGCGACGTTCACCTCCTGCGGCCCCGGGTCGGCGAATCTGCCGATCAGCCTCGCCAACTCGTTCTTCGACTCGGTGCCGTTCTTCGCGGTCACGGGCAACGTCCCCACCGCCCAGTTCAACCGCGGCGCCTTCCAGGAAACCTACCGGCATTACCAGGCCGATTTTCCGTCTACGGTGCGCGCCTACTGCAAGCGGGTGTTCCAGCCGACGACCGCGGCGCAGTTGCCGGTCTTCGTGCGCCAGGCGTGGAAGACCATGGTGACCGGCCGCCCGGGTCCCGTGGTGCTCGACGTGCCGTTCGACATGTTCAACGAGCCAATCCCGGAAGGGACGCCCCGGCCCGAGGACTGGAACGCCAACATTTCCTGCCGCTGCGGCGCCGATCCGGACGGGGTGTCCAGGGCGGCGGACATGCTGATGAGCGCGCAGCGCCCGGTCATTCTGGTGGGGCAGGGCGTCCGGTATGGGGGCGCAACCAAGGAACTGCGCGTGCTTGCGGAGAAATTGCGGATCCCGGTCGCCATGTCCGCGAGCGGCATCGGTGCCATCGACAGCACGCATCCGCTGGCGCTGGGCCTCGTCGCGCGTAACGGCCCGTACCAGGCGAACCACGCCGCACGGCAGGCCGACGTGCTGCTCGCGCTGGGCGTCCGGTTCGACGACCGCACGTCGAGTTCATGGATACCGGGCTTCTCGTTCACGATCCCGCCGACGAAGCTGATCCACGTCGACATCGATCCGGACGAGATCGCGCGCAACTATCCCGTCGCACTGGGGCTGATGGCGGACGTCCGCACCTTCCTGCGACAGCTGCTCGCCGAGGTCGACGCGCGCCTCGCGCGGGGCCACATGCCCGCCGAGCGCGGCGCATGGCTCGATGCGATCGCGGGCTATCGCAAGGAGTGGGAGGAATTCATTGCGCCCGGGTTCAAGGCGGACACTACCCCGATCGCTCCCCAGCGCGCCGCGCACGAGATCGACCGCGTCCTCCCGGAGGACGCGATACTTGTGAGCGACATCGGCGTTCACCACAACTGGCTGATCCAGTTCTGCAAGCCGAGGCGCCCCGATTCGCTGATCGGCTCGATGGGCTTCGGCCCGATGGGCTTTGGCGTGGCCGGTGCGCTCGGCGCAAAGCTTGCCGCTCCTGACAGGCCTTGCGTCGCGGTGGTGGGTGACGGCGCATTCCTGATGCACGCCAACGTTCTGGGAACCGCTTACGAGTACCAGATACCGGTCGTCTACCTGGTCTGGAACAACTACGCATACGGCTCGATCCGGGGACTGCAGCGCGGCTATCTCGAGGGGCGCGAACTGGCGACCGACTTCAAGCACCCCGGCACCGACAAGCCCTACAACCCGGATTTCGCGGCGATGGCGCGAGCGGCAGGCATCGCGGGGGTCAGCGTCGGGCGCGCATCGGATCTTGCCGAGGCGGTGCGCCAGGGCATCGCCGGCGGCAAGCCGTGCGTGATCGATGCCAACATCGACGGCGATCTGAATCCGAGCGGCGCGGGCATCTGGGAGTTGCCAGGCATGGGCCGCAGCAAGCCGGGCATCGGCAAGCGATACGTTCCCGGAGGTTAGAATAGGACGCACCTCGGGCACGGGCCCCTCTCGTGCCGCCCCAACTCAATTCGGGAATCGTTGAATGGCACGCTCCAGACTGCGACCGGAAGACTTGCGCAGCCACCGCTGGTTCGGCGGCGGCGACCTGGCCTCGCAGGGGCACCGCTCGCGCGCGCTGCAGATGGGCTACGCGCGCAATGACTTCACCGGCAAGCCGGTGATCGGGATCATCAACACCTGGAGCGACCTCCTGCCGTGCCACGCGCATTTCCGCACGCGCGCCGAGGAAGTGAAGCGCGGCGTGTGGCAGGCGGGCGGATTTCCCGTGGAGCTGCCGGTGATGGCGGTGAGCGAGACGTTCCAGAAGCCGACCAGCATGATGTACCGCAATTTCCTCGCGATGGAGACGGAGGAGATGCTGCGCTCGCACCCGGTGGACGGCGCGGTGCTGATGGGCGGCTGCGACAAGACGACGCCGGCGCTCGTCATGGGCGCGACTTCGATGGGGCTGCCGTTCATCTACATGCCGGCGGGGCCGATGCTGCGCGGCAACTGGCACGGCGAGCAGCTGGGCTCCGGCACGGATCGCTGGAAATACTGGGCGGAGCTGCGCGCCGGCCGCATTACCGAGGACGACTGGCGCGAGGTCGAGGAGGGCATCGCGCGCTCCTACGGCCACTGCATGACGATGGGCACCGCCTCCACCATGACATCGGCGGTGGAGACGCTGGGACTCACGCTGCCGGGCGCGGTCTCGATTCCTGCCGCCGACTCGGCGCACCCGCGCATGGCGAGCGCGACCGGCCGCCGCATCGTCGAGATGGTGTGGGAGGATCTGCGGCCTGCCGGGATCCTGACGCCGCAGGCGTTCGATAACGCGATCGCCGTCGTGCACTCGCTTTCCGGCTCGACCAACGCCCTGATCCACCTCATCGCGATGGCGGGACGCGCGGGCATCGAGCTGAAGCTCGACCGCTTCGACGAGATCGCACAGCGCATCCCGGTGCTGGCCAACCTGCGGCCGGCCGGAAAGTACCTGATGGAGGACTTCTACTATGCCGGCGGGCTGCGCGGGCTGCTCGCGGTCCTCAAGGACGACTTGAATCTTCAGTGCGCGACCGTGAGCGGCAAGACCCTGGGCGAGACCATCGCAGGCGCGCAGGTCTACAACACCGATGTCATCCGCACGCGGGAGAAGGCGCTGTCGCAGAGCGGGGGGCTCGCGGTGCTGCGCGGCAACCTTGCGCCGGACGGCGCGGTGATCAAGCCGCTCGCTGCCGAGTCCCGCTTGCTGAAGCATACGGGGCCCGCCGTGGTGTTCAGCGACTATGAAGACCTGAGGTCGCGAATCGATTCCGACGATCTCAAGGTGGACGAGAACTCGGTGCTGGTCATGCAGAACGCCGGCCCGCTCGGCGCACCCGGCATGCCCGAGTGGGGCCAGCTGCCGATTCCGAAGAAGCTTCTCAAGCGCGGCGTGCGCGACATGGTGCGCATTTCCGACGCGCGCATGAGCGGCACCTCCTACGGCACCTGCGTGCTGCACGTGGCGCCGGAAGCCTACGTCGGCGGCCCGCTTGCGCTGGTGCGCGACGGCGATCTCATCGAGCTCGACGTTGCGGCGCGCAAGCTCGAGCTCAAGGTGAGCGCCGAGGAACTGGCGCGGCGCGGCGCGGCGTGGAAGCCGCGCGCGCCGCATTACGCGCGCGGCTACGGCAGGATATTTTCGCAGCACATCACTCAGGCGAACCGGGGCTGCGATTTCGACTTCCTGCACCACGGCGCGCCGACGCCCGATCCGGATACCCATCACTGATTCCAGTGATGACCGACGGTTGGAAGGGGACGAAGAGCGATGGATTTGCCGGTCAACAAGTTCAAGCGCGCGCTGAGAGAGGGAAAACCGCAGATCGGCATGTGGTCGAGCCTCTCGAGCCACATCGTGGCCGAGATCCTGGCGCACGCCGGCTTTGACTGGGTGCTGCTCGACACCGAGCACTCGCCGAACGAGCTGCCGATGGTGCAATCGCAGCTGCACGCGATGACGGGCGGCACCGCGACCCCGGTCGTGCGTCCCGCGTGGAACGACATGGTGCTCATCAAGCGCTACCTCGACATCGGCGCGCAGTCGCTGCTGTTGCCGTACGTCCAGACGCCGGAGGAAGCGAAGGATGCCGTGCGATTTACGCGCTACCCGCGGGAAGGGGTGCGCGGGGACGCGGGCTCGACCCGGGCTGCGGGCTATGGCCGGACCCGGGACTACATGAAGCGCGCCCGGGAAGAGATCTGCGTGCTGGTGCAGGCGGAGACGCGGCTTGCGCTGAAGAACCTCGAGGAGATCGCCGGGGCGGAGGGCGTTGACGGGGTATTCATCGGCCCCAATGATCTCGCCGCGGACCTCGGGCACCTTGGCAACTGGCAGCACCCGGACGTGTGGAAGGCGATGGAAGACGCGGCGAAGCGGATCCGCAAGGCTGGCAAGGCGCCCGGCATCCTGGTGGGCGAAGCTGACGGCAAGCGCTGCCTCGACGCGGGATTTCTATTCGTCGCGGTCGGCGCCGACACGGGCATGCTGGTGCGCGGCAGCGACGCCCTGGCCGGAAAATTCAAGTCCTGACGCCCGCTAGCGCTGCGCCGAGATTTCCTGGGTCGGAGAAACGATGGACGGCGCCGCCGTCGTGACGGGAGCGAGTTCGGGCATAGGCGAAGCCATCGCGCGCCAGCTGCTCGACAGCGGGCGCACCGTGATCACGCTCCAGAGACGGCCGCCGCGCTTCAGCCACGAACGCCTGCTGTTCTATACAGTGGACCTAGCCGATGCCGGGGCCGTACGCAAGGTCGCGCTCGAAGTCGCCGCGGGGCACGCGGTCCGCTACCTGGTCAACAACGCCGGTGTCAATCGCCCGGGAATGCTGGAAAACACTACCGTAGAGGACCTCGATTACGCCATGGCTGTCAACGTGCGCGCGGCGATGATCCTCACTCAGGCGTTCGCGCCGGGGATGCGCGCGGCCGGATTCGGCCGCATCGTCAACATCTCCTCGCGTGCGGCGATGGGCAAGACCGGCCGGACGGCGTATTCGGCAGCCAAGGCGGGGCTGATCGGCATGACGCGGACGCTGTGCCTGGAACTGGCCGCGAGTGGCATCACCGTCAACGCGATTGCGCCTGGGCCGGTCGCCACGGAATTGTTCGACCGCGGCCATCCGCCGGGAGGCGAAAAGCGCCGGCGCGTGATCGAAGGCATACCGGTCAAGCGCGTCGGCGCGCCGGAGGACGTTGCGCGGGCAGTTATCTTCCTGCTCTCGCCCGACAGCGGCTACATTACGGGCCAGACTTTGTTCGTGTGTGGCGGCACGAGCGTCAGCGGCACCGGCGGAGACTAGCCCCCTGCGGACGCCAGCAATGGTGCAGTGCCAAAAGCGGGCGGAAAAATGCCCTGGAAGTTTGACAACACGCGGAAAACAAACAATAATGCCCGGTTTCGTTCGGAGGGGTTCCCGAGCGGTCAAAGGGGGCAGACTGTAAATCTGTTGGCTTACGCCTTCGAAGGTTCGAATCCTTCCCCCTCCACCACCAGATTCGCGGGTAAGCAGGGCTCAAGGATACTCGACACCAAGTACTGGAATGAGGCGGGTGTAGCTCAATGGTAGAGCAGAAGCCTTCCAAGCTTACGACGAGGGTTCGATTCCCTTCACCCGCTCCAACGAACCGGACGAATCGGCTGGGCGGGCGGCAGGGGCGCCGGCAGGCGGAGATTTGAGGCGGCAGGCCCATGTAGCTCAGTGGTAGAGCACTCCCTTGGTAAGGGAGAGGTCGCGCGTTCAATCCGCGCCGTGGGCACCAGATCCAGGAACGACGGAGCAGAAAAATGGCGAAGAGCAAATTTGAGCGCACCAAGCCGCACGTGAACGTGGGGACGATTGGTCACGTGGACCACGGCAAGACGACGCTGACGGCGGCGATGACGATGATTCTGTCGAAGAAGTATGGG
>Ga0187892_10002622_pt1 | contig 35232 bp, 31 predicted proteins | sample MA1701073metaG_FD_139345 | JGI IMG/M metagenome (GOLD analysis project Ga0187892, IMG submission 139345) | Bio-ooze microbial communities from a basaltic lava cave in the Kipuka Kanohina Cave System on the Island of Hawaii, USA - MA170107-3 metaG ... | reverse complement strand
TTCGGTCAGGCCAGCAACGAGCTCGACTCCGTCTTGGCCAAGTTGGGGCTCGACGGCGGCGTCAAATCGGCGCAGGCTGCCGAAGAAAGGGCAGCCCGCAGCGAGCTGGCCGCGGCGTTCGCGGCTGAAAGTGATGTCTACAACTCTGTGCTCAGCTTGAAGGCTGCGGAAGCCGCCCAGGCCGAGCAACAGCTTGCCAGCGCCTAGCACGACGTCCAGTCGCTGAAAGCGCAAGGAGAAAAGCATGGCATTCGACGTTTCGTGCCTGTATTCCGTCCTCAAGAACATCTCCGGGGCCACCCGGAATTTCAGCTACCTCCCTCCACACGGCAGGAAACTCGAAGCCGCTGAGACCCTGTCGGTCTTCGGGGATGTCCAGTCTGCCATCTCTCGCGGTGACAGGGCTCTGGATGATCGTTTCTTCTCTTCGCTGGAGAACGATCTGTCCAACCAGAACATCGAAGTCGTGAGTACGCCGGCCGTTATCCTCTACGACGGCGACACTCAGCAGAGCAAGATGCTGCACATCGACAGCGGTGTTCTGGCCGTCGTCGACCCGTGCTGGGAGAGCAGCATCAGCGAGTGACTGGCGCATTGTCCGGTGGTACGCTCCAGCGGCGGGTGCTTCGGCGCCCGCCGTTTTTTCTGCGCTTTAGGGGCCGAGAACTGACGCGAGGAGCCTACATATGCGGACCCTTCTAGACGTCTTCCACTCCGCAGACGCCCCAGGATCGAAGACTGGTGTCGTACTCGTCGATCTGGATGGGAGCCAGATCCAGCCTGTCAGCCAGAAGATCACATCTGTTGGCGGCAACTGGTATGTCTGGATGGCTGTTGTCAACGATGAGTTCTTCGGCGCCGCCAAAGTGTTTGACGCCGACACCGGCGAAGTCTATTCCGTTGTCCCAGTTCGACTCATAGCCAAGGTGGTGGCTGCGGACGTAACATCGGCGCTTATCTCGGTGGACTCCAATTACGGTGGCCACGAGAGTCTGGCCTATAGGGTGAAGGGGAAGTTCGTAGCTGGCGCGAACATTCTGGTCTATCGGGCAGAAGACTATAATGCGGGTCGACGCAGCAACGCGGAGATAGTTGCCCGTAGCAAGACAACTGGAAGCGGTCGCTGGCAACACCCGATTGATCTGGCGCCGGACACGTACGTTTTCGTGTACGAGCTCAAGAATGTGGCCGGCCCGGACGCATATGAAGTGAAGGTGTTCTGATGGCTCTGGAAGGCACTCCGAAAGATCCCAACTCGATCGTCTGCAACGAGCAGAACGTAATCACGGCGGACGTGACTAGCGTGGATGGCTGCCCGGCTCTTCCCAAGCTGAAAGCCCACTCCATGTCCCGCGGCCAGGCCGCCACCCTCGAATGGGTATTCCGAAACAAGCAAGGCGACCCGATCGACCTCGATACGTGTGGCTGCGTCTCCAGCGAGAGCAGCAGCACTGTCAGCGAGGGGTCCAGCGACAGCGCCGAGCCTAGCTGCGGACTTGTAATGAGAGTCCGTGAAGTCATGGGCGATAGCTGCACCCCCATTTATGAGCAGGCTGGCACACTCGTCGACGGTCCGAATGGCGTAGTCAGGGCCAATGTTCCAGAGGAGTTGGCAAAGATCCCTGGCATCTACCAGGAGGAGTGGGCTGTCATTAGTAACGATCAGATAATCGTTACGAACCGCGGCCTGCTATTTGTCGAAAGAGGGCTTTTCGGCCTCGATGACACGTACAGAGACGGCGGCCCTCCGACCCTGGGTGAGATCCGACTGGCTCTGAGAGACAGCTCCCCGGTCGAGAATCTCCTGCTAGACGCGCTGGAGTTCGATGACGCGGAGATCATGTTTGCCATCATCAGGCCTGTCCAAGAGTTCGTTGAAAGACCACCTCCGCTGAATCTCGGGCTGGTAAACACGCAGACGTTCCCATACCGAGAGCACTGGCTCAAGGCGATCACAGGCTACCTTCTGCAAAGCGCGGCCCATCACTACCGCCGCAACCAGCTGGATTACGCAGCCACCGGCATGCGGGTCGACGACAAGAACAAGGAGCCTCCGTACATCCGAGCGGCACAGGCCCTGTTGCAAGAGTGGCATGAGTTCATCACGCACAAGAAAGTCTCTATCAACGCGGGGCGTGCCAGCGGACGACTTGGGTCCTCGTATGGCAGCTACTACTAATGCCAGACAGTCTAGTCCCATGCCCTGAAGAGTGTGATCGTCTAGTATTCGATCGCGTCACCGTTGAGTCGAAAATCGAGGGTGGGACCCGCGTTTCCTGGGAGCTGTCCTCTCACTTCCACGACCCCCAGCCGCACACATTCCAGCTCCAGGTGGGGCGTACGGCGAACCAGAACGCCGACGACTGGGAGTCTGTCGGTGGCACTGTGGAGGACGAGTTCTTCGCGATCGACGATACGAAACGGGTCTACGGTGGAACACAATGGACCCACTACAGGGTTATTCTTCAAACCGCGCTGGGAACCTACTACAGTCGAGCGGAGCGGGCCGGAAGCAATCTCGACAAGCGGGACTTCCGCATCGTCCGCACCATGATCAACGGTTTTCGGATTGGAATGCGCTATGGCGCCTCCCTAGGCTATCTTCTGAAGAGGCGTGTGGCGGGCGAAGAATGCGACTGTGTTGATTACCAGACACACGAGGTAAGAAACCCGGAGCATCTACGCTGTTACGGAACGGGCATCGTCGATGGCTACTTCTCTCCGATGGATTGCGTCTATGCCAAATTTGAGCCCGTTTCAAGACACGAGGAGGTCGACGGCGGTCAGGGGCGGGGTACGATTAACGATGTGGTGGTGCAGGCCATCATGCTGTCGCTTCCGTTCATGAACGAGAATGACGTGTGGGTCGATAAGAACTCAGGTGACCGTTGGATTGTGCACAGGATCAGCAACCAGACAGAGTACAAGGGCGTTCCCCTGATTTCTGCGGTGGAACTGAGGCTGGCCAAGTACTCTGACATCATCTACCAGTTTCCGGTGCCTTAATGCCGCGGATACCGAAGTCGTTTCCGAGAGCAATTCCCCCGTCGACCGTGGAGAGCCATCTCCAGGACATGGGTGTCCAATCAGATGAGTTCATGACCAATCCTCCGCCGATGCCGGTTCGCCGCCTCGGGTCTGCGATAAGCCTCAAGACGTGGAACGTAGACCCAATGAAGATCTACGAAAAGCTGTACCCCAAGGACTCTGATGTCGAACGGCTCGTCAAGCTCCTCCGACAGTAATGCAAGGCCGCAACTGCTGCCGCCGATTCCTGGCAAGCTGTGCGCTTTCGGTATGCGCCCGCTGCTGCTCACTGGATATCTGGTCGACCACCTGGAACAGCATTTCAGTCTTGGTGCGACGATTGAGGAGCCTGACCTCCGGAGCCTAATCTGGCGAAAGACAGATGACACGGGTATATTGATCTCTACAGAGTCCGACTGGAGGCCGACGACGACTGGAAAGCGTCCGGCAATCATCGTCAAGCGAAACAGCTACCAGAATGTCAAGAAGGGGATCAACAACTTCGTCGGTACGACCAAGCAAGGTTTTGACGAATTCGCCTCATTTTGGGTGGGTAGTCACACCTTGTTCTGCCTCCAAGGAACGGGGGCAAGCGCAGACCTGCTAGCGACCGAGGTGCAGAGAGAATTCACGCAGTTCGGACCGATCATCAGGAAGTACCTGGACCTGCACGCATTTGTGGTCCACGAGGTCGGGCCGAGAAGCGAACTGGAGGAAGCACACGAGCATAGCGCAGTGCCGGTGACCATCGGATGGGCCTACGAGGAGAGCTGGCAAGTCTTCCAGCACTCGATGCCAATCAGAAAGATCCTGGCCAGCTTCCTTCTGAATTGCTGACGCAAACACCAAATAGGCACGGAGGCCGAAAATGGCTGAGTACGTTCTTCCGCAGGCACTGGTCTTTCAGGACCTGCAACGGGCCGTCGCCCCAGTGGCTCGTCCGCTGCGTGCGTGCATCATCGGCGGTCATGCGCAACTTGTGCGTTTCGCAGAGGAGGATGAGCGAGAGAGCGGTTTCCTCGGGTACTACGATCACGTGACTGAGGAGTGTTTCACGTGGCCGAACCGCGTGGCCGGCGCCAAGGTCAACCAGTCCTACACGAAGGTCTGGATGACCAACGCTCTGCTGCAGTATTTCGAAGACACCATCAGCGCCGGTAGCACGATCACCAAGGTCGCCGGCTACAACAACCGCATCCGCTCCGCCACGTTGTCGTTCAAGGCCAATGGCGAGGATTTCCCACGATCCGGAATCTTCCTGGATCGCGACGTGAAGGTCGGCGACACGGCCAAGGTGCGAGCTGTTGTCGGTCCGGACGTCTATACGCTGTGGACGTACGTGTTGGGCTTCGTTGGGGACCCGGTGGATGCCACGATCGACACCACGCCAGACCCAGACGTCGACAACGCCGACACTCAGAGCGCTTCCAGCTCCATTACCAAGATCAGCGGTCCTGCCAACTGCGTCGAGGCCACTGCCGACCACACCGCGTACAACGGGCTAGAAGACGGCGACATCAACGAGACGTACACGATCATCGTGACAGAGTCGAGCGCTGGTGGTGACTTCACGACGGCTCGCCTCCGCGTTCTCTCGGCCAGCGGCAGAGATGACGATGACGACGTTCAACCGGCTGCATCCGGCTCGCCAACAGCCATCGGCAGCCGCGGACTCACGGTGACGTTCGACACCGATACCGGCAGCATGTGCTCTTCCAGCGCGTCGGAAGACGAAGTGTCTCCGGACGACCTGATTGCTGGCCAGACGTGGGAGGTTGAAGTCAGCCAGGCTTTCACAGCCAACACGGCCACTGGTGGCGGCACGTACGGCGGCGACCAGGACACGACCTACATCGTCGAGGTCACCAAGGGCGGCCTGTATGCTGCCGAGCCAGAGATCAGCGTGACGACGACGAACGGCATCGATATCAGTGGTCCCACCAAGATCACTGCCGCATCAACCGCCTTTCCTGTCGGCTCGCAGGGTGTCACCATCGCTTTCAACGGCACAGGGCTGCGGAAGGGAGACAAGTGGTACATTGCGGTGACTGCCGAGACGGAAGGCGCCATGCGGACGTTGATCCTTGGCCACAATCTCGACACCGACATTCCGAGCGCCACGGAAGTCGATCTGACGCTGTTCATTCGAAAGCCGGAACTGCAGATCGAAGCCAATCGCGAAGGCTTCGCGCCGCTGACGAACTGGACACAGTCTGAGACCGAGATCTGCCTCCAGGACGGGATCATCGCCTACGACGAAACGTGGACTGATGACGGAGAGCCGCAGCCCCTGCCTGTCCTGTCTGAAGAGTCGCAGGAGTACGGCAAGGCGTATGTCGAGTACCGTGCATGGCGGACCGACCTCTGCAACGAGCTGAATGCGATCTCGGACACGTCTGACCTGGACGCCATCCCAGGGCCGACCGTCCCCGACAACGAGCTGAAATGGGGTGTCTTCAAGGCCCTGGAGAATTCCAACGGCACGGCCGTGAAGTACATCGCGGTCTGTGACCCGGAGGACGACGACAGCTGGATCGATGTCCTGGAGAGGCTGGACGGCAGAGAAGACGTCTATGGCCTTGTGCCGTTGACTCGCTCTCGTGTGCCGCTCGACGCGTTCAAGGCACACGCGGACAGCATGTCGGACGCCGAGAACGGTCTGTGGCGAGTGCTGTGGACGGCGCTAATCGGTGTCCCGGAGAAGGCCATCGTCAACGCCGAGATCAACGATGACGAGGAAGTCCTGGCGGTTATCGAAGACGACCCGAACACGTCCGGAACACAGTACACGATCGTTCGTACGCCGGGTGGCGACGGAAAGTTCGTGACGCGAGAAGTGCGGCCGGGAGACATTGTCCGCGGTCTGTACACGGGAGACGGCTTCGGCAACTTCACCTACACGGAGTTCGTTGTCGACGCGGTCATCAACGAAGACACGATCCGGCTTCTCGTCGGACATTCGTCCGCCATCAACGTGGCCCAGAAAATCGAAGTGTGGCGGAACCTTTCTGCCACGGAAGAGGCGGCCGAAATCGCGCTCGATGCTGGTTCGTGGGCCAGTCGCCGGGTTCGCGCTGTGTGGCCAGACACGATCGAGACCAGTGGAACGGAGCAGGAAGGGTACTTCATCTGCGCTGCTCTGGCTGGCCTGAGAAGCGGGATCCTGCCGCACCAGGGCATGACGAACCTGGAGATTTCCGGGTTCACGGACGTGCCGCGCACGACCAGCAAGTTCAACAAGACGCAGTTGGACTCGATGGCTGCCGCCGGCGTGTGGATCGTCACGCAGCAGCTGATCACGGGGCAGATTTTCACGCGGCATGCCGTGACGACTGGCGACACGGAAGATATCAACGAACGCGAGGAGATGATCACCAGCAACCTGGACTCGATCTCCTTCCGGTTCAAAGAGACGTTCGAGCCGTTCATCGGCATCTCGAACGTCACTCCGTCGATGGAGTCGATCATCCGCAATGCCACAAACAGCCTGATCGAGGTGCTGAAGGGTGAGCTATTCACGGCCACGCTTGGAGCGCAGCTGATCGAGGGCGAGATCGAGGATCTGCGTCCGCACGCCACGCTCAAGGATCGGTACGTGCTGATCCTGAATCTGGATCTGCCGGAAACCCTCAACAATATCGAAGCCCACTTGGTGGTGTAAGCCGGCTAGGACGCCGTCAACACGTCACCTGACACGGAGGTCACAATGGCGCAGGATGTCTTTGGACGCACGGTCGCGACGTACGGCGCGTCCTTCGCTGCTGATACGGCGCGGTTGGTGTTCTCTCAGGCCCCGACATCCGGGTTGCTCGTGCAGAACATCAACTTCCAGTATTCGCAGAACGTGTCCCGGCTGTACGACCTGGGCGACAACAAGGTGTACTACGTTGGCGGCCGCACACAGGGGCAAGCCAGCGTTGCCCGTGTCGTCGGGCCTCGGGTGCTGCTTGCGCAGTTCTACGAGCAGTACGGAAACGTGTGCAATGCCCGCAGCAACCACGCCACGTTCGAGATGCAGCGGGGTTGCGAGGGCGCAACGTTCTCGTACAACATGAAGTTCTGCGTAATTACCACGATTGGTGTGGCCGTGGCATCGGCCGACATGGTGGTGAACGAGCAGTCCACGATGCTTTTCAGCTCGCTGACCTACGCCGAGCGATAAGCGTCGCAGATTGAGCGGGCACTGCCCGCCAGGGCCATACGGCCTCAACCGCACCGCAAGGTGAGACCAATGCCGAACGAACCAGGGCAAAGCCCTGACGCTTACAGACCGTTCTCGCGGTCCAGTCGCGACCGCATGACGCTCCAGCTAGACGACATGCTGCGGGCGTTCAGTCCTCAGTCCATGGGGACTATCGCTTTCGCCAGCAACTCTCTTCTCACGGCCGAGCTTGAACTATCGCGGTTCAAGCACACCCCACCACAGCTCGTAGCAGGCCGTATCGTCCAGTCCCTGCCCATGGTGCACTGGTACAAGGTCCTGCTCTTCGACGCGAATGGCGCAATGCCGTGTTGCGCAATGTCGTCTACTGGCATGACGCCTATCGGCGTCAGGCCCACGGCACCACTGACTCCTGGAACCATCGTGCTTGTGGCCAGGCTGACCGGGCAGCCAACCGGCGTGATCCTGGGTTCGATTCCATCCAGTCGGTACGACGGTAATCTTGCACGCCCCGACTGGCTACAGCAGGGTGGCGCCACGGGCTTCAAACGAGAAAGGATGCATTACGAGACGCTCCGCGTGCTGACGGATGGCGGCGGCGTGTCTGACTTCAACAACAACTCGCCGATGGACAGCACGGTGAGTGGCGAGTACGGCCTCACCAGTGAAACCGGCATTGCCCTGTTCCTCGACTCGTTCCAGGCGTTTCTGCGCGTCAACGAGGTCTGCGGCCTGTTCCTGAACTATCTCGACTCATACATGCGGTTGGCGGGTTGGAATCTGGACTTGCAAACAGCTGCGCACGAGATTTGTGTCAGGCTGGACGAGGGAGAGAACCAGTACTTCGAAGGCTGCGCCACCTACCCGTGGGAGGCTCTGGGCTCTTATTCCGGACAATCGACATGGACCAAGGAGCATTCCGACGTCGAAGTCCAGTACGATCAGCCAGTTGCCAAGATCGAACCAACCGAGCAGAACCTGTCCCCCATCTACCGGTACCGGGAGTATGGCGGCTACCTGGGACAGGGGCGGCGGAGGATGGTGGTAGTTCCGCGCAGCATCTCGACCGGCCAGGAGAAGTTCGACACTACAAGTCCGGCTGAGCACGGTGTGTGGGAAGAGTCTGTTGCGCTGGACGGCGATTACCTCATGCGCAGTGCTAAGGGGCTCGCATTCGTAAAGAGCCTTCTGATCCCGGCCCCCAAGCAGAAGCGTCTGCCCGAGGACCAGAAAACGGGCGACAAGACGACCAACTACAAAGCGTCCGGGTTCCAAGGCTCCGGCGACGAACACAACGTTGTGGACCAGCCAGCCAATCCGAATGACGGGCAATCGAACAGCGTGCGTGCGGCTGCCGCACTATCCGACCTGCTGACCTATGCTGGCAATTGGAAGGGTCTGCATCCGTTCCACTACCACAAGGAAGACTACGAGCTGCCGGAGGAATCGGAGCTTGCTCCGTTCCAGAAGAGCCAGGAACAGCTCGACTACACGGAGTTGCAGGACAAACAGCGACTTGCCGATCCCGAGCCGGTCGAGCAATCCGTCGATCATCGCTATGGCGCTGTCAAGTATTACCAGCGCGAGGCTTACATCGCCCTGCTGCCTGACGGCAGTGTTATGGCCGGAGACGGTTCAGGTTGTGAAATCAGACTGGTGAATGGGGAGGTAACGGTAACGTCGCCAGCCGATATCCGCTTCGAGGCGGGCCGCGACATTCATTTGTGGGCCGGTCGCAACCTGATCATGAAGGCCAGGAAGTCGATCGATGCGAGTGCCTCGGAAAGCGATGTTCGCATCAAGGCCGAGAAGAATATGCAGCTGCTGAGCGGGAATGCCGGAGTCGGTGGATGCATGATCGAGAACAGGGCAGTGGGAACGACCCACCAGTACGACTTGCTGAAGGGCGAAGACGTAATTGGCAGCGGAATCCTGCTGCGGGCACCGAAGTCGCAGGTCTTCAACTGGGCCTCCAACATCTACCTGAGAACAGGTGGTAATGCTGGCGGCCTAACACTTGGCGAGGGGGCAATCGACGACGGGGACATTGTGCTGGATGCTTCGCACGGTCGGCGAAGTATCATGACAAATTCGCTGACGTTCACCAGGTTCATTGGTTTCGAAGCGGACGACCTGTTTGGCACGAACGGCACGATTCAGCAGGCCAACAGGTTCTCCGGCGAATCTACGGAGTTGGGCAGTGGTCTGACGGTAAAGGGCAGCATCTCCGCCGTGCAGGGCGGCAGCCTGATGCTTGAGGGCAGCATTTCGCTGCCAAACGGCCACATTTCGTCCAGATCGGGCGGGGACGTTGGCAAGCTGGAGGGGATCTCGCTGCAGCTGGCGCTGGACAGCATCAGCCGGTCGAAGCGTGTGCTTGCCAATTCCGTCAGTGTCGGCAACACGCAGTACGAGGAGCTGCGCAGCAGCTATTATGCCACGGGGAAAATCGGGAACGAGGAGCTGCAGGTGCAGGCACAGTTCTCTTTCCGCGATGACGACAAGCAGGTCCAGTACGGCACGGCTGATTTCACCCTCCCGGAGGCGCGCTGGCAGCAGATGGTTCGCCTGGACCTTGCCACTGGCGGACAGCCGTGGAAAGAGAAGCCCGTCCGGTACCAGGGCGAGGATCTGTATCCGTTCCCGGGCCGCAAGAAACTGACAGAGGAGGCCTGTCGTCTGGAGCTGAAAGAGCTGGTACTCTACAGTGCTGGCAAAGCAAAGGATCGCAGCGACGAAGCCTACCTGTCGCCGACGCTTGCCGAGTTCGAAAAGAAGGTGATTGACGAGGTCTATCTAGTCTCATAAGGAGGTGCTCAGTGGCAAAGTCCGTCAATTTGAAGACTCAGAAGGAAGATCCACGCGACCCCAAGGGGATCGGTGAGAAGCCTTTATCGCCAGCCCCGAAGACGGGGTTCGGTGTGCCGTTTCCGGTGCCGCCAGCGGCCGGTAAGAGGCCTCCCGGCGTCACAGGCACGCCCCCTATGGCGGCCGGGCAAACCGTCTCAAGGAATCTTACCCCACGTGAGAGGAGAGAGCTGGAAGAGGCCGGGGTGAACACCAGGGGCCCGCTTCCGCGTAACATGGCACAAATCATGGAGCAGCTGCGCAGCGAGCAGGCCGCCGCTGTCGATGACTCGGATCTCAAGCCTCCCGTGCCGCTGAGCACACCGCCGGTGACTCTGAAGATCGAGGAGCCGAAAACAGCGGCTGAGAAGTCCAGGGCTGAGAAGCTTATTGAGGAGGCATTTCGGGCTGAAGCGGAAAGCCGTCAGAGGCTTGAAATCGATGCAGTGCGGGAGGGCATGAGCCCGAGCGTTGCTGCAGCGCACCAGGTCGCTTCCGAGTTCCCTGCTGAAGTGGAGATCGAGAACGACGTGGATGAGATAGAGGCCGAAGACGCGGCCAGCGATACCGGTCTCGAATCGAGGAAGAGCTGTCCGCACTGCAACTGGCCACTCCATCTCCCCGACCCGGTCGAGCCGGAGTACGGGGAGAAGATGGCCTTTCTGCATTCGATGCTGGGACACAAGCCATACCGCCGCACAATCCATCTGCTGGGTGGGCAACTGCGCGTTACGTTTCGCACGCTGATGACTCGTGAACTCGACGTCTGCTACGAGCAGCTCTCGAAGGACGTGGCCAAGAACAAGCTCATGTCGCAGATCGATCACATGGAGCAGCTGAGTCGTTACAGGTTGTGTCTGCAGCTCAGTCGTATCGAGACGACTGAAGGCGTCATGATCGATCTCCCTGAGGCCTTGAACAAGGAGGCCGTGCCGAACGCCCAGTCCGTGTGGGAGGTCGATGAGGGTGATGACGATGATACTGCGCTGCCACAGATCGAGAGCTACATCATGACCAATGTTCTGGCGACGGAGTCGCTGGTCCGTGTGCTCGGTTCCGAGTGCGGTCATTTCAACCGGTACGTTGCCAAGATGGAGGCCATGGTCAACAACCCGGATTTTTGGCAAAGGACCGCGGAGCAGTCCTAGCCGTCCGGGCCGCGGTTCGCAAAGTTGTCGACTACAGAGAGGTCGACGTGACGGATGGTGCGTGGTGGCGCCGGTACGCCATGCTGATCAGAGAGCTGGCAAGGGATACAGACAGAGAGGTCGTGTCGACGTTCGTGGCCTATCATCAGGCGGCTCTTGCTGGGGCTGCGTCGGCCGAAGGAAGAGAGCATCACCAGAAAGCGCTTCTGGAGGTTACGCAAGAATACCTCGGGTTGCTGGCACCGTGGAATGCGCAGAGCAAGGAAGAAAGAGCCTCGCAGCAGATGGCCGAGATGCGAGCCAAGTGGGCTGCCCAGTACGGCGATCCGTCAGATCCGGAAGTCCAGAGGAAGATCCAGGAGACGGTCGAGCAGATGAAGAGAGAAGCGGCAGCGGCGCAGGACACCAGCTGGCAGGATGACGACGAGCAGATGGCACGACGCATGGTAAAGCACTACCGGAGAAAACAGGGGTCTAAGTAATGCCTGGACCGGGGGACTTCTCTGGGGGCTATGCGCCTCTCGTAAGCGGCACGCCGTACTCGCCGATGTACGGGTACGAGGGGATGCCCTTCTCGTCGATGGGTGGCCCAGCCATGGCTGCCCTTTCGCAATTTGCTCTGCAGCCAATGATGATGCAGATGCATCAGCGAACAGGCTTCACTCCGCTGGGCTTTCACGACCGCAACGCCTACGACGTATTGCGCCACATGCAATACACGCGGATGCACGACGAGGCGGTGCGGCAGGCCTCGGAGATGGACCGCCGTCAGTTCATGGAAGGCTTTCGCGGGCTGGCAGCGTTGACGGGAACCCCGTGGGGTGCCGAGCAGAGGCAGGCTGCGAGATCGCTGTCCAACATGGCGACCTACATGTCGCCGATGCTTGTGCGGATGGCGCCAAACCTCCTGGATGAGTTGGCTGGCCCCCGTGGTTCTCAGGCCGTCATGGCGCACTACGCATCCCTGGGCGGCCGGTACAGGCTCGATCCTGTTACTGGTCAGATGGGAATGAGTGCCAACACGGTAGGCGCCATGGTCGGCAATCTGTACCAGGGCATGTACGAGGATGGAGGGCTGACAGGGATCTCTGCGGGCCAGGCGGGACAGATGTTTGATGAGCTATCGCGCCGCGGCATGATTGCTACGCCGGGTGGCACTCTGCGCGGGCGCACAATGGCTGCACTGGGCGAGCTCGGAAGGTTCACACCTTCGGAGCTGCAGAACATGAGCGGCGCTGATATCGATAAGCTGCGGTTCGACCCAGATGTGGAAACCAGGCTCCGCGCCGTTGACGCCGACGCTGTGCGGCGATCCCTGCAGTCGTACTCGCAAGCTGTTGCAGCCATCAGAGACATCTTTGGTGACATGGGCCGCACAGGCGCTCCGATGCAGGAATTGATTGCCGGTCTGGAGGCAATGACCGGTGGCAATCTGTCACAGATTGCTCCTGGCAGGCTCAACTCGCTGGTGCGAAATACGTACAACCTGGCCACGCAGACGGGCATTGGATTGCCGGCCGCAATGGCCATGCAGCAGCACGCGGCACTGACAGCACAGAGACTCGGCATCGAGCCGGTGATGGCGCTGCAGGCCACGCAAGGAGCCATGGCATTCGGTGGCGCCTACACGTCTGCAGGCCTGGCAGCACATACGGCATGGGGCAAGAGCTCGGCCGAGGCTCTGATGCAGATGGACTTGAACCTGAGAATGCAGGGTGCTGCCTCTGAAGCTGGAAACAGACTCGGCGCTGTCATGAGAATCGGTGCGGACATAGGCGGCTTCACCAGAGGAAGCGCCGCGGCCGCGCTGGCCGATACTTTGCGTGCCGGTCGTGATTCTTTTATAGACCCGCGTACCGGACAGAAAGTATTTGTGGAGCAACTACGTGGCGCAGGATTAGCCGAGCTTTTGTCGACGGGGACAGATTCACCAGTAACTTCTGGTGTGTTGCAGCAATATCTGTCTGACAAGCGATCCAATGCCGAATACGTGGAGCAGTTTGGGTTGGGGAATGTTCTCAGGCTGGGGCAGGGCAGGGAAACCGCCGCATTCATCTCCAACTCCATGCAGGCTTCGTTGAGGTCACATCTGAAGAATGCCGGCGTGGCTAACGCCGAGGCAATTGCGGCTTCTGCTGGTGGCAGGATGGCAACACTTCTGAGCACAATGACGCCGGCGGAGCGTGCCAGTCCGCAGCGCAGGAACGCAAAGTTTGTCGAGGCACTACAAAGCGAACTTATCGCTGCTGGGGTCACCCTTTCTAACGACCAGCTGGCAATGATCACCGGCTCAACGTGGGGAACCGCTGACACTGAGGTTCGTCGAAGATTCGGTCGTTCGCTCCAGGACACGATGGAGCTCTTCAACCCGGAGACAATGGCCCGCCAGCAGCAACAGATGGATCAGGCCCAGATGAAGACCATGATGCAGTCAGCGTTTGCGGGCCTGGGCCGCGGTTCTATTCTGCAGGACGCGATCGGGTACTTGGAGAGTGCCAAGCCCGGGGAGGCCACGATCGACAAGATGCTGGCGGCGATTGGGGGCGGCATCGATCCCAAGAGTATGAATGAGGCCGTGTCGAGCGGACTGATAGCGATCGCTGGCAAACGCAAAGATCTGCAGCTTCTGCAGCAGCAGTGGCTGGACGCCAAGGATCCGAAGGAGCGTGCGCGGTTGATGGACGAAATGCGGGCGAAGCACGACGAGATTGTCGGTGCTAGCGCAAGCCTGGCGGAGCTGGCTGGAAAGCAGGGAATATTCATCGGCGATACGCTTGGTAGAAAGGACATCACTGCTACCAAGCAATCTATGGCGCAGTTGATGGGTGATCTCGGGAGCGTTCGTGCTGCTGCAAAGGCTGGTGGTCGGGAGTGGTGGAAGTCGGCTGGCGGGGAGGAGTTCAGGCGCCTCTCCCGGAACGCCATGGCAGATGTTACAGACCTGATGCACCGCGCGGCCGAAAGCAAACACCTGATGTCTCGAATGACTAAGAGCGGTGTGGCTGCAGTCAGTGCCGGTGTTCGAGCGACGCAGGACATCCGTCTGTTAGCGAGCCGGTATACGGGCGGCGATATTGCAAGGTTGAAGGCCGGAGATTTTGCCGCGGAGGACCACGCGAAGGTCATGGAAGAGGTGACCGCGGCTCTGACGAAGCAGCAAGGAGCTGTTGCCGCGATCGATGAGGCCTCTGGCAGAATCAAAGAAGGCGACCAGGCCGCCATTCCGGATGAGATCAAGTCTGACGTGGAGAAGTTGCTGGACGCCGTTGCTGGGGATCCGCGGGAGCTGATGAAGAACCTGTACTCAGCCTTCGGTGTAGAGGGTGAGGGGGCCACACCGGACATGATCCAGTTGCTGGAGTCCAGCCCCGCGGCGAAGGCGATGGCAGCCAGGGCCGCCGAGGCCATGTCTAGCCGCGACAATGCATTCCTCTCCCGGTTCGGTTTGGACAAGAAAGGCATGAGGGGCACCGATCTGAACGCACTATTGATGCAGGCTGCTACGAGCGGAGATAGTGGAGGAACAGCCGGAAAGAGCGAGATGAAGATCTCCGGTCAGCTGACCCTCGTAGGATTCGACAAGGCCGACGTCGACGCAGCCGGCGTAGGAGACCAGCCGGTCCACAAATAGTTCCAATCACAAGATTGGAGAATTCGGATGCCGTTGTTGTGGAGCCAGACCGCAGGGCGAGTTATCGCGCTGGAGGACCCGTCAGCGCCGGCGGTTGTACGCTTTGTCTCCATGAATCCGAAGCTGGACTTCGCTACCCAGTCGGCCATTATCTCCCGAACTGCATCCAGTGATCAGGCTAACTTCAACATTCTGCACGCCATTGGTGGGGACATCTTCCTGTACGTGTTTGGCGACAGGGCCGGCCAACTGCAGGTGAGCGGCCTGTCATTCCCCGAGCAATGTAATGGCGGAGAATCAGGAGTAGACGCGATCGCGAACTTCTATCGCAAGAACAAGCTGTCCGTTCGGAAAGAGGAGTTCGAGGTCATCATTGGAACGACGCCGTATCGTGGATTTCTCGCCGGGATTGCTACCGAACTGGCCAACCCGGAGTCTCGTATCAGCCAGTTCGTGCTGCAGATCGTTACCATCCCAGAAAAATGATCAATCACGCTCGCACGCTGCTGCTAAACATAGCCGGCTCGGAGAGGCACGGTGTGTCGTTTCCTGGGGAGGAGTTTGTACCGCGCGATTACAAGGTCCTGACACTTCCAACCGCATTGCGCAACGTTCGCACCATCCTGTTCGGGAACGAGCCGGATAGGGTCATGATGAACTACAGACTCCGACAGTTCATGGCGCTGCTGCACTCGACAGAGCTGTCGGAGTTCGTGTTGGACCTTGATCCGAGAGTTACATACCTGGCAAACCGGTCGAGTTTGTTTGCGGCGTCGACTTTCGCGCCGGTGGTGACAGAGGTTGTCTCTGCGGGATCATCTCTCGTATTCCACGGCGTGAACACGATTGGTGGAAGCGTTCTCCAGCACGCTTGGTCGGTGGAGATTCTGGCGTCTACGATTCGTGTCCGTCGCCAGACACCCCCATTGGACGACGTGCTGCAGGCGTACACGACAACGGACGGACTGAGCAGCGCTATTTCTCTGACAGGCTCGCAGCTTGGGTTCCGGGTACAGAACCCTACGGTCGGTCAGAAGTGGAAGATATCGGCTGTTCTCAGGCCGGAGATAGAGCTGGGGGAAATTGCGGTGGCCCTGTCCAAGGTTGGAGAACCAACGCTGTTGGTGCTGTTCGGAACAGAGCGGACTGAGCCCGTTGCGACATTCAGAGAGTTGTGGCTACGCGGCGTAGGCCTGCCGTACAAACTCGGGTCGGTTCTGGCGGCGCTGACATATAGAACGAACCTCATCAGGGGCACGATTCAGGAGGTTCCGGAGGTTCCGGAGTTGGCATTACAGGATCCCGGGCCGGATGGTCAAAGCGGTCTGCTCCTTGAAGAAGATACGGACGGGATATCGTTTTTGCTGCTCGAAGAAGGGGACTATCTGATGCTGGAGGAGGTCGCACCATGACAAAGGCAAAGAACTGGCTACGGACCGACATCGTCGGCTTGCGGCTCGAAATCGAAGGCCGCAACCTTGAGGTTACGCAGCTTACATGCACGTATGCGCTGAACGAGATTCCTCGTGCCACGTGTGTGCTCGGCGTTGGTCGGAACGCTCGGAATGTACTTCGCAGCGCTGGAATCCATGAGGCCGCCCCCGCGCTGGACCAGCTTGTCAAAGCCAAGATCTTCTGGAAGCCGTCTGGGGACTTTGACCACGTCTTCAAATGGTCAGAAGAGGAGATGATGTTGTTCGACGGCTACGTGATTGGGTTCGGCTACGAGAAGATCAATGGTCAGATGCAGGCTATGGTATCCCTTGGCGGCTGGCTCATGGACCTGGCTGCGTCTTCATCGCTGAGCCAGGCCAGCCACCCGTCGAACCCATCCAACTATGCATACAGCGCGGTACATAGCCCCGGAGGGTCTGGCTCCGCCAACAAGCCGTCGAACCTGTTCCAGCAGGACTCTTTCTCACCAGCGTTCGAAGACGATGTCTGGACCGGTATCAAAGACAACCTGTGCCGCCTGGCCAACAGAAACCTGATCAACAGAAATCTGGGAGATGAGATCGCCGGCGTCAACCAGACGACTCCAGAGACACCAAATACGCAGGCTCTCGAAGCGCTGAAGAGAATTGAAGGCGGAAGCGAAGACTGCGCCTTCGTGGGCGAGAGATTTGGCCCACCGCTGGTATTCGATGCTGGAGAGTTCTCGCTCTCCATCGCAAGGGGAGTAGCCGATGCATTCTCAGAAACAATGCTCAACTCATACGCCTACCACACATTCTGGGACAAGATAATCGGCGAGCTGGGCCCTAGCTTCATGTTCTCTCTGGTGCCAATGGTCGACAGAGCCATGGTGGTACCATTTCAACCGGGCAGTCGTGCGCTGTGGAAAAAGGAGATCAAGGCCGAGGAGTACGACCACATCGGGTTCGATGTGTCGATGGGCCGCCCTATCAAGACGATGATTGTACAGAACGACTTCACATCCCAAACGATGATTAACGTCGGTATAGCGGCGGATGAGTTTGGCCGGTTTGGCATCGGCGGCTTCTTCCGGCCGGGCGACAAGACCTCGGAGACGGGGGTGATCAAGTTCATCAAGGCTCCGAGCTGGATCGGCAACATCGCATCCACGGCTATCTACGCGGCGAACACAACGGGCGTCAAAAGCAAGAACTCCACACCATCGGCGACTACTCCGTCCGCCAAGACCGACAAGGACACGGATAAATCGCCCAAGGTGCTGAACGACGCCGCGGTCGAAATGTGTAACAAGTGGGCGCGGGCCATGTATGCGCTTGAAGCTCTGCAGGGCCGAGTCGGATCAGTGAGTGGCAAGCTGCGATTCGACATTGCGCCGGGCAGCAACATACGAATCGCTGCGAAGCCAGAGATCTTCCTCGGCGCAGAGGACTCACTGGCGACCGATCTGATTGGCCAGGTGAGCCGTGTGACGTTCTCAATAGACGCAGAGGGCAGCAAGGCCGGCACCGCATTCCGGCTGTTCAATGTGCGTACGGCGGCGGAGAATACCAGTGACAAGACGTCCGTTGATGGCCACCCGCTGTATACCCACTCGTTCACAGGCGCCCCACTGATTCCGGAATACGAGTTCTCGATTACGGGTGGTGTGTTTGTCCCGGCGGAAGTGCCAGTCATCGTGTAGGAGCCGCGAGATGCCATTCTCCGACAAGTTCCGCAGTCAACCCGACCAATATGATTCGGTCTATCAGGTGTGGAAGGGCGCACCGACTCCGGAGAACACTTCCAAGCTGCTACAAAATCTCGATCCGCTGATCAACAAGGCAATCCAGGCACACGTCGGGTCCGCGAATCCAAACCTGCGCAGCCGCGCCCGACGGATGACGATCGACGCGGTGAAAACGTACGATCCCACGAGGGCCAAGCTCTCGACGCACGTCATGACGCAGCTGCAGGGCTTGAAGCGATATGCCCGACAGCAGACCGCTGGAATCAGCATCCCGGAGCGTGTACAGCTCGACCGTCAATATCTGGATCAGCAAGAGGAGGAACTGCGAACTGAACTGGGCCGTGACCCGAACGTTGACGAGCTGGCCGACAGAGCGAAGATTTCTGCGAAGCGCATCAACTACGTTCGCAGTACGGGGCGGGCTGTGGCGGAAGGTCAGTTTGTAGGGCCAGAGGGTCCGTTTCAGCCGGCAGTGGAGCAGCCATCAACAGGTGCATGGCAGGAGTTCGTCTACTCCGATCTGGACCCAACCAACAAGAAGATCATGGAGTGGGCAGTCGGCATGCATGGGCAGCCGCAACTCTCCAATCTTGAGATTGCACGCCGGCTACGTCTGACCCCGGGTGCAATCAGCCAGAGGAAACGCAACATTCAGCAGATCCTCGATCAAGAGCAGGATCTGTCTCCATTCATGGGATGATTCAATGCCAGACGGCGATCCGAAACCCTCATCCAAAGTTCAGGTCGATGCCAACTTCGAGGGCCAGGTCAAGAAGCTGATCGAGGCGAACAAGAAGATCGCCGACAACCTCAAGCTGAACCAGGCTGCAGGCTGGATGATGCCGGACATGAAAGACTGGGATGGCGATCTGTTCAACAACACCGGGATCTCGGGGGCCTTCGACCGGAAGGACCTGAATGACGCGTGCGTTTCAGCCATAGAGAACGCGAGCAGCCCAGGCGTTGTCGGAGACATCATCAGCGGTGCTGCCCAGGTGGAATATCTGGCTATTTTCGAGAGAGCCTTTCGCGCGAGACACACAATGCGGCGACCGAGAGCGCTTGCGCACGCCATTAGCCGACACGCCGGTCATGGCCACCCCGCTGGCGTCATTGGCCAGACCGTGCTGGAGTATGTCCGTGGCCTGACCGCCCTGTCGAAGGTTTAGAATGTCGACGGTAACAGACTATATTGGCCGCACGGTTGATCTGCAGGCTCTTCAAGGGGCGAAGCAGTTTGGAGATACCCTCCTTCAGCAGACCCTGGTTGGCGAGACTAACAGGGGTCTAATCATCGCTGGCGTTCAGAAGCTGGCGCAGCGCGTGACGATTGAGTTCTTCACGGACGTGGGATCGATCACGTATGAGCCAACACGAGGAACGGCCTTTATGCCGTCTCTGCGACAGGGCAGACTGAGAACAGCACTGGAAGTGGAGCAGGCGTTTCGGTCGGCTGTCATCGATATTAAGCGAACGCTGCGGCAGCAGGAGTTGGACACAGACCCCGATGATGAGCGGATCGACGAAATAGAGTTGATCTCGATCGTGCTCTCCGGAGACACAGTAATCCTGCGGTTCAGGGTCATCAGCCTGGCGGGTGACGAGCGCGCTGTGCTGTTCCCGCTTATGACTACGCTGGAGGGAATCTCGTGAGCATCGAAATCACGGACCTGTCAACGCTCGATCCGGACCTGGTAGAGCAGCTGCAGGAAGAACTGGCCGAGAGGCTGCAGGAGGCTCATCCGACACTCGATTTGAAGTCTGGTGTGCTGCGCGACCTCTTGCTGAACTTGTCAGCCATACTGGAAGCCAAGAACCAGACTGAGACGGACAGGATTCGCCGGTCGGCAAGCCTGGCTGAAATCGAGGCCGATCCTTCTCTGGCAGACGACGATGCCGTCGACAACGTGATGTCGAACTACCGGATTACGCGCCAGGAGGGGGAGGCGGCAACGGGTCAAGTCACGATCATCGTAAGCACCAACACCACGACCACGATCGCTGCCGGCGCAATCTTCGAGGCGGACGGCAAGCAGTTCACTGCCGATACGGTCTTTGTCGCCAAGGCCGAGCCCGAGAACGTTCAAGCAACAACTGACCGTCTCATGCAGGCGTTGAGTGACGGGAGTTTCGCATTTGTCATTTCGGTTACAGCGTCGGAAGTTGGCGCAGAATCGATGCTGAAGAAGGACACGCTCCTGACACCAGAGACGCCACCGCTCAACTTCGTAAAGGCCCTGGCAACGAACGACTTCACGGGTGGTGTCGACACGGAGACTAACCAGGAGATCCTGACCAGGATGCAGGAGGGTATCGCTGCCCAGGCTCTTTCCAATCGCGTCAACATGACGGCCCTGCTGAGGGCCCATGAGGACTTCTCGTCGTACGTGGCAAGCTCGATCATTGGCTACGGGGACGCTGAGATGCTGAGGGACGCTCGGCTGATAGCGCCAATCTCCGTTGGTGGGCGTGTGGATTGGTATCTCAGGACGGCGCTGCAGGCATATCGCATCGGTGTCACGGTAACCGCCACACTGATTGAGAAGACGACTGACAACCGCGGAATCTGGCAATTCGGAATTGGTCGAGACGTGCTGCCTGGGTTCTACGAGGTTGCTAGCATCAGGCCAACGACGAGCGGCGAGTTCAGCGGCACGTATCCGATCGAGGAGGAGATTCGATCGAACGATTTGACTGGCGACGGATTCATTCCGGATGTACAAACCGTCGAAGAGGGCGCCTATAGCCGCTTTCAGGCGGCGGTTGTCCGGTTCAAGGATACAGACACGGCGACGAACTCACTGACTGTCAACTCCAGCACAAAGCAGTACAGTGTCGAGCTCCGCGGGCAGCCACTGATCAAGGATCTGCAAGAGTACCTTAGCAGCCGTGACATCCGGAATTACGCCGGGGACCTGCTCGTGAAGGCCCCGGTGCCTTGCTTCGTGAGACTATCGTTCGAGATCGAGCGGCCAGCCGGCAACACCGACGAGATCGACGAAGATGCGATCAAGGTGGCACTGGCAGACGAGGTAAACGCGGTTTCATTCACAGGTCGACTTCCGGCATCATCCCTGTCGGATGTCGTGCACAACTTCTTGAAGAACGACGTGGCGGTGAGCGCGATCGATATGCTGGGAAGGATACGCCGGCCTGACGCAACCACGGCCTGGATACGCAGCTCCGAGGTTCTGGTGGTGCCTAGTGAGCCGGACAAGATGGTGACGGCCAAGACGGTTCAGTTCTTCCTCGATCCGGAAGACATTGGTCTGTCCATTGTCACGGTGGGGGAGCCGCAGGTATAACAGAAAATCCACATGGGCAACGAGGAGATTGCTATGGCCGAGCAGAGGGCACTGAAGTTGGTCAGTCGAGCCGTCGAGAAGAACTTCTCCGCGCAGGAGATGAAATTCGCCGTCAGCTGGCTCGAAGCCTATGGCTATCTCGGGAAGCTGGCGAACTGGAGAAACATCACCCTCGGCGACATCGTCGACGCGATCAAGCTCTGGCAGGGCTGGTATGGGCTAAAAAAGACAGGCCAGCTGACGACCCAGGGTCTTCGCATGATGATGAACACGCGGCGGTGCGGGTTCCCGGACGTTCTCCGTCCAGACAACCCGGAGCATGTCCAATTCATCACGGCCCGCGCCAAGGCCAAGGAGCTGACTAAGTGGGGTCGCAACACGCTGACGTACTTCGTGGACGCCTACGTGCCAGACATCCAGCAAGCCAAGCAGCTGCAGATCCTTCAGCAGGCGTTCGATGCGTGGACGCAGCACTGCAATCTGACGATCACCAGGGCATCCTCGTCGAAGAACGCGAACATCATCGTCTCGACCGGGTCTGGGCGGCGTAGCAACTTCGACGGTCCCGGTGGCACGCTTGCATGGGCCTATCTGCCAGATGGCCTCGATAGCCAGTTGCTCATGCGCTTCGATCTGGGCGAGAAGTGGTCGACGAGCGCCGCTGACCCGACTGGCATTGTCATGTTCAATGTGGCCTGTCACGAATTCGGGCACCTGCTGGGGCTCGAACATAGTAAGAAGCGTGGCGCGCTGATGGCCCCCTACTACAATCCGATGGTCGCGGTTCCACAGGCCGATGACGACATTCCGCGGATTATCAGCCGCTACGGAAAGAGGCAAGGCTCGAACGGCGATTCAGCGACCGTACCGGCCGCGCGCCAGAAGATCATCATTGAGGGCTACGATCTGCAGGTCACACGGGCCTAAGGAGTAGCCCCGAGAAGGAGCTACACGTGAGACTGCGAGTAACGTTGGTATTAGTCACGGTTCTCACTTCAGGTGCGGTAGTAGCACAGGAGCGGTTCAAAGCGGCCGACGTGATAGGGCAGCCGTTCGACGTTCAAAAGATCCTCCGTGGCCCGCCACGCATTCCGCTGCGCAACGAAGGCGACCACATCAAGAACGTCAACGAGGTCCTGGATCTCGTAGCCGAAGACCTGGCCGCCCAGAAGCTGTCTGGTATCGACGTCAGCCGCCTGCGCTATGTTTTCTTGCACAGCATTCCACCCCACATGAGGGCGTCTACGCGCTCAGCACTGCCATTCTGGGTGAACAGCATGAGCCGCTCGGACGAAGTCGTGCCTCCCCAGCCTGTTCCCAACACAGAAGAGATGGTGTATCGCCTGAACATCGATGACTACGAATGGACTCCGGAAGCGTGGGAGAAGGTATCCGGACAGGATCCATATCTCAGGGCGCCGGTAGTCCAGGGCCAGGCGATCACCTTCATCAAGCAGAACATAGGGAACGGAGTGGTGAGGGCTGACTGGTTCATCTACCACGCCTCCGATCCTAGCCTTACGCGGACGAAGGCAGACGACGCACCGTACTATGTTCTGACTTATGCCAGGACGAAGTTCACGTCGCAGCATCAGGTCCGCGATACACGCGGCAACACGACGAACAAGGCTGTTGTTGAAATACGGCCGCCGCGGAACGGACAGGAGTTCCGAGACGTGTGGGGCGTGAGTCTGAAAGACGCGCTGGACTTCCGCTCGGATCGCGGGGCTGTCGTGAACGAAGGCGACTCGGGGAAGATGACAGGCACCCCAGTGGCTTTCAACGCTCGACTTCTAAGGTACGTGAACGGCAAGATCGGATACTACTGGCAGACGTTCGACAACCAGGCCAGCGTGGGAGACCGAGACTATGCCGAGAACACGCAGAACTTCGAAGGCGAAGCTAACGAGTACATTGTCCAGGGACTCAACCATCTGCAGTTCTACTTCCTCTCTGACGGGCAAGGCTCAAGAGTCGAGTTCGCGGACCCGAGGATTGTCAGGGACACGACGGACAATCTCCATCGACCGCTAAGGAACGGAGTAAGCTGCGCCATCTGTCATGTAGTCGGGATAAATCCGTTCAGATCATATGTCAGACAGACAACTGAGGATGGAGTCGAGAACCACCACACGGAACAAGAGAGCCTGCGACGATTCAACCGATTCCATCTCAGCAACGTCGACAAGATCGTGCAGCGTAACCAGGAGGACTATGCGGAGGCAGTTGAGCGATGCAACGGCTTGACGCCGCAGGAAAATGCTTTCCAGTTCCACTCGTTCCGCACGGGGTATGCGAAGCCGCTGGATAAGGCGCAGATCTGCAGGGAGTTAGCGTGCACTGTCGACGAGCTGGACGCGTCGCTGTCGGTCGGTGTTAAGCGTCGCCTTAACCATTTGCTCATTACGGACACCCCGGTGCCGAGGACAACCTGGGAGTCGGGGCTCTATGCCGAGTCTGCGCTTCTGCTTATGGAGTACCGCAAAGGGCTTGCAGAGAAAAAGAACAAGGCGGCCACCGCGAAGGTTGCCGGGCGGAGTACGTGACCCTACAATGCACCTGGGAACTGACGCAAGACGGAAGGAAGAGGCTGGAAGCCTGAAAGGAGACACAAATGTTTGCAAGGATGTTGACCTTCGCTATCGTGTCGATGGTGTGTGGCACGGTGCTGGCGTCTGACTGCCATCAATTCGTGGTTCGCGAGAAAGTCTTCGCATCGAACCTGATCGCCACCCCCATCGTCGTGTCCGTGCCGGTGCAGAGCTACGCTGTGCCAATCCAGCAGTACGGCTCCCAGCACTACACGTCGGCTCTGAACCATTACGCCATCCGTCAGGCCGTGCGACAGGCGATCGCCGAGGTCCAGGCTCAGCAGCTGCAGGCGCCAGCGGTGGCTCAGCCGCAGAAACAGCCAGAACCGGCACAAGTACAGGCGCAGCCGTCGGACGGTGCCGATTCCTCAGCTATCCGACAGATGTTTACCCAGCGGTGCGTGTCGTGTCACGGGGCGAGGAAGGAAGTATCCGGAGGCTTCCACCTGGTGTGGCGCGACGAGAGCGGACAGCTGCGCTGGAAGACACTGACTCCGGAGCAGCGCAAGAGCATTTTCTTCGAGGTCTCGACCGGGAGTATGCCCAAGGAGGCGCAGACCGACGAGTCGAAGGCCATCGATCAGAATTTGTTGCCGGCATTGGCTGAGTGGGTGCGAAGCGGTGACACGCCGCCGTCGCCAACGCCAGCGGTCAAGTCCGGCGGCTACTGAGCACAACGCAGAAAGGAAAGGAATCCTATGAAGAGCTTCTTGTTGGTCGTCTTGATCGCTGTCACCGGGCTGATCGCCAGCGTTCCCGCAGCGGATGCCGGTTGCGGGCAGCGGTTTTCCGCCATTCGCAGGCAGCGGATGTTCACGCCGGTCCGGAATTTCATTCAGAACCGGATCGCGGTTCGCCAGGCCATCCGCAGCGAAAGGATCCAGCGAATCCGAAACGTCCGCGCTGTGTGCATCGACGAGGTACAGGCCATCGTACAGCCTGTCGCGATCGCCGAGGTCCAGCAGCTTGTTGAGCCTGTGAAGTTCGCCGTGGCCCAGCCGGTCATCGTCCAGTCGAATATCAACTACGAGCCGGTGGCCGTCGTGCAGCAGGTCCAGAAAATCCGCGTCGTACAGCAGGTGCAAAAGGTGAGGTTCGCACAACGTCTCGCCGTGTGCCGGCATTAAGCCGTCGTTCGGGGCCGCGCCAGAACCGCCCGCCTTCCACTGGTTGGCGGGCGGTTTCTTTTTCACGGACTCACGGTGACTACTCCGTCGCCTGAAGGCGCCGGCTTCTTGGGAAACGCTTGATCTTATGCCCTACGTTAGCTCCCACTGGCTCAGTCCGAACCAAGTAGAACACCGCACCGGCATTCTTGGCGTACCTTTTGGCCATGCGATGGATTATGCACCTGTCGGGAAACTAATTCAACAAGGAGGCGGCAATTCCCCCGTCGCCTGAAGGCGAGGGCCCCCTTGCCACAGATTGATGGACTTCACCTTTCCCAGTGGCGACCTGAACAAGCCCAGCATACTCCTTGGGCTCCTTGGCTCGTTCTGGAGCATGGTGTGGGGCGGCGATGAGGAGGGCGGCGGACCGCTGGTGGAGAACTACGTCGGGTCCAGGGGCCAGCTATCGGCACAGACCTTCCTGGACACGATGGAGTATCTGGCCTCGGTGAGCCGATTCGAAGTCCCGATATACCATGCGGACTCCTGGTACTTTCTGAAGCTGAAAGAGTCCGAGCTCAACAGCGCCCAGACAAACCTGCTCCAGTACGGTGAGAGCGGGATCTATGGCGGATCACATCGCTACGGCATTCCAGGCAGCAGCATACTCTACAACTTCCCGCTGCCGATGGATCTGCAAGCCGCTCCGTTAATTATGAATCGCATCACGGAGCCGTCCGTGACGCTGACTCAGGACGTAGACTTCATTCTCGACGAACAGCACGGAGCGATTTCGTTCAGAGAGAATCCATTCTCCAATCCACTGGTGCCGATCCGAGAGATTTTCAACGGCAACGAGATTGTTGACCGAGAAGCGGCACTCTGGGTGTTCAAGGCGGCCTTCGATTTCAAGCACGCCTACCAGCACTTCGGGTATGTATTGGGGCTGCGGCTTGCCAGCAGTGAGCTGTACCGCGACCTGATCAACGCGATCTTTGATGGTCTGGTCAGAGGAACATCGCAGCGAGAAATACAGTTTGTTCTGTCGGCGATGACAGGGACGTCGCTGGCGATCGAGACAACCGAAACGGTGCAAGCTGTCACAGAGACAGAGTCAAATCTGCTAGTGATCACGGACCAGCACGTCTACACGTTTGCTCCGGATTCTGTGGCTGTGGTCGAAGCAGGCGATGTTGTCAGCGCAGGAGATCCACTCGTAGACACGGTGCAATTCTTCGAATTCAACCGCGGCCAAATTCCGGATATCACGGCCCTGGTGGCGGGAAAGGGTTTTCTGAAGCTGGGGCTGCTTGGCGATCTGACGTTCGAGAACAAGGATGTCCCGCTAGAAGTGACCACGGCATCTGACGGCAGAACCAGAGTGTCGTGGTCACTCGGCGGGTTTCCAGCGGACGTCGAAGCGTTTTTCGACGAGGTCCACGCACGCGGTGTAGAGCAAGGCCAGACGCTGGCAAACTATCTGGACATCCGCGAGAACGGAGTCGGTGAGCCGACAGCCGCGTCACTCCCGCCAACCATCAACCCGATGGAGTTTCTCTGCCAGAACTTCCTCAGGTATCACGCCTTCCTGGTGCGCGTCAAAGCAAGCCGAATGCGAAGCGATGCGCTGGGTCTGCAGCACGCGAGATTGCTGCGAAAGCTGGTCCCGCCGCATACGGCAATGCTGCTTCTCATCGAATTGGCCTTCCCTGGTGAAGCCGTTATATTGGAGGGGCCAGCCACGGAAAATGCAGCAGGATACGAAGAGGGGCTTGCTCCAATCTTGGGATTGGGGCCAATGAACGACACGGTCAACAGTGGCCTGGTCGTAGGCGAGAGGATCAGGTCACGCCAAGTATCGGGACGCTGCTCATGAAAGAAAAACTGCCCATGCCTCGCGGGCGTGTTCGTCCTGTCATGGTCAACGAGCATTACCGAGTCATACCGCTGGGCAGGTGGTCGAAGAACCTGGTACTGTTCGACGCGGCTACGATCGTGGCCAAACTTCTCCAGGGAAATTCCGACTACCGTATCGCAGCCATGTACCTCGAATTTCAGAACATGGCGGACCCGGACGACCCGGCCGAGATACCGGCCTTCGATCGGTCTGGCGGCATCGACTATTTCAGCAGCTTGTCAGGAAGTCCGTCGCGTGATTACCTGCGGGTACCGTTGACGACTTCACAGCTGACAAGCACCGACGAGTCGACATATCCGGGCGGCAATCTGCTGACTTTCTTTGCGATGAGCGCCGGCACCATTGGCGTGCACGGGAAGACATTCTCCGACTCCGAGAACTCCAAGCTGTGCGGCGGGGCGCTGGTGGCGACTCCAAGCGTAGGAGACGCGTCGCAGGACCTGATCATGAGCCGAGAGTATCTCGCCGTGGCGGATCAGCAGGTCAAGCTCCCGACCAGCCAGCTCGGTCTCCTGTGGGAGCTTGAGCTCGGCTAACGACCCAACGCCAAGGATGGCACATGGGAACATGGACTGAATTGGTCAAGTTCATCACGGACGGGGAGCAGGTAAAGGCCGGGGTGGCCAACCGCGCTCCGCGGACGATCGACGCAAACGTCCGCTTCTTGCGAGACCTGCTCGAAGCGATGGCTTCGAGTCAGGCCATCTTTGCCAGAGACGTGACCGTCGAGGCATCAGTCGTAGTGGGAACCCCCGTCTACTACAGGGCCAGCACGCAGCAGTTCGAGAAAGCGTTGGCAGTAGTGGATGGCGGCAACGGTGATGTGCAATTGGCTGATAGCGCGGACTGCTGGGGAATCGTCTACAGCAAGACGAATGCAACCCTTGCCGACGTGTGCCTGTTCGGAGTTCTGGAGGACTTCGACCTGTCGGCCGTAGTGGACGGAGACGTGGAGGCTGGGCAGTACTATCTGTCGGGTACTCAGGCCGGAATGCTGGTGCAGCAGAGCCCGCCAGTATCGGTTCCGCTGCTGAGGGCTGATGGCAACGGCATGGTCTTCGTCAATCCCCAGGTCCAGAATCTCCTGGACGCGCACAGCCATCATCTGGTGGAGTTGGTAGCCCTCCCGGCTGGAACGCACGTGCCGCCGCTGGTGGGAGAGCGTCACGAGATCACGGCGGCCGATGTCACGATAGAGGGCTGGCTGCCGGCCGACCACGCCAGCTTCAACGGAACAGCGCCAGACGGCGCCGTGTTTGGATACAACATTGCGGAGAGCTCGTTCCGAGATCAGTGGCCACCGATTCCGTTCACGAATTCGTATCTGGAAATCGACCGCGGCCTCGATGCGGAGCAGGGCTTCCACGGTGTGCCACTGGGCCCAACGGGGCTGGCGGTCGTGGATCGAAACGGTATCTGGTGGATGAGCGACTGCTACGGCGACGTTCCGTGGCCAACAGAGCTGAACACGACCGTCAGCGACAGTTCCAGCTCCAGTTCGAGCTCGTCGGCGCCGGAGTGCCCACGCAGCATGGATATGCGGATCCAGCTGTGGTTTACCCAGTTCAGGTTCTTCACGGACACGACGGTTGTCACAAGCCTGACATCGATCGACGACAGAATCGAGATCGTGTGTCTGCTGGATCAAACGCAGACGGGCTCCAAGGGCGATCTGGCGATCCGGCTGAATCTCTCGTTCGCACTGGCGACCGCCACCAACACCTCCGGTTCGATCGTTCTCAAGGGCCTGGACAGCGATGGCAAGTTCACGCGCGGTCCGATTGTTGAAGGTCTGGTGGCGTCTGGCGCCAACGTGCAGCTGAGTGGCACGTCGCAGCAGGTTGTGGGGCCGAATACGGTCCACCAGGGGATCGTGACAGTTACAGTCGATCCCCTATCTACGTTCGAGCTGCCGATCACGCTCGTGAGACTCGACGGAGTTACAACGGAGTTCTTCCAGGAGGTCATGTATCTGCAGTTCCCCGCGGCGCAGAACACGAGCCTCCGCGGCCAGCTCCACATTCCAGGCGATCTGGAGATGGTGGACCCGCAGCTCTCGTTGCGTCTGAGAATCATCGGCAGGGATTCGGGTACGCTCCCGCCTTTGACGCTGACAATGCGCAGAGTTCCAAGGCCACCAGATGGCCTAGACGACCCGCTGTCTCTCCCAACCTCCGACACTGCAGTATCGATCACCACTGTGGCAACAGTCGCCTCCAATGAATACGTGGAAGCAGTGAGTGCCGACTTCGCAGTTGAAGCGGGCGACACGCTTTTCTTCAGCATCTCGCGGGCCGACAGTGATGGTTACGCCGGGAGAGTAGGCATCCTGCAGCAGATCGGTGTGCTGACGCCGGGGAGCTAGTGCATGCCGCTGGAGGGCCTCTTCAATATCGAGTGGCTGTCCCTGAACAGCCAACGCGCGTACCCGCTAGCAGACGATGCCTCCGGAATCGATCTGACGGGCTCCTTCAAACTGCCCAAGGACTTCCTCGTCGAGCTTGGCCTGCCGGTACACGCCGGCCTGAACATCGATCCGGGCAAGTTCTACGTTCGCTATATCAGCGCCTTTGCGACAGGATTCAGCATCACGGTGGCATACGATGGCAGCGAGGGAATTGTCAATGTTGCGTCAGCACTGATTGCCAGACAGTCCCACACGAAGAATCAGTCGTATGCGCTGGGCGGAGTTGGGGACTTTGCGGATTCGTTCGGGCGTGTGGTAATTGGCTCACTGGACGCAATCGACCAGGAGCCGCAGGGGCGCTTCGAGCTCAGTTTTGCCAACGGCCGACTAGACACCGATGCGATCAGGCCGATGATCCGCGGCCTGAGCTCTCTGCGCGTTCGCAACGGAGCCGATCTGAGTCAGCCCATCTATGGCGACGTCATCCTCACGGCCGGCGCCAACATCAGGCTGACGACAGTAATCGTAGGAGGCGAGGACCCGGTTATCGTCATCGACGCCATCGAGGGCGAGGGTCTGATCGAAGAGTGTGTCTGCGAAGGTGACGAGGTTGCACCGCCGATCAGGCGCATCAACAATGTGGCGCCGACTGCGGCTGGGGACTTTACACTCGGAGGCGATGATTGTCTTTCAATCGAAGCCATCCAGAATGGCCTGATCATTCGCGATATCTGCTCCCATCCGTGCTGCACCTGCAGTGACATGGAGAAGGTGACCGACGACCTGAGCCGCTTCGGGGAGCAGATCACGACCATGATCAACTTTCAGACGCGGCTAACATCGTCAGTGACCCAGTTCGAGCAGGTGGTGCTGGGTAGTAAACTCAATGACACGGGCTGCCTGTCGTGCGAGTGATATATGCCAGACCTGGAGCTACCAGTTGCCGAGGTGCCGCTTGGCGGCAGCGACTACCCGTTTGTCGATCCTAGCGATGATATCGTGCCGCTCTGGCGCGATGCGTACCTCGCCTACGAAGACCGTGCGTGTCAGCTGCAGCGGCCCTTCCACGTCTACTGGTTGTACGGCTTCGGCAGCATAGTAGCGCCACCGCCGCCTGGTGTCCCAGCGCCAACCCACATCTTTGACATCCTCATCGTCGACGACGATGGAGTGGAGGTTTTTGATTCGACAGCGGCGTCGTCCTTCGAGCTTGCTGACTGGGGGGCTGACCTGCAGATTATCGAATGGAAGACGGCAACCGCGGTTGCCAGGGTAGTACGCAGACGCACCGAGGCTTCGAATGCCCCGGTCACCAACTTCCCCGACAACATTTCTCCGGACAACGGGGAGCTGGACGAGCGAATCGTCTTCAAGCTTCCGCCGCGTGTGAACTCGCTCACGATCGGGCTCACCACCGTCGGTCCCGATAAGAGCCCGATTCTGGAATCCGGCTACAACGTCGACCTGACAGCCGTGACACCGACACTCGTCGACGGTGGTCGCTTTACAACCGAGCTGGAGATTAGCGCGGCCCCGGGAGGTGGTATTGGGCGGTTTCCGGGCTGCGAGGACCCCGATATCGTACTCCGCCGCGTGAACGGTCAGATCGCCGACTCAAACGGCAATCTGCTGTTGGATACGGCTCAAGACAGTGGCGAAGGTGGATCTGGCGGTGGTTGCTACCACATCGTGGTGCCGACTGTGATCACAAGCGAGATCCCTCGCGAAGCAACAGTCGTGCCGGCCACGCTCGAAGTCAGGAACGACTGCGGGCCGTGCTGCGATTGCCTCGACTACATCAACACCTACCGTGGCATCCGGCGCACGTGGGAACGGCTGCGAGACCTCGGCATACAGGCCGAGGACGACAGAGACAGACACAGCTCAAATATCATCCGGTGGAACGAGCAGAAGAACTGCCGCGAGCTGAACCCGACACGCATCGTTACGATTCCCTTCTGTCCGTGCGTCGTGGGAGTCGGATGCAGCTGGTGCAACCTGGGCCCATCGTGCGAGCTGGACGTAGAGCTCAGGATCACGTGCACATGGTTCGACCGCGATGGCCAGGAAGTCACCGATACAGACGCAGACACCGTTTGCGACACGACATTGCTCGGAGGCACGCAGCCGTACGCTCTGGGCGGCAGCTGGCCTGTCTACAGGGTGTTTCTGGACTCTGTTGAGCCGCAGCAGAATGCCAATGTAGCGTTCCGGCTTGAATTCCCGGGCTGCCAATCGGGCGATGCGGTCGAGATCTTGCTGGAGGTTTACACGGGTGGTAGCTTCCGTGGTGGACGCACGCTAGTAACCCCGCTGCTGACTGACTGCGCATGCTGATCAACCATCACTGGTACAATCAGAATGAGCTGCGGTCGTATCCGATTGATGACTCAGCCACCTGCACGGCTGATGACGGTTCTTTTCTTCCGTCCAACATCATCGCCGACCTGACGCTGAAGTTCCCCGAGTCACTGGGACGCTACCCTTTTGTCAGCTCGGTGACGGTCACACCGTTGCTTGTCTCGATCACGTTTCAGGTAGCGTCGAGCCTGGACGGCGATCCGGGCTTCTCTCCGCTGGCTGTTGTCACCGTTACGCAACCGGTAACCGAAGGTCAGCACATAGCCGTCGAGGCCATGTACCCGGGTGTGGGCGGCTGGATCGTCTTCGGAAGCGGTGTTCAATCATCCTACGGTGGTCGCTTTTCAACTCCGCGGCAGTCCTTTCTCGCGCCGCGTGCGGCGAGGCCCTATCGGGATTTTCCGATCCAGAGCATTTCCAAGCTCAGCAACTTCACGCCGCTAACCGGCATCGTGTTGTTGAAGGGCCTGGCGCCGATTGAGATTGCCGGAGAATCGAGAGACATCGACGGAGTAGAGCGAGACGTTATCGTATTTCGTCTGGTACAGCCGGCGGGACAGGAGAATGTCTTCGAACAGTTCGCAGGACCGTGCGGTGTAAGGCCGGAGAGCCAGAACTGCGGTGATCCGGCACCGATCGAGTTCATTGGTAATGTTGGTCCGGCCTGCGACGGTCATATCGTGATCGAGATAACGGGCTGCGGAGAGCTGGCCAGACTGGTCGACACGTGTGGCGTCGTAATCGATTGCGATCAGAGCCTTGCCGATGCGTGCGCGGCTAGTCGTCTGCCTGATGAAACAGGCCGGCTACCTAACGAATACACGGACCTGTGTGACTTCGTCGAAAGTGAGAGCTCGTCTTCATCGCCCAGCCCTTCAGAGAGCATGAGCAGCTCGTCGAGTGGGTCCTCGATTTCTCTGAGTTGTGACTTGCCACACAGTGACGTGTTCTCCGACTCCGAAGCCGAAGACTTTGAAGTCGTACAGGGTGAATTCGTTGTGACGATCACAGAAGACGATGTGTTCTACTCGACAGAAGGTCCGCTGGGAGCAGCTTCGAGAAACATTGCACTGTGGCAGTGCGATGTTCTGACAACGGAGAGGATCGTCACGGCCAGAATGCTCATGCTGGCGGGGCCAAGCGGCGCAAGGCACAACGGCGGAGTGGTACTGAATTACAGACCGCACAACACCATTCCAACCAGGGTCGAATACTACCTGGCAGAGATCGACTACGAGGCGCTCGTTTTCCGTCTGATGAGGTTCAACGGCACGTCGTTCGCGACGCTGACCTCAGCCTCGATCTCCAATCTTAAGATTGGAGACAAGTATGAGATCCAGGTCGAAATCACGAATGGGCCGAGCGTTGGCCAGGTGTCGATCACGTCAATACTGACTGGCGTTACAGAGCCGTCGATCAGCGCTACGCTTGGTCCCGTGGTTACGAACACGTATCTGCCGGATGATGGACTGTTCGGCCTGCACGCCAACAGGGCACACGCCAGATTCGATTCGTTTGCGGTGGAGGTACTCTAATGCCATCCAGGCTGTTTCATAGGGAGTGGATAGCCGAGCAGGAGACGACACGCTACCCGTTCGCAGAGACAGCGTCGCTGACGAACGAGGAAGGGGACATGATCCTGGATGGGCTGTTCCTCGATGCGATCCTCTACCCGATCGGCGCCGGGCCGCGTCTTTATCTGGCCGAAGTGGAAATCGACCACCAGGACGTGACAGTGAGTGTTGGCGATTCCGTGTCGGGGATTCTTGCCTCCGGAACTGTGTCGCATTTGTCACCACCTGACGCCATATCGCTGACTGATTCTCTGGGAAGACCGGCCGGACTCCTGGTATCTGAAGCCAGCAGGTTGGCAATCTTTCAATCGTGGAGCGTTGGGACGCATACGTTCCTCCCGGAGCAGACCGAGTTTGCTGCCACGGTTACGGTCCCATCTCCCGAGGTGGGGCTGCGTGGGATCTTGCTGGAAGACGGAAGCCTGTTCACGGGCGATGTGTGGATTGTCGGGTCTGACGGTATCGTTGTACGAGATACGCAGGTCCTGGCAGATATGGGACCGTGCCAGGAACCGGTACTAACGGACGTCATCCGCATCGACATTGTGGGCGATCCTTTGTTTCGCAGACGGTTGTGTACTCCGGGCAACATCTTCGAAACACCTCGGTTTATCCGTACGGTGGAGTTCCGCAAGGGCGCCCAGAGCTTTACGTGCACGCCCGACGCCTTCGGCAACATGCGTGTCCTTGTCGGGACGCACATGGCTGAAGACACGGTGCTGCGGGTGCACACGACAGACCGAGGGTTGCTAATCGAGGCCGTGGGCGAGAAGCTGAACGCATGAGACCTGGCTTTTACAACGACAACGCAGCCCGGCATTACCCGCTGGTGTCTGCGCCGCACGAGCTGCAGACACCGGATGGAGACCCGGTGCTGCTACCAAAGAGCGTGTTTGTCGATTTCGGCGCCATCATGGGGATGGACGCGGGGTACGTCGCGGGAAGTCATCGCATATACCTGCGAAAGATCTGCCGCTTCGGGGATCGATTTCTCTTCGAGTTCCGATCGGACGCGCCAGGTACGTTCGGAACATCGCTGTTCTTCAGCCGCGAGCTCAGCGACGACATCAACCAGACAGAGTATCAGGACTCCCAGAACTGGGATCAGGACGAGTGTTCGCTCGACTCGGAAAGCAGCGCGCAGTCCTCGACGCCGTCAAGTTCGTCGTCCTCATCAGACGGCTGCCCCGATGAGCCATTGTGGAGCGGGTTTCTGATCTGCGGCGATCTTAGCGAACTGGCGGAGCTTATGGCTTCAGGTGCTGTGTTGATTGGCAGCGACGACATTCGCATCGAGCCAGCCCTGATCAGGGATCTGGCCATGGGACACGTCAGGTCGATCAATCTGGCAAACGACGACCGTACGCGAGTGGATGCGCCGGATGGCTGCGATGAAATCGTGTTTCCGTTCCCCACCGGGCAGACCTATGTGAGGGCCCGATGCCTGACGGGTGCCTTGCAGCTTATAGCCGGGCACAACACAGTGCTCACTCAGGACCAATTCGACAACTCGATTACGGTGTCCGCCGAGGTAGGGGCTGGAGAGGGCGAGCCTTGCGAACAGGTGGCGCTGTTCGCCGGAGAAGCACCACCAGATGGGAGAACTCTTCTCGACGGGGCGCTGGGGTGCAACGAAGTCCTCAGGTCGATCAACGGAATAGGCGGCCAATTCTTTGACATCATTGGCGGACAGGGTGTAGCCGTCACGTCTGATCCGGAAACTAACACGGTGTCGATCGACATCAGCATGATCAATCTGGCAATCTGCGCTCCCTCGGAGAGCAGCGCTAGCTCCGAGGGTTAGATGGCACCCATTATCGATCCGGAAAAGTGTCCGGTACCGGAAGTCGAGCGGATCGAAGACTTCCAGATCATTCAGAATTGCCAGGTGCCGGCAGCACCTCTGCCGATCAGCGAATGTCAGACGGCACCGCAGCCGGACACGACACCTCCACCCCCGCCGCCGCCACTGGTGCCGCATACGCTAGT
>Ga0187892_10002621_pt1 | contig 35238 bp, 31 predicted proteins | sample MA1701073metaG_FD_139345 | JGI IMG/M metagenome (GOLD analysis project Ga0187892, IMG submission 139345) | Bio-ooze microbial communities from a basaltic lava cave in the Kipuka Kanohina Cave System on the Island of Hawaii, USA - MA170107-3 metaG ... | reverse complement strand
GGTCAGGCGCCACATCATGTGCTGCACGCGGTCCTGCTCGCCGAAGACCGCGATCACGCAGCGGGCGTCGCGGCGGGCGAGCTCGCGGTCGAGCATCTCCTCGCGCGCCTGCATCACCGAGGCCACGTCCTCGAGGAAGGCGTCCTCCCCGATCTGCCCGTCCTTGAGCGGGTTCGTGGCGCAGCCCCAGCCGACCGTGTCGAAGAGGCCGATCTCGCGGCTCAGCTCGATCGCGTAGTCCTCGGGCCAGGAGAGCGGGAGGAAGGCGGGCGGGTGCGACGGGTCGAACGAGAGCGGCTCCTGGTAGACGCGGAGGGCGGGCGCGGCTTCGAGCACGCGGAAGCGGGCGAGCGCGCGGAGGCGCACGATCGGGTTCAGGCGGAAGGTGACCGGCAGGAAGCCGGTCCAGGCGCCCTCGGCGACGGTCTCCTCGCGGCCGCCCGCGGCGATGCGCACGCGGCGCGCCTCGGGGTCCCAACGGAGAAGGAGCGGCGTGGTCGTGTCGAGGCGCGCGCGGAGCGCGTCGCGCTCGGAGGCGATCCGCTCGTGCTCCTCGTAGCCCAGGTCGGGCTTCCGCCGCCGCTCGAGCCGGTCCAGCTCCTCCTGCACGAGGAAGTTCGCCGGACCGACGATCCGGGTCTCGAACTCGCGGCGCGCGGGGTCGAGCCGCACGCGCTCGCCGCCGGTCTCGGTGTGCGCCTCCTCGGGCGGGAAGGTCTCGGTCGTGAACACGCTCCACGACCCCATCGTGCCGCGCGCGTCGGGGACGCCGAGCCCGGCGAGCGAGCGGAGCCCGGGCGCGCCCTCGGGCGGGAAGTCCATCGGCGCCTGGAGCGCGACCGTGGGGATGCCCTGCGCCGCGAGCCGCTTCCAGAAGGTCTCGCCGCGGCGGGCGGGGAGCGCGCGCGGCACGCGCTCGGGGACCAGCCGGAGCGCGGCCCAGGCGCCGCCGCCGAGCGCGAGGCACGCGATGACCGCGAGCGCGCGGCGGCGGCGGAGCAGCGCCGCGGCGAGGAGCCCCGCGGCCGCCGCGAGCGCCAGCTTCGCGACCGGCCCGGGGAGGCCGCGACCGGACATCTCCTTGCGCGCCAGCGCGAGCATCGGGAGGTAGGTCCCGTCCTTCCGCTTGATGAAGTCGAAGACGCCCGTGCGGCCCGGGTTCCAGCCGGTGGCGAACGAGGCCCACGCGACCGGCGACTGCGCCGGGTTCGTGGTGCGGAGCGGGCCGAAGGTCCCCTCGTCGGCCAGCGCCTTCAGGTGCGGGAGCTGCCCTTCCGAAAGGAACCGGGCGGTGAGCGCGTGGTCGGCGCCGTCGAAGCCGAGCACGACGAGCCGGGGCGGGGGCGCGGGAGCCGGGCCGGCGGCGAGCGCCAGGAGCCCGAGGGCGCGGAGCATGGGCGCAGGATGCCGGCTGGCCCGCGCGAATTCAACCCGAGTATCATGCGGCCATGAGGCGAGACATCTCGATCACGTGTCCCTGCTGCAAGGCGATCCTGATCGTGGACCGCGACACCGGGCAGCTCCTGGGGCAGCGGACGAAAGAGGAGCAGAAGATGGAGGCCGGCGACGTCTTCGAGAAGCGCCTCGACGACGTGAGGCAGCGGGCCGCCTCGGGGACGCAGGCCTTCGACGACGCGCACCAGGAGGCGCTGAACAAGCGCAAGCACCTGGACGACGCGTTCGAGGAGGCGCGGAAGAAGGCGAAGGACAAGGGGAAGGACGACCCCGGTCCGGGGAAGTTCTGGTAGCCCCCGCCGGTCCGCGATGATCCGCGTCCTCCTCGAGTACGCCGCCGGCGCGCTGGCCGCGCTGCTGCTCCTGATTCCCTGCCGGGCCTGGGCGCGGCGACGCGCCGCCGGCGCGTGCGGGCGGGCCGCGCGGCTCCTCGTCGCCGGCGCGGTCGTGTCGGCCTGGCTCTTCGCGGTGAACGCGGCGCTGGCCCCGCTGAACCAGGCCTTCACGCTCCGCCCGCTCTTCTTCTCGATGATGACGGTCTTCTGGCTGCTCGGGGTCTTCGTCCCGCTCGGGGCGCTGGGGGCGGCGTTCCGTCCGGGGCCGTGGGGCGCGCGCCTGGCCCTCGGCCTCTTCGGGCTCGTCGCGCTCGGGGTCTCGGTGGACGCGAACCTGGTGGAGCCGCGCCGGGTGACCGCGCCCCGGCGCGAGATCGTGCTGGCGGGGGCGCCGACGGCTGGCCTCCGGGTCGCGCACCTCTCGGACGTGCAGACCGACTACCTGGGCCGGCGCGAGCGCGAGGCGCTCCGGCACGTGCAGGGGTTCGACCCCGATCTCGTGGTCCTGACGGGCGACTACGCGAACGGCGGGCTTGAACACCGCGAGGCGGCGGCGGGGGCGCGGTGGCTCGCGGAGCGTCTGCGCGCGCGCTACGGCGTGTTCGCGGTGACCGGGGACGAGGGGACCCCGGAGGACGACACGGCGATCTTCGCGGGTACGCCCGTGCGTCTCCTCCGCAACGAGGCGGTCCGGATCGACACACCGGGCGGGCCGATCTGGGTGGCGGGGACGGACCGCATGGACCCGGACCAGGGGCGGGCGCTGTGCGGCATCCCGCGCGAGGAGTTCTGCATCCTGCTCCAGCACCGGCCGGAGCGGGTGCGGAGCCTGCCGGGGCGCGGGGTGGACCTCTTCCTCTGCGGGCACACGCACGGCGGCCAGGTGGCGATCCCGGGCTTCGGGCCGCTGACCACGCTCTGCGCGCTCGGCCGCCGCTACGACCGCGGCGTGTTCGACTGGGAGGGCGTGCCCTTCCACATCTGCGCGGGCCTCGGGATGGAGGGACGCTGGGCGCCGCGCGTGCGCTTCTGGTGTCCGCCCGAGGTCGCGCTTCTCACCGTGCGGCGCGGGGAGGCGGGCCGCCGGCTGGCCGAGTAGCCGCGGGCCACTGCGTCTTCCATCCCAACCGGCTCTTGACGGCAATGACGGACCGCTCTACTTTGGCCGCGGCTCTCGGAAGCGACCCCTTGGCTGGTTGGACAAGGAGAACCGCCATGCCCACGCGAGCGCCTGTCTCTCTCTCTCTCTCTCTCTGCATCCTAGGCCCTGCCACGCCCGACCGGCTCTCGGTCCCCCATCGCTCCTACCGGTCCTCTCTCTGATCCTCGCCGGACTGCTCGAGCCCGTCTCGGCCCAGTTGCGGCGCGACGAGGTCTGCTTCGGCGTGACCAATCCGCCGGTGTTCTCGTCCATCCGCCTCTTTCAGATGGGGGGCCCTCAGAACCCGCCGGGCCTGACCTGTGTCGTGACGGGAAACGCCTGCACGTCGTTCGGGATCACGACCGGGGCGCTCACGATCGAGAACTTCAACGTCCCCAGGCCGACAGGCACCGACATCCTGTACGCATCTCAGCAGGGGATTGCCGTGATCGACGGTTTCACGCTCCCCCTGCCTCCCTGCGCTCCTCCCTTTCCTCCGCCGATCATCTCGTTCCCAACCGCCACGGAACATCCCCTACAAGCCTCGCCGTCGGACCGCCTTCCTCCTCGCCCGTCGTTGCGCCCGGCAACATCCTCTCGGCGGAGGGGGCCGTTCTCAACGAGTACACGCCCCTGGGGGCGTTCGTGCGGACCCTCCCACCCGTCGCCGGCGTCGTCACCTACGAGATCGTGAACTTCATGCCCTTGACGGGAGACCTCCTGGCCCTGGGAAGGGGAACCGCGAACACCACGCTGATGATCCGCACGACCGTCGCGGGATCGACGACGGCGCCGTTGACTCTCGGATACGTCAACGAGGGCATCTGCGGGGACGTCGCAGGGAACATCTACGCGGCTCAGACTCCCGCGCCGTCCAGGCAGGGCGGCAACCTGTGGATCGCCGTTGCAGGTGCCTTCCCTCCACAGTTCTTCGCGATCGGCGGTCGCGGGCTGGCCCCGCTGCCTCCTTTCGGAGGTCCGACGCGAGGAGTCATGGTAGCGAGGTATGACCCTACCCTCTTCCCTGGCATTTGGACTTCATTCCTCTACCAGGTTTTTCCTCCGTCACCGGTGGGCATCAACTTCAACACGGCGACCGCTTGGGGGCCAGGATCACCGCCCCCCTTCAACATCAACTTCGAGATAGACAGGCCGATCCAGATCGGACACTGCAGTATCTCCGGAGGGCGCCACTGGGCCGTGGGCCGCGACTTGACAAGCTTGGCGTATTCAGCTTGGCACTTCGACACCATCAACAATGCCGTGTCGTGCATGGGCACCCTCTTCATCCCGTCGTTCCTTCCCCTCTTCTCGCCAGGCGATGGTGGCTTCGCAATGGCGGCTCAATTGGGTTGCCCCTAGGGCAACGCGATCGGTTCTCGGTCGGGTTCGAATCATTCAGGAGCCGAACGACGATGAAGATCGTGTTCTACATCAAGAGACTCCGAACAGTCTGCCTGTCGATGCTCCTCGCAGGAACCAGTGTCGCCCAGTCGCAGCCAACGGATCTGTTCCTCGCTGCGGACGGGATTCTGCCCCAGATTTCGGGCGGTGGCGCCCTTCTCCGGATCACGCCAGCGAGCCCTGTCCCACTGAGCCGTGTCGAGGTTTACCATCCAAGCTTCAACGCATTCCACGTCGATCTCATGCCGGACAACCACACTCTGGTCTACGCTCTTTCGAATTGGGGACCCGGTCTCACCGGTGTGTATTTCTACGATCCGACAATCGGGATTTCGCGGCCCTACCGGGTGCGCGATTTCTTTGACACAACCCAGGTGACGCCCGATCAGAACGGGGAGTTGATCGTGGCGGATGGTGGAAGACTCGCCCGCATCGATCGCCAGCGGAACATTCTTCCATTGCACAAGGGGTCAGGCGGTCTGGTCAAGTTTGTGTGTGACATCGATACTGGCGACTTCTATGCGACAGGAGCCTATGGGTCCCTGTTCAAGGTACCGCGCCTGGGAGGAACGCCACAGTTGGTTCTTCAGATGGCAGGCCGGTTCGTATGCCAGGACTTCGAGAGCGGTGACTTTCTCCTCGCTGGTTCACTGGGGATCTTCGCGTTCACTCTCCGGAATGGCCAGGTCCGGCCTATATGGCCTGGAGCCTGGCCTTTCCCACTCGCGGGAGTCAGCGGTGTCCGGCTCGAGGATCACGGAGGGGATGTCCGCATCCTGGCCGCCTCCCCGGCCGTCCATCCATTGCTTGGATGGCCGACCGGGGTGATGCAGCTCTTCCGAGTGTCCGTCGCCGGGGCGGTCGATACGCTTTCCGCCTGGTTGCCCTTCCGCGACCAGGTGCCACCCAGCGGTTTCCCGTTCGAGCTGGCGGGCCCCACCATCCCATCGGCGCTCTACGAAGGGAGCCGACACCTTGCGACCGAGTGGGCCGGCACGGACGGGACCTGGAGGGTGCGGGTCTCCTATCGGGAGCACGCCGGCAAGGAGTTCGTGGTGCTCCCGAGCGTATCGGGAGTCCGCCCGCCGGTGCCGATCGGCGCGGGACGGAAGGTCCTCCTTGCGCCGGATGGAGTCACGGCCGGCGCCCTTTCGGGACAACTCCACGCCGCCTTCCCACAGGGTATCCGGGGGACGCTGGACGCCTCGGGCGACGGACAGGTGCTTCTGGACGGACGCTCGGTCCGGGGTCGGGGTCTCAGGGTCTGGCTCACGGCCTTGATCCTCGAACAGGGCCAGCCCTACGGCATCGCCGCTGCCGCGCTTCCGGTCGGGGTCACGATCGACTGACCGAGCCGCGTTCCGGGCGCATGCCGCGCGCGGACGATCCGGTCCGGATGGTTCTGATCACGACCGCCGAAACGCCCAAGTCGCGCCCGCCGTCCGGGCCGCGGAGCGTTCACCCGTCCTCCGGCTCCAGGTCGACCAGCCAGAAGGCCTTCGTGCCGAGCAGGTCGTAGTCCACGCCCTGGCGGTTGGTCCGGATCACGGTGCCCGCGCACCCGGCCGGCGCACGGACCTCCTCCTCCTCGTCCCCGTCCCAGCGGATCGTGAACAACAGACGGTCCTTCGCGATCACCGCGCCGTTCTTCACGGTCGGGTTCCAGGAGAAGTTGATCACGCCGTTCTCCGCGTCAGCGAAGAAGGCCTTCACGCTCCGCAGTTGACGGTTGTCCGCATCGAAGCTCACGGGATTCTTGGAAGGCATGCTGCGTCACCTCTCCGGGAAGGCCACGGTCCAGTCGTCCTGCGCCGGCCGGCGTCCGGTGAGCGCCTCGTACTTGCTCGCCCACCAGGCCTGCACCAGGCGGTACTTCCGCGCCGCGGCCTCGTCGCGGGTCCGGGTCCGGTCGAACTCCTCCAGCTCCACGAGCAGCCCGACCTTGGTCTCGATCGACACGCCCTCGCCCATCGTCCGCTCGATCCGCGCGCGCACCTCCCGGTCCGATCCCGTGCCGGCCGGCCATTTCGTCGGTTCCCGGTCGCCGGGCGGAGCCTCCGGGAGCGTCGGGACGTGCTCCAGCATCCGCCGCCAGGCCGCGAGCAGCCCGTCGCGGAGCACCATCTCGGTCGCCCGCGTCGAGGTCGTCGTGAGGTGCGCGTAGCGCAGGAAGAAGTCCGGCTCCTCCGGCCGCGCCTCCCAGTCGGGCGGGAACCCCTCGGACAGGAACTCCTCCTGCACGACCGGCCCGAGGTCCTCGCGCGGCGCCCTCACCCAGAGATGCCCGCGCGCGCGCGCGAACTGGAGCGACCGGCGCTCGATCGGCCAGTCGAGGATCGAGCCCACGTTCAGCTCGATCCAGGTCGCCTCGCCCGAGCCGTGGAGGCGGTACGACCCGGCGTGCGTGTGGGCCGAGACGAAGACCCCCCCGCCCGCCCGCGCCCGGAGCCCGTCCACCGCCCGGCGCCCCCGCGAGGTCAGCGCGTCGTAGGGGTGATGTCCCATCAGCGCCCACGCGGCTCCCGGCTCGCGCCCGGTCCAGCCCTCGGCGGCCTCCGCCTGGTCCTCGAGGATCTCGCCGTTGAGCCCCGAGTTCACGCCGAGGAAGCCCAGCGGGATCAGCGAGGGCGCGCTCCGGTACTGGCACGTGTCGAGGAGCAGCCCGCGCGCCGGGAAGTCCTCGGAGAGGTCGATCTCCTGGACCACGAAGGACCGCCACGGGCGCTCGGAATCGATCCGCCACGCGATCGCGGAGAGGAGCCCGCGCTCGCTCCCGGTCTTCCGCCACGAGAGCGCGGGCGGGAGCCGGGCGCCCAGCCCGCGCAGGCGGCCCTCCAGCTCGCTCCAGGTCGGCTCGGGCGGCGGCTCGGGATCGAGGCCGAGCTCCAGGCGGAACGAGGGGGGCACGACGTTCCGCTGCAGGAGGAGCGCCGCGACGTAGAGGCGGACGAAGCGGTCCTTGAGGAGCGGCGGCGTTATGTGCCGGCAGGCCGCCTGCCAGGCGGTGCCCGACTCGTCCGCGTGCTCATTGCCGAAGAAGTAGCCGTCGTGGTTGCCCGGAGCCATCACCCAGCCCGCGCGGGCCCGGCGCATGTGCCAGACGAACCGGACGAATTCGCCGACGCAGGCGAGATTGCAGCCGTCCCCCAGGTGCACCGCGGGCGTCTTCGACGTCCGATCGAGCGCCCACTCCAGCAGCTCCGACCCGAAGAAGTCGAGCTGGGTCGGACGGATGGCCACGGGGACCAGGCGGTCCGCCGCGGCGCTGCGGCGGAGGGGGACCGGATCGGCGAACAGGTTGTGGAGCTGGTTGTCCGCGACGAGGACCACGCGCCGCGAATACGTGGCCTCGTCCGCCGCCGGGAGGCCGATGTCCCACGTGCCCGGGAGGTTCTGGGGCGGGCCGGCGCAGGCGGCCAGGAAAAGGACCAGGACGGCCGCAGAGCGCGCCGCGCGGTCGGGCGTCCAGTGCTTCCCCGGCACGACGGCGGAGCATTCTGCCGGGCCGGGCCGCCAGGGGCAAGGTCCGCGCGGGGTCAGACGAGCCGCGCGCGCGCCACGAGCCGCTCGCGCGCGCGCCCGGCCGCGCGGCGGACCCCGGGCTCCGACGCGGTGAGGAGGCGCCGGTCGCGCACCACGAAGCGGCCGTCGACGAGCACGTCGCGCACGTCGGACGCCTCGGCCGCGTGCACCAGCGCGGCCACGACGTCGCCCCCCGCCGGCGCGAGCGAGAGCGACGAGAGGTCCACCACGATCACGTCGGCGCGCTTTCCCGGCCGGAGGCTCCCCACCTCGCCCGCGAGACCGAGCGCCTCGGCGCCCGCGAGCGTGGCCAGGCGCAGCGCGACGGCGGCCGGAAGCGACTCGGGACCGTGGCGCACCTTCTGGAGGAGGGCCGCGAGCCGCATCTCGGTGAACGCGCTCAGCCGGTTGTTGCACGCCGCGCCGTCCGCGCCGAGCGAGACGTGCACCCCCTCGGCCAGCAGCTCGACCACCGGCGCCAGCCCCGAGCCGAGTTTCAGGTTCGACGAGGGGCAGTGGAGCACGCGCGTGCCCGTCCGCGCGAGCAGGCGCCGCTCGCCGCGCCCGACGTGCACGCAGTGTGCGAGCCCGACGTCGGGACCCGTCAGGCCGACGCGGTGGAGCCACGCGACGTTGCCGAGCCCCGTCTCCCGGCGGACCAGCGCGACCTCGTCCCGCTGCTCCGAGGCGTGCGTGTGGAGGAGGAGCCCGCGGCGCCGTGCGTAGGCCGCGGCGCGCTCGAGGAGCCCGCGCGTGCACGAGAGCGCGAACCGCGGCGCGACCGCGAGCCGGAGCCGCCCGGCGGCGGCGCCGTGCCAGGCGCGCCGGAGCCGCTCGAGCTCCGCGAGCGCGTGCCGCGCGGGGACGCGGAGGCCGGGCGGGTTCCGGTCCGCGCGGTCCATCAGGCAGTGGCCGACCGCCGCACGGAGCCCGATCCGCTCGAGCGCGTGGAAGACCGCGTCGGTCCCGCGCACGGTCTCCATCGTCATCGCCGTCGTGGTCCCGCCGCGGAGCAGCTCGGCCGCGCCGAGGCGCGCCGAGGCCTCCAGCGTCTCCTCGTCGTGCGCCGCCTCGAGCGGCCAGACGCGCCGGCGGAGCCATTCGAGGAGCGGCAGGTCCTCGGCCAGCCCGCGGAAGAGCGTCTGGCAGAGGTGCACGTGGGTCTGCACGAAACCCGGCAGCACCGCGCACCCTCGCGCGTCCAGCACCTCGGCGCCGCGCATGGGGAGCGACGGCCCGAGGGCGGCGATGCGGTCCCCCTCGATCCGGAGGTCGCCGCGGAGGGGCGGCCCCTCCACCGGGACGAGGTGCCCGCCCCGGACCAGGATCGCCCTCCTAGCCACGCGCGCTTCCTTCGTATAATCCCGCCATGATCAGACTGAGCGCCGCCCTGGCCGCCCTCGTGTGCACGACCGCCCTCTCCTCCGCCCAGACGCCGGGGACCAACCCCTACGACTACATCCTTTCGAACTTCACGGGCACGTTCCAGAACAGCATCGTGCGGGTCGATCGGACCAACGGCGTGGCCACCACGCTCTTCCCGTTCACGATGGGGACGCTCGAGTCCATCACGATGGACCTCGACAACCTGAGCTACCTGGTGATGGACACCGTCGGGACGTCCTTCATCCGGCGCGTGGACCTCTCCGGGCCTTCGATGACCTCGGTCGGGCCCTTCGATCCGTCCTTCGACTTCGTGGTGGACCAGGACACGTCGATGGTCGCCGCCACGCAGCTCGGCGACCTGAAGCGGATCACGCGCGGCGGCGTCCAGTCCAACGTGGTGCTCACGAGCGGCTCGTTCCGCGGCATCTGCCTCGACCTGGACACGGGAGACTACATCGTCAACGACCTGTTCGCGAGCGCGGTGCTCCGGGTGACGCGCGCCGGCGTCGCGACCACGCTCCGCACGGGCCTGCCCGGGCTCCTCGACGTGGCCTACGACACCGGCTCGGGGGACTTCTTCGTGTCGCGCGCGACCGGGGCGATCGGCTACCTGCACCGGCTCACGCGGGGCGGGACGCTCACCACGATCTTCTCGAGCGGGAGCCTCGCGGCCGAGCCGCGCGGCCTGACCGTGCTCCCGCAGGGGCACCCGGCGGGCGCGGGGAACCTCGCGGTGGTCGACTCGCTCCCGATCCCGGTCGGCGTGTTCATCTTCACGCCGATGGGGGCGCTCTCGACGACCGTGATCTTCGGGCAGAACAACACGATCGTCCCGAGCGGGGTCGAGAGCAACAACTCGCGCATGCTGGCGCCGCGGATCGGGACGGCCGCGCCGACGCCGGGCGCGCAGTACCAGATCAACATCCAGGGGACCAGCCTGGACCGGAACCTCGGCTACCTGCTGGCCGCGTCGTTCACGCCGCGGCCCGGGATCGTGCTCCCGGGCGGGCGGACGGTCCCGCTGGTGGTGGACCCGCTCTTCCTGCAGTCGCTGCTGGACCCGGGCCTCTTCCCCGGCTTCCAGGGCGCGCTGGACGGCAACGCGCGCGGTCAGGCCGCCATCAACCTCCCGAACATCAACGGGCTGCGCGGCATCCGGATCTTCGTCGCGGGCGTGACCCTGGACACGGTCTCGCCCGCCGGCGTGCGGACGGTGACCAACCTGCTCGCGTTCACGATCGTGTAGGGGCGATGGGCTGGCTCCGGCCGGCGGAAAGGAAGCACCATGTCCGTTCGCTGGTTGGCCTTGATCCTCTTCTCCGCCGCGGCGCATGGGCAGGCTTCGCACCGGATCGTCCGGTCGATGCCGAATCCCCACGGCACCGGATACGCCATGGGTCTCGCGTTCCTGAACGGCCAGCTCTGGGCCGGCGCGAACGGCAGCGCCACGATCTACCGGATCGACGCGTGGTCCGGCGCGCAGCTGGGGATCCTGCCGGCTCCGACGGCGAACCTCCGCGGACTCACGCACGACGGGAGCGCGCTCTGGGTCGCGTCCTGGAACCCGCGCATCGTCTACCAGGTCAACGATCTCACGGGCGTGGTGCTCTCCTCCTTTCCGGCGCCCTTCGCCAGCGGCAACCCGGACGGCCTGGCCTGGGACGGGACGAACCTGCTCGTGACCGACGACGTGAACAACATCCACTGGGTCACCCCGACGGGGACGCTCGTGCGCACCGTGCCGGTGGCGCCTTCGGGCGGTTCGTCGAACCCGCGCGACCTCGGCTGGGACGGCACCTACGTCTATGCCGGCTACCAGGGGACGCCGGGCCGCATCCGCAAGCACGACGCGACCACGGGCGCGATCCTCGTCGAGATCGCAGCGCCGAGCGGCATCTTCCAGCAGGGGGTGGAGTGGGCCGACTGGTACCTGTGGTCCACCGGCGGCAACAACGCGAGCATCTACCAGATCGACTTCGGAGCGCCCTATCTCGAGCTGGTCGGGACGCCGAATCCCGGAGCGTCGATCCAGTTCCGCCTGACCGAGGGCCAGTCCCAGACCGGCGATCTCGCGGTCGTCGTCCTTTCGGCGACCGGGACGGCCGGCTTCAGCGTGGGAGGCCGCGTCGTGCCGGTGACCTTCGACAGCGTGAGCCTCCTGAGCCTGATCCTCCTGCCGAACTTCTCCGCGACCGTGGACGCGACGGGGGTCGCGCTCACGCCCCCCTTCGCGATCCCGCTGATCCCGACGGGGATCACCTTCTGGGCGGCCGCGGCGACGCTTCAGGGATCCACCGTCACGGGGGTCACGGACCCGATCCGGTTCACGACGCAGTAGCACGGGCGCGAGGCGCGGCGGATCGTTCCGGAACGGGTCCGCTGACGAGTACATCCGGGGTCACAGAAGCTCGAGGAACTCCTCCGAGGTGAGCCCGGCCTGTTTGAGGATGGCGTGCAGAGTGCCGCGCTTGAGGTCCTTCCCGTGGAGAGGAACGGTGACGCGAAGCTCAGGGCGGTCGCGATGACGGAGGGCGCAGTGGCTGCCGGTTGTGTGGTGGACGAAGAAGCCGGTCCGTTCGAGCGCGCGAACGACGTCCTTTGACGTGAGCGCCGGAAGGCGCCCACTCATGCCGCGCCGAGGGTGACTTCGACCTTCTCCTTCACCGGTTCGAGAGAAAGCTCCGTGTCCTCCGGGACGGGAAGGCCGTCCATCCGAAGGCTCTCCAGATAGCAGCGGATCGCGTCCTTCACCATCGCGCGAGCTTCGTCCAAGGTGTCACCCTCGGTGACACAGCCGGGGAGGGCCGGGACGGTCACGGTGTAGCCGCCTTCCTCCGCGGGCTGAAAGAGCACGGTGAAGCGGTAGTGTTGTTCCTTCACGGTTCTCTCCGGGAATGGTCCATCGCCAGAACTGTACGCCCGCCGCAAGCTGGTCGTCCAATGCCTTGGATCTGAAACTCGTGGACTGCGCGGCCGGCTGCGCCGGCCGCGCTCAGCGCCCCGCCCCGACCGGCTCGCGCTCCTGGACGATGGGGAACTTCGACGACAGCCCCGCCGGCTCCGGCGTCGCCTCCCAGGGCTTCCGCGGGTTCGTGAGCCGGCCGAGCTTGATCCGGCCCCACTCGTAGAGGAGCTGCGGCCACATGCGCGGGTTGAACAGGATGTTCAACGTCATGAAGCACTCGTGCGTGCAGAAGCACTTCGTGTCCCGGATGAAGCGGCGCACCTCGTCGGCCCGCGGGCTGTACCAGATCTTCATCAGGTCGTAGTCGACCTCGCGGAGGTAGCCCATCGGCTTCTCGAGCAGCTCGCACGGGTAGATCTCGCCGCGGCTCTTGATCACGAACGACAGGTCGCCCGTGTAGCACGGGATCTGGTACTTCTTCGTCTCGAAGATCTTCGCGATCATCCGCCGGCTGATCAGGTTCTTCGCGTTGATGAAGTCCGCGCCGAAGAACCGCCGGTAGCCGTTCACGCGGTTCGCGCGCAGGTCGTCGTCCTGCCAGTCGCTGAACTCCCTGAAGCGCCCGATCTGGATGTTCTTGGCCTGCGGGTTCGTCGGAGCGCCGCGCGTCAGCGTGTTGAAGTAGTTCTTCGCTTTCAGCTTGTAGACCACGAAGTCGTGCAGCTCGCGCAGGTGGTGCTGGTTGTTCTGCGTGATGCACGTCGTGATGTTGCAGTTGAAGTTCGGGAACTCCTTCTCGACCTCCTGCAGGCCCTTGAAGGTCTCGGTCGCCCGCTTGAAGAGCCCCGGCGTGTGGCGCTCCCGGTCGTGCAGCTCGCCCACGCCGTCCAGCGAGATCGTGATCCCGACGTGCGCCTTCGGGCAGGCCTTCGCCATCTCGCGCGCCGCCTTCACCTGGCGCTCCCCCATCGAGCCGTTCGACGGGATCTGGAACTTCTTCACCCGGTTGTTCGTGTAGTAGATCTTCGCGATCTCCGCGATGTCCGGCCGGAGGAACGGCTCGCCGCCGGTCAGGAAGACGAACAGCATGTCGCCGAGCGACCGCGAGAACTTCTCGATCTCGTCGAGCGACAGCTCGTCCTTGAACCAGTAGTTCTTGTCGCCGCACAGGCAGTGGTCGCAGTTCGCGTTACAGTTCTCGGTGATGAAGTGGATCATGTAGAGCGGCTTCATCCGGTTCTTGTGGAAGATGCGGAAGCCGTACTTCAGGACCCGGGGCGCGAACGAGAGGTCCATGCGGCGAATCCTCAATGGCGGGCGCCCCGGACGAACCCGAGGAGCCCATGGCCGAGGCCGAAGCCGTAGTTCACGTAGTTCAGGAGCAGGAAGCCTACCGCGGGGACCACGAAGAGCGGACCCCGCTCGCGGCGGAGGAAGTTCAGGAACGGGAGGTTCAGCGCGATCACGGCCAGGAGACCCGCCGCGCCGGCCCACGCGACCGGCGCGCTCCCGAGCGCGAGTCCGATCAGCGCGAGCGCCAGCGCGAGGAAGGTCAGCGGGATGCCGGCCACGAAGCTCCAGGGCGGCGCGACGTGCTTCCGCTGGCGCGCGCCGGAGCCGAGGTTCCGGAGCATGATCCGGAGCGTGCCCGACGCCTTCTTGAAGTTGGCGCTGAGGAGGGTCGCGAGCGAGAAGCGCTTCAGATGGTGGACCGGGAGCCCGTGGTCGAGGACCAGGCGCCGCCCCTGCCTGACCATCCGCTGTCCCAGCTCCATGTCCTCGATCCCCGAGCCCGTGTAGCGCTCGTCGAACCCGCCGGACGCCAGGAACGCGTCGCGCCGCACCAGCGCGAAGCTGGTGTAGAGGATGTCCATCTCCTCGGCGTGCGTCGCGTAGGCGTAGTGCATGTAGAGGTTCTCGTACTGGCTCGAAAAGTTCCCGTGCTCCGTTTCCTTCGAGAGCAGACCCACGACCCCGTCGGCCCCGGTGCGCTCGAGGCGCTCGGCCGCGCGCGCCAGCGTGTCCGGCCGCACGAGGATGTCGCTGTCCAAGAACGCCACGAAGGCTCCCGTCGCCGCGCGCGCGCCCGAGTTCCGGGCCGTGCCGGCGCCGCGCGCCGCCTCGTGCCGGAGCACCCGGCACGGGAATCGGCCGGCCACGCGGCCGGTCCCGTCGGTCGAGGCGTCGTCCACCACGATCACCTCCAGGCCCTCGAACCGCGTGGCGAAGATCCCATCCAGGCACCTCCCCAGGGTCGCCTCCCCGTTCCTCACGGGGATCACCACGCTGATCCGTGGGGACATCGTCCTTTGCTATCCGGCTGTCACGTCGGCGGAGAATTCTATTCGGCCCCCAGCGGGGGTGCAAGGCGAGCATCCCCCTCCCCCCTATCGGCCGGGAACGCCGGCCCTGAAAAGGTGCCAGGCACCTTTTCCGGCGGAAAAGGTGCCTGGCACCTTTTCGCAGAACGCTACTTCCCCGGCACCCCCAGCCACCCGCGGGTGAAGTAGTCGCTGAGCGTCTGCCCGACCAGGATGAGGAACCAGAGCAGCCCGGCCGCAACGGCGACCGGGAGCAGCCGAGGGCCCCGCCGGAGGTTCATGAAGAAGAGCATCACCAGTGCCCCCTTCAGCCCGGCGATCCCCAGCGCGACCACGTTGCTCCAGAGCCCGAGGTCCACGAAGGACACCGCGGTCGTGATCCCGGTGAGCACGACGAGGGCCAGGAAGACCTGCACACAGGTCCGAACGGGCACGATCGGAGCCGCCATCAGGATCCGTGCCTCCCCACGAGGTAGAGGAGCGGGAACAGGAAGATCCAGACCAGGTCCACGAAGTGCCAGTAGAGCCCGGCACCCTCGACCCAGTTGTGGCTCGCGGCCGTGAACCGCCCGCGCGCGGCGGGCCAGAGGAGCGCGCCGAGCACGCCGATCCCCACGATCATGTGGAGCGCGTGGAGCCCGGTCATCGCGAAGTAGAGCGAGAAGAAGAGCTCGGCCGGGCGCAGGTCCGCGGCCCCCTCGAACCGGAACCCGGGGCCCGGGAACAGGTGCTCGTGCGCCTTGTGGGAGTACTCCAAGAGCTTGATGCCCAGGAAGACCGAGCCGAGCCCCATCGTGCCGAGCAGGAAGCCCACCACGCCGCGGCGCCGCCCGAGCTGGGCGGCGCGCACCGCGAGCGCCATCGTGAGGCTGCTCGCGATCAGGACCGCCGTGTTCACCGTGCCCAGCGTCACGTCCAGCCGCCGGCTGGCGCGCGCGAAGTCCGCCGCCCAGCTCCAGCGGTAGACCACGTAGGCCGTGAACAGCCCGCCGAAGAAGAGGACCTCGGTCACCAGGAACACCCACATCCCGAGCGCCGCCGCCTCGCGCTGCTGGTCGAGGGAGTCGAACTGATGGGCGGGCGTCGCCGCGCCCGCCGGCGTCGTCGCGGTCTCCACGCCCGCGCTCACGTCGGGGTCTCCGACGGGACGGGATAGCGGTAGGGCGGCCCCTCCACCACCGGCATCGTCGTGAAGTTGTCGGTGGGCGGCGGCGAGACCGTCCGCCACTCGAGCCCCGCCGCGCCCCACGGGTTCGCGCCCGCCCGCGGGCCGTAGCGCATGGACCATAAGAGGTAGACCATCGGGATCACGTAGCCGACCCCCAGGATCGACGCGCCGGCCGACGAGAGCACGTTCAGCACCTGGAACTCGGGCGGGTAGGCGTGGTAGCGGCGCGGCATCCCGAGGTAGCCGAGCACGAACTGCGGGAAGAAGGTCAGGTTGAAGCCGATGAAGATGATGCCGGCCGAGAGCCGTGACCAGAACCGGTTGTAGAGGCGCCCGGAGAGCTTGGGCCACCAGTAGTGGAGCCCGCCCAGGTAGCCCATGATCGCGCCGCCGACCATGATGTAGTGGAAGTGCGCGACGATGAAGTAGGTGTCGTGCACGTGCACGTCGAGGCCGATCGACGCGAGCATGATCCCGGTGAGCCCGCCCAGCGTGAACAGCCCGATGAAGCCGAGTGCGTAGAACATCGGCGTCTCCCACAGGATCGCGCCGCGGTGCAGCGTCGCGGTCCAGTTGAAGACCTTCACCGCCGAGGGGATCGCGACCAGCATGCTGAGCAGCGAGAAGATCAGGCTCGCGTAGACCGACTGGCCCGACACGAACATGTGGTGGCCCCACACCAGGAAGCCGAGCACCGCGATCGCGACGCTCGCGCCGGCCACGAAGCGGTAGCCGAAGACCGGCTTCCGGGAGAAGGCCGAGACGATCTCGCTCACCACCCCCATCGACGGCAGGATCATGATGTAGACCGCCGGGTGGGAATAGAACCAGAAGAGGTGCTGGAAGAGGACCGGGTCGCCGCCCAGCGCCGGGTTGAAGATGCCGATCCCGAAGGCCCGCTCCGCGACGACGAGCAGCAGCGTGACCGCGAGCACCGGCGTGCCGAGCACGATGATCAGGCTGGTGGCGTAGGTGGACCAGAGGAAGAGCGGGAGCCGGAACCAGCCGAGCCCGGGCGCGCGCATGCGGTGGATGGTCACGATGAAGTTGAGCGCGGTGAGGATCGACGAGAACCCGGTGACGAAGATGCCGAACCCGGTCGCGAGCACCCAGGTGTTCGAGTAGACGGTGCTGAGCGGCGTGTAGAAGGTCCAGCCGGTGTCCACGCCGCCGCGGAGCAGCGACCAGAGCGTGAACGCGCCGCCGGCGTTGAAGAGGTACCAGCTCGCGAGGTTCAGCTTCGGGAAGGCCAGGTCGCGCGCGCCGACCATGAGCGGCACCAGGAAGTTCCCGAGCACCGCCGGGACCGACGGGATCAGGAAGAAGAAGATCATCACGATCCCGTGCATCGTGAAGAGGCGGTTGTAGGTGTCGTCCTGGAACAGGTCCCCCTCGGGGGTCGCGAGGTCGAGGCGGAGCAAGACCGCCATCAGCCCGCCGATCGCGAAGAAGAAGGTCACCGAGATCAGGTAGAGGATCGCGACCCGCTTGTGGTCGGTGGTGAGCAGCCAGGAGCGGAGGCCGTGGTCCCCTTCCAGGTAGCTCTCCGGACGGAGCGCCGGGGCCGCCGCAGCCGCCGTCGTCCTCTCGCCTTCGGTCATGGGTTCTTCGCCGTCTTCAGGTGCCGGACCAGCTCGAGGAGCTGCTCCTCGGTGATCCGCCCGCGGAAGCCGGGCATGAGCGGCTGATAGCCGGCCACGACCTTCGCCGAGGGGAAGAGGATCGACTCCCGGAGGTATCCCTCGTCCGCGACGACCTCGCCCCCGTCCGCGAGCTTCACCGTGCTCCCGAAGAGCCCGGCGAGGATCGGCGCCTTCGCGAGCGTGTCCCCGCGGTGGCAGCCGGCGCACCCGAGGGCCTCGAAGAGGTGCTCGCCGGACGCACCCGCCGGGAGCGCGGCGCGGTCCCCCGCCTCGAGCCAGCGCTCGTACTCCTGCGGCTCCAGCACGACCACGCGCCCGGTCATCCGCGAGTGCTCCGCCCCGCAGTACTCGGCGCAGAAGAGGTGCCACGACCCCGAGCCCGTGGCCTGGAACCAGAGGACCGAGAAGCGGTCGGGGAGCACGTCCTGCTTGATCCGGAAGGCCGGGACGAAGAACGAATGGATCACGTCCTCGGAGGTCATCAGCAGCCGGACCGGCCGGTCGCGGGGCACGTGCAGCTCGTTGATCTCGCGCCGTCCCGACCCGTGCTGGACCTGCCACATCCACCGCCGGCCGGTCACGTAGATCGTGGTCGCGCCGGCCGGCGGGCGCGACTGCTCGAAGAAGAGTTGCGCGCCCCATGCGAACAGGAAGAGCGAGATCGCGAGCGGGACCACGCACCAGACGATCTCGAGCGCCGTCGCGGCCCGCTCCGGCTCCCCGATCTGGTCCACGCTCCGGCGCCGGTAGCGGACCCCGAGATAGAGGATCAGCCCCGCGATCAGGCCCGAGAAGAAGACCGTGACCCCGACCGAGAAGAAGAAGAGGCGGTCCACCTTCCCGGCGAGCGTGGAGGCGGCCTCGGGGAACAGCTCCCACATGGCTACGCGCCTCCCTCCCCGCGCGCGCGGCGCGGCCGGCGCATCCAGCGGAGCGCCACGAGCAGCCCGACGACGGTAGCGATCCCCCCGACGCGCACCGCGCCGAGGACCGCCGCGGTGTACTTCCCGGCGGCGGGGTCCCAGCGCCAGCAGAGGAGGAGCACCCGGTCGACCAGGCTCCCGATCCGCCCCTCGCCCGCCTCGACCAGCGCGAGGCGCAGGTCGCGCGGGGCGTAGTCGAGGCCGAAGAGGACGCGCGAGATCCGGCCCTCGGGGGTCAGCACCACGAGCCCGGCCGCGTGGGCGAACTGCCCGGTCCGTTCGTCGCGCTCGGCCTGGAAGCCGACCGCGTCCAGCACGCGGCGGACCGGCTCCGCCTCGCCGGTCAGGAAGTGCCAGCCCGCCTCGCTCCCCGGTCGCGCGTAGCGCGCGAGCGCGGCGGCGCGCCGCTCCGCGGCCAGCTCCGGGGTCTCGGCCGGATCGAAGCTGACCACGAGCACCTCGAAGTCGCGGCCCGGTGCGAGCGGGACCGCCTTCAGGCCCGCGACCAGCCCCTCCTGGACGAGGTTGCAGAGCATCGGGCAGCGGAAATAGACCAGCGCCAGCACCGCCGGACGGCCGGGGTGGAGGTCGCCGAGGGTCACCGCGCGCCCGTCCGCCTCCCGGAACGGGACGTCGCGGGGGACCAGCTCGCCGAGCCGCTGCTCGAAGCGCGGATCGGGCCGCGCCGGCTGCGCGCCGAGCGCGGCCGCCGCGAGGAGGAGCGCGCCGGACGTCCTCATCGCCCGCTCCCTCCCCAGACCGGCAGCCCCTGCTCGAGCGCCAGCTCCTCGGCGCGCTCGAGCGGGATCCGCGCGATCCCGCGCGCGCGATCCACCCAGCCCCAGCCGCGGAGCCGTTCCTCCTCGGCGGCGCGGAGCCGCGCGAGCTCGCGCTGGAGCGAGGTCTGGAGGAGCGGCGGCGGGGGCGGGACGAGCGGGTGCTCGAGCGGCGGCGGCGGCGGATCGCGCCGCGCGGCGTCGGAGCGGAGCCCCCGCGCGAGGAGAGCCATCGCGACGAAGGCCAGCGCCAGCGTCCCCACCAGCCCTCCGACGAAGAGCGCGAGGCCACGGAGCCCGATCTCGCGATCGGGCGAAAAGGGGTCAGGGACCTTTTCCGCGGCGGAAAGGGTCCCTGACCCCTTTTCGCGTCTCTCATCCATGGACCACCACCCCTGCCAGGTCCGGATCGTGGAGCGGCACGAGCGGCCGCCGCCGGAGCTCGCGGGCGAAGAGCCAGAGCCAGCCGCCGCCGAGCGCGAGCGGCGCCGCGAGGTCGAGCCAGTGGACCGCGAGCCGGCCCGGGTGGAAGGCGGGCGCCACGAGCCAGAAGAGGTCCACCCAGCGCATCACGAGCAGCAGCGCGGCCACGCCGGCGAGCCGCCGCGGATCGCGCTTGAGCTTCCGCGAGAGGAGGAGCGCGAAGGGGAGCGCGAAGTGGAAGAGCACCAGCGCCAGCGAGACCCGGCGCCACCCGCCGCCGGCGCGGTCGGCGTACCACCCCGCCTCCTCCGGCAGGTTCCCGGACCAGACGATCAGGAACTGCGAGAACCCGAAGTAGGCCCAGAGCAGCACGAACGCGTGGAGGAGCTTCCCGTAGTCGTGGAAGTGCCCCGGCTGGAGCAGCGACGCCATCGGCCCGCGCCGGGCGAGGAAGGCGGCGACGAGCACGGTGAAGGCCAGCGCCGAGACCGCGTGCCCGCCCACGAAGTAGACCCCGTAGATCGTCGAGCCCCACCCGGTGCGGAGCGACAGCAGCCAGTCGATCGACGCGAAGGTCGCCGTGAGGCAGTAGAGCGCCAGCCCGGGCGCGCTCGCCTGGCGGAGCCGGAGCAGCAGGCTCCGGTCGTGCGGCTCGTCCTGCCGCACCGAGAGCCGGTGGACCCGCGCGGCGAGCGCGATCCACGCGGCGAAGTAGACCAGCGTCCGGGCGACGAAGAACGGGACATTCAGCCACGCCTCCTGGAAGTGCGCCGGACCCTCGTGCGGGCGCGCCCACGGGTAGAGGTGCCCGAGCCCGAGGAGGAGCGGGAGGAAGAGGAGCGCGAGGAACGGGAGCGTGCGCGCCGAGGCCTCGAGCACGCGGCGGACCATCAGCCCCCACGCGCCGCGGGTGACGTGGTGGAGGAGCGCCAGCGCGAAGGACCCGAGCGCGACCCCGAGCCAGAGCTGCACCGCGACCAGCCACGCGCGCAGGAAGGCCGCCCAGTCGAGGAGCGCGCCGAGCGCGCAGGCCGCCGCCGCGACGAGCCCGATCCTGAGCGCGGCGCGCGCGAGGCGGTCGAGCGTCTCGGGCGCACGGAGCTCCGGTGCGGTCATCGGCCCTCCTGGACGCGCCGGCGGTCGTCTTCCGGGAGGCCCGCGACCGGGACGTGCTGCGAGAGCTGGAGCACGCGGAGGTGCGCCGCGATCGCCCACCGGTCGTCCACGGGGATCACGCTCGCGTACGGCGACATCTCGCCGAAGCCGTTCGTGATCACCTCGAAGAGCCGGCCGAGCGGCGCCTCGCGAAGCTGGTCGATGTGAAAGGACGGCGGTGCCTTGAACCCGCGTTCCACGATCATCCCGCGCCCGGTCCCCGCGCGGTCGTGGCAGGGCGCGCAGAAGATCCCGTAGCGCTCGCGCCCGCGGCGGAGGAGCGAGGCGGTGAGCGGCACGGGCAGCTCGCGGACGGGCTTCCCGTCCGCGAGCTGCCCGCTCGCGCGCTCGGGGGCCTCGGGCGTCCGCGACACGGTCCCGCGCGGGGGCGCACGGGCGGACAGGCCATCGGCGAAGAAACCGTCCGGGCGGAACGGCGGGACCTTGGGTTGGTCGTACATCTCCTGGCGGCACGCCGGAAGGAGCGCGAGCGCCAGGAGCGCTCGCGCTCTCATGCCTCCACCTCCCACACCTCTCTGGCGCCCAGGCGCCGCAGCAGGGCAGCGGCGCCGACTGGCTCGAATCCGGGGTCGCGCGCCTCGAGGCAGAGGAAGAACCGGTCACGGGAGGCGAGCGCGAACCGCTCCACGCCGAACAGCGGGTGGTAGGGCATCGGGAGCCGGTTGAGCGCGAGCATCCCGAGCACGGCCGCGAGCCCCCCGCCCAGGATGGTCAGCTCGAACGTGACCGGGATGAACGCGGGCCAGGAGTGGTCCGGGCGCCCGCCGACGTTGAGGGGATAGTCGATCACCGCGGTCCAGTACTGGAGGCCGTAGCCGAGGAGCCCGCCGAGCGTCGCGCCGAGCAGCACGATCAGCGGCATCCGCGAAGGCGCGAGGTCGAGCGCCTCGGACAACTCCTCGATCGGGAACGGCGTGAACGCGTCGAGCGAGCGCCAGCCCTCCGCGCGCGCCGCGCGCACGGCCCCGATCAGCGTGGCCGGGTCGGAGAACTCGCCCATGACCCCGTAGAGCCGCGGCGCAGCGGGCGGCGTCATGGCGCCTCCCCGGCGCGCTTGGCCTCGGGGACCAGCGCGCGCATCTCGAAGATCGAGATCAGCGGCAGGAACCGGATGAACAGCAGGAACAGCGTGAGGAAGAGCCCGATCGACCCGAGGAAGGTCATCCAGTCCCAGATCGTGCCGGAGTACATCCCCCAGGACGACGGGAGGAAGTCTCGGTGGAGGCTCGTCACCACGATCACGTAGCGCTCGAGCCACATGCCGAGGTTCACGACCAGCGAGAGCGCGAAGAGCAGCTTCGGGGACGCGCGCGCGCGCCGGAACCAGAGGACCTGCGGCGCGATCACGTTGCAGGCGATCAGCAGCCAGAACTGGAGCGCGTAGGGTCCGGTGGCCCGGTTCACGGTCACGAACCGCTCGAACGGGTTCGTGCTGTACCAGGCCATGAAGACCTCCATCAGGTAGCCGTAGGCGACGATGAGCCCGGTGGCGAGCATCACCTTGGCGATCGCCGACAGGTGGCGCGGCGTGATGAAGTCGTGGAGCTTGAAGGCCCACCGGAGCGGGAGCGCGAGCGTGAGCACCATCGCGAAGCCCGAGTAGATCGCGCCGGCGACGAAATAGGGCGGGAAGACGGTCGTGTGCCAGCCGGGGAGCGCCGAGACCGCGAAGTCGAGGCTGACCACGCTGTGGACCGAGATCACGAGCGGGGTCGCGAGCCCGGCGAGCAGCAGGTAGGCGGCCTCATGGTTGTGCCAGTGCCGGGCCGAGCCGCGCCACCCCATCGCGAGCACCCCGTAGGCGATCCGGGCCAGCGGGCGGCGCGCGCGGTCGCGGAGCGTCGCGAGGTCCGGGATCAGGCCGACGAACCAGAAGAGCAGCGAGACCGTCGCGTAGGTGCCGATCGCGAACACGTCCCAGACCAGCGGGCTCCGGAACTGGGGCCAGAGGCCCATCGCGTTCGGGTACGGGAAGAGCCAGTAGGCGACCTCGGGCCGGCCGAGGTGGAGGATCGGGTAGAGCCCGGCGCAGGCGACCGCGAAGAGCGTCATCGCCTCGGCGAAGCGGTTGATCGAGTTCCGCCACTCCTGCCGGAAGAGGAGGAGCACCGCCGAGATCAGCGTGCCGGCGTGCCCGATCCCGATCCACCAGACGAGGTTCACGATCGCCCAGCCCCAGGCGACCGGGACGTTCACCCCCCAGACGCCGATCCCCTTGGTGAACAGCCAGCTCACCGCGAACAGGAACAGGAGGAAGAGCAGGAACGCGCCGGCGAAGGCCAAGGTCCACCAGCGCGGGGTCCGCGCCAGAACCATCGAGCTGATGTGGTCGGTGACGGTGGCGTAGGTGTGCCCGGGCGCGAGGAGTGGCGCGGGAGCGGCGGGCTTCATGCGCCGAGCTCCGGGTTCGGGTGCACGGCGCGCGCGAGGTACGTGGTGCGCGGCCGGGTGCCGAGCTCGCCGAGCAGCGCGTAGCTGCGCGCGCTCGCGCGCCGGCGCGCCACGCGGGAGGCGAGGAGCTTCAGGTCGCCGAAGACGATCGCTCCGGTCGGGCAGCTCTGCTGGCAGGCGGTCACGACGTCGCCGTCCCGGAGCGCGCGCCCCTCGCGCTCGGCGTCGATCCCGGCCTGGCGGATGCGCTGGACGCAGTAGGTGCACTTCTCCATCACGCCGCGCCCGCGCACGGTCACGTCGGGGTTCTGGAGCAGCCGGGCGAGCGGCTCGGCCGACTGCGCGAACGGGAAGAAGTTGAACCGGCGGACCTTGTAGGGGCAGTTGTTCGAGCAGTAGCGGGTCCCGACGCACCGGTTGTAGGTCATCTCGTTGAGGCCGTCGGGGCTGTGGGTGGTCGCGGCGACCGGGCAGACCGGCTCGCAGGGCGCCTGCTCGCAGTGCATGCACGGGACCGGCTGGTGGAGGATGCGCGGCCGCTCGGGGTCCCCCTGGTACCAGCGGTCGATCCGGAGCCAGTGCATCTCGCGGTGGCGGAGCACCTCGGCCTTCCCCACGGTCGGGATGTTGTTCTCGGCCTGGCAGGCGACCACGCACGCGCTGCACCCCGTGCACGCGCCGAGGTCGATCGACATCCCCCACGCCGGCCCGGGCGACTCGCGCGGCGGATAGAGCGAGGGCGGCCCGCCCTCCGGCGCGGGCGCGGCGCGGCGGCTCTCCCCGAGCGGGAGCACGCGCACGAGGTCGCGCCCCTCCATCTGGAAGTGCCCCTGCGTGCAGGCGAGCGGGAAGCGTCCGCCGGTCTTCCGCACGCGCACGGAGGACGGACCGGCGAGCGCGTCGGAGGTGCGGAGCGGGTAGGCGTCGAAGCCGGCGCCATTCCCGACGCGCCCGGCGCGCCGGCGCCCGGGGCCGAAGTGGACGGTCACGGTCTCCTGGGCGAGCCCGGGCACGATCCAGACGGGAGCGGTCACGCGCGCGCCCGCGCGCGTCAGCTCGACCACGTCCTCGTTCCGGAGCCCGAGCCGCGCGGCGGTCGCGGGGCTCAAGAGCGCCGCGTTGTCCCAGGCGAGCTTCGTGAGCGGCTTCGGCAGCTCCTGGAGCCAGGCGTTGTTCGCGAAGCGCCCGTCGCCGATCGTGGGGTCGGGGAACAGCGCGAGCTCGAGCGTGCCGGCCTCCGGCGCGCTCGAGCTCGCAAGGTCGCGTGCGGCGCGGGCAACCGCGTCCGCATCAGGGCGGAGCGGCAGCCCGGGAAACGCGGTGCCGGGAACGACCCCGTCCCGCAGCGACTTCCGCCAGAGCGTCTCGAAGTCCGCGCCCTCGCCCAGGCGCTTCCGCCAGAACGCGCGCACGGTCTCGTACGCCGACGGATCGGTCTCGCCCAGGAGCAGGCCCACGACCTCGTGGACCGACCGCGCTCCGAAGAGCGGCTCGATGAGCGGCTGCACGATGGTGGCGGTTCCGTCGAAGGCGCGGGCGTCGCTCCAGCTCTCGAGGAAGTGCGCCTCGGGGACGTGCCAGTGGCAGTGCTCCGCGGTCTCGTCGGCGTGGAGCCCGACGTGGAGGCGGAGCGGCGCGCGCCGGAGCGCCTCGACGAGCTTCAGGTCGGGCGGCGCGGTGAAGACCGGGTTGGTGCCCAGGATCAGGAGAGTCTCGACGGCGCCCGACTCGAGGTCCGCGACGAGCTCGCGGAGCGAGGCGAGCGGATCGACCGGGCGCGCGACGACCGGCTCGGTGTGGATCACGGCGGTTCCGGCGGTTCCGAGCGCGGCGTTCATCGCGTGGACGAGCGCGTGGAGCGCGGGCGGGAGCGGGTCGCCCGCGTGGATCAGCGAGCGGCCGGCGTGCGCGCGGAGATCCCGGGCGAGCGGATCGAGCCAGGGCGCGAAGGGCGCGTCGGGGGCCGCCGCGCGCTCGAGGACTCCCAGGCGCGCGGCGAGCGCGAGCGTGAACGCGACCACCTCGCGCGGGCGCAGCGGGAAGCGGTGGTCGGCGAGCGTGCCGGTGTCGGTCGGCGTGGACTCGACCGCGTAGAGGCGGTTCCACTCCGCGGCGCCTTCCTCGAGCTGGCGGCGGCGGGCGAACTCGCGCGCGTAGCGGAGCGAGCCGGGGCCGTGCGAGAGGAGGTCGCCCTCGATCGTGAGCACGACGTCGGCGATGGCTACGTCGTAGCGGGTCTCGGCCGGGCGGCCGAAGGCGAGGCGCGCGCCCTCGCGCGCGTTCGCCCGGCCGGAGGGCTCCCATTGGTGGAGCTTCGCCTTCGGGAACCGGTCGAGGAGCGCGTCGAGCTGGCTCGCGAGCGTGGGCGAGAGGACGCTTCCCGTGAGCACGCGGAGCCCCGCGCCCGCGGTCCGGCCCTGGCTCTCGCGAACACCGTCGAGCTCGTGACGGAGGTCCGGCCACGTGCGGATCTCCCCGAGCCGGAGGGGCGCGCGCGAGCGGTCGGGGTCGTAGAGGCTCAGCACGGCGGCCTGGTCGAGCGCGCTCGCGGCGCCGAGGCTCGCGGGGTGGTCGGGATTGCCTTCGATCTTGGTGGGGCGACCGAGGTGGCTCTCGACGAGGAGGCCGGTGGCGGCGCCCTCGTGGGTGGCGGCGGTGGCGAACCAGAGGGGGCGGCCCGGGATCACCTCTTCGGGCGGGCGGACCCAGGGGACGATCCGTTCCGGGGGCTGGCGGGTGCAGGCGGCGAGCCCGCCGAGGGCGAGAGAGGCGGCCATGAGCTGGAGGAAGCGGCGGCGGTCCAGCTCGGGCGCGCCGGACCAGGGCTCGTCGGGGAACTCGCGGCGGAGGAGCTGCTGGAACTCGGCGGTCCCGGCGCGCTCCTCGAGGCTGCGCCAGAACAGCGGTCCTTCGCGGCGGCCCTCCGGCATGTGCGGTTCCTCAGCGATGGCAGGCGGAGCAGGTGGTGAGCGTGCGGGCGTCGCGGATCCGGTGTGCCCGGACGAGGTCGGGCCCCGTGGACGTCGGGTCGGCCGGCTCCCAGTCGAGGCGGAAGACCTCTTCGCGCGGGCGGACGAAGCGCTCGGGGTCGCGGTGGCACTCGAGGCACCATTCCATCTGGAGTGAGGCGGCCTGGTGGAGGAGGGGCATCTGGTCCACGCGGCCGTGGCACGAGACGCAGCCGATGCCCTTCGCGACGTGGATGCTGTGGTCGAAGTAGACGAAGTCGGGGAGGTCGTTGACGCGGGTCCACTCGAGCGGGCGTCCGGTGCGATAGCTCTCGCGCACGGGCTCGAGCATGGGGCTCTGGTCCCAGATGATGCGGTGGCAGTTCATGCAGGTCTCGGTCGAGGGCATGCCGGCGAAGGGCGAGACCTCGACGGTGGAGTGGCAGTAGCGGCAGTCGATCCCGAGCCCGGAGACGTGGTGCTCGTGGCTGAAGGGGACGGGCTGGTGCAGCGTGAGGCCCTCCCCTGTGATCCAGCTCGAGCGCTGGAGCATGGCGGAGACCCACGAGAGTCCGGCGAGCACGAAGAGGGCGGCGAAGATCGTGAGCCGCGCGAAGGTGTTCGTGCTGCGGTTGAAGATCTGGGCCATGGGCCCTCCGGGCAGCCGGATGCAACCTTCGAGCCACCCCGGGTTCGGTCGGTCGGGCCGCGGGCGGACCTGGTCTCAGGCTTCTGATGCCGGCGGGGATCCGCTCGAGTCGCTGCCCGTCTCCCGCCGACGGGCAGGGTCGCCGGCCTGGGGATTCTTAATCGAAGTCGGTGGGGGATTCAACGCGGGCCGGGGTTGGCCCGTCCCACGTGGGACGCTGGTGTGTCCCGCCCCGTAGGCTTCTAGCGCTTCCTCTGCTTCCTGGCCTCCTCAAGCGTGCCGAGCAGCTGCGGGTCGTCCGGCTTCAGTTCAAGTCCCTTCTCGAGCGTCGCGATGGCCTCCTCCACGCTCCCATCCCTGAGCAGAACGCCCGCGAGGCCCCGCCAGGCCAGCAGGCTCCGTGGACGCAATCCCAGGGCCGCCGAAGCGTGGCGGACCGCCTCCTTCGTCTGTGGAGGCTCGAGCAGGATCGGCCAGTGCGCGAGGTTCGCGTGGATCGCGAACTCGTCCGGGTGTCGGCGGAAGGCCATGCGGTAGAGGGCCACCGCGGCCGCGACGTCGCCCCTCCGCCCGAGGACGCCGCCGAGGAGGTCCAGCGTCCGCGGCGGCAGGCCCACCGCCTCCGGCTGCGTGGCGAGCTCGCGGAGGCCCGTCAGGTCGCCGGCCTGCGAAGCGTCCCGGATCCGGTTCCGGATCGCGTCGGGATCGGCGGCCCGTGCGATCCCGATCAGCTTCTTCGAGAGGTCGGCGTCCCCGCCCCGCCGATGCTCCAGGAGGGCCCAGTCGTCCAGTCCGGCCCCAAGGCGCGCGGCAATGCGGCTCGCGCGCACCCTCCCGGCTGCCGCCCCCTCCGCGAGCGTCGCGTGGTCGATCCCATGGCCGCGAAACGCCGCCTCGTACTCCGCGACCATCCGTGGCGCATCGTCGGTTTCGGCGAACCGGTACGTGATCCCGTCCAACACCTCCTCCATGCGGCGGTCGATCCCTTCCTGCTCGGCGGCCTGACGAGCTCGGGCGTGTCCGCGTTCGATCTCGGCGGCCAGGCCGCCCACCTGGCCTCGGCTCGCGTGGTCCGCGCTGGGAGACTGTGCCAGCGATTCCGCCCGGCTCGCCGCGGCCGCGGCGGCCGTCCAGGCCGCAACGTCGGTGCCCGCCTTCGCCTCCCCCCAGAGGACCGTCGCCTCTCCGACGGCTCTCTCGATCTCCCGGGCGATCGCCTCCCGTTGCAGGCGCCGATCGCGCACGACGAGGGCATAGATCCCCGCGCATACCAAGAGGCCCAGCAGCACCGAGACCGAGAGCATCATCGTGAGCCGACGCGCGCGGCGCTCCTCCGCTGCCGTCGCGCGAGCCTCCGCCGCCTCCCGTTCCGAGGCCCGCGCCCGTTCCTCCACGGAGGAGAGAAACGCGCTCATGTTCCGGGCCACCACTCCCGCGTCCCGGAATCTCCCATCCGGTTCCGCGACCAGGCACCCCAGCGCGATCCGCACGAGCCCTTCCTCGGCGCCCGAGCCTCGCAGACGCCGGAGGGCATCGTCGAGATCCCCACCGGCCGCCTTTCGGGGAAGATCCTCCTTCCCGGTCGCCACGTACGCCGGCTGGCCCGTCAGGATCTGGCAGAGCACGGCTCCCAGAGCGAACACGTCTGCCCGCTCGTCCAGGCGGTCCACCTCCCCGCGGGCTTGTTCGGGCGGCATGTATTCGAACGTGCCCATCACCGAGCCCGCCTGCGAGGCGGAAGCGGAGCCTGCTCGCAACGCCTCCCATGGTCCAGCAGCCTCGGCTTCCGGTCGGCCCCCCCCGGCGCTCCGGGGCGTCAGGAGCTTGGCGAGCCCCCAGTCCACGACCTGCACCTCGCCGAACGCGCCCACCATGATGTTGGACGGCTTCAGGTCCCGGTGGATCACGCCGCTGGAGTGCGCGTAGGCCACGGTCTGGCAGACCTGCTCGAAGACCGCGAGGAACCGTCGCTGGTCGTGGCCGGGCATGGGACGCGCGTCGAGGAGCGCTTGCAGCGTCTCCCCCTCGACGAGCTTCATCGAGAAGTGCGGGACGCCTTCCGGCGTGTAGGAGAGCTCGTGGACCGGGGCGATCCCCGGGTGCTGGAGCTGCCCGGCGATCCGGGCCTCGGTCAGGAAGCGGCGGACCCGGTCGGGATCGAGTCCATGCGCGCCGGACAGGAGCTTGACCGCGACCTCGCGGCCGAGACCCGGGTCGCGCCCGCGCAGAACCTCCCCCATGCCGCCGTGGCCCAGCTCGCCCGTCACTTCGTACCGGCCCACGCGTCGGGGCGGCGTCCCGCCCGTCGCGGCGTCTCCCGGCGGAGCCGGCTCGTCCATCGCCCGTCTCCTTGCGGAACGGCGCGCAAGTCTACCCCTCCTCCCGGCCGTTGCCGCAACCCCAGGTTCGCGCGCCGCGGCGGTTCCGCGCGGGGTTCCTGGGAGATCCGGGCGTTGGAGGCCGGGACCCCCGCTACAATGCCGGGCCGGCACCTGCCAAGAGGTCGCTGTAATGGGGAATGCGGAAAGCACCTGCTGGACGCTGATCCGGGGCGCCGTCGACGGATCTGCCGAGCACCAGGACATCTTCGCGCGCCGCTACGGCCCGGTCGCTCGCGCCTACTTCGCGGCCCGATGGCGGGGCAGCGGGATGTCGTCGAACGTCGAGGACGCCGGGCAGATGGTCCTCCTGGAGTGTTTCCGTCCGGGTGGCGTCCTGGACCGGGCCGACCCGGCCGCGCCCGGGGGGTTCCGCGCGTTCCTGTTCGGCGTGATCCGGAACATCGCCCTGCGCATCGAACGGAAAGAACCGCCTTGTCCCGCGCCGCCGGACCTGGATCTCGAAGGGGTTCCCTCGTCGGACGAGGATCCCTCCAGCGTGATGGACGATGAGTACGCGCGGGCGGTGGTGCGCGAAGCCCTCGAGGTCCACGCCGCACGGGCGGAGGCACGGGGGGCGGGCGCGAGGCAGCGGGTCCAGCTCCTGCGGGAGCGGTTCTACGAGGATCGCACGATCCGGGAGATCGCGGAGCTCTGGGGGGAAGCTCCCGCCCGCTTGCACCACGAGTTCGCTCGTGCGAAACGCGAGTTCCAGGACTCGCTCTTCGACGTCGTCTTGGTCCATCACCCCGGATGCAGCCCGGGTGAGATCGAGCGCGAATGCCGGGCGCTGATGGAACTCTTGCGGAGCGATTGAGCCTGCGCGCCGGGGAGCGGAATCCCGGCGCGAAAACGGTCCGGTCCGGTGAACCCGTTGCAGCGGCGGAACCCGAGAAGTTCGCCGCGGAGGCGCACTGTGCCTGAGCCACTCGAAGAGGAGCTCCTCGACTCGACGCTCCGGGCCGCCTACCGTCCGGAGCCACGGGAGCCGGGCCCGGGCGCGGGCCCGCGGAGGATCGGGCGCTACCAGCTCCTCCGTGAGATCGCGCGGTCCGGGGCCGCCGTCGTGTTCCGGGCCTACGATCCCTCTCTCGGGCGCGAGGTCGAGGTCCACGCGCTCTCCGACCTCCCGGCGCCGGAACCGGATCGGGTGCGCCGATTCCTCGAGGAGGCGCGGACCGCCGGCGGGCTCCAGCATCCCGGGGTCCTGCCGGTGCACGATCTGAGTCTCCCGTCCGCCCGCCAGCCCTTCTATGTCACGCGGGTCGCCCAAGGGGAGACGCTGTCCGAGGTGCTGTCGGCGCGGGTGAGCGCATCGCACGACCGGCACCGGCTCCTCGTGATCTTCGAGCAGGTGTGCCAGACCATCGCCTACGCGCATGCCCGAGGAGTCGTCCACGGGAACCTGAGCGCGCACGCGATCCTGGCGGGGGCGTTCGGCGAGGTCCAGGTCGTGGGATGGGGAGGGCCCGGCGACCCGGCGCCGGAGCCCGGGTGCGACGACCGGGTCCTGGGAACGATCCTCTCGGAGATCCTCAGACGAACCTCGGGGGAGGCGGGAGGCGGGCCCGGGGACGTCGAGCTCCAGGGTCTCGCCAACGGGTGTCTGGCCGAGGACGGCCCCTGGGAGGCCGCTGAAGTGGCTCGGCGGATCGGCGCGCATCTGGCGTCGGTGGACGAACGACGGCGACGGAGCGAGCTGGAGGCTGCGGCCGCGCGCGCGCGCGGGCGCGAGGAGCGTCGCGTGCGGCGTCTCACGCTCGCGGTGGCCGCCGCGGTGCTCTCCGTGGGGGCGCTGGGGATCGGCGGAGCGATGTGGCTCCAGGCGGACCGGGCGGCCCGCGCCCGGCGTGCGGAGGCCGCAGTGGGCGTCCTCCTCCAGGAAGCGGCGGCGCTCGAGGGGGAAGCCCGAGCGTCGCCGCCGGACGACGGGGCCGGATGGGCCGCGGCCGTGTCCGTGGCGCGCCGGGCGGACGCGCTCGCGAGATCGGACCCTGGCGCGGAGAGGCAGCGCCCTCGTGTCCGGGAGGTGCTCGCGCGCCTCGAGCAGGAGGAGGCCCGAGCCCGCGCCTCGAGCCTCCAGGCCCGGGCCGATCGGCGGATGCTGGAGGTGTTGGAGTCGATACACGCCCACGGGGAGGCATGGGAGCCCGGATTGTCGGAGGAGATGTACGCCTGCGCCTTCCGGGAGTACGGGATCGACGTGCGGGCGCTTCCCCTGGAACGCGCCGCGCAACTGCTGAAAGCGAGCGACCTCCGCGTGCGGCTGGCGGCGGCGCTCGATGCCTGGGCGCAGGCGCGATCCAAGGGTCGCGCGAGCCCGCCCGACGTCCGACACCTGCATCGACTCGCCGTGACCGCGGATCCGGATCCCTGGCGGACCGCATTGCGTGAGGCGGAACACGAATCCGGGACCCTGCCGTCGCTGACCGAGGGGATGCGGCTCGAGGACCTGCCTCCCGAGAGCCTTTCGCTGTACGCGGAGTCGCTGGGGCAGCGTGGCGATGCGAAGGCGGCGGTCTCCGTCTACCGGATCGCGCAAGGCCGCCATCCGGCCAGCTACCGGCTCCATCACCGGGCCTTCCACTGGCTCAATGCCCTCGACCCACCCGCTCACGTCGAGGCCCTGAGATGGGCGACGGTGACGGTGGCCCTTTCGCCCACGGCCCACGCGTGGTGGGACGTTGGGTTCGAGTCGCGGGAGCTGGGGCGGATCGACGAGGCGATCCTTGCCTTCCGGAGGGCGACCGAGCTGGATGCGGACCATCACTGGTCGTGGACCGATCTGGGGCTGCTGCTCCTCAATGCGAAGCGGGATCCGAGGGGAGCCATCGACGCGCTCAGGCAGGCGGTCCGGAGCCGGCCGGAAGCCTCGGAGAGTCACCGGGCCCTCGGCATGGCGCTGGCGGAGGTGGGTGAGGCCCAGAAGTCCCTGGAGGCGTTCGAGGAGGCGGTGCGCCGGGGACCGAACAGCGCGAGGGCCCATCACAGCCTCGGGCTGGGGCTCGAAGGCGCGCGCCGGTTCGACGAGGCGAGGAGGGCCTACGAGAAGGCGATCGCCCTCGCGCCGGAGCACGATGCGGCCCACACCGAGCTGGCCAATCTGCTGCGCTATCGTCTGAACGATCCGTCCGAGGCGCTGGTTCACTACGAGGTGGCCGCGAGGGTGAATCCGAAGAACGCCAAGGCGCGCTGCAACCTGGGCATCGTGCTGTACGGCGGGGGCGATTCGGAGAGGGCTCTCATCGAGTTGCGCGAGGCGGTCCGTCTCGATCCCCGTCTGCCGCAAGCCCGAAACACCCTGAGCTCGGTGCTCCGGGATCTGGGAGACGTGGACGGCGCCGAGGAGCAGGTGGAGCAGGCGATCCTCCTGAAGGGCGGCTACGCCCTGGCGCACTACAACCTCGGGGCCCTTCTGAGTCGGGAGAGGTGGGAACACGGCCGGGCTGTGACGTCCTTCGGGCACGCTCTGAGGCTCTCTCGGGATCTGATCGAGGCCCACATCTCCCTGGCCGAGACGCTGAGGCTGAGCAAGCAGGCTTCAAAGGCCGAGTCCGTTCTCCGGAATCTGCTTCCCAGGAGCTCCAAGAACCAGGATGTCCAACTGCAGCTCGGCCTGGCGCTCCAGGAGCTGGGTCGTTTCGAGGATGCTCGCGAAGCCTTCCGGCGGGCGCAGCGCATCGCTCCGGACGACCGGATCTCGAAGGATCGGATTACGCAGGCACAGAGGATGATCGCTCTCGCGGAAGAGCTGCCTTCGTTCCTGGCAGGCCAGAGCCCGAATCGCGATCAGGGTGACCTGATCCTGCTCGCTCGCATCTGCACCATCAGGGGCGAGCACGAGGCCGCCGCGCGTTTCTGGGAGTCGGCGCTCCAAGCCGGGCTCCCCCCCATCGAGGACTCCGACCGGGATCCCGTCGTCGAGGCCGCCTCCGCGGCGCTGCGAGCTTCAGGGGACGGCCGGCGGAAGACGCTCGAATGGCTCAAAGGGGGGCTGGCGCAGCTGGAAGGGGAGCTCGAGGACAAGGAGAAGGACGTCCGACCTCGCACCTGCCGAGTGCTGGAGAGATGGAAGCGCGACCAAGGACTCGCGGGGATCCGGGACGAGGCGCTGCTGGCGGAGCTCGCTGAGGCGGAGCGGAAGGAGTGCCGGGCCTTCTGGACCGGGGTCGATGATCTGCTGCAACGCCTGCGAAGAGCCCTGCGCCGGCCAACTCATCGACCCAAGTAGTCAACGCGACCGGATTCCCGGCGCGAATCACCCACGCACGGCCGCGATCCCTGGAATCCGTGCGCGAATCCCGGGAAGGGCGCGAACCTGCCATGTGCGGACGACTCCACCAGAAGACAGCAAGGAGGAACGACCGTGAAGACACATGGCAGGACCGGTCCCTGGTTCTGGAACGGATGGGCGATCCTTGGATGCCTGGTCCTCGTCGGAATCCACGCGCGAACATCGCCCGCGCATCCCCCGGTCCCGATGCCCCCTGCCGATCCGGCGATCGCGTTCGGCGTCCAGGGCAGCCTCCCCAAGCTCTACGTGATGAACGCGGACGGCTCGAACAAGACTTCCATCCACACGCTTCCGCGATTCACGGGGTGGTCTGGGACTCCCTCCTGGTCGCCGGACGGCCAGAGCCTCGCGTTCGCGCAGTACCCGGGGATGCCAGGACGAGCGCTCTTCCGGATCGACGTAGACCTGGTCAACGGCGTGCCTCAGGGGACGAACCTCACGATGATCGCGGACCTGACGGCCTGCGGGGGCTCCTGCGGCTCGACTCCGGAGTGGTCGCCGCTGGGAAACGAGATCGCCTTCGTCCCGTCCTCGGGCCCGACGATCCTGGTCGTCCCGTCCACGGGAGGCGCCGTGGCCCCGATCTACTCGCCTCCGCCGGGGAGTGGTCTCGGTCTGTTCCTCGCGTGGAGCTCGGACGGTTCGCAGCTCGCCTTCGTGGAGTTCAACGGGGCGGGCCGGTCGATCAGGGTTCTCGACCGCGGGACGGGCCTCGTCGTGAACACCTTCGTCACGGGACAGTTCAACTTGATCAGCTCTCTCGACTGGGCGCGGCTGGGAAGCAACCGCCTGGCCTTCAGCGCGACGACTCCGAGCGACCCCACGGAGCGGGTCCATGTGCTCGACCTCGGGACCGGATTGGCCGCCCCCATCGTCGCGGGGGAGGGAGCGGCCTGGTCGCCCGACAACGCGAAGATCGCGTTCGTCGCGGGAGGGAAGATCAAGACGGTGGTCGTCGCGACCGGAGCCGTCCAGACGCTCGCCACCGGCTCGAACGGCTATCCGGACTGGAGGAGGTTCTGAGTACGATGCCAGGGTCTGACCCACAGAGAAGGACCGGACCCCATCGAGAGCTTGGAGGGATGGTCATGCGTAGATTTGAGTGCCGGACTGGTCTGCCTTGGCTTCGGCATCGCGGGGGGCACCGCGTAGTCGCAGGCCCCGCCGAGGAGCGAGCCGTGAGATGTCGCGCGTGTCAGGGCTACGGTCGCGCGCGCCGGAGCACGAGGGCGTAGGCCTTGCGGAAGCGGTCGACGGCCCGGAGCCGCGCGCGCTCGGCGGCCTCGTAGGAGAGGCCGAGCCGGTCGGCCATCTCGGCAATCGGCCGGTCCTCGGTCGTCCACCGCACGAGGTCCTGGTCGCGGCGCAGGAGAAAGGCGAGCGCCTTCAGGGCCAGCGCGATCTGCTCCTTCCGGGAGGCGAGCGTCGGCGGACCCGAGGAGGACGCGGCGGGCTGGACCCCGCACCGCTCGCCGGCGCCGTCCCAGGACGCCGACGTGATCCGGAGCAGCCGGCCCGGATCCCGGCGGAGCGCGGACCAGTACTCGTGCCGGTCGGCGATGTGCTGCCGCGCGACCTGCACGAGCCACCCGAAGAACTCCGGCTCGCTCCGGTACCGGAACCGGTCCGCCACGCCCAGCGCCCGCAGATGGACCCCCTGCGCCAGGTCCTCCGCGGTCTCGCGCGACAGGAGGCCGCGCCCCTCCTTCTCGAGGAAGCGGAGGAGCGCGTCGCGGTGGCGCCCGAGGAGGACCGGAAGCGGCGGGTCCCCCGGAGGCCCGGCGGCGGCGGGCTCACGCCGGCATTCTTGGGCGCCCGGACCCGGAGCGCAAGCGCGCCGGCGGACGTCGCCGTCATTCCAGCCGCTCGAGGAGGCGGGCCACCGATTCCCAGAGGCTGCGCCAGGCCTCCCGCTCGCCCGCCGGGAGCTTCTCGCGGGACGACTTCTCCCGGACGCACGCGAGTCCGGGCTCCTTCATCCACTTCGCGAGACCGGGGCG
>Ga0187892_10002620_pt1 | contig 35241 bp, 23 predicted proteins | sample MA1701073metaG_FD_139345 | JGI IMG/M metagenome (GOLD analysis project Ga0187892, IMG submission 139345) | Bio-ooze microbial communities from a basaltic lava cave in the Kipuka Kanohina Cave System on the Island of Hawaii, USA - MA170107-3 metaG ... | reverse complement strand
GTCCCTTTCGAAGCAGTTCCGACACCCTGTTCACCGCGGCAAGAAAGTTCATTGAAGTCTCCCACGTAAGTATTATCTCGCATTTCTCGCATACAGCGCCTTTTGCGTTGGCAGCGTAGACAGCAGAGCAGAAAGAGCACTTGTTGTATACCATTGACTTGCCGGCCCTTGCCGCACCTATTCCGAAATGTATGGTGTTAAAGCAAGACGAGCACAGATGCTTGCCGCAGGTCGCACAGCTGTGGTATTCTTCGGATTTGCCGCAGTTCTCACAGGCTATCATGACTTTTCCGGTCTCTTTGCGCACATGTCGTAGTATTCTATCATCGTAACGCCTCACTCCACGCCAGCCGGCAGGCTCAAAATTCCGGAAAAAGCGATAATGGCCGCAGCGACAACGAATATTTTGGTTCTGCTCATCTCTTCGCAGAGTGTGCTGATCCATAAGAGTGTAACCACCGGAGGTGTGCGATTAGCGTCGCAGAGAATTAAATTGATAGAAAAACGGGAGCGGGACTTGTGAAAGGCCGGCCTTGCCTTTCGGCAGTTCGGCTTCTTTCATCATCACCGCTCTCCGACAGTGACCATTGGCGATTCGCCTTAATAATGATCGTGGAGCCAAACTCTTTAGAATGGCTTGAGTAAGTAGCTTGAAAACAGTTTTCACAGGCATCGTTCAATCTTTATATTGAATTCTGGATGTAGAACAAGCATGAAAGTAATACAGGCGCTTCCAGGCATTCCAAATCCTGTAACTGAAGCTGAGGTTGGCGAATTTCTTGAAAGCAAGCTCAACATACAGCTGGCTACTATAGACGAGGACGGATATCCTACCATTCATCCCGTCTGGTTCCACTATGACGCGGACTCTGGCAAGATATACACCGGGACGCAAAAGGCGACAAAGAAGGTCCAGAATCTAAAGAGAAACCCGGACAGAGTCTACTTTTCCATAGACGACGAGAATTTTCCGTACAAAGGAGTGAAGGGAAAGGGCATCGCGACCATTTCTGAAGACAGAGACAGGAACGTGAAAATTGTCGAGAAGATAAACCTAAAGTACCTTGGAACTCTCGAACACCCGCTCGCAAAGATGCTGATGGAAAATACGAAGAACGGAACCGAGGTTGTAGTCGAAATCACGCCAAAATTCTTCTCGGCCTGGGACTTTGGCAAGGCAATGTAGGTACCATATCAGACCCTGACGGCATTGACTGGAATTCGAAGTATCCTTATTCTCACCAAATCGAAAAAAAACGCTTATGATTAGTATCAGTCGGCTATGACAAGACGCTCCGGCGTTTTACTAGACATTCAGGCTTACTAATCATATGCCACCCTGTTGAGCAGAGCTATTCAATGTCGCAAGCGTTAGGGAACATAATGGAAATAACAGAATCAATCCTGTGGTTCAGCTCGGGCATGCTCCCGACGCTGGCTATCCTAGAAGGGGTATGGAGACTGAGCAAGATGACGCCTGCTGCGAAAGTTCCCCTGTTGAGTAAACGCCCTGGGGAGGTGAAACTGGCACTTGCATGAGAGATCAGCGGCTGATGCGCTTAGGGAGTTGGTATCCGGCAAATATCCCGAGACTAGCGGGCTGTCCTATAGGGTGACGCGCCTTTCAGAGGAGGACGCCCATTTGAAGAACGGTGTTGAGTACTGCTCTGTTGAGGTAACGTTTGCGAACGGAGTGCAGTACGGAATCGAAGCATTCGGAGACGAAGGCGCAAGATTGAGGAAAGAAGCAATGAGCATGAAGGAAATGTCCGAGCGCATGCCTATTCTGATTGCCGCGTAGGAGGGGAAGATGCCTTCCTCCAGTCAGTCAGCACATGGCTTCTGACAGGCCCCAAAGTTCAGGCGCGTGAGGAGTAATAGAAAAAAAACTCATCATTACCTACAAAATCCCGGTCATCGCCTTGGATAAAGCCCCGCCGCTCTGATTGGAAATGCTTTCCCTGAATTTGCTTGTTATTCAGCCGCAACTCCCGGAGTTATCCGCACAATGAATAATTTCGCCTCTGCAGACTCTCCGGTCGTATTAGCTGGTGAACAATCTATCGTTGTGATGCGAAAGGGGAGAACTCCTGCTAGCCCACTACTATCAGACATGTCGCAGTTCACCGAAGGAGAAGGCTTGGTGATTTCACTTGCTTTGACTGATAGATTGATTATCATTTCATTTGGATTGGTGGATATGATATCATTGATAGCGGGAATCCTGAGTTCCGGTGCCCTAGAATCCGTAACAGCGATGTTGAGAGCCTTTGTTATGACCTCGCCGGTATCATCATTGGCCGTGCATATCATTGTGTTATCGCCGAGTCCAAATGATGCCAATAATGAATGGCACTGAAGCTCGATTACATCATCAGTTGCCCCGGACATTGAAGGTATTGGAGCAGGAGAGCGAGTGCCCGAAAGTTCCGTAGAGGTCAAGTTTGTCGTAACACCAGTGTCGGCCTTTTCATGAAACATTTCGTAAAGTGTGCCCTTGGCAGATAGTTTTGCACATTGATTGTATGCGGAATAGAGATCGAGCAGGTATGTGCAATGCCTTATGCTGTACGTTGTAGGGTCGTACAGGTTCCGCGCGATCAGATTGCTGCCATTCGAACTGGAAGCCTGAACCAGAGTCTCGTTGTCGGAAGAAAGGTGGTATTCGTACCACGCCGGATTAATGAAAATCCATGACTGTAAAGTGGTCTTTGTTCCATCATCAATGGAATAATCGGCAGGTCCCACATAGATTCTAACCGAAACGACATCCTCTCTGTCAAGCTTTTCAATCGTAAAATACCCGTGCCTGAGCCAGCTTCCAAGCTCCCAATCTGTGGAAGCTGTGTTGTTTAACACAAACTTGGCCATCGCTATCTGAATGCCATCTACCATCAATAGCCTTTTTCCTGTCGAATCAGCGAGATATCCATGAACAGTGTCTGCAGTTTCATTTTCGATTACTATTTGGGAAACAATGATTCCGATACTTCGCTTTAGCTTTGGATCAAAGTGGGACCCGAATATGGTGAATTGCGAACTTTCTTCCTTCGACAATAACGGGCTGTCTGCCATGCTTGCAGTGGGATTTGTTGTCACCAAAGTACTCAAAAGGCATGCCGTGGCGAACACGCAAAACCGGGTTCTGCTTGATCGCAAGTGTTCGATCACCCTTCCGGGATTACGGCAGTCAGCGATGAGGCGGGCGCCAGCATCTCTATCACATCCGCTGAAATGTCATCGAATACAAAGATCTGGACCGTGTAACTGCCGGCTGCGAGATTCCCCAAGCTCAGCGTTGTGTTTGTGTGCTGTGCCCTGTCAAGCGTACTAGCAATCAGATTAATGTTCATGACAATCCCATCAGCGTCCAGAACCTGGGCAATTACAACATAGGGCTGATCAATCCGCTGCAAGCTCGTGATATCAACGGTTACTCCCGCGGGGAGCTGCCCCGGTGCAACATCAGCGATAGTGTTTCCGAACCCATCCACAAGAGCTATCTCCGAGGTTCTGATCTTTGAGCTTGGATGGTTCTCATGGTAGGCATCTCCAAAGGTCCCATCCTCTACAGCTGCTACCACAACAGGTGACAACGAATCCAGTTTGCCTGTCACAGTGTTCGCATCGGTATCGACTTCTATCGTCGTGTCCTCCCATCCGCCCTCCTCAAAGTGCATCAACCTTACATTGCTTTCTGACGCGTTATTCAGTCCCTCTTCCTCGTACGGGAGGGTAACAAGCAAAGTTCCATTATAGGAAAAGCCACTAGAAGTCGAGATGTCATAGAGCTTGCTCACTGTCTGAGCCTCTGAACCATCTACCTCCATCGCATTTCCTTCTGCAGAGGTGGAAGAGAAAGCATCTTCAGGAAGATCCGTTTCGTCAAGCTCCTTAAGGTAGACTTCTCCGCTTGAAGACACTTGTTCAAACACAATCGCGACCGTGGAGTCACCTTCAATGGTGAATTGGGATTCAACGTCAGTTCCTTCTTCGGCTTCTGACTTTTGAGTGGATGAGGAATCCTCTGGAGGTGTTGAAGGGCTGCCAGTACCTCCTCCGCCACCACTCGATCTACCGGCAAGCGACGCAACGAAATCAAGCACAAGTCCTGTTCCTGGCCTTGATACTCCACCACCTGCTCCGCCAGAGCAATCATCAAAATCAACGGCCAGGGAGAATGGTCCTGGTGTCGACGTCTCTCCCGTAACAGTCATTGCATCGAAATCATGTCCATCGGGATCCGGAAGAGTTATGTCAAGCCAGGTCGCATCTTGTTTATGCGCCATCCTTAGTGAAGATGGATCAAAACCCCGAAGATTGGCGTTAGCGTACGAGATGGTGAACGTGATTTTTCCGTCTGGTCCTAGCTGGATATCAAGGAATTCCAGGTTGATTGCGCCGCCTATCGGCTTCAGGCATATGCCTTCTTCTACGACAAAGTCGGATAGCTGCACAACGCCCGACTCGAGCACTCCATCGATATCAGCGATGGCGCGTGCACCAGATATGTAGAACGCAGACAGCTGATCACGTTGTCGGATCTGGACAACGCCGAGTTCTGACGAGGTTTCTCCATTAGTCAGCCCGAAATCACCACTGAACACACCCGTGTCCGTACCGTTTTCCGTTAGCGTTATCACGATATTGATCGGATTGCTTGTTTCGGACATTACTGCTGCAAGAACTGCATCGATCTCGTCCTCGTTCAGATTGCCATTCTGATCGACTACGGTTAGAATAGGGCGTGAGGAGAATTCGTACCTTTTCTTGTCAAACGATGATGTTGTAGTATCTGACGAATTACCAAGGTCGCTGATATCTCGTATCGAGACAATGTTGTCATCTCCTACAAAGATCTGCTGCCGTTGGGCTCCGGGTGGTTTTTCGCTATGAAGAGCTACACCCACAATAAACTTGCTGAACGATGTCGTGACTCCGCTTACGGTTTCGCCCGGCACGTCGCGGGAATGTGTAATGTCAACGATTGATCCGCCTTGCTCGTGAAAGATATCTACGTCTGCGCTAGTAGATCCAGCGGGCAATTCCTTATCCTCAAGAGACGCCGTCAGAATCGCTGCACTGCCTTCCGCCATTTCCACAGCTGACGATATCTGTAAACACATGGATAAGGAAGTGTACCTTGCACTATCAGGCGAACTGCATTCGGATACAAAAAGCTCGCCATCTGAAACTGCATCTTCGAACTCTAGGGAAGCATTGAAACTGAAACCGGAGAGTTCAACGTGGGAGAATGCCCCCGCTGTTACATTGAATTGTGTGGCAGATTCGCTTACCGAATCGTACGTTCGGAAGTCGCTGTCAGAAGGATCAAAGAACTCATTGCCAGCAAAGTGAGCCTGCACGAAAAGCCCATCCGAGGATGCTGGAGCAATGCCGCTAGAATCAAAAATGCCATCAACATCGGTCACATCAGCATCAAGTATGCCGCTTGCCCCACTTCCATCAAAGGTTATACTCTGGTCATCAATCCCCTGTCCGCTTGAAGAATCTGTCAGGATGCCCGAGACAGCTACTTCTGATCCCTCCCTAACGCTGGAGATCGAATCTAGCGAAATAGTAGTTGGATGCTTTTGCACGTTGATCTGGAGTGGCTGCGAGCTTGCCTTTTGACCTCCATCGTCGACAAGATCTACTGTAACCTCGTTGGGATTGCTGGCGATAGCAGAGGGAGAGTAGGTGTGGGAAACAGGACCCCAAATGCAGCCTGAAATAGGAACATCAGAGGTTGTGGTTCCATCTCCCCAATCCACAGTAACGGTGTCACCATCAGCAGGATTACCGACTGACCCAGAAATTTCTACTGTATCGAGGTCCCATTTCGGAGAAATATTCGTAATTGAATCTATGGTAATGGACGGGGCTTCTGGGTCCACGTTGCTCTGGAGCAGCACCTCAAAGCTTCCCTGATCAAGCAGGTCCTGCCACAAGACATACAGGTTGCCGCTACTAGGTGAAGAGCCGAGTTGAGGAAGACCAGAGCTTGTGGGGTTATTGCTGATATTTACCGCGCATCCGAACGTGACTCCATCGTCAGATCCTGCGAGAAGTATTTCATCGTTTGAATTGCCTAGGCTGTTATCTGCCCAAGATAGAAAGACGCTTCCTGCGCTATTGACAGTTATCTGAGCGCTCGATGATATGCCTGGATTTTCACTAACGTTTTTAGCTTTGAAGTTTGCGCCGCCGTCCGTGCTTGCCGCAAAAAATACGTCAAATACGTCTCCTGAGTCGGTGGTGTCACTCCATGCTACGAATACAGAAGAAGGATCACTTTGAGATGTTGCGAGTACTGGAGAAAGTGAAAGCCCAGAATTGTCGCTAATGTTGATAGGATCTCCAAACGTTGCGCCGCCATCTGTACTTGATGCGACAAAAATGTCGTTTATCACAATGTCCTGCCACACGACATAGAAATTATCTTCTGCTAATGCAATTGAGGGCGCTGATGATGTTCCACTGTTGCTCACGTTAACAGGATCTCCAAACGTTGCGCCACCATCTGTACTTGATGCGACAAAAATGTCGTTTGATGGCAATGTGTCCTGCCAGACGATGTGGATGGTTCCTTTCGCGGACAGGGCTATCTGTGGTGAGGAAGACACGCCATCAGTGGTATTGCTCACGTTAACAGGGGCTCCAAACGTTGCGCCGCCGTCGGTACTTGATGCGACAAAGATCTCTGGGTTACCAGAGGCTGAGTCCATCCACACCACGTGAACATTATCACCGGAAGCGGCTATCTGCCCAGCTGATGGTGCGCCGGAATTACTAATGTTGATAGGATCTCCAAACGTTGCGCCGCCATCTGTACTTGATGCGACAAAAATGTCGTTTGATGGCAATGTGTCCTGCCACATCACATGAACATTATCACCGGAAGCGGCAAGCTCGGGCGATGATGAAAAGCCCTCAGCGGTATTGCTCACGTTAATAGGATCTCCAAACGTTGCGCCGCCGTCGGTACTTGATGCGACAAAAATGTCGAAAAATCCTGGAGTAGAATCCATCCAAGCTGCAAACACGTTATCCCCTGACACCGCCATTTGCGGTTGGATAGATACGCCGTCATTGTTGCTGAGGTTGATGGCTGCGCTTTGAGCCAAGACCTGGGTCCAACTGGTAAGAAGAAATGCCAGCAGGGCGAATCCCAGGATAGCTAATGACCTATTGGCCATCTTGTACTGCCCGCCTATCGACAAACTGGGCGCCCTCCATGGGATTTGCATTTCCCCCTATTTACATCTAGATGATCCTTGAGGCATATTTTATCTCCAGTTGGCCTGAACTAAGGTCTCCCCATGCCAGGTAGACATATGGACTGTCTATCGCAAGGGCGGGAGTTGCAGAGAATCCGGAATCAACGCTCATGTTGTTAGCGGCGCCAAACGAGCTCCCCGCATCGTTGCTCCTCTTTGCCAAGATGTCAAAGCTCCCGGATGTTCCACCTGTGGTGTCGCTCCATGCTACGAACACGCTTGCACCTGACGCTGCTACTCGTGGAGTCAGCGAATCCCCAGCGGTGGTACTGATGTTCTTCACAGGACCAAACGTGCCGGCCAGAGGGGCATTCTTCATCAGTATGTCGAACTTGCCTGATGTTCCGCCAGTGGTGTCGCTCCATACCACGTATACCCCTAGTGGGTCAACTGCGACGTACGGTGTCAGAGACGCTCCAGAGTTGCTGCTAATGTTAGTGGCAGATGCATCAAACGAGCCGCCGCTATTGGTACTCTTTTTCACCAAGATGTCAAAGCTCCCGGATGTTCCACCTGTGGTGTCGCTCCAGACAGCGTAAACAGTGCTTCCGGAAACTCCGACCGCAGGAGTCAGTGATTCGCCAGCATTATTGCTCAACTTTGTAGCAGTTGAGCTGAATGTGCCGCCGCTATTGGTACTCTTTTTGAACAAGATGTCGAATTTGCTGGATACACCATCTGTCTTGTCGCTCCATATCGTGTACACATTAGCTCCATCCGTTGCCAGGTGTGGTGTGAGTGAATCGCCAGTGTTGGTACTGATGTTCTTTATTGGGTCCCAGTTTGCCCCGCCATCCAAGCTCCTCCTAAAGAGTATGTCGAACTTGCCTGATGTTCCGCCAGTGGTGTCGCTCCATATGACGTAAACGCTATTGCCTGAAACCGCGATTCTTGGTGTAAGCGATGTTCCAGCGTTGGTACTGATGTTCGTTACAGGACCAAATGTCGCGCCTCCGTCTGTACTCTTTTTGAACAGGATGTCAAAGCTCCTGGATGTTCCGCCAGTGGTGTCGCTCCAGACTGCGTAAACATCATTGTTGCCGTCATTGTTGCTGTCGTCCACTGCGACGTCCGGAGTAACGGAGAGGCCCGTGTTGGTACTGATGTTTATTGGTCCCACAGCGCTTTCAGTCTTGGCGCCTTCTAATACTATCGGCGTTAGCTCGGTCACTGTATCAGGATCTGGATATTCGACACCATCTATGGTAGAGCTGTCTCTAAAGTTCAATGTGTCTTGCGTAATGAGACTCCACTCATCATAGCTCGCAAGGTTTGTGTTAGAGGTAGTGCCAGGAGAGCATCCGGTTACACCAGTAAGCTTGTTGATATCTTGTGTGTATGGTCCCGTTCCTGCGGCATTATTCCAGTTCACGGATGCACCTGTCGAACCTGTTAGAATGCTCGGGCTAGCGCCGGGTTTTCCCCAGATTATCTTGAACGAGGTCGATCCTGAAGCTAAGGCAGGCCCCCAAAGACTAGTGGTAATGGGCAAACCGCTCGCTTCCAGCAGACCGTTGTTTTCATTGAGGTCGATCATATCCTGTCGGGAATACGTCAATGCCCATTCTGTCGGGGCGCCACTTGTGGTGGTAGCGGTCAGCTGAGCCCATGGCATCTGTCTATTGTAGTTCATGACGCTTATCAGGTTCGGCTTGCAGTTATCGTCATCGCCGCCTCCATGTCTTAGGCCAAGGTTGTGACCCAGCTCGTGCATGAACGTGCCCCGCCTTTCCTGATCACTCCCAACCGTGCCTGTAAAGCCGCAGCCTACGGATACGATAAAGTCATTGCCGTTCAGCTCTGCCTGACCTGAGATTCCGTTTCCGGAACATGCCGTGCTGCCGATGTTCTTCACAAATAACCCGTAATGGAATACCATTGCCTTCGCTACGAGATAATCACTTCCCGCACGCAGGCTTCCTGACTGTCCGTCTCCAACAGTACCGACAGCTCTGTCGCGGTCATTGGCAGTCCCAAAATAGTCCTTCTTCAAGTTGTCAAAGTCATTGGCATTATTACCATCATTGCTAATCCACACGTTCATCGGGTCAACTAGTGCAATGCTACTGTCACTTACGACTATGTGAAGAGTGTAGCCCTTTGAAGAGAAAGCAGACTTTATTGCTGTGATGTCGGCGGATGTAGGACAGTAATTGCCACCACCAGAGACTAGCATGCAATCGACTTCTACAAAGATGTCTTTCACACCCACCGTTGCTATGCCATCAAGGTTTCCAGCCACATTAGGATTGGAGTTGTCGAGCCTGTAGGTCGCCGATCCAGATGGAATGCCACTTGTCTCCCAGATGTCGCAGATGCCATCATTGTCTGAGTCAGTGGCGCTGCTGCAATCAACTCTTGTAATACTGCCACCTGTGTTGCCGCCGGTGGCTTGCGAGCCTTCCCCGCCGATACCCTGAGTGTTGGCCAACACATTGTAAGACTTTGTGTCGCTGCTTTGTTGGTAAGCCGCATTGCCTGTGAAATCAGCCGTAACATCAAGCAATACGGCATCAATGTTCTGCGCAGAGCCTGTGGAATAGTAGTGCCCACCGTTTACAGTGAAGGGGTTTGACTGTGCACCGGCAGAAAACTCTTCAAAGTTTATTTCATGCTGCTCGTTAGGAAGGCCGTCTGGATTTCCGGTCAAGACCGCTGCAATGCCAACATAGCCTGTGGATGTGCTTCCACCCACTTCTTTTATCGTAATCATTTTTATCCCGTTGCGCATTCCGGCCAGCGAGGTTCCAGAGTATATTTGCAGAACGTTCACGTTTGGCGCCAAGATGCCATTAGACGTTGCCTCTGGCTGGAATATCCCGCCTCCTTCCTCAACGACGAATTTGAATGAGGTAGTTCCCATGTCCTGAATCCACAGCTTTACATTTACGGTACCTTCTGGGAATGTAATATTGCCTCCAACGGGTAGATGAAGAACCATGTTACTAGCGGGATCGGAATCATTTCCGATGTCGTCCAGCACGCAAGAGCCTGGAATTAGACATGAATTAATGGTTATGCCGGCGCCTGTAAAGTCCACCCCGTCAGTCATGACATCCTGAAGTGACGCAGTAGCACCTGACCCTGTAAAGGAAATGGTTTGGCCTGAAACTTCTCTCGACGGAAAATATTCCGTGTCAACCAGCCTACCTCCTGCAGTAAACCCAGTAGTTGCAGTTACATCCCTGAGATCGTTAAGCTCTAGCATAGTTGCGTGAGCTTGCACCGTGATGGCGGCGGTGTCAGTATCCTTTAATGTAGTCGGGAAGGAGCAAGGATTGATCAGCTGAGCCGTAATTGTCTTGGGTCCAGCATTGGCTGAATCGTAGACGTGACCTCCTAATGTTCCTGACCCAGTGCCAGTCACAGTCATAAAGCTGGAAGTGGTGTCTCCCCAAGAAACGAAAACGCAGTCCCCTGGAATTGCCCCTGCAAAGCTAAAGTCGAGATCGACTGTGTCCAAGCCCCATATTGGTGAAGGATTACTCACCAGGATAATAGTCACGTCAGGACCAACGGGAGTTGCGGTATCAACGGTTACCGTGTGGGTCCCTATCGGAAGACCCGCAATGGCTCTGTTCCCCGACAAGTCATCGGCCTCTATCAGGTACTGGTAAACACCATCGGGCACAGTCGCGCTAGAAAAGCCAGAGCCGTCCCAGTCCACATCGTTTACGCCGGCAAACATTGGTCCGGTAATATTCTGACCTCCCATCAACGAGGCGTCGAGAATCTGCAGCGTAAAAGTTCCTGCTTCATTAGAGGTGAAGCTAACTGTAGTTGTATCTTCAACGGTATCGCCATTTGGCGAGAATGGATCCGGGGAGTCGGATATGGATGAAATGATAGGCGGAGTAGTATCTGTAAATAGCAGTCCAAAGTCAGGAGCAGCATCAAAGGCAGCATTGTTAGTCCGCCTTGACGGGTTCGTACCGTCAGCGTTCATGAGATAGATTTCCAAATTGCCGTCCCTGTCGCTTTCGAAAGCTATCAGTGTACCGTCCGGTGAGAAGCTAGGATAACCATCAGCGGCAGCATTGTTAGTCCGCCTTGTCTCGCCCGTACCGTCAGCGTTCATGACATAGATTTCCAAATTGCCGTCCCTGTCGCTTACGAAAGCTATCTTTGTACCGTCCGGTGAGAAGCTAGGATAACCATCAAAGAAAACACTGTTAGTCAGCCTTGTCTCGCCCGTACCGTCAGCGTTCATGACATAGATGTCAGGATTGCCGCCCCTGTGGCTGTCGAAAGCTATCTTTGTACCGTCCGGTGAGAAGCTAGGATTACTATCAAAGAAAACATTGTTAGTCAGCCTTGTCTCGCCCGTACCGTCAGCGTTCATGACATAGATTTCATCAATTTCGTCCCTATCGAAAACTATCAGTGTACCATCCGGTGAGAAGTCAGGATGATCATTATCATAACCATCACTAGCAAAATTGTTAGTCAGCCTTGTCTCGCCCGTACCGTCAGCGTTCATGACATAGATTTCACCATTGCCGTCCCTGTTGCCTTGGAAAGCTATCTGTGCACCGTCCGGTGAGAAGCTAGGATGAAGATCAGATGACGCATTGTTAGTCAGCCTTGTCTGGCTTGCACCGTCAGCCTTCATGACATAGATTTCATAATTGCCGTCCCTGTCGCTTTCGAAAGCTATCGCTCCAGCTGCCGAAGGTGCGGACAAATCTGCCGTCAATTTTGAGACAAAGAAATCAAAGCTGCCAGGAACACCGGCCTTAATAGTGTCATGCGCTCCTGCTGTAGTTGGGAAGTTAATTGATCTTGTCCATCCTGCGACGTATACATCTCCAGAAGAAATACCGATTGCGCTAAGGGCGTCTGTGTTGGAGCCACCAATGCTCGTCGATGCTATGAGCGCAGAAAGATCAAGGCTTACTCTCGAGATATAGGCGTCATTGGCGCCCTCATTGAATGCACCTGGCGTTGTTGGGTAGCTTCCGCCATTGGCAATTACATAAACGCTTGAAGACGTCAAAGCCAACCCTCTTATGCGTTCGTTCGAAGCCCCTCCAATAACAGTTGACGCCGTAAGATCATCCAAGGAAGGCGTAAGAACCGAGATGTATGCATCATCAGCGCCAACCTCATAAGTCTCATCATAAGCACCGGTGGTTGTAGGGAAACCTGCGGAGTGCGTGTAACCTGCTATGTAGACATTATCTGCCAAGTCAAGTGCGATTCCAAACGGAGCGGTATGTTCGCCACTAGTGGCACCTCCTCCGTGATATGTTGAAGCCAAGAGATCAGTAAGGCCACTGTCAAACGCGGCTACAAAGGTTTCTTGCTGATTTACGCCGAAGACCTTGGTTGTATCATAACCCCCAACCATTGGAAAGTTTGATGCGCGTGTATTCCCTGTGACGTAGATATTTCCGCTCGAACTAATGGCGATTCCCCGTCCAACACCGTCATTGCTGCCTCCAAGGAAAGTAGACCCCGTTATTGTGGCGCCATTCAGACTTGTGACAATGACATTATTATTATTCACGCCGCCATTTTTCACAGGATCATAAGCTCCTGGCGTTGTGGGGTAATTAGCCGACCTGGAAGTCCCGACAACATAAACGGCACCTGTCGCATTGATGGCAATTGCGTGTGCTTCGTCCATATCACTTCCGCCGATATAGGTTGAGTATTCGAGAGTCCCGAGATCATTAGATAATGCGGAAACAAACACATCAGAGAGTCCGCCACCATAGGTCCCATTACCATCAGACGTAATTGGAAAATTAGTCGAGTTCGTCCTGCCTGTGATGTAGGGATTGCCAGCGCTATCCATCGCAATGGCCAAGGCTTCGTCCAGTTCACTTCCGCCGATCACTGCTGAAGCCAAGAGTAATGACAGATCGCTGTTGAACTTTGAAACAACCACATCAGGCAAAACTCCACTCGGAGAACCATAAGGGCCTACTGTAGCTGGATAGTCGTCAGCGGTTCCGCTCGTCAGGCCAGCTATGAAAACATTTCCAAGGGAGTCAAAGGCAATACCCATATCTTCATCATCAGCAAGAGGTGTCAACAGTGAGTTACCCTCATTATCGGCCCCTCCGATGTAGGTCGACGCTAGCAGCGGGTCGATAATCAATGGGTAGCTAGGATCATAGCTGTCTCCCACTGCAAAGCTATACTTTGCATTGTCTTCAATGACATAGGCGACTTCTACTGGGGTTCTTGCGATTCCATTTTCTTGAAATGCGACAGGCTTTGTCAGGCTAATCTCGCCGAGTTGTGTTCCCAGAACAAGCTCGCCCAGGTTATTGACACTCATGTCAGTCACGCCGCTGAGTGCAATCTGGATATCTCTGACATCCGCACCAGGAGCGACGGTAAAGATCTTTTCAACGTTGTTATTGGCAGAAACAAGCTGCACATCTATGCCGTTCCAGACATGACCCAAAGAGATTTTGTTGAAGGTTTGGATATTGGTTTTCCAGTCACTCTGATCACCAACGAAATGGTTGATTTTTGTTGCGGTTTGTTCCTGTCCTTGGGGATACAGCTGATTCGAATCCACAAAGCTTTCCTTGATTGCCACCCCTGCAATCGACGGAGACTCATCGATCGCATTGCCGGAAGCTTTATCCAGAGCGTAGGTAAGCCCATTGCTTGTCACATAGACAGTTCCCGCAAAAATGTCCATGTAATAAGACACTTCGGCGTCGAGCTGACCTTCATTCGCTACAAATGACGACCCGCTATTTTGGGCCAGAGGATGCTTATCAAGCTGTAATTCAGTCAGCGCCTCAGAAAGCAACTCTGCCGGAAGGCCAGTAACACTCGGAAATGCGGCAGCACTTTGAATGCGGTACATGCTTATTGGCATTGATACAATGCTTGCTAGAAGCAGGAATGAAAGTCCCACTGCGAGCATACCCTTTTTCGAAGGCCTAGACAGATCCGTCTCCTTTCTGGTGCTAGAATCTGGTGTCAAGTTAACTATCTCATTTGATATTAGCTATTTAAGGCGAACTCAGCGATCGCTAAGTATTCTTGTGACGGGAAATTTTACATCAAATGTGGCCGAGTTATTGGCGATCCGCGGTGCATCGTACCCAGAAAAGGAACTAATGTCATGATGATATCTATAGAACTTTCGCACATAAGTTAAATAATTGTCATTCTCTCAAGACAGTTGTCTCGGCATATGGGCTCTATCGGATCATTTTCACTGCCAGTCATTAAACGGTTGTTGAATATCCTGAACGAGCACTCGAGCGGAATAAATCGTACCAATCTTGCGGGCAAGGCTGGGTTGAACTATGGTGCGTGCGCAAAATACGTTGAGCTGCTGGAACTGCTTCGCTGGGTAGATCTATCTCAGGTTCATGGAGGACTCGTTTTTCTGACTAGAGTCGGAAGAGAGTTTATGGTGTTACTAGTTGAAGGCAAGAACGATGCCTATGAGTCGATCGAAAAGCATGTTTCCGACTCTATACGCGACCACCACGACCCACAATGGAATTACACATCTTCTACTACCCGAGAAAATGATACTAACCAAGGTGTCTTTGGTAACATCATCATGATCATCGAAGATGACCGGGACCTCCTGTTGACCTACAAGCTCTTCCTTACCGGGCAGGGGCTAAATGTAATTGCGTTCTCCGATCCTCATGCCGCTCTGCAAGAATTTGCAAGTATGAGGAGTCGTTCGATCGATCTCGTAGTCTCCGATATTAGAATGAAGTCAATGAACGGGATCCAGCTCTACAAGGAACTAAAGTTGATAGATCCGGATATCAGAATTATTCTCGTTTCGGCACTTGATGCTGGCCCGGAACTCGTTTCGGCACTCCCTGGGTTTAGGAAGAAAGACTTTATTTCAAAACCTGTCAATCAGGATGTTTTCACCAGGATAGTCAAGGCCACTATCGCAGAGGTCAGATCTCAACTTGTTGAAAATCACTATCGATCCAATTGACCTACCCAAGGTGGCGAATCCGACAGAAATTCGCGATCGTTCTGCATAGGAAGGGTGCATCATGCGTTTTAAATTGCTCCCCTACCGAGGAATCTTATATATTAAGGGCATATAACTTAAATATTAAGTCGCATAGTCCAAGAACATTCAGATGGCATCCTCAGATTCTGTCTCGATCTCGGTACTGAAGCGGATCTTGATGGTGCTGGACGACATAGGCGGCGGCATCAGCAGGACAAGTTTATCGGCAAAGACTGGGCTTAATTACGGTACTTGCATCAAGTACCTCAAATTCCTGGCACTTCTTGGCTGCGTTTCCTTTAGATTTGACTCTAGACATGTTTCGATAACGGAAACAGGTCGCAGCCTGATGAGCATCTTGCAGAAATCAAACAATGTGTTTGACGCCGGAAGCAACGTACGGGGTGCATTCGAGGATTCCGCGATTAGGCCTGATCCGATACTCCTGAAAGAAGTTATGCCCATACGAAGGGCGGTTTAGCGATAATCAAAACAAATCTCTACAAAAATATCCTTGCAACGAAAACAAGAAGAACCCTCCATCGACGTTAGTTACCGGTAAAAGCTGTAGGCATAAAAGGTCTTAGCGTTGACTGTTGACCAAGTCATCTCAATCTTATCCTGGCGAGGCTTGACCGCGGCAGGAATTGTCGAATAAGATTTGTCGCCTGTTTCAGGATCTACTTTCTGCACCTTTTGCGTTAGACCAAAGCCCTTTGGAACTGTCAATGAAAAATCGAATTTTTTGCAATCTGAAGCAAATTTATAGAAAAATTGAGGCTCTCGCTCTTTCCAGTCGTACTCGATTGTCGATATGCGACCTTTCTATGTCTCAAATTGCCCCTCTACCCTTCCATGTGCGCGGATCAGTAGACTGGAGCTAGTGAAGACCAAGCGTATCTAAGTTTGTCGCAGGAAATTCATAGGCAGACAGACCATGTTGCCTGTCATACCGCAAGTCACTCTCTGCACCACTCGCTTTAGCCGAGGTGCAAACAATCCCTCCTAAGTTATTGCCAAGTCGCCGTCTTTTGTGGACATGATATTAAGCGCGCGTTCAACCGGAATCACCAAGACGATACCATCGCCGTGACTTCCAGTTTTCGCATTGCTTGCGATGGCGTTCATGACATCGGAAACTTGCGTGTCAGGAACAATGATTTCTAGCTTTGATTTTGCAATAAGGTCGTGAACAACTGGCTGACCCTTCCACTGCAGACTTTCTTCCTTTCCCTTGCTCCATCCTGATACAGAGTAGACGGTGATCCCTCCTATCGCCAAGGCCTTTAGCGCTTCTTTCACTTCATTCAATCTCTCTGTTCGAATTATGGCTTCTATCTTTTTCACGACAGATCAACCACTTACTCCAGATAGGCCTTCTCCGCATGCTGTGAAATGTCCAAGCCAATATCTTCCTCTATTTCTTTCACTCTTAATCCAATTGTCTTGTCAATGACTTTTGAAATAATGATGGTGCCCCCGAACCCCAGCAGGATGGCCGCACCGACTCCTATCGCCTGAGATTGAAATAGCCCCCAATCCCCACCGTTTAATACTCCATTTGGAATGGCTGGAAAGATAGTCGCGCTCGCAATTAGACCCACTGCAAGCGAACCCACTATTCCAGTAACACCATGGACCGCTCCAACGTCAAGCGCGTCATCTATCTTTAGCTTTTCCTTGAAAAAGATCATGGCGAGATAGGAGATCATGCCTGCGATAATTCCGAGGAAAAAAGCGCTCTGCGCACTGATGTACGCCGCTGATGGAGTGACAGCGACAAGTCCCACGAGCATGCCATTAAGTGCAGCGATGAGCGACGGCCTAGACGATCTCTTCCATGAGAGGAGAACCCAAACAGTCGCGCCCATGGCAGAACCAATGTGTGTAACTAGCAAGACATTGGATGCAAGGGCTCCCGTTATGAACCCGCTGCCAGCGTTAAACCCAAACCATCCCAACCAGAGCAAAGATGCGCCTATGACCGCCAGAGGTATGTTGTGAGGCAGCAGCAACGACGATCCAAAATGCTTTCTTCGCCTCAATACAATGGCGGCAGCAAGTGAACTCATACCCGCGCTTGCGTGAATTACTATCCCGCCTGCAAAGTCAAAGACACCTATCTGTGCAAGCCATCCGCCTTTTCCCCATACCCAATGAGCAAGTGGATAATAGATGAAAATACTCCAAGCAATCACGAATATAAGAAAGGCCTTCCACTTCATCCGCTCCGCCACTGCCCCGGTGATTAGAAGCGGAGTCACTATAGCGAGCATCATCACGTAGGTTGCAAAGGTTACTCCGGGAATGGTTGGAGCATATGGAAGCGCGTCTTGGAGTGGTATGTTGTTAAAGAAAATGAATGTGGTGTCGCCTACAATGCCTAATTGCGAAGTGCCGTAAACCATAGAGAATCCCAGAATAAACCAGAGCGCAGAAAGGAATCCTAGCCCGGTAAATGTTTGCATAATAACTGATAGAGAATTCTTGCTTCTTAGCAGCCCTGATTCGAAAAAGCCCAATGAAGGGGTCATCATCATGACCAATCCGGTAGCAACGATTATCCAAGTAGTATCGCTTGGGTCTACAGCCACGGTTAATCAGCCATCCGAATCAGTATGGTAATTCATCTGCCTTCGTCTACCATCGCAGCTCCGTCTAGGTTCTGCGGCTTTTAGCAGGAAGAAGAGTAGCTTTTGGCTCATCATGCCGCTTGGCTTTTTTCCAATGATTAAAGCCTTGCTCATCGATTACTCAGTATCAAAAAATGGGCAATTCGGTGAAACTTGCTGAGTCACTCAAGTCAGCCTCTTGTGATTATCACCAATTCCACTTTTGAATGAACGAATCAGTCGCAGAATAACTGATATTAAGGTAGAGCATTCCCTTTCCTTGACTGACCAGCTATTGACAGTTCCCTCTGACCGTCACATCAACGAAGAATGGCAAAGGGGGGAGCAGGTCAATGCCGAAAAAGTTGAGGGCTTGGAACCTGAAAAAACCATTATCTTGAACGGCACTGACGAGATTCAAAGTTCAGCCATCGACGCCGCTTCTCGGGCAAGGCGATACATTGACAGCTGTATGGACAAAGCTGGACCGTCATCGTTATTGAAAACAGAGCCACTCTGGAAGGTGATAATGGAAATGCGGGATAGCGGAATTAAGTTCCGGTTCGTTACCGAAATCACGGCGGACACCATCAACTATTGCAAGGAACTCGCTAAAATAGTGGAGTTAAGACACACCGATAATGTAAGCGGCAATTTTGCCATTTATGACGGCACAAGATATCGTGCAAGTGCTTCAAGTGTTGAAGGATCACCTGATGTTTTGGTTGAGAGCACAGCAAGACCGATAGTTGAACAGCAGCAATACTTTTTTGACATGCTATGGAACAAGGCGATACCTGCGGATCAAAGAATAAGACACCTAGAACTCGGAGTAACACCTGAAATAACGGAAGTTCTGACTGGATGGGAAAATATATTCAAACGCAACATAGACGATCTATCACAAGCCTGGCAGAAAATAGATTCTTGCTGCGATGCCGGTGTACCAACGATCATTGTTGGTTCGCCCATGTACGAGGCAAGTCATGATTTTGTTGACAGAGGAGGCAAGATTCGGATGATAACTGAAATTGGGCCCGAAAATCTTGGGGCAATTAGGGAACTGATGAAGTTTCAAGAGATACGTCATATAGGCAATTTCAAGATAAATTTTGGTCTTAGCGAGAAGAGTTTTATGGCACCAACTTCGGTTTATGCCACCAGCTCAAACCCACAGTGCATTTACAGCAATTCTAAGGACCTGATAAGAGAGCACCAATACCTTTTCGATACCTTGTGGGAAAAAGCGTTGCCCGTGGATCAAAGGATAAGGCAAATAGAAAGCGGCATTGAACCTGAAAAGATAGAGCTAATCCAAGAAACAAGAAACTCAATAGCCCTTGCCTTTGAAATCATGAAAAGAACGAGTAAAGAACTTTTGATCCTTTTTGCGAGCCCGCGCACATTCATGCTGGGCTACGGTTTGGGGAGTTTGGAAACTTACGATCAAATGAGCAAGAGAGGAGTCAGCGTAAGGCTACTTGTTCCGAACGGTATCGAGATAGAAAATGAAGTAGCAAAGATCAGAGATCTTTATCCTTCGATAGATGTCAGAGTTTCAGATTCGGATCTAAATACCAACATTACAATCATGGTTTCAGACAGAAAGGCATTCATTAATTGGCAGCTCAAGGACGATACATTGTCTGACCCTTACGAGGCCGGCGGTATTGCGACATACGCGACTATTCATTCTCTGGCGTCCTCATATGCAACAATATTTGACAACCTCTGGAAAATAACGGAAATCGCAGAGAGCCTAAAGGCAGCAAATACCAAACTGAAGAATAGTGAGACGTCAATGAAGGAGTTTATTGATATCGCTGCACATGAACTCAGGACGCCGGTGCAACCCATCATTGGGCTGGCAGAGGTACTCCAAGGGAAGACCAAGGACCATGAGTGGTTAGATCTCATTGATGCAATACTCAGGAATGCTAATAGGCTCAAGCGATTGCAGCAAAACATTCTTGACGTCTCCAAGATCGAAAACCAGCTAGTCAGATACGAGAGGGAAATATTCGGGATCGACGAACTGATAGTTCAACTTGTGCGAGAAGATGAGCAAAATTCCTCCGATTCAGAAAGACCGAAGATCCTGATGGATCTTCATTCTAACTCTCAGGTTGATGGCGATCGGCAGAGAATCGCTCAGGTCATACTCAACCTATTGGGGAACGCGATGGAATTTACAAAGGCTTCTATCGAGATCAGTTCTAGGGTTCAGAATGGTGAGGTCGTGGTCGACGTAAATGACACCGGGACGGGTATTGATCCAGAGATCATGCCAAAGCTATTTTCAAAGTTCTCTACGAGATCTACGACCGGGACGGGCTTGGGCCTCTTTATTTCTAAAAGTATCGTCGAAGCTCATGGCGGCAGGATATGGGCAAAGAACAAAGAACGCGGTAAAGGAGCCGTCTTCTCATTTAGCTTGCCGATCATATCTTCATGATAAATGTGAAAGATCACAAATAGATCGCCATGCTCAATGTAAGATCGGGCATGTAGATTATTAATGAGGGGCATCACAATCACGTAGTTGTCGCACGTCTCGAACAGAATTGCGATAGGCGTGCTCATATGCGGTACACTCGTATTCTCAATTAACATCTATGATTTATTCTCAACTTTTTACCTTATTGCACGAGAATTCAATAGTGATCTTTCATTATTGGGCTTGATGGCAGCGACTATGATTATTGGCATTGGGATATTCCAAATCCCAAGTGGTTTGTTTGCCGCAAAATATGGGCCCAAGCGAGCATCAATAGTCGGAATGACTGGAATCGCGTGTGGGGCATTGCTCACTTCAATCTCCACCAACATAACAGAGCTTGCTATCTTCAGATTCATACTGGGTGGAGCACTTGCGTTCTTTCTTCCAGCAACAATGATACTAGCTACAAAGCATTTCCGTTCGGGTTCCGAGGCTCTTGCAATAGGGACAATCACGGGCGCAAACGCCGCAGGAGGTCTTTTGGGTTTGATTGTTTGGGTAATACTTGCACAGCAAGTCGGATGGAGACTGAGTATTGCGATTGGCGCAATCCTTGCCATAGCCTTGGCGGCCGCATTGTACTTCTTTCTTCCAAAGGTCGCGGCGACGACACGTCCTGCAATCAAGCTGTCAAGTATTCGATCATTGCTTTTGGATAGGACCTTAATAATCGTCGGCCTGTTCTTGCTTGGCAGTCAGATCGTATTGGAGCAGACATCGGCCTTCATGCCCTTCTATTTGCAATCTGCTCTAAATATCGATCCTGCGGTGGCCGGTTTGGTAGGAAGCATTGTACTTTTTTCTGCTTTGGCAGGAGCACCTATTACGGGATGGCTTTCTGACAGAAAAATGCAGTTCAAGAAGTTAGTCTTGACGCACGCGATCGGACTCCTCATCGGAGCTTCCATTAATTTCACGCTTACTTTACCTGCAGCTATTATTTCGACGATACTAATTGGTTTCTCTGCTGGTGGATTATTCACCCTTTTCACGAATACAGCCAGGCAGAGAAGTCTAGATCCAAATGCCGGAATTAATCCACAATTTTCTACGTTGTCCCTAAATTGGATTCATGCTATTGCACTAGCCGGGACACTATGGGCGCCTATCGTTTTCTCGGCAACTGCAGTTAAGTTCGGATATTCTGTGGCATGGCCCATGTTGGGTGTTATTGCTTTTGTAATCTTGCTTGTGCTATTATTCTTGAATATTCGGATCTTTAGATTCGTCGCTAACAGTGGCAGTGTTAACTGACCCCTCGCGATAGCGCATGTCGCGCAATTGGTTCATAGGACGCGATCGAAAAAATAGACCACTTACGATCTAGATGACCTGAAACTTGTCAGCATTCTGGAACTTGTAGCAATAACTAGAATTACCAACCCACTACAGGGATTCAGGAAAGAAGACCTTATTGCCAAGCCTGTCAACCGGACCGAGTTTACAAGGGCTATAGAGGCTGTACTGGCAGAGAAGATCGTGACATAGAGTAGCAAAGCACGTTATTGGCAACAGTCGCTAATCTTGCTGGCACATTTGAACCATAACAGTGCATTGGTTACTGGGCATTTTCTGCATTTTGTATTTCCTGTCCTTCTATTTGTGCGCCAATGAGCAATGCCGCAAGCACTACACCAATCTCTATCAGAGTTATCACAATGTATTGTCTCCATGGCTTTCTCCTTATGAAATGGTGGACAAGAATGCCGCTCCTAGATATCGCGAGTCCGTAGGCAAAAACCTCTAGAACCCCAAAGGGAGTTGCAAGAACCGATAGTGGTGAAACCCCTGCCAGAGAAGGATATACCAGCGCGAAAGCATTAAACACCATGCCAGTGGAAACGCCAGAGTAGATCCCAAGGCCAACACCAAACCCCGGCACAAACATCCCCAAGGCCGCCAAGATATTGTTTTGGAATATACCTGCTCCGTCAATTCCTTCGATTCTTGCGATAAACTCGGTTGTGACCTGTTCGGCTTCCTGCTGAGTCATGGGCAACGCCGCTCCGATGCTGTACGCGGCAATGAACACGACTACTCCGAGTGCAAAGAATATCGGGCGTCTCTTCAGATCTTGCCGATCAAAAACTGCCGATCGCAACTATACGGCATGATGTTAAGTATTATAAGAATATTAGGCAAAAGAGATTTGAACCGGAAGGACGGCATCAACCAGGCTAGAGATTTGTGGTGCTTTCGCTAGAGGAAATTTATATATTAAGAGCATATTTGTTAAATATTTAACAGTCCAGCTTGAAGGCAACCATGACCGCAGCTGATTCCTTTTCCGTCTCGATATTGAAGCGGGTGTTGGAAGCTCTTGATGTTAATGGCACTGGAATAAACAGAACGAATCTGGCGATCAAGACCGGCCTGAACTATGGTGCATGTGTAAAGTACCTGAAATTTCTAGGACTCCTTGGTTGTATCTCTTTTAGGCATGACTCTGGACATGTTGCAATAACTGTGACAGGTCGTGGGCTAAAGACGATGCTTGAAGGTGACAGATCAGTAGTATTTGGTCTTAGAGACCCCAACACAGGAACAGATGGCAGATCAATGCGCTTGCAAGACAACGAAGTGACAACTGTGAAACACTAGGCACACAAGTCAGGCGCTAACCTTTGTGCCAGATTGCAAGAACATTTGCAGTGATAATTCAAGCTACCAATAAAAGTTGTACGCCTCGAATGCTTTAAGATTAGAATTTGTCCAGCTCATTTGCGTCTTGTCCTTCAGGAAATTGACGGTGGCTGGGATGGGAGAATATGACTTGTCCCCGGTTTCTGCATCCACCTTGGCGACTTTTTGCTTGAGATTGAAGCCCTTTGGAACAGTTAACGAAAAGTCAAACTTTCTGCAGTCCGATGCGAACTTGTAGAAGAATTGTCTCTCCGGCTCTTCCCAGTCATATTCTATCGTTGCTATCCTGCCCTTTTCGCCTGGCTTGAGCGGTCTCTTGAACTTGACAAAGAATTCCTTGTGGTATGGCTTGTTAACGTTAAGGCTCATGATTTCAAGCTCACGATCCTCCTCGTCCTTCACGACTACATTCAGGTCCGGAAAGTCCCTCGGCTGATCTCCATCCAGATAGTAAAAGATGCGTTCTACAGGATCACTCGATACGTTGATAAGATTCCAAGTCATCGTATGATGTGTAAGCATAGTCTTTATGTCACGGATATCAAGTATTACGCCGATGTAGTTGAACAGGAACCTGCTGCTGGTTTTTGATACCTCCTCGGCTGCCTTGCTTTTCTGTTTCTTGTCCTGCGAAGGTGACTTTTTGTTCCCTATTTCTTCAGTGTATATGTTATAGACAAGGATCTTGTCTCCATGCTTTATCTGGTAGTCCCCTATAGGATGAAGTATCTGCCTGTATTCCGGTTTTAGCATCTTTACGGAATTTGCAAAAGTAGCTGATGAAAGAATGTTCATCTTGTCTGCCAAGTCCATTACGCGCCTGGCCATGATGATTCCTGGGCCCCAGACATTCTCGTTACCATTTAGATCTTTGATTATGTATACCGGCCCGCTATCCAAGCCGATACGGAGCTGAACAATATCTTCTTTCTTTCTGGTCTTGTTGAACCTATTCAGACCTTTGTGTACCTCTACTGCTAGCTGCAAGGGCTTTTCCGGGCTGTCGTCAAACCCGATCGCCATGCCGTCACCCGTAGGCAATACGAGAGTAGTAGATGGGTCTCTCTGCCTAAAGACATCGGTCATCTCGATCAACTTGTTGAGCAGTATTATTTTTCTGGCCTGGTCCTGAGTTGTCCTTGTCGGATCCGAGGCCGCAATGATATCCGTAAAGAACCAGTGGTAGTGTTTTGTTATGGGCGGGACTATCACCTCAACGTCTGCAAATTCATTGCTCCGCAGGTAACCAATGGTATTGTCAAGGAACTCCATTGAGCACATTTTCAGTATGGCGACAGACGTCATGTCTGGCTTTGCCGCGACCCTCTGTCGCTTCTGTTTTATCTGGTCGAGCAGCCAGTCTCTGTTTTTCTTGGTTTCCTCCATGAGCTCTACCACTTCAGCGATCCTGGCGAGTTTTTCCAGTTCTGACTGGTCTGTATAAGGGGTACTGCTATCAGCTGGTTTTACTATCCGGCTTTCGACTTCCATTCTAGAGCTCAATTCTTCCGATTACCGCGGGATGTGTGTTTGTGCCAGCGGTGAGAAATAGACAACATTCGAATGTATTAAGGCTGTCGCAGAAAACCTAAATAAAGTGCTGGCCATTCATTCAGAGTTCCGTTTTGCTCTGGCCTGATGAAAATATTGTTAAATATATCTAGATTATCTCTATGCCAATGGTTGAACTGGCAGGCGAGTTCGGATTCTGGTTGGCCCTTGCTACGGTTGTAGTAGAGAGTATCATCGTCGTCCTTCTTTACAGAACGGTAAGAGACTACGCTGAAGTAGCCAAGCTGAGCAGGATAGAAGCAAAGCACAGATTCCGGCCGTGGGTTGGTCCCGCCGGCGGTGTCGAGTTTCTCAAAGAGGCAAGTGGCAAACACCAGTATGCTGTGACAATAAAGAACTATGGCGAGATCCCCGCATCAAGGGTCATCGGAATATCGACCACAAGATCCGAGCTTCCATCTAGAGACATCATGAATGGTGACGGAATGGACAAGTTCAATCTAGGCCCACTGCTTCCCTATATGGAAAAGCGTTACTGGATCTTTATCGATTCCGCCGACATTGAAAGGGCAAAGAATGGCGGCCAGGTTTTCGCAGTAATATATTTTCTCTACGATTTCGCTGCTGGCGGAAGAAGCGGTTATGGAATGATAAGCGAGTACGATTCCAAGGCGAATACCTTTGTCCACAGGGACATGTGGGTTGACCAGGAATCCACGCTAAAGAATTCTACTTCATGAAAACACAAGCTTCAAACATCTCAATCATGCTTGAAAAGGCAGGTCCAGCCATGCAAGCAATCTTGCTAACCGACTGATCGTCAGATTTGGAAGAGATTCCATGGAGCTGAACTTAAGATGCGTGCATTCTTGCGAGCCTCTGCATCATCAATTCGGTGCCATAGTCGCAAATGACGCGAATGGCATTGCGTTTTTGACGTCATCCTCAATGTGAGAAATATTCAGCTCCAGATGTTACTGTTTTAGGTGAAAAATGCTCGTCAATAGGGAAAATGGGGCACGATAATACTACCATGCTTATGTACCGGTCGTTTCTCTCAATCTGCGTGAGGCAATTTGAGAGTACCTCTGATCTACGATTGGTTCGTGTCTCAGCAAGCTCGAAATCTCTGGCAACGCTTCTAACTGGTCTTCTTCTTGCGTCTGCAGTCGTTTTTTCACAAGAAATAGCTCCTGTCAGTGCGGATACGCCAATTACTCCTGAGCCAGGAATAATTGCCTTCTATAGAGGATCTGCAGAATCAAAAATCTATGTCATGAATTCTGATGGCACCGATCAGACAAACGTGAGCGGTGGAGCCGGTCCTGATGCCGACCCTGCACTTTCTCCGGATGGCACAAGGATAGCTTTTACCAGTTACAGGGATCCTACCTCACAGATCTACGTCATGAATTCTGATGGCACCGATCAGACAAACGTGAGCTACAACGCTGAAGAAGATTATTATCCAAACTGGTCGCCTAATGGAACCAAGATCGTCTATACCAGATTCGTATATCCGTTCGAACAGGTATGGATAATGAATGCAGACGGGAGTGGACAAGCACCATTGACAACCGAGGAGGTCAGCGAATCCCGACCTGTCTTTTCTCCAGATGGCAGCAAGATCGCCTTCACCCGGTTCGATGGAATCAACTCGGATATCCACGTTATGGAAGCGGACGGAGACTATTTGGATAACTTGTCCGATATGGATGGTTTTGATTCGGATGCTGCTTGGTCTCCAGACGGCTCACAGATCGCTTTTGCCAGCGACAGAAATGGTGACTTTGAAGTTTATGTGATGAACGCGGACGGGTCAGAACAGACGAATCTAAGCAACAATGATGCATGGGATTCTCTTCCCTCCTGGTCTCCAGACGGCTCGCAGATTGTTTTTCATAGCACGAGAGAAGGACCTTTCCAAATCTATCTAATGAACGCGGACGGGTCAGAACAGACGAATATAGGCAACAGCGAGGTTGATGATTCTGATCCTAGCTGGGCCTATGCTGCTCCTCCGAACCATCCTCCACTTTCAGATCTCGTGAGCTGGTACAGGGCTGAAGGCAATGCAGACGATTCTGCCGGAAACAATGATGGGGTTGAGCTAAGTACTGACGGGGGCGTAGACTATGTACCCGGAGTAATGGGAGATTCTTTCGAGTTCTCCATTGAAGGCTTGGGCGAAGGTGGCGATTGGATCGAAATAGACGATGACCCGAGCCTCAACTTTGGCACAGGGAGCTTTTCGGTAGGAGCCTGGATCAATCGCGCAATCAGCGCTCCAATGAACATAATGGTCCATGGGGGAAGCGGCTGCGTTGATCCGATCGAAGCTGGTTGGGTACTGGGCATCGGGGCGACGAGCGCGATTCCAAGCGGAGACCTTGGTTTTGATCTTCGTGATGAAGGTGGGGAAGAGGGAAGCCGGCCTATAGTCACTGCTATGGCACCGGATGCAGATGAATGGCATTACATCACGGCTGTAGTTGACCGGGACAGCGACATAGTGTACCTGTACATTGATGGCGGACAAGTCGACACCGCAGCGATACCTGAAGGATTTGGTAGTGCTGACAACGATGGCAAACCGGCAATCGGTGCCAACAACAGAGGAGGCGATTGGGTACCTCCGTGTGTCCCTGCAGGATTCTTTGACGGCAATATTGATGAGGTTACGCTTCATAGCCGTGCACTCTCTGCCGCTGAAATCCAGGCCACATACGAAGCAGGGACAGTACTAATCAACAATGGCGATGCAACAACCACTTCCCCGGACGTTACGGTCACAATGGTATGCCATGATGCAGGCTCTGGATGTTCAGACATAGAGCTGGTCTTTGCAAATATCGATGCTAACCTAGATGACGACATAGCCGATACAATTCCTATAGACGTCACCGGAGATTCCAATCCAGTAGTCGAAACCCTCAATGCTATGGAAACAGGCCTCAACACTGCAATCTTTGTGTTGCCCATAGAACTAACTTCGGATGGTGCAGGCGACTCAATACTGTTTAATGATGGCGACCAGATTACTGCAACAGGGCTTTTCTTTGATTCAGCTGCCGGCACCAAGAGTGTTGAAGTAATATTTACTGATGAGGAGAACAACTCGGTAGCACAAAGGGATAGCATAGAGCTCGTTGATGGAGTTCAACCAACCACCCTGACACTCAACGCGATGCCTGATGTCACCGCCACAACCGGCTTTACGGTATCAGGCAATCTTACCAATGCCGATACCGGAGAGCCGCTGACCGGCCAGCTGATAACCTTTATAGGAACAGGAGTGACGCCGTCACTCTTGTCTGTCACAACAGATGGAGTAGATTTCACTGGCTCTTCTATTGATATTGTCTCCTGTCCAATCCCGGCGGACTGCGGGCTGGACGAAGTAGGGAGCGATCCAGATCCAGACGACAACATGGTCCTACACCTTCCAGTAGATGGCAAGATAACCTTCCCTGAAGGAACTGTCACAGTCAAGTTATACATCCAGGACATGGGAACCAGCACATTCAAGTATGTAGTTGAGGAGGGCAACGGCGATCCTCAGCCTGTAGCCCAGTCTAATGGACTCATAACTCCAGATGTGAACATTGTACAGATAATCTCTGGATATACTCTTGGGATACCAAACGGAATCAAAGAGATCACCATTACAGAGATTGTTGGCAACCCCACGGTGGGCATTGCGGCGATAATCACCGGCAACCCTGATGGCCAGCCTATTGAGCAGCACCAGATAAACTTTGAAGAATTCACGCCAGGCCTTCAGACTAGCCCGTTCACCGTGAACGGAGGACATTACTTTTCCACAGGATTCTCACAGAACATTGATGCCATTGGACTGGACGTTACAGCACAGTTCTCTGGCAGTCCGGGATTCAACCCAGACGACAGTGACATGCAGTTCTATGATGTGCTTGCCAACACCCAGGGCATAGGCGGTGAAGGTTCGCAGAATTCTGGAACCACCACAGGCGGCAGCATCACGGTACCTGGAAACACAGGTGCTGACTCTGACCAGGATGGCATACCCGACAGCTGGGAAAACACTGGAGTGCCATACGGTACTGCGATATACAGGATAGGAGGCTCGGGCAACCCCAACCCAAGTGCTAATACCGATGGATTCGCAACCGTGGGTCTGAAAGACATCTTTGTAGAGGTGGATTGCATGGCGGGAACACCCAGCGGTAACTACTGTCCCACTACTACTGCAACAACAGGCGACATAGCCCGACTAAAGGCTGCATTTTCCGCTGAAGGCTACGTCCTGCACGTGGTCGTTAACGAGAATAACCTTTCATTGCAGGATCCATTCTTTGTCTGGACCAACGGCGATGCTAATCTTGCCAACGACTTTGACAACGTAAAGAAGGACAGGCTCGGGACATTGGACGACAGGGAAAGGGCCGTGGGTACGCCTACTGACGGACAGGTGGGAAGCCTGCGAGCTGGAAGCGATTACCTTGAAGCCAAAGCTCTGGTCTTCCACTATGGGTTGTTTGTCAAGAACATTGGCGCGACGGTCTGTCCAGCACAGAACCCCAACGGGATATCAGGTCAGGCAGAGCTGAACGGCAACGACTTTATTGTATCCCTGGGATGCGGATTCACAGGCCAGTTTGGAAGCCCGGAGGAAAGACAGGGTACATTCATGCACGAGCTGGGCCACAACCTTGGCCTGCGACATGGTGGCGGTGACGACGATAACTGCAAGCCGAACCTGATAAGCGTCATGAGCTACCCCCGCCAGATGCCATGGGCTCAGCTGAGCGCTACCACCGCAAACGGACAACCTACACAGTGGGCACTGACCTTCTCGCGCGAGGCACTCATCCCGCTCAATGAGAATAACGGACTGGTGGAGGGCAACGGCTTGACTATCATAGCTGGCCAGTGGACAGGTACCCTTGCATCGGGTTCGACGTCATTCAAGATAATCTGGGGAAATCCAACCAACCAAGCTCAGCCCATACTGACAGGCAATACAGGCTCACCTGTGAACTGGAACAATGCTGCTGGCGCGGGCCCGTACACCCAGGATATCAACAAGATTGCTGGCGTTACAGGATGTGCACCTGGCACTACCTCTAACACAAACCTTGCTAGCTTTGACGAGTGGAGCCTGATCAACCCCGCTGCTCTGAACTTTAGAGATGGCGCAACTATAGACGGGCTGGTTTATCCGGATCCTGATACTACGCCAGAGCTAACAACAGTAGTGCTACAGGGAGCTACATCAGCAACCTCCGTAGGACCTGACAACATAAGCCTCAACAATGGAATATCAGTCACACCGGATGTTGCAGTGGCAGACAGCGACGACAATGGCAACAATGAAGTATACGCAGTATGGAGTGACACCACAGGCGGCACATCAGGCAACTTTGACATACTGTTCAAGAAGAGCATCGACGGCGGCGAGACGTTTGACACCGTCAAGAACATCAGCACCAACTCTGGAACATCGATTACTCCTAGAATCGCGGTATCTGGCAGTAGTGTCTTTGTCATATGGAGCGACACTTCTGGTGGAACGTCTGGCAAGTTCGACATACTATTCAGAAGAAGCCTTGATGGAGGAACCAACTGGGGACCGATAAGGAACATCAGCACCAACTCGGGTGACTCGCTGACACCCCATGTTGCCGCGGATGGAGCCAATGTCTATGCTATCTGGAGTGACAAGACAGGCGGCGTGTCTAACAACTTTGACATACTGTTCAAGAAGAGCATAAACAGCGGCGATGCCTTTAGCGTGACTGCTACAAAGATGAGCAATAACGCAGGAGAGTCACTAACGCCTTCAATAGGTGTGTCTGGAAACACCCTGTATGCAGTCTGGAGCGACACTACGGGCGGCACATCAGGCAAGTTCGACATACTGATGAAAACAAGCGGCAACAGCGGTGGCTCGTTCAGTGCGTCTGCAACCAACATCAGCACCAACTCGGGACACTCGCTGACACCGTACGTCGCAGTTGACCCGCTAGGGGCATACGTGGTATGGAGCGACACTACAGGCGGCACATCAGGCAAGTTCGACATACTGATGAAGCAGGCATCGCTGGGCGGAGCATTTGGCGCTGTCAAGAACATCAGCACCAACTCTGGAACATCAGTAACTCCTAGGGTAGCTGCATCAGGAACGGATGTCTTTGTTGCATGGAGCGACACCACAGGCGGCACATCAGGCAACTTCGACATACTGGTGAAAAAGAGCTCTGACCTCGGAATTAGCTTTGGTGCCGTCAGCAACATAAGCACCGATTCAGGACTTTCAGCAACACCAGGGCTGGCAATAGACAGCCCATACGTGTACGTGGCATGGGGAGACCTGACCTCGCTAAAGCTGGAGATAAAGTATGCCTCGAAGGCAATCTAAAGGGAGATAGGCAAGAGACATTCCTACTGCTGACCTGAGTCATAGGCTATTGAAGCTAAAGCCGTAACTATCTTTCGAGATGAATTGGCTGCGCCTTTCTTCCCGGGTGCACAATCCTTTCTTTTGAAAGCTTTCTGCCAAGCATTGCTTCAGCCATCTCTACACTCCTCCTGACCAGGTCTTTTGCTCCCTCCTGAAGATCAGAGCTCGCTTCCACATAGGCGATATTGCTTTCCATATCCTCTGCTGACCATCCTCTTGTATGAGCGACGTAGGGAAAGGTCGGAAAGACAAAGCCAAGCTCTGAAAAGAATCCAAGCATGTGCCCCGCCACGTCCTGCACGTTGTCTTGGCCGCCAGTGATGATGAATGACGCAACCTTGTTCTGAATAAGAGCCCTGTCGGCGATGGTGATCTGGTTCTGGATGCAGTTCATCCTCTCTGCCATCTTGTAGTACAGCGAACTGGCCGCGCCCCAGCGGATGGGGGTTGCCACGATTATGACATCTCCCCAGTGGACTAGCGCTTCGTAAACCCTGTCAAGCTCGTCGGTCTTGTCCATCTGCGTGATTGAACATGGCCAGGTGCATGCCCTTGCTGCTTTTGAATAATAGCCCTCGCAGTTTCGAAACTTTAGGTCATTCAGCTTAATGAGGAGTGTTTGGGCACCTAGCTTACTCTTGGCATGGTCGATTGCAATTTCAAGAAGCTTGTCAGACGTAGAATACCTTGGATTCTTTGGATCCATGGCAGTTGTGGATATCCCAACCACCCTGACAGGACCGTCCTCCCTCCTTACCGGCCTTGAAAGCGGGTGAGGGGCGTGAGGAAGCTTGTTCCTCTTGGTGACCGGATGGAGATTGATGAAAAGGTCGTCGCCTTCTATCTTGAGCTCGTACTGCGGCACACGGTCTTGTTCAAATCCTGGCTCGCCAAAGCCTGTTACCCTGTGGAATTTCCAGTTATGCCACGGACATTTCACATAGTCGCCATCGACAATACCGCGGCCGAGCGGGCCGCCGACATGGTTGCAGACGTTTGAAATCGCACCAAACTGTCCGTCTCTGTACGAAAGTGCAATCGCAGTATGCCCTATCGTCAGTTCTCTCAAAGGCGGGTCCTTTAGCAGTTCAGCAGGACCAAGGCTTTGCCAATCATTTGCAGACATAAAACCTACCTGACGCTGCGCTGTAAAACTAATAACCTTATCTGCTAATGCAAACCTGCCATCCCGGCTGGATTCAGGATTACTGATTCGTGCTTTCCGCCCAGATTCTACCTCCATGCGCTTTTATTATTCCCTTCTAAATGTACAGGCCAAGTCCTGTACCACCGTTGGATCTAGAGACAAACTTTGTGAAGAGTATCGGGAGGATATCTGGATGTATCCTTCACCGCTATCTCTACAGTAACCACGACCTCGCCTCCGCTCTTTCGAATTCCAACCTCGATGGTCCCTTCCTTCACGCATTTCTGGGAGTTGTGCAAAAGATTGGAAACGACCTGGACTATTCTTACTTTGTCTGCGTCCACGACCTGCTGATTTCCTGACGGTCACAAGTCTACAAGTCAGCCGCTTCTAGATCGGCGGCTGCGCTTGGATAGTAGAGGTAGAGAAAAACTGGCCAGTCCGTTATGCAGAACTGTCAATTTGCTCGTTCGGTCTGGGATCACTATCAGAGTGCCATCGGTGCCATGCAACAAAGCTTCCTGCAACTATGCCGACGATCGTTACTATTCCAGACGCCAGATCGAATTGGAGCAATAACAAACCGAGCGGTACAAGAATGTAAAGCAAACCAGGTATCAGATATTGCAGATAATGTGACGAGAATTTGCGGGCCGCGCTCTCGCTATTGATGACAGATTGATATTCAGATGATGTATACAGCATGCCGTTAAAGCGAATAAGCATCGTGTGAAAGACCTTGTCAAAGCCAAATACGCTAATTGAAAGCGCGAATACCACGAGAATTGAGAATATGTTTAACGCAAGGTAATGCAGGAGGTACAAAAGTATGATGCTAAAATGCAGGAAGGGCAAAAGGTTAAGGAAAAGAATGGATAGCACGAATCTTCTAAGAGACCTGGGATCTGCCGTAAAAGCCGCGGATGTGTCAAATGCACGGATCCCTCTTATTGTATGCAACATGACGGCGTAAAAGACCGAGAAGCTAATTATGTAGAGATGATGCAAAAACGTCAGTTCGCCGGGAATCTCTAATGACAGGACGGAATTGCCTTTATCCGGGATGAACTTAAAGATTTTCGATTCTCCCCGAAGCACCGCACTTGGCGCAAGACTGGAGGTAGCTGCGCTGACCTTCGAATCCCCTGGAGTAGTAGGCACCTTCGGATCAAACATAGGATTGGCGGCAATTCCTGAAACCTTCGACGGTACTGATGCCCTTACGAATAATCCGCTGCCAGTAACGAGAGGAGACGATGCGGCGCTTGCGGTTTCGTTCACGCTACATCCCCTTTTCAATGGTCCGGGCGGAACCTTGTCGAATGTCTGCGTAGAAAACGTCTCGCCAGTAACTCCGACTGTTCTCAATTAGAGGAGAACAACCCCTCTTTTTTTGTAGCGCTCATAGTAACGACTGCCAGTGATCTCTGTTTATATTGGGTAGTTCTAGACATACTCTCTGATTAGAAATGTCATACGGAGGAAGAGGCGGTTATGGTGGAGGTTACGGCGGTGGCGGAAGATACGGGGACAATCGCGGCGGCTTTGGAGGTCCGAAACCCGTTGAAATCGGCAAGGAGTACGACGTGCAAATCAGCGAAACCAGTAGAAAGGGTGACGGCATTGCAAGGATACAGGGATTCGTAATCTTTGTTGTCGGGGGAAGAGTCGGCCAGAAAGTCAGGATAAGAATCACCAACGTCGGTGCAAGATTTGCGACGGCAGAAGTAGTAGGATCTGGCCCTGCTCAGCAAGAGCAGGCTGATGCCAAACCAAATGAGGAAATAGCATCACGAGAGAGCAGCGCCGAAAAACCAGGGTCCCAGGCCTAGAAGGGGTACGAACGGGCGACAACTCCATTCCTGTAATGCTGAATGGACTGGTAGACCCCGGAACCAAGGGCAAGATTTCTAGGCGGAGACGCACTTTTCGCCGCAAACTTTTTCTTTTGCCGCCTATATTACAAATCGGAAGCCTTGTTACTAATCAAGAACTGCCCGAAATGCGACCGGGAGCTTTCGAAATCGAACTTTATCGAGAAGGACAATAGCATTCTCTTGGTGTGCGAGTGTGGCTTTTTCAGCAACGATGCTACATTATTTACCAGGTAGAGCTGCGGTATTTCCCATTTCTTGTGATGTAGACACCTGAAGGACAATACAGTATTAAGAGCACCGATCCCACAGAGCTCTATGCCATACGAAGACGCAGCCGATGGCCACAGGATTACTCTGGCTGACAACGTAATGGCCCACGCCAGGGATGTATTTGAAAGGGGCCTCCAGCTTGAAGCCATCCTGCTTGCACACGAATACCTCGAACAGAAACTAAATGCGCTGTACCGCCAGACGGCGGGGGATAAACATACCATCCACAGGCAGTTCAAACAAGTGATAGACATGTTGGTATCAGCAAATCTTGTTAGCGCGGACGATTATCAAGTTCTGAAGGAATTCAACAGGCTGCGGAACACAAATGCAAATCAAATCCTGAATTTTTCGCTCACCATGAAAGGAGCCAAAAAGGGTGATATGATAAAGGCGATGAACCTGGCCGACGAGTCCGAGAAGATAATAGCTGATCTACAGCGGGGCATTGAAAGCAGAAAGTCACCAAAGAAACGGAAAAAAAGCTAGTGGCTGTGCCCGCAGCCGCAGCCCCCGGACATTTCCCCATGACCATGGGAAGACGAGCATGAAGGGCATTTCTGGGTGGCGCCTTCAGACATAAACATGACGCCGCACGAGACGCACTTTTGTTTCTGGATTCCTTGCATGTTTTGGCAGAGCGATTCTGCCATATTAAATCTTGCCGACGCAACCAAGCTAATTATGCCAGTCACCGGATATCCGTGGTGCCGGAACATCATTCAGATACGCTTATTGAGCTCGCACCTGCTAATACTCCACAATGACGGCCGAACAAGGAGTCTTTCCGGATAGATAGGAGGCTGGTATGAGCGAATTTGCAGTTAAATATCGTGACATCAGTCGCTCCTTATGTAACTGCTGCCAATGCTTTGCAAGCCATGCAGTTGGCGCACAAAGACGGCTTTTCAGGCATCGAGCTTAATGAAGATCATCTTAACGCCCTTGTGGAAGTAAAGCCGAACTGCCTGGCGCTCATGCGTGAATATGGGGCC
>Ga0187892_10002619_pt1 | contig 35245 bp, 25 predicted proteins | sample MA1701073metaG_FD_139345 | JGI IMG/M metagenome (GOLD analysis project Ga0187892, IMG submission 139345) | Bio-ooze microbial communities from a basaltic lava cave in the Kipuka Kanohina Cave System on the Island of Hawaii, USA - MA170107-3 metaG ... | reverse complement strand
TCTTGCTCTGCATCGTCCAGGTTCCAGCCGGACGCGCGAACAGCCAGGCGGCGCCCTGACGACCGTTCGCGCCGACCACGGCGCGCGGCGAGGAAATCAACGCGAGCTCGCCCTGCAGCGCGACCGCGGCGCCGACGTTGTCGCCGAACAGATCGTTCGGCGCATCCGAAGGGCTGACGCGCAACTGCTGCGTCCACGCGTTGCCGCTGCGCCGGAAGAAGTACGCCGAGCCCTGGTTGTTGGCGCCGTTCACATCGTCGTGCGGCGCGCCGACCACGGCGTTGTCGCCGGAGACGGCCACCGCGAGGCCGAAGCTGTCGTTCGCTGCGCCGTCGCCGGCCATGAGCTTCGCGCTCTGGCTCCAGGCGGAACCGCTACGATCGAACACGTAGGCCGCACCGGCATTGAGCGCGACCTGGTCGTTGGCGGATGCACCGATCAGCGCGCGATCGCCCGAGAGGGCGACGCTGTAGCCGAAGCTGTCGCCGGCAGCGCCGTCGCTCGACACCAGCCGGGTCTGCTCCGACCACGTGCTCCCGTCGCGCACGAACACCACGACGTCGCCCTGGTTCGCGCGGGTTCCGACCGTGCGACGGTACGCGCCGAGCAGCACGGTGTTGCCGGAGATCGCGACCGCGTGTCCGAGGAAATCCCCGGCGACGCCTAGCGGTGCCTGCAGCTTGGCCTGCTCCGGCCAGGCATTGCCCGCGCGCGCGAACACGTAGGCGGCGCCTTCGTCGGCGTCGGCGGCGTCGTCGTCGCGCCAGGCGCCGACCACGATGGTGTCGCCGTCGATCGCCACCGCGTGGCCGAAGCCATCGCCGCCGGCGCCGTCGCTCGCGAGCAGCCGCTGTTGCAGGGTCCAGCCGTTGCCGATACGCGCGAACACATAGGCCGATCCCTGGTCGGTGTTCACGCCGAGGTCGTCGCCCTCCATACCGATCACGGCGATGTCGCCCGACACCGCGACCGCAGCGCCGAAACGATCGTTGCTGGAACCTTCCGCCGCGGTCAGCGTGGCCTGCGGTGCGAAGTTCGTGCCGTTGTGCACGTAGATCGAGGTCGAACCCTCGTCGGCCCGCACGCCGATGTCGTCGAAGGCAGTGCCGACGACGACGGTCGTGGCATCGATCGCGAGCGCTTGGCCGAAGCGGTCGCCCGCGGCACCGCCGACGAGTTGCAACTTCTGCAGCGGGGTCCAGCTCGCGCCCGCACCGTTGAACCAGTACACGGCACCGCGGTCGGCGTCGGTGCCTTCGTCGTCGCTGCCGACTCCGACCAGCGCGTGCGTGCCCCGCACGGCCACCGCGCCACCGAACTGGTCGTCGACTGCCCCGTCGCTCGCGACGAGTTTCAGACGCTCGTTCCAGCTCGCGGCGGTCCGCGTGAACACGTACGCCGCGCCGCGATTGCTGTCGGAACCGAGGTTGTGCAGCGGCGCGCCGATCAGTGCGACGTCGCCGTCGATGGACACGGCGCTGCCGAAGAAGTCGCCGCCGCCGCCGTCGGCGCCACTGAGGCGCGCCTGCTGCGTCCACACGGTGCCGCTGCGCGTGAACACGTACGCCGATCCCTGATCGCCCACCGCGACGTCGTCCGCCTCGGCGCCGATCAGCGCCGACGTGCCCGAGAGGGATACGGCGTTGCCGAAGGCATCGCCGAAACCACCGTCCGCGGCGGTCAGCTTCGCCTGCTCCGACCAGACACCCGCGTTCGGCGCGAACACGTACGCGGCGCCCTGGTTCCGGTTCGCGCCGTTGTCGTCGTACGGCGCGCCGACGATCGCGTGGTCGGGACCGACCGCTACGGAGCGCCCGAACTCGTCGGCCGCGCTGCCGTCCGAGGCCAGCAGTTTCGCGACGAAACTCCACGCGCTTCCGCTGCGCCGGTACAGGTAGACCGAACCCTGATTGGCGTTGCCGCCGTTGTCGTCGAGCGGCGCACCGACGGCCAGCAGGTCGCCGAAAATCGCCACGCTGCGGCCGAATTCGTCGCCAACCGCGCCGTCGGCCGCGGTGAGCAGCACCTGCGGCGACCAGGCCTCGCCGTTGCGCACGAACACGTACACCGCGCCCTGCGCGCCGTTGGCGCCGACGTCCTTGGAGCGCGCGCCGATCGCCGCCGTGTTTCCCGAGATCGCCACGGCATATCCGAACTGGTCGTCGGCGGCACCGGCGCCGCCGGCGGTGGGATTGCCGAGTCGCGTCTCGCTCCCGATGGCCTTGCCCAGCGCTCGCACCAGCGCGACGCGATCCTGCGGCGACTGCAACTGTTCGGCCGGTGCAGAGGACGCCGCGACATCCGCCGCCATCGCGATCGCGGCCAGCGCGAATACGCATGCTCGCCGCGCCATGCGGACCCCGTTCGGACTCATGAGCTTCCCCGTTGTCGTTCCGGCCTCGGTGAGACCGTGCATGGGGAATCGCAATCCGGGGGCTTGCTCCCGCATCGCGCGGGATGGTGCTGTCGCTCAGTCCGGCGGTGCAGGATCGGGCCCGCGCGCATCGGGACCGTTCTCGCGCCCGTCCTCGATGTCGACCTGCTCGACCTTCCAGCCGTCAGCTTCGAGCACCATCCGGGTTCGCCCGGCACGTGCGGCGCCGGCGGCGTCGGTACCGATGAAATCGAGCTCGGCGCGGTCGCCGAAGTCGCGACCGCCGCTCACGGTCGCGGTCGACGGCACGCTCGACCTGAGCCGCGCGAAGACCATCTCGAGCTCGGGCTTGCCGCGCGCGGCGCGGACCTCGTCGGCGCGCACCTGCGACGCGGTCGCAAGGATGCCGTCGACGTCACCCTGCTGCGACGCTGCAACGTAGCGCACGAACACCGCGCCGGCCGCACCGCCTTCTGCGGGAAGCGGCATGCCGGCCGGCGCCGGCGCCTCGTCATCCGCAACCGACGCGAGCACGTCGTACGCGAGATCGAATTCGAGCGCGCAATGTCCGTTGTCCGACGCGTTCTCGAAGCGAGCGGCCAGCCGCTCGCTGTCGTTGCGGCTCGTGACGAGCTCCCCGATGTCGATGCCGGAGGTCGAGACGCTGCCGCCGTGCCAGCGCAGGTGCAGTCCCGTCACTGCGCCGCCGGGGTCGACGTCGAGCTCGACCTTCGCCGCGTCCGGCGCGCGCCAGACCTGGGTGCGTACCTCGTCCTCCTGGTCGGCGGCGCGCGCGATCGCGCCCTTGTCGAGCGGCATCGTCGTCAGCAGCACGACGATCCGCTCGACCGTCTCGTCGTACGGATCTGGCGCACGGAACACGATCCCGTCGGCGAACGCGAGCGCGCGGCCCGCCTCGGTGCACGTCCCCGAAACTCGATCGGCGAGCGCGGCAGGCGCCGTCGCGGCCAGCGCGAACGCTGCGATCGCGCACGGAATCGCGGAGTCGTGCGGCATGGCGGTCTCCCCGGCGGCACGCCGCGCGCGCCGCACGAACCGAAACGCGTATACCCTGGTCGAACCGGACGAATCCCGGCCCGCCGTGGCTCGTCCGCTACAGTACGCCCCCATGTACCTCGCGTTCTACGGCCTCCGCGAGCCGCCCTTCTCGATCACGCCGGATCCGCGCTTCGTGTTTCTCTCGGAGCGGCACCGCGACGCGCTTGCGCACCTGCTCTACGGGGTCGGCAAGGGCGGCTCGGGCGGTTTCGTGCAGCTGACCGGCGAGGTCGGCACCGGCAAGACCACGCTCTCGCGCCTGCTGCTCGAGCAGCTGCCCGAGAACACCCGCGTCGCGCTCGTGCTGAACCCGAAGCTCTCGTCGGTCGAGCTGATCGAGTCGATCTGCGAGGAGCTCAAGCTCGACGTCACCGGCGTGCGCGGCAGCCTCAAGGGGCTGGTCGACGTGCTGAACCACTTCCTGCTCGATGCGTACGCCGCGGGCCAGCGGATCGTGGTGATCATCGACGAGGCGCAGAACCTCTCGATCGACGCGCTCGAGCAGATTCGCCTCCTCACGAACCTCGAGACGCCGACGCAGAAGCTTCTGCAGATCATCCTGCTCGGCCAGCCGGAGCTGCGCGAGCTGCTCGAGAAGCCCGAGCTGCGCCAGCTCGCGCAGCGCGTCACGGCGCGCTACCACCTGACGCCACTCGACGAAGACGAGACCGAGTCGTTCGTGCGGCACCGGCTCGCGGTTGCCGGCAGTCCGCGCTTTCCGTTCACCCGGCTCGGCGTGCGCGCGCTGCACGCGCGCTCGGGCGGCGTGCCGCGGCTCATCAACATCATCGCCGAGCGTGCGCTGATGGCGGGCTACGTCGCGGATGAGCCGCAGATCGGCGAGCGGCTGGTGCAGCACGCCGCCGACGAGGTCGTGGGCCGCAACCGGCGCAAGCGCCGGCGCTGGGTCGCGGCCGCTGCGGTGGTCGCGGCGCTCGCGTTCACCGCATTGTGGGCCGCGCGGCGCACACCCGAGCCGGTCGCGCCGCCGCGCGCCGGCAGCGAAGTCCCGCTGCCCGCCGGGCTCCGGCACGACGAGCTCTCCGCGCGCGCTGCGGCGCTGCCCGACGACGCAGCGCTCGCGGCGTGGACGCAGCTCCTCGCGCTCTGGCAGGTCGATGCGCAGCGCCTCACGGTGCGCGAAGCGGCGCGCTGTCCGGGCGACATCTATCCCGGGCTCTCGTGTCTGCGGCTCTCCGGCAACCTCGCGAAGCTGCGCGCGCTGTCGCGCCCTGTGCTGCTGCAGCTTCATGTCGGCGAGCGTCACCCGCTCGCGGTGTTGCGCGGTCTCGGCGACACGACCGCGCGTCTCGACTTCGGTGTACCGACGCAGCGCGACGATCCCGCGAGCGCGCTGATCGAGGTGCCGCTCGCGCTGCTCGACCAGGTCTGGCTCGGCGAGTTCTATGCGATCTGGAAGTCGCCCGAGGACCTGCCCGAGACGATCCGGCGCGGCGATGCCGGTCCCGGTGCCGCATGGCTACGCGAGCGTCTCGTGCGCTTCGGCGCACCAGCGGCGCCGCCCGACACCGGTGCGCTCGTCGACGCCGACACCGAAACCCGCGTGCGCGACGTGCAGTCGCGCTTCGGCCTCGTTCCCGACGGCATCGTCGGCCCCGAAACCGAGCTCGCGCTCGCGTCGCGCGACCCGGGCGGTCCGGTGCTTGCGCGCGATCTGCCCTGAACCATGTCACTGATCTACGAAGCCCTGCGGAAATCCGAAGAACAGCGCCGGCTCGGCGAGACGCCGACGCTGACGACACCACCGCTGTTCGCGACGCGCCCGCGCCGGCGCGCGTGGCCGTACCTCGCAGCGGCGCTCGGCGTCGTCGTGCTGGCGGGCGGTACGTGGTGGCTCGGTCGGCTTTCGTCGCGCGAAACGCCGGCGACGGCCGTGGTCGCGACGCGTGCCGCCACGACCGCGGCGCCGCCATCGGCGCCGAGTGAGGGGCCGAGCGTCGCTGCGCCGACGCCGGCCGCGACGGCACCCGTCGCACCGGCATCGACTCCCGCGCCCGCATCGTCCGCGGCTGCGACGGCAGCGACCTCCGCGCCCGTACCGCCCGCGCTCACGCCCATCGCGCCGGGCGCGGCGACGACACCCGAGGACGCCGAGGTACGCGCCGGCGTCCCCGTCGAGCTCCAGCGCAAGCTCGACTCGGGCGAGATCTTCGCGAACAGTCCGGCGCAACTGAAACCGCTCGAGCCGACGCGTGATTCGAGCTACGTCCCGCCCGAAGCCGCGCTACCCGAACCGCTCCCCGATCTCGAGAACGCGCCGCCGCCCGCCGCCACGCCGCCGGCGCCCTCACCGGCAACGGCGACCGCGATCCCCGCGCCGACGGCCGGAATCCCTGCGGGAGGAGCGGACGCCCCGACCGCGCCGCCACCACCCGCCCCGGCCTTCATCCCGAGCGATCCCGCAGCGAGCGCCGCGTCGCCGCCCTCCGATGCGGCCGCGACGCTGCCGTACCTCTTCGAGCTCCCGCTCGCGACGCGTCGCGAGATGCCTGCGCTCAAGCTCAACATGCACGTCTACAGCGCCGACGCCGCCCGCCGCTTCGCGATCGTCGATGGCACGCGCGCCGCGGAAGGCAGCGAGCTCGCGAGCGGGCTCAAGGTCGTCGAAATCCGCCCCGACGGCGCGATCCTCGAATTCCGCGGCCAGCGCTTCCTGCTGCCGCGCGGCAACTGATCGATGGCGATGTTCGTCCACGTCGCGAGCCGCGAACGCCGGATCGTGCCGTGGGCAACCTGGCTCACGCTCGCGGCGTGCACCGTGCCGGCGATCGCACTCTCGCGCCTGCCCGAGGCCGAGCGTCTCGCCGTGATGCTGCGCTGGGGCACGGTGCCGAACCAGCTGTTCGCCGGCGGCATGTCGTCGTGGGAATCGTTTCGCGCGGCACGGCCCGAGACGCTGCTGACCTCGATCTTCGTGCACGCCGACTGGCTGCACCTCGTCGGCAATCTCGTGTTCCTCCTGATCTTCGGCCTCGCGTCGGAACGCCGGCTCGGCGCGGCGCGCTTCCTCACGCTGTTTCTGGCGTGCGGCGCGGTCGCGAATCTCGTCGGCGCCTCGACCCTCGACGAGTCGGGCGCGCCGATCGTCGGCGCATCCGGCGCGGTGTCCGCGATCGTCGGCGCCTACCTCACGCTGTTTCCGAACGCGCGGCTCGGCATCGTGCTGCCGCTCGGCCTGTTCCTCGAGTTCGTGCGCATGCCCGCGGCGGTGCTGATCGCGTTCTGGGTGATCCTCCAGGTGCTCTTCAGCTTCATCGGCCCGGCGTTCGGCGCGATCGCCTGGTGGGTCCACATCGCGGGCTTCGTCGCGGGGATGCTGTTCGCGCTGCTCGCGCGCCCCGGTATCGCGAAGCGACAACGCGGCTGAGCCGCGCACCGCTGCTGCCGCATTCAGTCGGCGGGCACGGTGCGCCCGGCCGCCCACGCCCGCAATCGCCCGACCTTTTCGGCCATCACCACCGACAGCGGCCGCGTCCCCGCGATCACGCTCTCGATCAGTGCGGTGTCGAGCACCTGCTTGCGCGCGTTCGCGGCGTAGAGCGCCGAGACGACGGCCTGCTCGATCTCCGCGCCCGAGAAGCCCGTGCTCGCCTCGGCCAGTGCCTTGAGATCGACACGGGCCGGATCCTGGCCGCGCTTGCGCAGGTGGATCTCGAAGATCGTCGCTCGCACCTCGGCGCTCGGAAGGTCGACGAAGAAGATCTCGTCGAAGCGGCCCTTGCGCAGCAGCTCCGGCGGCAGCGCTTCGATGTCGTTCGCGGTCGCGGCGAGAAACACCTTCTCCTTGCGCTCGGCCATCCAGACCAGCAGCGTGCCGAGGATGCGCTTGCCGGGCCCGCCGTCGTCGCCTTCGCTCGCGAGGCCCTTCTCGATCTCGTCGATCCACAACACGCACGGCGCCATCGACGCTGCCGTGCGCAGCGATTCGCGCAGGTTGCGCTCGGTCTCGCCGTAGTACTTGTTGTAGAGCGTCGCGAAATCGAGCCGCAGCAGCGGTACGCCCCAGGTGCCGGCGATCGACTTCGCGGCGAGGCTCTTGCCGCCGCCCTGCACGCCCAGCAGCAGCACGCCTTTCGGCGGATCGAGGCCGGGCGTCGGCGCATCCGCGAGGAACACGTCGCGGCGCTCGCCGAGCCAGCGCTTGAGACTCGCGAGACCGGCGACGTCCGCCAGCTTCGCGGTGTCGAGCTCGAACGACAGCACGCCGCCCTGATCGAGCAGCCGGTACTTCGCGTCCATCACCGCCGGCAGATCGGTGTCGGAGAGGATGCCGTCGTCGGCGATCGCGGTGCGGATCAGGCGGCGCGCTTCGACGTGCGAGAGACCGAGCAGGTTGCGGGTCAGCGCCGCGATTGCGGCCTCGGTCGCCTTGATGCGCTTGCCGCGCTGACGGCCCCACGCCTCCGCCTCCTCGTGCACGAGCGCCGCGAGCTCCTCGGACGTCGGCACCGCGAGCTCGACGCGCGTCGCGAAGCTGCGCAGCTCCGCCGGGATCTCGATCTCGGCGCCCGGTATCAGCAGCGAATGCGACATCGCGCGCGAGCGCGAAGCGATCTCGCGCAGCTGGCTCACGATCAGCGGCTCGTCGAGGTAGCGCGCGAGATCGAAAAGCACGTAGAGGCCGGGGTCGGGGGTCGCGAGTATCTGCGCGAGCACGTCGGTCGCCTTGCCGACGGCGCGCATCGGCGCGACATCCCCGTCGAGGCGGGTGAGACCGGTCGCGAGCGCCCAGCGGTAGGCACGTCGCCCCGTGCGCGAGCCCAGCCGCGCCGTCAGCTCCTCGAGCCGCCGCATGTCGGCGGTCTCGACGAAGATCAGCGCCGTGCCGCTGTCGATCAGGCGCTCGATGTCGGCGAGGTCGCGCATCGTGACTTCCTTCCTTCTTGTCCGGACGCATGCCGCCACCATTCCGTGCACTAGTATGGCGGAGCGCGGAAGACGAACGGGGAGACCACGATGAAGCTAGTCGCTGCGGCGTTGCTCGGACTGATGCTGGTCGCGCCGGCGGCGATCGCCGCGCCGAAGTATGTCGAAGCGCCGCCGCTGGCCCAGGTGCTCGACAAGACCGCCGTCGGCGACGTCGCGGCGGGGCCGGTGCAGGTGCCGCTGATCACCTGGGGCGGCGACATCGCGACGATCCATGCGAACGGCAACCAGGCGGCGACCGCGCGCGGCAGTCTGTTCGCGAGCGAGGGGCTCGAGCTCAACCTCGTCCGCGAGGACGTGTTCAGCAAGCAGGTCGCGGCGTATCTGTCGGGGCGCTCGCCGTATCTTCGCGGCACGCTCGGCATGCTGAACCTGGCGGCCGACGTGCTCGAGCGCGATCCGCGCACCCGGCCGGTCGTGATCTACCAGCTCACCTGGTCGGCCGGCGGCGACGCGCTGGTGGTGAAATCAGGCATCGGCAGCGCGAAGGATCTGCGCGGCAAGACCCTCGCGCTGCAGGCCTACGGCCCGCACGTCGACTACATGACGAAGATCCTCGGCGACGCCGGACTCTCGGCGCGCGACGTGAAGCTGCGCTGGCTGCCCGATCTCACAGGCACGGAGAACGCACCGCTCGCGGCGTTTCAGCAGGCGGACGTCGATGCGGCGTTTCTCATCATCCCCGATGCGCTGGTCGCGACGTCGGGCGGAAGCGTCGGCACCGGCGCCGAAGATTCGGTCAAGGGCGCGCGGATTCTGCTGTCGACCAAGACCGCGAACCGCATCATCGCCGACGTCTACGCGGTGCGCTCGGACTACTTCAACGCGAACCGCAAGACCGTCGAGAGCTTCGTGCACGGGCTGATGCTCGGCGAGGAGAAGCTCGACGCGCTGGTGCGCGACAAGGCCCGGCGCGGCGCCGAGTACAAGGCCGCGATGACGGCCGCGGCGAAGCTGCTGCTCGACAGCGCGCAAGCCGTCGCCGATGCCGAGGGCCTGTACGCCGACGCCGAGTTCGTCGGGCACGCCGGCAACGTCGAGTTCTTCTCGAATCCGAACTATCCGCGCGGGCTCGAGACGCTGACGCGCGAAGCGCAGGGCGCGTTCGCGGCGATCGGCCTGACGCAGGGCCGCGCGAAGCTCGCTGCCGCGGGCTGGGACTACGACCGGCTGCGGCAGGGCCTCGCCGCGACCGCATCGGCCGAAACGCAGCGATTCGACCAGGGCCAGGTCGCGGCCGTCGTGACGCGCAGGCAGCAGCAGGGAACGCTTGCCGAGGGTGAGCTGTTTTCGTTCGAGATCTTCTTCGAGCCGAACCAGAACAGCTTCAGCGCCGATCTCTACGAGCAGGCGTTCGCGAAAGTCGTCGATCTGGCGTCGACCTACGGCGGCGCGCTCATCACGGTCGAGGGCCACAGCGATCCGATGGCGTACTTGCGCGACAAGAAGGAAGGCAAGCCCGACGTGGTGCTCGGGCGGGTCAAACAGTCGGCCAAGAACCTGAGCCTGTCGCGCTCGGTCGCGGTGCGCGACAGCATCGTCGCCTACGCCGAGGGGCGCGACATCACGCTCGACCCGAGCCAGTTCGCCGTCGTCGGCCACGGCATCTCGAAGCCGCGCGGCGGTCTGTGCGGCGAAGATCCGTGTGCGCCGAAGAACGAGCGCGAGTGGCGCGACAACATGCGCGTCGAGTTCCGGATCATCCAGGTCGAGGCCGAATCCGACGTGTTCAAGCCGCTTTGACGGGGACTGCCATGGCGCACAACAGAAGGCGAGGCGGTTTCGCATGGGTCATCGTCGTCGCGATCGCGATTTTCGCGCTCTCGCGGTGCGGCGACGACGACGAGCCCGAGCGTGCCGCGCGCGGCGACCGCGCGCCGCCGACCGCGGCAGAATCGTACGCGCGCGCGGCAGCGAACGACTCGTGGCCGCGGCTCGAGGAAGGCGCACGGCCCGAGGTCGCGCCGGACCAGCTCGCGACCGTGAACTACTACGTCGTGCTCGACGGCTCCGGCAGCATGCAGGCGATCGAGTGCTCGGGCGGCGTCAGCAAGATCGAAGCCGCGGTCGCGGCACTCAGGCGTTTCGTCGGCGCGGTTCCGGCTGACGCGAACCTCGGGCTCGCGGCGTTCGATCGCGCCGACGTCACGGAACGCGTCGCGCTCGCGACGGGCAACCGCGACGCGTTCCGCGCCGCGCTCGATGCGGTCGCGGCCGAAGGCGGCACGCCGCTGCGCTCGGCGATCTCGCTCGGGTTCGAGCGGCTCACCGCGCAGGCGCGGCGCCAGCTCGGCTATGGCGAGTACCACCTCGTCGTCGTCACCGACGGGGTGCCGGACCCGTCGAGCGAGGACCCGACCCGGGTGATCGAGACGATCTGGGCCGACTCGCCCGTCGTGCTGCACACGATCGGGTTCTGCATCGGCGAGGATCACGTGCTGAACCGGCCGGGTCGCAGCTACTACGTCGCGGCCGAGAGCCCGGACGAGCTGCAGCAGGGCCTCGGTGCGGTGCTCGCCGAAGCGCCGAGCTTCGACGTCGCGACCTTCCCGAACTGACCGGACCGGACCGCGTCGCATGTCGGGGCATCTCAAGGCGTTCATCGCGATCCTCCTGATCGGGATCGTTGCGATCCTCGGCTACAAGTTCGCGTTGCCGACGCTGCGCGACGCCTGGCAGCGCGAGACCTCCGACGCCGCCGCGACCAAGGGCAAGATCACGATCGGGGTCGACAACTGGGTCGGCTACTTTCCGCTCTGCTCGCCCGAGATGCGCCGGCGCGCGCGCGCCGAAGGCTGGGTCGTCGCGTGCGAAGACGACCAGGCCGACTACGCCGCGCGCTTCAAGCGCCTCGCCGACGGCGAGCTCGATTTCGCGGTCGCAACGATCGACGCCTACCTCCTGAACGGCGCCAAGCTCGATTTTCCCGCGGCGATCATCCTCGTCATCGACGAGTCGAAGGGCGGTGACGCGATCGTCGCGCGGCGCGCGTCCGTGCCGACGCTCGACGCGCTCAAGCGAGCCGAGGCGGCGCGCATCGCGTTCACGCCCGGCTCGCCGAGCGAGCACCTGCTGAAGAGCGTCGGCACGCACTTCGACCTGCCGCAGCTGGCGCGGCCGCGCGGGTCCTGGCGCGTCGAGAGCGAAGGCTCGACCGACGCGCTCGCGCGGCTGACGCGCGGTGAGGTCGAGGTCGCGGTGTTGTGGGAGCCCGATGTGTCGAAGGCGCTCGCCGATCCGGCCTACGTCAAGCTGATCGGCACCGACGACACCGACAAGCTCATCGTCGACGTGCTGCTCGCCTCGCGCCGCGTCGTGCAGGAGCAGCCCGCTGCGATCACGATGCTGCTCGAGCAGTATTTCGAAACGCTGCGCGCGTACGACGCGGCGCCGGCGAAGCTGCGCGGCGAGCTCGGCGAAGCGAGCGGCGCCGACGCGGCGCAGGTCGAAGCGATGCTGTCCGGCGTGCGCTGGGCAACCCTCAACGAAAACGGCGGGCTCTGGTTCGGCGTCACCCCGTCGGGCCTGCCGGAAGAGGAAGGCCTGGTGCGCGCGATCAACGGCGCGGTCGCGGTGCTGACCGCGGTCGGCGACTTCGACGCGAATCCGCTGCCGGACCAGGATCCGTATCGCCTGACGAATCGCCAGTTCGTCGCCGATCTGTACTTGCGCGATCGCGACGGCGCGCCCGACCGCGGCCAGGCTACGGCGAGCCTCTCGCGGCCCTTCGAGCCGCTCGACGAGGACGCATGGAGCCGGCTCGCGGAGGTCGGAACCTTGAAGATCGAGCCGATCGGCTTCGCGCGCGGCACGGCTTCGCTCGACGACGACAGCCGCACGGCGCTCGACGCGATCGCCACGAAGCTCGGCCACTATCCCAACTACCGCCTGATGATCCGGGGGCACACCGGGACCGGCGGCGACGCCGCCGCGAACCTCGAGCTGTCGAAACGACGCGCCGAGGCGGTGCTCGAACATCTTGCGACGCGCTACGACATGGACCCCGACCGGATCCGCGCGCTCGGCTACGGCGCGTCGCGCCCGCTGCCGCGGCTCGCGAACGAAAGCGATCGCGCGTACGCGTACCGCCTGCCGCGCGTCGAGTTCGCGCTGCTCGCCGATTGACCGCGCGATGAGCGAGCGACCCCGCCCCGCCACCGGGCCGAACGACTTCTCGCCGCAGGCCGTCGCGCGTGCGGTGCTGCGCGAGACGCTGCAGAAGCCGCACGTGCTCTACCCGACCGCGCTCGGTCTCCTCGGTGGCGTCGCGGCGCTGGTGCTCGGGCCGTCGCTGATCTTCGTCGCGCCGGCAGCGATCGGGCTCGCGCTCGGCGCCGGCGGCTGGGCGCTCGACTATTCCCTGCGGCGCGACCGCCACGCGGCCGAGTACCTCAAGCGATTGCACGAGGCGCTGGCGGGGCGCGTCGACGAGACGATGGAGCGCCTCCGCACCGAGCTCGGTGAGCTCGGATTCGACGCGGGCCTCGCGCAGATGACGCAGTTGCAGGGCAAGTTCCGCGCGTTCGAGCAGCTGCTCCGGCGCAAGCTCGATCCGCGCGAGATGACGTTCAGCCGCTACCTCGGCATGACCGAGCAGGTGTTCCTCGCCGGGCTCGACAACCTGCGGCGGATTTCCGACACGCTGAAGGGCCTGGCCGCGATCGACGACACCCACATCCGCAAGCGCCTCGCCGCGCTCGCCGCCGACAGCATCGACTCGGCGACGCAGGACCGCGAGATCGCGGCGCTCGAAGAGCGCCTCGCGCTGCTCGAGACGCAGCGCGAGCGGGTCGACCGCTGGCTTGCGGAAAACGAGACCGCGATGACGCAGATCGACCAGATCATGGCGGCGATCGCGAGCCTTGACACCTCCGCCGGTCATGCCAGCATGACGATGGAAGCCGCAATGTCCGAGCTCAAGGCGCTCGCCGAGCGCGCGCCGCGATACTCGGGCGAGAGTCAGTCACCAGCCGTTGCGCCACCCGCGCGCGACCGAGCCATCACACCGCCACGGAGATCGCCATGAATCAGCCGGCCGCGACGCAATCGCTGGCGTTCAAGGACAAGGAAGAGCTGCGAAAGGAGCTCGACCTCGTCGATCCGCAGGCGCTTGAGGTCGAGCGCGCCGCCGAGCCCGAGCTCGCGAAGCAGGCCGAGGACGTCGTCGCGCGCGTGCTCAAGACCGACTTGAGCGACGTCAACGCGCACGACCAGACCAAGGTCGCGTTCGAGAACATGGGCGCGGAGCTGCAGAAGGAAGCCGCGCGCCGCAGCGCGATGCTGAAACAGCCGCTGACGCAGCTCATGAAGCAGGGCGAGGAAGGCGGCGAGGTCGCGAGCACGCTGATCGACTTGAAGCTGCAGGTCGAGGACCTCGATCCGGCGAAGATCGACCTCGAAGCCGGCTGGGGCTCGCGCCTACTCGGCTATGTGCCGGGGATCGGCACGCCGCTCAAGCGCTACTTCTCGCGCTACGAAAGCGCCTCGACCTCGATCGACGCGATCGTGCGCTCGTTGAAGAACGGCCAGGAGCAGCTCAAGCGCGACAACGTGACGCTGGCCGAGGACCAGAAGGCGATGCGCGCGCTGACGCTGAAGCTCGCGCGCGCGATCAAGCTCGCCCATCTGATCGACCAGCGCCTGCAGAGCGCGCTCGACACGGAAGTGCTGAGCGACGATCCGCGCCACAAGTTCATCGCCGAAGAGCTGCTGTTCCCCCTGCGGCAGCGCATCCAGGACCTGCAACAGCAGCTGCTCGTCAACCAGCAGGGCTATCTCACGACCGAGCTCGTGATCCGCAACAACAAGGAGCTGATCCGCGGCGTGACGCGCGCGATCAACGTCACCGTCAGCGCGCTGCAGGTCGCGGTGACGCTCGCGCTCGCGCTCGCGAACCAGAAGATCGTGCTCGAGAAGGTGCAGGCGATCAGCGCGACCACCGACAACCTGATCGCCGGCACGGCCGAGCGCTTGAAGACCCAGGGCGCGGAGATCCACAAGCAGGCGTCGGGGACGCAGCTCAACATCGAGACGCTGAAGCAGGCCTTCGTCGACATCCGCGCCGCGCTCGACGACATCTCGCGCTACCGCCAGGAAGCGCTGCCGCGCATGGCGAAGGACATCCTCGAGATGGACCAGCTCGCGACGCAGTCCGAGGAACAGATCCGCCGCTTCGAGCACGCCGAGAAGGCGACCAAGGACTTCTCGATCGAGATCGTCGGCTGACGCTCGCCGCGGCGCGGCTCGCGTCGTTCGCAACGCAACCAGAACGGAGACTCGCCATGAATCGGATTGCCCGTTTCGCCGTCCTCGCCGTGGTCGCGCTCGCCGCTTGCGGCCGCGACGCACCCGCGCCCGCGCCTGAAGCAACTGCGCAGCCGCCCGCACCAGCCGCGAAGCCGCGCTACGAGGTTGCGTGGTCGCACTACACCGGCTGGGAGCCGTGGGGCTACGCCGACCACGCCGGGATCCTGAAGAAATGGGCCGACAAGAACGGGATCGAGATCGGGCTCACGCTCGTCAACGACTACGTCGAGTCGATCAACCTCTACACCGCCGGCAAGTACCACGCGGTCGTGATGACGAACATGGATGCGCTGACGATTCCGGCGGTCGGCGGCATCGACAGCCAGGCGATCATCATCGGCGACTACTCGAACGGCAACGACGGCATCGTGATGAAGAACGGCGCCTCGGTCGCCGACCTCAAGGGTCGCTCGATCAACCTCGTCGAGCTGTCGGTCTCGCACTACGTGCTCGCGCGCGCGCTCGACATGAACGGCATGACCGAGCAGGACGTGAAGCTCGTCAACACCTCCGACGCCGACATCGCCTCGCTCTTCACCGCCGACTCGAACGGCGCCGCGGTGACCTGGAACCCGCCGCTGATGCAGGCGCGCGCGGCGCCCGGCGCGAACCTCGTGTTCGATTCCTCGAAGATTCCCGGCGAGATCCTCGACCTCATGGTCGTGAAGACCGATGCGCCCGATTCGTTGAAGAACGCGCTGACCGGTGCGTGGTACGAAACGCTGGCCGTGGTCCAGGGACAAGGTCCGGCGACGGACGCGGCGCTCGACTTCATGGCGAAAGCGTCCGGCGCCACGGTCGACGAGTTCAAGGCGCAGCTCGGCACCACCGCGATGTACTACACGCCGGCCGAGGGCGCGGCGTTCGCGAAGTCGCCGGAAGTCGGCGCGACGATGGACAAGGTGCGCAAGTTTTCGTTCGACAAGGGGCTGTTCGGCGCCGGCGCGACCTCGGTCGACGCGGTCGGGATCGAGCTCGACGACGGCAGCGTGCTCGGCAACAAGGACAACGTGAAGCTGCGTTTCACCGCGCGCTACATGCAGGCGGCGGCCGAGAGCAAGCTCTAGGCCGTGACGGACGAAGTCCGGCCAGCAGCGCGGGTGTTCGGCATCCACGCGCGACCCGCGGGCGGGTTGCGCTGGGTGCTGGCCGCGCTGCCGTTCGTGATCCTCGTGTTGGTCTACACATTCGCGTCGGACGTACGCCACCGCGCGAACCCGAGCGACAAGATCCTCCCGACCGCGGGCCAGATGGTCGACGCGGTGGATCGCATGGCGTTCACGCGCGACACGCGCTCGGGCAACTACGTGATGCTGGCCGACACCGTGGCGAGCGTGCGCCGGCTCGCGCTCGGCGTGGTGCTCGCCGCGTCGGTCGGCCTGCTGCTCGGCCTCAACATGGGGCTGTTCCCGGGGCTCTACGCCACCGCGAATCCGTTCGTGACGTTCGTGTCGATGATCCCGCCGTTGTCGATCCTGCCGATCCTGTTCATCACGCTCGGCGTCGACGAGCTCGCGAAGGTCGCGCTGATCTTCATCGGCATCACCCCCGTCATCACGCGCGACGTTGCCGCGTACGTCGCGCGGATCCCGCGTGAGCAGATCACGAAGGCGCTCACGCTCGGCGCTTCGCCGTTGGCCCTGACCTATCGCGTGATCCTGCCGCAGGTGTGGCCGCGCCTGATCGAGAACGTGCGCCTCTCGCTCGGCGCGGCCTGGCTGTTCCTGATCGCGGCCGAAGCGATCGCCGCGAACGAGGGGCTCGGCTACCGCATCTTCCTGGTGCGGCGCTACCTCGCGATGGACGTGATCCTGCCGTACGTGCTCTGGATCACCGCGCTCGGTTTCGCCTTCGACTGGGCGCTGCGCACGCTCTCGCGCAAGGCGTTCCGGTGGAACGTCGCCGGGGAGAAGACGTGAGCGGAGCCCGATGAGCACGCCGGGCTTTCTGCGCATCGAGGACCTGTACAAGTCCTACGGACCGAAGCGCGTCCTCGACAACGTCGATCTCGCGGTCGAACGCGGCGAGCTCTGCACGCTGGTCGGCCCGAGCGGTTGCGGCAAGACCACGCTGCTGCGCCAGATCCTCGGCGAGGAGTTTCCGGACGCCGGCACGGTGCACCTCGAAGGCCGGCCGCTCGGCCATCCCGACACGCGCCGCGGCATCGTGTTCCAGCGCTACTCGCTGTTCGCGCATCTGACCGTGCTCGACAACGTGTTGCTGGGGCGGCAGCTCACCACCGGCGCGCTCGAGCGCTGGCGACGGCGGCGCGAGTTCCGCGACGAGGCGATGCGGTACCTCGAGCGCATGCGGCTGGCGGAGCACGCCGCGAAGTACCCGCACCAGCTGTCCGGCGGCATGCAGCAGCGCGTCGCGATCGCGCAGTCGCTGATCCTGAAACCGCAGATCCTGATGATGGACGAGCCGTTCGGCGCGCTCGATCCCGACACGCGCGAGGACATGCAGCTGTTCCTGCTCGAGCTGTGGGAACAGCAGAAGATGACGGTGTTCTTCGTGACGCACGACCTCGAGGAAGCGGTGTTCCTCGGCACGCGCATCATCGTGCTGTCGCAGTACTACCAGGACGATCGCGGCGATACGCCGACGCCGAACCGCGGCGCAAAGATCGTCGCCGACTACCAGCTCCCGCGCGCGGCGCTCTCGACCGACGTCAAGCGCAGCCCCGAGTTCGCCGAGCTCGTCGCACGGATCCGGCGCGAAGGCTTCGACCCCGAGTACCGCCGGCACGTGCGCGAGTTCAATCTCAGCCACCCGCACTCGTTCCGGACCCTGACCGAAGACGAGCAGCGGTCCGGCGCCGGCGGCTGACGCGCAGGCGGCGCCTCAGCGCATCGCCCGCAGCACCGCGCGCAGGCCGAGCACCAGGATCGCGAGCGACGCGAGCGCGATCAGCCCGCCCCAGAGCCAGTACGGCGGAACCAGGGCTTGCGCGATCTGCGCGGCGTCCGACGGCATCGCTCCGGCACCGGTGCGGGCCGTTGCCGCGAACAGCGCGTCGGCGCGCGCGAAGGTCGACAGGCACAGCTCGATGCCGAGGAACGCGCACGCGACCTGCGCGACGCGCGGCGATGCGCGCCACGCGATCACCGCCGCGAGCGCCGCGAGGAACGCGACGAACAGCACGCCGAACACGTTGCGCACCCACGCTGCGAGCACCAGCACGAGCACGACGCTCGCGACGCCGAGCGCGACGCGCGCCCGCTCGGGGCGCCGCGCGGCGAGGAACGCGAGCATCGCGCACAGCGGCGGGCCGAGCGGGCCGGCGGCGGCGATCGTCGCGCGCGCCGCGGCGCCGTAGTCGCCGCGATGCTGCGCGACGCCCGAGGCGTCGGCCCAGACCCGCAGCGAGTCGACCTCGCCGCCGAGCGCCGTCGCCGCGAGCGCGTGACCGAGCTCGTGCACGAGCGTCGCCAGCAGGACCAGCGGCCGGCCGAGCCACGCGAGCGGCGGCCAGATCCACGCCACGAGATACAAGAGCAGCGTCAGCGCCGTCGCGGCGTACAGCGCCGTGCTCGCGCCGGAGCGACGCGCGGGCGCGGCGAGGTTCACGCGAGCAGCCGCTGGCTTTCGTCTGAAGGTGACCACGAGAAGCTCTCGCGCATCAAGCGCATTGGGCAGCTCGAGGGGCGCTCAATGCAAGACCTGTTAACCGAGGCTGTCGGCGAGCATCTGCACCGGGTCGAAGCGCAGCTCGGGCGCGGCGTCGGGAACTCGACGGGCACGCCATCGTGAGCGCGCTGCCGCCGCAAACCGTCGTCGAGCCGGCGTCGCTCGTTTGCGCTCACGTCGATACTTCATGGAGCCGATGGACAAACCCCAGGGCAGAGGCGACCGGCGGCAGCAGGAAGCTAAGCAGACGTGTAGCAGCGGTCGTCGGTGAGTAGCGCGAATCTCCCGTGCGCTCGCCATGCTTCCACTCACCACTTCGGGTATCCAGGCCAAGCGTGATCTCGGTTTTTGCGCAGCGTGGAGCTAACCGTGTTTCGTCTGAGTCCGGTTCCTCGCGGCGCCTCGGCAGGCCCAGTGCGTTATCGTCGTCGCCATGAGGTCGTTCTCGGAGCACTGCGCCTACCTGGGATTTCCACTGCGGAACGTCCGATGGTCCTGGTGCGCGGTCTCGGCAGACAGGCAGCGGGCCCTGTTCACGGTATGGACGGACGAAGTCAAGGGGAGGCGTTTCGTGCTGTACCCGGTCGCAGTGAGACGTCCTGGGCCGGTCGGCGCTGCGGCCGACTTGAAGGCAGGTGGCAGAGAGGTCCAAGACGTTGCGAACCTGGTCGCCGATGGCGTTTGCCGCGAGGCTTTCGGAGTGCTGTGTACGGCAGCGGATCCGGACGCGATACCGCGCGTGCGGAAGCGCTTCGCTGAACGTGATGTTTTTCGTCTTGCGGTGTTTCGAGAAGGCGAAGCCATCGTGGCTGAGCTCGCTGAGCGCATTCCGGTTGAGCGGCTTCGCTCGGAAACCACCCGCGCATCATCTGCCAGCCTCGAACCGTGAAGCTGATGGCGTTCGCGCAATGAACGATGATCGAACAAATTCACGCGCCGCCACTCGAGCGCTGCCGCGGTTCATGCTTCACCCAGCGCATGACGGCGCGGCGCAGTGCTCGAAATGTGCGCCCCGGTGCCACCTCGTTGATGTGGGTCAAGGCTGCTTTCCTGAGTAGCGCGGTTCCCGGTGGTAGGTATCTCAACACGAGTCGTCGCAGCCAGCGCAGTTTCACGCGTCGCCGCCCGCTTTCGTGGAAGATGCCTTCCACCGCCACGAGAAACCCGAGCAACGCGGGCACGGCGCGAAACGGATCGGCCGCCGTCAACGTCGACATGAGCTGCTTCAAAACCCTGCGTCGTTCCGAAATCGGCAAGCGGGTCGCGACCCCGAAAGTCCAGAACGGCAGGACCACGTGTTGCCATCCGAGCTCGATCAATCGGGCGAGCCAGCGTACGGCGTCGCGACGCGGTACGGCATGGAGCTCTCCCGACACGGCGATGAGGCGTTGCAGCGAGCTGGTGCGCCTCACTCCGAAGTGTGAAGCCAGCCGGCGCGCGCCGAATTCCTCCGCGACGTAGGCCCAATCACGTTCGGCGGCGAGTGCCATCGCACTCAGGGTGCCTGCGTCGACCGTGCTCAGCAGCGGCGCGGTCCGCGCCATGAGGTCATCGTCGCCAGGCTCGATGACCTCGCAATGGGCGCGGACGAAGGTGCGCACATAGCGCCACGCACGCCAATGCAGACGCCGATCGGCCGCGCCCCACTCGCGCAACCGGATGGTGCCGCGCGGCCCCGCCGAGGCCATGGCGCGCGCGCGTACCGCGTCGCGCTCGATCAGGTACCAATAGCGCAACGAGCTCACCGTCTGCGGCGTAATGACGAAGCGCTCGGGCAGGGCTGCGCCGAGCCGTTCCGCGCTCAGCAGCGCGATCAGCAGCAGCGTGGCCGGATCGAGTACGAGGCGGCCGGCGCCGTTGAGCGCCTCGCTGTCGGCGTTGATCAGCTCTTCGGTCCCGGGCCCGCTGTCCGGACGCGATCCGGCAGCCGTCTGGAGCAGCTCACGCGGCGAGACCGCGAACATGGCGGCGACCGCGACGGCCGGGATCCCGCGCGAGCGCGCCAGCGCGAGCCGATCGCGCGCGAACGCCTGGTGCGCGTCGAGTTGCTCGCGCATCTGCACGACGAGCTGGTCGATGCTCGGTTCCGATACGGATGCGATTCCGCCCTGCTCGAGTCCGGCGGCGAGCGCCACCGCTTCCGCGTGTTGCACGAGCAGATGGTGCGCGTGGCGAATCGACTGCACCGTGTAGGTTCGGCCGGCGAATGGCCCGTCGGAAAACGTGATGACGTCACCCAGCGTCTTGCCTCGCGCCGGATCGAGCCACGGCGTCTCGAACGCCACGGGCGCCACGCCGACGCCCGGCGTCGGCGCCGCAGGGCCGAACCAGAGGTGTTGCTGCTCGCCGCCCCGGACGTCACGCAGGATCACCGCGGTGTTGGCTTCGATTCGCGGCGCCGGACGACGCTGACGGATGGCGAGCGCGTACACGGCGCCGCTCGTCGACGCCTCGATGAGCTCCGGCTGTGTGCCCAGCAGTAAGATATCGTCGACGCGCCGATCCTTCAGCAGCGTTAGGGCGTGAAGCAGCGCGCGGAAACCGGCGGCCTGGCGCGGGGTCGGCAGCACAGACGCGGCCACGATGCGATGCGCGCGTCGTACGCGACCGAGCCCAACCGAGATTTGCGCAAACTGCTCGAGCATCCCGATCGACGGGCGCGCTGCGGGGTTTGCGATGCACGTCGCGAGAATCTCCCAGGCCTGCTCTGTCGCACCGCGCGCGATCAGCACCCACGTGCGATTCGCGAGCGCGTCGGCATCGTGCGGACGGGCCTCGAACCACGCTGCGGCGTGGCGCTCGGCCTCGCTGAGGCGCCCGTTTGCTAGGAGCACGTCGATCAGCAGGTCCGTCACGCTCGGATCGATGCGCTGGTCGCGCATCGCGGTCTCGCGCAGCACCTTGAGCAAGGGTGCCGCTTCCAACGCGTGCCCGCGCTCGTTGAGGAGCGCCGCGATGCCAATCGCCTCGTTGATGCTCAGGGACTGCGTCGCTGCGGCCGTCGCGATTTGCAGCGCGAGTTCGCGCCGGCGCGAACGAAGACTCGGGTCCGGAAGATGCTCGAGCAGGAACTCCGCAGCCGCGTACGGGTGGTGCCCAAGCTCGGCGCACGCCGCCTCGAGCACGTCATCGGAGATGGCTTCGGTGCTGTCCAAGCGCCACAGTGCGACGCGCGCACGGCTTCGCTGCTCGGCGGAGGCCTGCATGTGCTGCAGGACACGCTCGAAGAGCGCTCGCGTGTCATCGCGCGCCAGCTGCTGCGCCACCGCCGCGGCGCGCAGCAGGACCTCCGGCTCATCGGGCCAATCGCTGGGCCAAGGCGCGATCGCGTCTGCGCGCCGAAGACGCAGCGCGAGCCCGAGCCAACGCTGCCACATGTCCGGATCCTGCGGTGCGGCATCGATCGCCTCTCGCGCGCGGGTCAACGCAACGTCGGGTTCGTCGAGGAGACTGGCGGCGATGGCGAGGTTGCCGAGCAGTGACGCGCGCGCCCCGACGCTTTCGAGCGTGGCAGCCGTCCGCAGCGATTCGAGCAACGCGCGTCCGCGCTCGGCGAGCGCACGGCCGTCGGTATCCCGCAGCGTCGCTTCGCCGAGCGGCAGTCGCTGCACGGCCAGCGCGACCAATGCCGTGCCCAAGGCCAAGGCGTGCATCGACGCTGGTGTCGCGGCTGTGGAGGGGTCATTCGTCCGCGTCTCGTACCAAGCCACGGCTTCGCTATAGCGCTCCCGGCTCATGGCGACGTCGCCGAGGAGATGGGTCAGCCGCGGGTTGTTCCGCGCCCCATCGGGCACACGCTCGATGAGCTGGTCATACCCGAGTTCGGCGTCGCCGAGTGCCGCGACCAGCACCGCCACGACCGTGACGTAGTCGCGACTCGTCGCGTCAGCGAGGGCCGCTGCCCGCGCGATTAGTTCTGCGGCGCGCCGATGGTCGCCGGTGTTGGCCAGTGCGAGCGCACCGACGGCGAGCAGCGTAGCGCCTGCCGCGGCGTTCGACTCGGCCGCCGCGGCGCTGGCGCGATAGTCGCCGAGCGCGTAGAAGGCGCGCGCGCGCAACAGCACGCGTTCGTCCGTCGGGAGCTCGCGCGCGTCCAGCACCTCGAGTCGAGCCAGGACGCTTTCCGGCCGACCCGCATCGAGCAGCGCGTAGAGGTCGCGGGCGGCGGCACTCGCCGACGGCGGCGCGCCCGGTAGCGCCACTGCGAGGGGTTGACCGGTCACGTACTCATAGGCGGCCCGCAGGTCCTTGGCGTGGGCGAACGTCAGCAGGTGAAACGCCAGTCCATACTGATCCAGATACTCTGTGACGTCCGGCGCGAACCAGATCCGGACGGTGGTCTTGCCATGCAGGAGCGCGCTGTTCGCGAGCTGCAGCAGCTTGGCATCGCCGGAGAGGGTGGTCACGAAGATCAGCGCATCGAGCGGCGGTTCAACCGCATGCGCATTCCTGACGTCCTCCGCAAGCTTCTCGGCGGTGAGGCGCGTCGACAGGTAGCGACGGTCCTGCGCGCCGATCCAGCGACCGTCCTTCGCTTGCACCACCACGTCGATGCCGTGTTGCGCCTGTCCTTGCCGACCGAAAAGCTGTGCCGGCAAGAGCGGCTCGAATATCGCGTTGAGCAGCTTGACCGTCAGGATCTCGAGCTCCTTCGGCTCGAGCAACCCAAGCATCGAGCGTGTGGCGTACACGTCTATGCGGCTCCGCGGATCGCGCTGCCATCGCCGATGCCGACTCCACCGAGCCGGCTCGCGGCGCTCAGGGCGGATCGGATGACCATGCTGTCGAGCGCTCTCACCGTCCGGCTCAATCCATCAACGCGGTGTCGCCGTATCGGGCAAGGAACGCCTGCATCGCGTCCGAGACGGGCGATTCGACGTGGAAGTCACCGAAGCGGGCGCGCCAATCAGCCCATCTGGCCGTGACGACGCCGCTGCGCCGGTACCGGGGCGCCACCCAGATACGCCCACCACATCTTCCCGCTTGCGCCGCGGGCGGAAATAGCAGCACTGCGGTGCAATCCCAACGGTCGCCGCGACCAGCGCCTCGAGCGGGAGACGCATCGGGTTCCACGCAACGCCCTGCGCCGCGAGGAGCCCTTCCAGATCGGACAGCGACACGAAGCGATCGCGCAACATCGCTTGTTCCAGCGCACGTTGCCGGCGCTCGTCGCGGGCGCCAGGCCGGCGGAGCGCATCCCAGAGCGCATCGAGCCGCGCCGAGGTGAGGCGAGGCTGCTCGGCCGACCGTGCCATCTAGCGCCGCCGCGCCCGCAGCATCGCCATGGCGTTGCGCCCCGCCAGCGCCTTCTTGCCGTACTTGAGCGGCTGCCGCGTCGACTTCCAACCGCCGGCGTACATGACGTCGAGCAGGCTCGCGGCGTTTTCGATCAGCTCGACTGCAGACCCGACCCGGGTCGAATGCCCGGACACGCGGCCGGCGGCTGGCACGACGCCGGCGCGTGCCGCGCGCCGGCGCAGGATGCGACTGACCTCGGCCGGCTCGAGCCCGCGCGGCCGGTGCTCGGCGTCGCGCTTGCGTCGACCGCCGACCGGCAGGAACAACGGTCCGCTCTCGATCGCTGCGGCTTTGCACCAGCGATCCAGCCGACGCTTGGTGTCATCGCTCACGAAGCGGTACGCGCCGAGGCCCTCGGGGTCGTTCTTCGAGCGCCCGAGGAAATAGGTCCAGGCGCTTCCGTCGTCGGTGCGTACGACGTCCTCGCGACAGGCCGCGGCAATCTCGGACTCGCGGCAGAGCGTATCGGAAGCGAAACTGAGCAACGCGGCGTCACGCAGATCGCGCGGTGCATCGCCGAGCGTCGCGAGGATGAGCTCGACCTCGGCCGAGCGCAGGGCCGCGGCCTGGCGCGGCGCGTTGCGCTTCAACGTTGCGAGCTTCCGCGTGATGGCTTTCCACTCGAGCGGCCAGTCCGGGTGGCGCGTCGGACTTGCAAGTGCGACGGCACTGTGGACCAAGGTGATCGTGTAGACGTAGCGGTCGAGCGTCGCGCGGCGACGGCCCATCACCAGCATGTCGGAGAGGAACCGCACGAGGTCCGCGAGCGCGAGCGGCAGCGGGCAGGCGCCCGCGCGTTCGCACCAGCCGAACACGACCGACCAGTCCGAGCGCACGGCTTTCAGCGTCGCTTCGGACTGGGCGTGGGCGAACTTCGGCTCCCAGGCCTTGAGCCGACGCCGTAGCTCGGCCGGCGGCACCGGTGCGTCGCTGAGCGCCGCATGGGTCTCGGCCCCCACGAGGCTGTCCGCAACCAGCAGCGCCGTGCGCGCGCGATTCACGACGGCGGTCCCGGCGGCGTCGCGAGCGTGTCGCCCGGCACCCAGGCGAAGCCGTGCAGCGCGAGCTTGGTTTCGATCAGGGCGTAACCTGCGAGCGTGTCGAGCGCGACCGGTGCGCTCGCCGCGGCGAACCAGGCCGATTGCATCGGCGGCTCGAACAGCAGATACACCTCCGAGGCCGAGTGCTGACGCGAGGTCCAGCGCAGCGCCGGCATCGTGTCGATGCCGTAATGCTTAAGCGCCGCGCGCAGCGCGCGCGCCTCGGGATGCGTCGCGCCGTGATCCGGCGTCCGCAGCAGCGCGTCGACGGCGAGGCACGGCGCCGAGCCCAGCGGAAAGAGGTGTCGCCGCGCGGGCTGGGTCAGATCGAGCAGGGCCGCATGCGGGTGGACGAGTGTGAGCTCGATCGCGCGCCAGCCGGCGAGCGCGGCGACCTCGAGCCGCACGCGACCGGCGGCGTCGGGCTCGACATCCCGCAGCAGCGTCTCCCACAGCGCGCCGTCGAAGGTCGTCGCGAGGTAGAACATCGCATGCGGATCAGCGGCGGCGTCGACCAGCGCGAAGCGGGCGCGCGACCTCGGGTTCGCCGCGGTCGCACCATACGGTTCGCGATAGAGATGCCAGTAGCGCGCGGGCGGGACCGTGCCGAGCGTCGGCGTTCGCGTGAGCCACGCGCTACCACCGGGCATCGGGATCCTCGCCGAACTCGGCGCGCGCCGCGGCGACGACGCGCGCGGGATCGGTGTCGAGCACCGCTGCAGGGGTCGCGCCGTCGAGTCGCGCCTGCGGCAGGTACAGCCAGAACGCGCGACTCCAACCCGAGCCGTTACCGGGCGGCAGGATCGCCAGCAGCTCGGCGATTTCGGGCCGCAGTGCACCGGCGTCGAACTGGCATGGCGGATGGCGGTAGCCGTTCTCGGCCGCGACCCACACGCCGAGCAGCTTGCCCTCGCGGCGCAGCCGCGCGGCCATCTGGGCGAGGTTCTCGGCGGCGCTGCCCAGGCGGCGCGCGACGTCGGCCGAGTCGAGCCAACCTTGCGCGAGCAACTCGTCGCGGAACGCCGCGCTCGCATCGGTGTCGGTCGGTACCGGCACTCGCTCGGCCACTGGCGGCGGTCCGATCGCGGCGGCGATGCGCCCAACCACTTCCGCGGTGCCGTCGATCTCAACCAGCTCTGCGGTCGGATCCGGTTGGACGCGCTCCCAAACGCCGGCGACGCCCCCCAGGACGCCGACGATCGTCCCGCGAGTCGCGAGCGGGTCGAACTCGTGCACGCGTCCGCGCACGATACCGTAGTAGCGATGACTGCCGTCCTGCGGACGGATACGCATGCGTTGTGGCGCAGCCGAGATCCGCACCAGGCGCTCGTGCAGGTCCTGCATCAGGCCGGAGACGACGCCACCCATCCCGCGACCGACCAGCATCTCGCCCTGCGGCAGTCGGCGGTACAAGCGCACCCCGTGGCGAATCTGACCGAGCTGTTCGATGCGGTCGATCGCCACCGTGCCGCTGCGGAACTCGAAACGCCCGTCGTCTTCGCGCGCTTCGAAATAGGCGTACTGCTCCGGCATCGCGATCTCCTCACGACACGCAGTACCGTGCACCGCGCTCGCTCGCGCGATGGTAACACGATGTCGTTAGGCGCGTTAGGCGCCAGAACGCCAATAACGGTCCATTATTGCGCATCGGTGCGCCCGAGGAACTCTGATGCGCTCGACGCGCTATGTCGCGGCCCGAGCTCAGCACCTGGCTCCTCCAGCGTTGGCCCCAAGCCCTCGTCTGGATGACCGGTGGCACGCCAGGGCGGGTCAAGTCTCAATCGGCGAGGCGGGTCATGTTCAGTCAGCGCCGACAGTAAGGCGTGCTCGTACCCGGGCTATCTATTCCTCTGACCGCGCTGGACGTCACGTTCGCCGCCACTCCGCCCGAGGTCGCCCGAGGGACCACCACCGTTGCCAGATTGATGCGTACAGCGCCGTGCTCGCGCCGGAGCGGCGCGCGGGCGCGGCGAGGTTCACGCGAGCAGCCGCTGGCTTTCGTAGCTTTCGGGATAGCGCCGCCGCTCGATCGCGTAGTACGCGCGCAGCAGGTCCTCCTCGATGCCGAGCCGCGCGCGCGCGGCGCCGAGCGGCAGGTCGAGCAGCGGCTCGAGGTCGACCTTGTCGAGCGGCGCGCAATCCGAGACGAACCCGAGCCGCACCGCGTCGCGGAACACGCGCAGGTCCTCGTCGTCGAAGCGGTACGCGCGCGGGTAGAAGTACTTCGCGAACCAACCGTACAACCGCTCCTCGGTCTGGCCGACGCGGTCGGTGCTGCCCATCGTGAAGCCGATCACGAAGGCCTCGTCCTTCGCGAGCAGGCCGCGACCGAGCAGGATGTGGATGCGATCGTGCGCGACGAGACCGGTCGCGCCGTGAAACAGCTCGACCCCGGGGAAGTCGTACTTCGGGTTCTCGACCAGCTGCACGAGGAACGGGATGTCGTCCTGCCCGACGCCGAAGCCCTGCATCTCGGCGTGCGCGGCGCGCAGCGTCTGCGTCGCGCGCGACAGCGGCACATACCAGGAACGAACTCGCTCGTCGGTCGTCAACGCGCCCTCGATGATGCCGCCACTCTCGCGAACAGCCGCCCCGCGCCCGCCCGCGCCCCGTGCGCTCGTCCGCGCTCTCAGCCTTTCGGCGCGGTGCGCTCGCGCGACAGCGCGAGACCCTTCAGCACGTTGAGCGCCTCGTTGAGCGCGTAGTCGGTGTCGAGCTCGGGATCCCGCACGTGCGCTTCGTCCTCGGCTGCGAGCGCGGACGACTGGAGGTGGCGCGGCAGGTCGGCCTCGGTCGTGATCGGGGTCGCGGGCGAATCGGGCGGCGTGAGCTTGAGATCGGCGAGCGCGATGTCGGGGCGGATGCCGCTCGCCTGGATCGACGTGCCGTGCGGCGTGAAGTAGCGCGCGGTCGTGAGCTTCACGGCGTAGCCCGATTCGAGCGGCAGCACGGTCTGCACCGAGCCCTTGCCGAACGTCGTCGCACCCATCACGAGGCCGCGACGATGGTCCTTCAACGCGCCCGCGACGATCTCGGCCGCCGATGCCGTACCGCCGTCGACGAGCACGACGAGCGGCGCGCCGTCGATGAGGTCTCCCTTCGCGGCGCTGAAGCTCACGTCGGCCTCGTGCACGCGGCCGCGCGTCGAGACGATCACGCCCTCGTCGAGGAACGCGTCGCTGACCTCGACCGAGGCGTGCAGCAGCCCGCCGGGATTGCTGCGCAGATCGAGCACGAGCCCGCGCAGCCCGCCCTTCGTCTGCGCGACCATGCGGCGCAGCTTCTCGCGCACCTCGGAACCGGTCTCGTTCTGGAACTGCGTGATGCGCACGTAGCCGTAGCCCGGCTCGAGCATGCGCGTGCGGACCGACGCGACGCGGATCACCTCGCGCCGCAGCGTCAGCTCGAGCGGCAGCTGCTGCCCTTCGCGCGCGATCGTCAGCGCGACGTTGGAGCCCGGCTTGCCGCGCAGCTGCTCGACCGCTTCGGTGCCGTTGTCGCTCGTGACGGGCTTGCCGTCGATCTGCAGGATCACATCGCCGGACTTGATGCCGGCGCGGCTCGCGGGGGTATCGTCGATCGGCGCGATGACGCGCAGCGCGCCCTCGAGCATCAGCACCTCGACGCCGAGCCCGGCGTACTCGCCACTCGTTTCCTCATCGAGCGTTTCGACGCCGCGCGTATCGAGATACTCGCTGTGCGGGTCGAGCCCGCCGAGCAGACCCTTGATCGCGGCCTGCATCAGGGTCTTGTCGTCGACCGGTTCGACGTAGGCGTCCTTCACCGCCCGGAACACCGCGACGAAGGTCTGGATGTCCTCGAGCGAGATCGAGGTCTCGGCGGTCCTGGCGGCCTCAGCCTTCGCGGAGGCGGCGTCGGGCGGGGCCACGTCGGCGAACGCGGCCGGGGACGAGAGGGTCGCGGCGAGCACGACGCAAAGCGCGGTACGACGGATCATGGCCCGATTATATCGGCGCGGCGGGGATTAGGTTTTTGTGAAGCCAGGCGGTCCGTCGGTGCGTGCGCCGTAGGTCCGAGCGCTACTCATAGTCTGTAGCCTTAGAGTCATCTCGCACGAAAGACTGGGGCTCCACTGGCCCCATGTCATGCCCGGCGCCGATGGTGGGTGGGATGATCACGGCGCCGCTGTTGTCGATGCTCGTGGTTCCGGTCGCGTATCTGCTGCTGCAGCAGCGTCGGCTCGAGAGGAGACAGAGATGAGAACCACTACTGCGTCGGCCGGCGCCATCCGGCGAGCGGCGCGATGGGCCAGTACGTCACGCAGAGCCATCGACGCCGGGAGAAGTTCTGGCGCACGTTCTTCATGGGCGGCGCGCAGCCGGACGGCGCGCGCGACACGCCGCCCGGATTCGACGCGCCGCTGGCCGAGACGCTCCGCGCGGCCCGTCGGCGGCGTGACCGCGCCGCGGACGCTCGTCGCGAGCGCGCTGCTCGGCGTCTGGCTGATGTTCACGCGGCTCGCTTTCGGCACCGAGCCGCCGCTCGCCGACAGCGACCATCTCGTCGGCGCGCTGATCGTCGCCGTCGCAGTGGCGGCGATGGCCGAGGTCGCGCGCGCTGCGCTTCATCAACGTCGCGTTCGGCGCGTGGCTCATCGTTGCGCCGTGGGTCATGGCCGGCGGCACTTCGACGGCGTCGTGAGGTGCGGTGATCGTTGGCGTCGCGGTCATCGGACTGAGCTTGCCGCGCGGCCGGCGCAGCGAGGAGCACTACGGGAACTGGGATCGGTTCGTGGTGTGATCCGGGATGCACCCGGCTGCGCGCAGCGGAAGCGACGCACGCCCGAGGCCACGCCGGCGCGCCGTTGACCTGACGCGCGGCGAGGGACCAGGCTCCTCAGCACGCCGCCGCCGCAGCTGGCGGCGACTCACGCGGTCCTGCGCAGCGCGGTATACGCCGCGGCCAGCGCAACGCCGAAAATCAGATGGGCCGCGATGCTGATCCCGTTTCGTGCCATGGCGAACCACGGGAACATCGCTGCCGCGATCGGGTAGAAATTGACGACGTAGAGGACCAGTCCGAGCACGGCGCCGACGATCAGCGCCTTCGTGCGATCGAGGTGCCGCGCCAGCAAGGCGAACAACGCGCCATAGACCAGCGACAGCCCGAAGTGGACCAGCATTGCAACGGACACGATGCCGAGATCGAACGTCGCCGGCGGGGGCAAGACGTCCTGACCGAGCACCATCGCTGCGATCATGCGTGGCGGTGCCCACGGGCTCTCGCCCTGGATAAGGGCGACCATGGCCATTTCGGCGAGCATGAACACGAGGCCCGCGATCAGACCGGCCCACAAACCCGCTCTCCAGTCGATGCCGGCGTGAAACTCGTTGTGGACATCGGGGTGACCGAGGGTGGAAGTTGCCATCGCATTTCTCCTGCGCTGATGGGCCGCACGCTGAGCGTCGACTCGCAAAGGCGCTCGGGCGTCTGCGCGAGTCGGCGCGGCCACGCCTCAGCGAAGCAAGAGCCGTTCCAGCGATCGAGCAGTCGAGCAAGAAGTCCTCGACGCTCGCGGACGTCGCGGGTAGAGGTCTGCGTCGTCACTTGCAACTTTTCCAGTGGAGGCCCACCACCGCTGCAGGGGCTCGCAGTGGGAAGTCCACTGAAGGCCCGCCGACGCGGCCGTTCGTCGCATCGGCGTCGGCTACTGGATCGGTGTCGGCGCGTCGCCCGGGTCGTCGAAGATCCAGACGGTCGCGGGCGAGCTGCTGGCGCGCAGCACGGTTCGATCGCTTCGCGTCAGGATCGGCCACGCCCGGAGCACCGGTTGCGGCGGCGGGACGACGTCGAGCTGCACCGCGGTGGAGGCTTCGCTCGCCGCAACGCTCCACGGCACGCCAGCGCGCGCCGGAGCATAGGAGCGCAAGGCGGTGTCGGGTTCGGGCTCGACGCAGGCGATGTGGCGCGCGACGAGCCGCGCGCTGTCGTCGAGCGCGTCGTCGAGCAGCGCGCGTATCGTCCAGCTCCCGGCGCCTTCGAGCGGTCGTCGACGCGAGAGATGCACGATGCGACCGACGACGCGCCCGTCCTCGATCCGCTCCCACACCACACGCAGTTGAGCCTCGGGGCGTCCGAACAACAGCGCGAACGCGCGAAAACGCCCGCCGCTCGGCACGCGTGCCGAGCAGGCGGGCCGGCGTGCGGACGCCGACGCGGTAGCGACGCGCTCCGCGACGTCCAACGCACCGAGCCGTTCGAGCCGCCGCGCCGTCTCGCGATTGCTCTCGAGCCTGCGCGCCGCCGCGATTCCCAGCATCGCGCCGTTCTCGTCCGCGAATCCGAGCGCGAAGTCGAACTCGTGGTTGACGAGCAGCGCGCTGCCGTCGACCCACGCGGCACCCGTCAACCAATAGGCGTCCAGCGTGGACGCGGCCGGCACGACTGCCGCCTGCGTCTCGGCGAGCGTCTCCCAACGCGACGTTCGTGCACCCGCGATCGATGCTGCGCACAGAGCGAGCGCCAACGCCGCACGCGCGACAGCGCGCCGATGCGCGAGTCCGAAAGGCAGACCGAGCCTGGTGCGACGATGCCGTGTCGGCTCGGCGTCCAGGGCGAGCTACCTGATGTACGCTTCCAGGAGCGTGCAGCCACTCCCGCTGGTTCCGATCGGAGTCGCAACCGGCGCGCCGCTGACGTTGATCGCGACCGGGCGTCCGCTCAGAAGCGCCGAGAGCAGCAGGCTGTAGAGCGCTCGGCCACCCTCGCCGCTGCCGTCGTACGACAGCGCCGCACCGGGGCAGCCCGATCCGACGCCGTTCGTGACCCAGACGTACTTCGTTGCGGTGGCGCCCTGGTAGCTGCTCACCTGAACGACGTTGACGTTGAACCCCGCGCGCACATCCGTTGCGGCGAAGAGCACAGCGATCGCCGCAAGCGCCGAGGCCATCGAACCGGTCTTCATGTCAGGGATAGATCCGGATGTCGGTCACGTGGTCCGCGATGCCGTAGCAACCCGCCGCTCGAACGACGCGGTTCATGTCGATTCTCTTGCCGGAAAGCAACGAGGCGAGCGCGATGCTCTGCATCGCGTTCTTTCCCGGCATGTTCGGTTCGACCACCAGATAGCCGGTCGGGGTGTAGTAGCCTGCCGGCGCCGTAATCAGGAGGCAGCCGTTCTCGGCGACGCCGACTTCCCTGATGTTGTACGGAGCGCCGGCGAACTCGGCCCGGGCGGGGCTCGCGGCCGCCGCGATGCCCAGGAGGGCGAAGCCGGCCAACGCGTACTGGGCACGTGTAGATTTCGTGGTCACATCACTCTCCCATGACAGGTGGTTGCTTGTTGCTCGGGCACGACTTGCGAAAGCGCAGCACGGACTCGCTACTTCGGGAACGGATCGCGCTTGAACTGCAGGGAGTCGATCTGCGTCGACTGGAACGAGGCGAACTCGACGCGCGTGATTCTGCCGAGGTGCCCGAGATTCGCGGTCTGGCCGTCGAACAGGTTCACCTGCCCGAGGAACGTTCCCGTACCGATCGCTTCTCCACCCCGGTAGGCCCTGATGACACCGACTTGTCCCGTAAACTCCGTCGCCACGACGTCGTCGATCAGGAGCTCGCTCACCGGCACGTCGAAACGAACGATCAGATCGCCGGTGCAGCGCTCTCCGACTCTCGGGCAGAGTGCGAACACGCCGGTCGAAGTCGCGATCTGCGGAACGCCGCCCGGAACGGAGAAACGGACTTGACGGTACTGATTCGTCACATTGGTCCCGCCGGCGAGCGTGAACTCGATGCGCGCGGGCCTGCAGTAGCTGTCGTCGAGTTCCACGTCGGTCCGCTCGACCACGTGCACGACCTGGTTCGGAACGCTGCCCACGGTTTCGACGTTCCGCAGTTCGGTCGAGCAGTTGAGCGGCGTCCCCGCCTGACTCGTGACCTTGTCGACATGATAGGACGAGGTGCCCCCGAGCTTGACCGCGCCGAAGAACACGGCGGCGAGCGCGCGGCATACGACGGCTTCGCCGGGAACGAACGAGGTACTGCAGGTGCGGATCATGTCGTTGTTCCAGGCGTCGTCGCAGGCGAACTTGCTGCCGTTTCCGCCCCAGACCTCCGCCTCCCATTGCGGGTCCCAACCGTGCTGGTAACACTGGTCGTGGTTGTCGCACGCACGTCGAAACCACAAGTTGTCGATGCCGGCTCCGCCCTGTGCCCAGATCCCGACCCCGGGAAGCTGTTCGAGCGGGGTCGAGCAGCCGGCGTCCGGGTTGGGGTGCGACTTCGGCCGGGAAAGAAGCGCCCCGAGCGGCTCGTTCCGCAAGGCGCTCTTCACGGCGCTCCCGCTGACCGAGCCGCCACTGCAGAAGTATTGCGGGTAGTACCGGTTCCGACAGGCTTGGTCCGCCGCACGATTCAACAGTCCCGCCCGCGTCCGGAAGCCGGTGATGCCGCCCCGCCAGAAACCCGCGAGACTCGGGTCGCCGCAGTCGGTGGCGAAGTTCACGTCGGTGCGATCGCTGCTCGTGGTCCTCGACCTCGACGTCGGCTCGAACGTGCATCCGTTGGACGCCGGCGCAACCTCGACCGTGTACGTGGCACCCTGGTCGAGTCGCGTGACGACGTAGTCGCCGTTGTCGGCCGACGTGGCGCTGCGCGTGTCGTGCCCCGGGCTCCTGGCCGTCACCTCGACGCCGGCGATGCCGACGTTGCCGGTGATGCAGCGCAGCGCGAGGAAATCGACGCCGGTGGCGTCCTCCGTGCCGACGGTGCGCGTGCGCGACCTCGGGCTCGAGAGACCACAGACGCCGCTCGGCGTGATTTCATACGTCGTGTTCCGGACCAGTCCCGCGATGGTGAAGTTGCCGGCGGCATCGACCGTCGCCTGGCGCGTCGGCGCACCGCCCGCAGTCGCGACGACTTCGATCGTACCGGCGCCGCGCTCGCGAACCACGCCGGACAGGCATTGGAGGGCTGAGAAACTGATGCCGGTCCGATTCGCGCCCCCGTCCGGAATGCCCACGGTGCGCGATTGGGGCGCGAAGCCGCCGCAGCGCGCGTCGCTCACGGTGACGGTGTACGTCGTGTTCTCCTCGAGATCGCCGATCGCGTAGTTCCCGGCGGCGTCCGAGGTGCCGCGACGCGTGGGCGCTCCGTCGGCGCGAGCCGTGACGATCGCATTCGGCACCTCGACGTTGCCGCGAATCGAGCACCCGTTCGGGACGAAGTTCTGGTCCCTCACGTGCGCGCCGCGGGCGGGAATCGCGACGCTGCGCTGGCCCGGGGCGAAACCGCCGCACTTGCGATCCGGCTTCACGACATAGCTGCCGCCGCTACCGACCGTGATCCGGTAGTTCCCGGCCGCGTCCGATCGCGCACCGAACTCGAGATCCGGCGGGCCGCCATCGGCCGTCACCCGGTGGTTCGGAACGCCGACGCTGCCGAGGATCGCCGACGACGTCAGCTGGAAGTTGACGTTCGTCGCGTGCGGCGCGAGCAGCACCTGCTGGAAGGGCGGAAAGAAACTCTCGCCCGGCCGATGCGGGACGACGTAGTGATAGCCGACCGGAACGGCCGGGATGACATAGTTGCCGTTCGCATCCGAGCTCGCGCAATGGTTCATGCCGAAGTCCGCGCACACGCGCACGCCGTCGATCACGACGTTGCCGGAAATGTTGCCGACCACGGGCGGCAGCCCCGCGTCCCACTTGAACCAGTCCGTCCAGGCGAGACCGGGCAGGTTGACCCAGCGCCGCGCATAGACGGCGTGGTCGAATCCGATCGCCGTCACGACGTTGTTGATGAGCGGGCTGACGTAGCGCGCCTTGCCGCCGTCGGGCAGGCCCGCGCCCCACGGGAACCAGTTCGTCCAGCCCGTCGCGGTGGCGACGCGGGCATACACCTTGTCGTCTCCGCCGATCGCGAACACGTGATCGCCGGAGAACGCCGTCACGCTCCTGGCACCGGGCAGCCCTTCGCCGAAGGGCGTCCAGTTCGACCAGCCGCGCGCGTCGGCCCATCGGACCATCACGCGCGCGTCTTCGCCGATGGAGAACATGTGGCCGTTGACGAGCGGCGTGATCGTCCGCGCCGAAGTCGACATGCCCTGGCCGAACCATTGCCACGCGCTCCATCCGCCCGGGCCCCGGTAACGGACGTAGACGTGCTGCGTGCCGTTGAAGTTCTGGCTCGCGACCGCAAAGAGGTGACCGTTGACGAGTGGCGTCACAAGCGTCGCGACGATCGCGGTGTTGTCCGGATTGCCCAGCGGTTGATTTCCGGTCGGGAGTCCGTCCTCGAACAGGACCCACGCCCCGAAGCCGGTGTTCGCGTTGCCGGCTCTGGCGAACAAACGACCCGGACGCCCGGCGAGCGCGAAGACGTGCGAGTTCATGAAAGGCGTGACCGTGTAGGCTTTCTGACAGCACGGCGGCCCGATCGGAAGCCCACTGTCGAACGGAGTCCACGGACCCAGGTTGAAGCTCTGGTAGATCCCGCCGTCCTGTCCCGTGCCGAACGCGAAGCCGTCGATCAACGGCGTGGCGTAGGTGGCGGTGCGCGGGTACTGGCTGTGGGGCAGGCCGTCGTTGAACGGCACCCATTGCCAGTCGCCCCATTCACCGGTGGGCGT
>Ga0187892_10002618_pt1 | contig 35257 bp, 34 predicted proteins | sample MA1701073metaG_FD_139345 | JGI IMG/M metagenome (GOLD analysis project Ga0187892, IMG submission 139345) | Bio-ooze microbial communities from a basaltic lava cave in the Kipuka Kanohina Cave System on the Island of Hawaii, USA - MA170107-3 metaG ... | reverse complement strand
GGCGATCTTCTCTTGATGGCGTTCGATAAAGGGATTCATGGTGACAACTCATCTCAATCTTTATTGCCCATCCGCCAGAATAGTACATTCAACACTTTGGTTCCGGCTATGCCGGGTTAGGGGTAGCATGTGCTGCGGTACTGCTATGGTCTCACTGACAACATTAAGGCGAAAACCATATGATAATGGCTGACTTTCATGTTGTCGTCCGGGTTTCCCAACAGGTACGCTGCGGGGGTTTTAGACTAGGTCCACTCTCAGCTTCCCAAGATGATAGGGGACATCGGGACAACCCCTCACTCCGCCGTGTCTCCACTCGACGGTTCCGGGCTATGACGAGTTCCGACCCGATTGCGTTGACCGACGACTATCAGCGTAGGCTTAAGGCAATCGTTGTTTGTCCGAAAATCTTGTAGAACGCTGGGCCTATTGCGGCGGCACCTTGACGATTATCGCAGCCATCGGGCATCCCCCCGTGATTGCCAAGATCCTCACCCATCTCGGCTTGTCTGCCAGAGCACCGCCCCACTCACCGGCGCGGCCATTCGATCGATTCCAAATGGCCTGATCCAAACCGATACCCGATTCAACCCGGTTCAGCCCTATCTCTCCGCCCATCCCCGCGCCTGGGTGGAGGTGGCTTTGCGCAAGCTTGAACAACGCTTCTCTCGGGAACACCCCTAAACTTTTAATCAGGCTTGACGATAAAATGACAGAGATGACCCCCTGTTTCAACACGGCAGATCGGCCATCTATATCCTATATCATGTTGGGCTAACAAAGGAGAACGGATGTGCTTCCCGGGCCAACAATAATCAAGAAGTGCTCCGAGTGTTCTTAACTGATCGAGGAAGAGACGATCATGTCGGGTAACACGTTGATCTGTTCTCGTTGTGCCGAAAAAGTAGTGTCGCCGGACGCTCGTTTCTGCTCAAACTGCGGAAACGAATTGAATGGAGAAGACGTCCCGAGACCAGAGCACCAAGAGAAGCTTGCCCCGCCCACGAACCAGAGGTCAGCATCTCTGGGGCCAATGCGCTTCGGCGGAATGCTATTTGTACTATTGGCCGTAGCGTTGATAGGGGTCTATGCTGCAATACTGATTCCCGCGTTGGAAGGGATTAGGCCCGGCGGACAAAATGTAACTTCGGCCGTTATCTGGACTTCTATCCTCTTCTACGTTTTGTTCCGCCGGTCAGGTAGGAAGGCTTGGATGGGTGCTATCGCAGGATTCGGCGTTAGCTTCTTCGTACTGGTAGCCGCCCATGTCGTTGCGAAGACGAAGCAGAATGACCCAGACTATATCCTAGCCCATTATCCTGAATACCTTGCGATCCAGAAGTATGATCCGGTAGAGTTTCGGAGATTCAAGACCGAGCTGGCAGCGGTCGCCAAGGAGCCTAATGCTACTCAGCAGGCCGTGCTGGCCAAACTCGCGCCAATGCTAATGGCGGTTGTGCAAAAGGCTCTTACTCAGACAACAGACGAAGCCGTAATCCTGTTCGCGCGTTCGAAGCTGACTAGCCTTGAGGAAATCGCAAATAGGAGCGCGGACGATTGCTCAGGTGTAATCTCTGGCAAGGCCAACCCTGACTTGCTGTCACGGATCGTCGGGTACTCATCCGAGCAGTCCAGGAAGGCAAACAGCGAAGCGATAATCCGCGTGATGGAAAGTGCGGCGGGCAGAGCCCGACAGGCATCAACTAACGAGGCCAGATTTGCTCGGCTAATTGCACAGGTTGAAGTCAGGCTGAAATCTCTTGGGCTGAGCACTCTGTATGTGTTCTCAGATGCACCCGGACATACAGCGAAGGAACGCTGTGCTGCCGGTATACAAATCTACCGTGAGGCCCTCAACCTAAAGGAACCCGACAGAGCCTTCGTGTTGAGAATGTTCCTGATTTAAGGGCAGCTCACCCCGATCACCGAGCCCTAGCCAATTCCGAGGGACTTCGTTAATGTCATCACCGTCAACCACAACCCGGATACCCGGTATGTTTGTTTCAATGCCTACGTGTCTCATCGAACTCTACTCCATCAAAAACCGAGGGAGCTCAATCCGTTCGCGAGCTCTACCCTGCCGAATTATTGTACATTCTCTTGAATCAGAAGGAAGTATTAGATATGGCGGCAGTACCAAACGGATACCAACCAATTCTTGAGCTCTACACCGAGATTGGCAAGGCACAGGACGCCGACGCTCTGATGCCTGCCTTAGTCATGGTGTACGTCGGCATTGACACGATGGCCTGGCTATCGTTGCCCCTCGGGGCTAGCAGCGTGAAACGACAGCACTTCTGCGCTTGGGTAGATAGCTACCTGCAGACCGACCCCGCCCAACCCTACCAATACGTAGGCATTGATGTGTACGCTGCGCGCTGCGCGATGTTGCACAGCTACGGCAGCTTGGCTGACTTACACAGACAGCCAAACCCGCCGAAGACATTTGGTTATTTGGACAACGGCCCGCATAGGGTTGATGGCTCCCCGTTGGTACTCATCAGCATCGCTGTTCTTATCCGTGATTTCGGGGCGGCGTTGGGTTCTTTCGTGCAAGACGCACTCAGAAAGCCAGACCTTAAGGCTCGCCTCAACAGCCGTATGCCTGCGCTCGTAAGCATTATGCCGGTGTCCGCCTAATGACAATGTAGGCCCAGATCGGTTCTGAACACCGCCCGGTAAGCTTCCCGCCGCGCCTCCTCCGAGCGCCCCAAAGCACGGCCAGAATCGAGGACTTTCCGGGCCATTCATCGGCCCGAGGCGCGAAGTTTCTCGGCGTTTTGGCGTCTCGGGAGAGCGAGTACACGACGGTCACCAAGATTGTGAATGAACGAGGGAACTGATATATCGATACCTGACCCCTAGCGCTCTCGCGCATGAGGCGACGCAACCGCAGAGAGAACCGGCGGATCCGCATCCCGTACCTGCCGGGTTCTCACGAGAATTAGGTGACAAACACTTCTACCAATGACAACCCGCTTAACCGAGTCTGACTCTCAAGAGCTTTTTCGGCATGCCGATAAGCACCGCGCATCTATTACACATTCCACATGGGGTGGGTATTGAGCAGTAGCAGTAGGAGTGGATGTGATGTAATTTAATAAGGAAATTGAAATGAACAGCAAATACCTAATTGTTTGTAGCCTATTGTTAGTGAGTATAAATTCTCAGGCTGGTTGCGTTCCTGGAAGAAATATCTGTAGTATTTTTGGAGAACCTGCTGCTAGGGAGTTTGATGCTCAGCAACGACGCCTTCAATATCTGCAAGACCAGCAAACAGAAGCGATTGAACGACAAAATAAGTTGATAGAGGAGCAAAATGAAGCTCTTAAAACAGCAAACGATGTTCAAGTAAAGGAGTATGCTCATCAAAGACAGAAAGCCTCGGAAGAAGCTAAATTAGCCAGATTAAAAGACGGTACGGCGGATTATTCTGAGGATGGTAATGGTGTGTACTGTGCGATGTATGGTCGTTGCTATAGTCCTGCATTAAAGGAAAAGTGGAATAGAACTCACGGGCAGTAAGGAATGAGTCCGTACCAAAGATTATTATCCTTGTTTGAGGGTAATAACGAGGGTTATGTGGTTTATAGGATCGAAGATGGCGCTCTACCAATCCCAGCGGCAATCTGACGCATGGAGCGGCCAATGGCAATCCCACGAGAAATCTCTTCGCGCTCCGCAAGAGTCAACGCCAAATGCGAATTACGCAGGCGAGCTAGCGATATCTAAGCGATATCTAAGATGGGAAAATAGGTAAGGTGCATCCATTTCCAGAAACCGTAGCTTGGATGCAATGCAATCGAATCGGAAAACAACTCGCGCGCACTCCGAGATACGTCATGCGGAAAACGTCGGTCACAACGCACATATTTATTAGTAGCCGCTCGTAAGCGGATATATGCAGCTACACCCCCATAGATCACCACGCATCTACTCACAAGGGGTCTGCACCGGCAATTCGATGCGTGTCACTACTGGCGGTGTTGACAAATTCCACGGTGCTACCCGACCGGAGCTTATCGGGAAACACAGCAAGGACACGACCGTACGGTATTTTGCCCGACAGGGTAAGGAAACCTTCGAGTCCTGGAACCGCGTGAAGCTGGGCGCCTAGCGCTTGGGTTGGGGCCGTCCCGGTGGGTTGAGATATCGAGGTCGAAGAACTGCGGAGCGTATAGCCGCGCCAATCACCAGTGAGTTCCTGCGCCGTCGTACCGACGATGTTTTGTGAAGTCACCTGCGTTAAATCAGCGACTGCTTGCAGTACAACCTGGACGTTTAGGATTACCCAGGCTTTCCGGGGTTGGGGCACGATACTACCCGGGGTTAACGGGGAGCCTAGAAGCGCTTGCGCCTCAAAGAGTGCAAGTTGATGGTCTTCCGCCAAATACAGGATCTCGAACTGCGGGTGGGCGTTGGCGCCTTCGTTAAACCGGGTGGGAAACGTCGTTGTTTGCGACGTTTGCAGTGCCGTCGTCCAGAACTGCGGCTGAATGGCTCGGTACCAGGTCTGGGTTTCCGGGCTTGTGGACAGTTGACCACAGGCCCAGAGATTCATACAGGCACGCCGTGCTTAATGGCGCGAATCAAATCTCGTAAATTCTCTTCCTCTGGGGTTCCAATCAGATCCTGAGGCATTTTGCCGCCCAACTGGTCATTAGGCAGCGCCAACCACAACTCAGGATCTTTCACGACCGAACTGATTTCATCTCGAATATCCGTTGCTTCACCTTCCAACCGCCGGTGCAAGACTTTCATGGGCGTACGCCTCGCAGCTAGTTAAATATGACGCTAGTGCGTGTTTATTACGACTCGGATGATACCACATTTCACCGCGCACCCTTGGGACAATTAGAACCGAAGACTAACCTCACCAAAGATACTCCTTCCCGCCAGGGGCAAGTCGAAAGGCAACGAGATCGCTGATTCACTCGGCTCACGCGCATCTTCATCCAAGAGATTGCGTGCATAGATCGCCACGTCCACATTCTTGATCAGACTGCCGCGGCGTAGACCGAGAGTGACGATAGAGTAGTCGCTGATCGGCGGGCGCGGATCGGAATCCGGGCGCTCGCGTTTCAAGATGGATTTCACATTAGCGTTAAGGTGCCACTGTGGTGCGAACTGCCAGTCGGCTTCGCCATAGACCTGGTGCCTCGGGGCGAGGCGGGTGTTGATGTTGCCGGTCACATCCAGGACATCCTGATAGGCGTACCGCGCCACTAGCCGAAGGCTCGGGAGTATCTGCCAAATGCTATCCGACTCAAACCCATAGCCCTCTTGGCTCGCTGCATTCGAAAACGAGAAGCCGTTGGGCGAGGACGGATTGGGTACTTGCGCCACGATGTCGTGCGCGGTGTACCAGAAGAAGGTCAGATTGGTCTGCGCATCGATAAAGGTCGGACGGTAGTTGAAGGCAAGCTCTGTCGTATCCAAGGTGGACGGTTCCAAGCTTGGATTGCCGAGCCCGAAGAACAGGCCGTTGGACTGGAGTTCCAGGGAACTGGGAGCTCGAAACGCACGCCCGTAGAGCAGCTTCGTCGTGAGGTCCTGACGGGTGTTCCAGACGAGCCCGGCGCGCGGATTCACCGAGGTTCCGAAATCGCTGTACTCATCTACACGAACGCCGGTCGTAAGCGTCCAGTCGTGGGCGAAGGCCCATTCGTCCTGGCCGTAGGCAAAGAACACCCCGCGCGTATCGCTCGGGAAGAGCGTGACATCGTTGATCCCGCCCTGCTGCGCGAACGCGCCCGTCGGAAACACCAAGCCCGCGCGGACGGTATAGTTGCGCCGGTCCTCGGTGTTGTCGAACCGATCGTGGAAGCCGCCGAGCCCGAAGCGCAAGAGATGGTAGGAGAATCCGCGATAGAGTCCGACCAGCTCCCCGCGCACCCGGTTTTCCTCGACGCCTAACACCCCGCGCACGCCCTCCGGAAATGCACCGCCGAAGGCGCCGGGCGGAAAGAGCGAGAGGTCAAAGGTGGTCTGGGTATTGACGAAGGCCAGTTGGGCGGAGAAATCAAAGTCCTGCGATAAGCGCCATTCGCGCGTGAGGTCCATGTTGAGAATGCCGCTATCGACCGAGCCGCTCGGATCGAGGGCGCGCGAGGCGCCGACACCGCTCCCGACATCAAAGCGGGTCAGATAGCCGGCGCGGAAGGTCCATTGATCATTCGAAAGGTCAATCCGGGCATCGATGAAATTGCGGCCGACATTGATAGGACCAGGCGCGAGGGAGGCACGGGTCCCGAACAAAGAGTCCAACGCCGTCTGTGCATCGGCTTGAATCGTGGCGTCGTAACCCGCGGTCGTGCGTCCGTTGAGCGAGACGGCCAGGTCGAAATCGCCCAATCGGGAGCGCTTGAGGAGCCAAGCATCGTAGGTATCGAACGATCCGAACCTCGCTCCGATCTCGGTATCCGCAATGTCCTCGGCGGTCTTCGTTACGATGTTGATGACGCCGGCGGCGGCATCCGAACCATAGACCGCCGAGGCAGGCCCGCGCAACACTTCGATGCGTTTGACATCGCTCAATAGGAAGGCGTCCTTGATGCCGTAGGCATTGAGGAGCCCCTGCACTAGGGGGATATTGTTTAACATGACCAAGATACGGGAGTTGATGCCGCGGATCTGAGTTACCGAATTGATGCCATCAACTGTTGAGACGTGCAGACCCGGTACGGACTCCAGGGCCTCCTCGATGGTCGTCGCCCCCATGCGCTTGATGTCCTCGGCGGTGATAACGGTTGCAACCGCAGGGGCGAGATTTATGGGCTTCTCATATCCCGTGGCCACACTGACGGCTTGCTCGCTGCTAAGCGTATCGAGGATGTCGGCCTCCTCGGCTCGGGCTGGCTCCGGTCCACTCAAGGCACCCATACCGATGACAACGAGAATCAATGCGTGCTTCGAGTCGATGTGGATCATGCCCCCCTCCCCCTAGAATTGGTTTTTCAGGTCCCCCCATTCATCATCGGTCAGCGGCGGCAGTCGGCACGTCCTGATGGCGCTCTTGAGGTGCTGGGTCGCCGCTTGGTTCTTACCGCTGCAGTTCAGGTGCACCGCGGCATAGATCCTGCCTCGCAGCTCCTGCAAGGCGCCCCCCAGTTGTTCCCTCGTTGAATGCATGCTGTTGTGTGCGCGCTGCTCGATGGCGAGCCGACACGCCTCGCGCAAGGTCTCGATATCGAAGGGCTTGACAAGGAAATCGTATGCACCGTCGAGCACCAACGAGGCATGCGAGTCGAGCGAGGTATTCGCGGTGACAACCACGACGGGTTGTGTGGGATCGAGTCCGCGAATTCGGTGCAAAACTACTTCGCCGGGGACGTTCGGTAACGCGAGGTCCAGCAATACCAGATCGTGGCGCTGGCGTTCGTAGGCGGCGAGTCCGCTCCGCCCGTCGCTTGCAATTTCGACGTTGAAGATCTGACCCAACGCGGATCTCGCAAGTTCAGCAGACTGCGGGTCGTCTTCCACGATCAATAGCCAGGGCCGTGCGTCACTCTGTGAGCACTCCTTGACGAGCTCGGGGAGGTGTTCGAGCTGACCAACGGGAAGGAGACGGACGTGATGATTCGCGGCGCTGGCGCAGAGGAGCGAGACCTCGTGGTCCTCGCATACGACGATGATGCGTAACAAGTGTTCACCGAAGCGGCCGGACTGCACGATGCGCGCTAAGCGCCAAGCGTCGAGATCCGGCAACTGATCGCTGGTGATCAGGACGTCGAATCGACCGAGGCAGAGCTTGTCGATGATGGCGCGGGCACTCTGTACCGCGACGACGTGTGGCAAACCTGCCGATTTCAGTACGGCCTTCACGTGCCGTTGTGTCGGCGCGTCCGCGTGATAGAGCAGGATGCGAAGGATCGGGCTGCCTTGAGGTTGCGGTCTGGGGACAGTTATCACGTTACTTTCGGTTGCTAAACATGGCCATACAAACCCGCCTGTCCTAGAGCGGTCTGTGTCAAAATGCCCGGCTGAACAAACTATTGCCCGGTCCCTATCCTATTGTCTGGCTGCTATAAGCACGCTCCTTAATTGCAAAAAACGTCGATAGTCTCACAATTTCAGACCGGCAGTGGCCGTGTCGAGGTTGTTCCGCCGTTGGTCTTATAGCACTACCAATGAAGATTGACAATATATATCAAGCATAAAGTCAATATATTGACTTTCAGAAGTGTGTGGTCGGTCACAAATAGAGCAGGGAAGCACGCATGACGGGTCGTACGGCTCGTCATATTGAGCCAGGAAACGATAAATTCCGTGCCCGAGGTCAGGCCGGATGTTTCGCCGTGTCCTTATCCTTGGGTGTTGGCACTGCCAACACCTCGAGTACCGCGTAAGGTTGGCCGGAAGCGGCGTTGCTTGGTCGCGAGACCTTTTGCCATCAGGTTTTGGCTGGTTCGCGGGTAACGCTTGCAGGCTTGCGATGGTGCCCCGCGGCCAACGCTTGCTCGGTTAGACGACGCTGTTCGGCCTCGATGGACTCTTTCACCTGCCGTTCCCGCTCCCGTCGCTCACGACACTTCAGGTGTGCGCTCGTCAGGGGTGGATCTCCGGCCTTCGTCTGCTTACACATCCAGGCCAAGAGCCCAACCGGGTTACGTACCGGGTGATCGGTCTTGGCCTGGCTTCGGATCTTTTCGCTCAGCTCATCGAGTAATGCCTGTTGGAGATCGTGTTCAAAATTCCGAAGATACATCTCCGCCAGCCGTTGTTCGCTGCTGGACAGCTGGTCCGGGTAGATCAGATCGCGCTCGGCCGGTTGGGTACCGGGCTCCGCCGCGGAATTGTTTTCATCGCCTGTTGTAGTTGTTGTTTTTTTATTTAAATAACTACTACTACAAAGAGCCGAGTTTAAAAAATGAACTCGGCCCGAGTTCACTTTTTGCACTGAGTCGGCGGGCAATTTATTGGGTACTTGGTTCTCACGCCAGATGTGCAGGCCGGACAAGGCTCCGCGAAGGAAACCGAAGTAATTGCCGCTGCCTTCGCCGGCCAGGGTGGAAAGTGCCTCGATGCGTTGATCGGTTTGTGAGACCGGCGATGCCGAGGCGACATCCTCTCCCTCCGCAATGCGTCTCTCCAGGCTTGCCCACATCCCTCGGGCGACTTCGCGCACGTAGGGATGATTATGTGTCTTGGCCGTGTCCAAGAAGTCCACATACCCGGGATCCAAATGGAGGGTGCTCGGCAGAACCAAGGGTTCATCGTGCAACGCGTAGATGTTTCCTCGGTGCCGGCCGGCAGGGTCCCTGACGCGCCGGCAAAGCGTGACCCAGCGGGTGATGCGCAAGATAGCCAGGGATCGGGCCACCGTGCGCCGGGACTGGATGTTACAACGTTGCAGCAGAGTATCGTAGGTCGGGAACGCCGTGCCGCTCCGGCCCTCCTGCCGCGCCCAGATCCACAGTACGGCGAAGACACGGGAATCCACGGGTTCCAACACGGGGTCGAGGTGCACCAGGGCCGGCATCGCCTCTTGCCAACTGCTTAGAAGGATCAGGCCGTTCTGACTGGAATATTGGCCGGAGAGCAGGCGCTCGACGCTTGCCTCGATGTAACGCTCAAGCGTTGCGGTCTCGCCTGAAGCCATTTGTTAGGCCCGCGGCGCCTATAGGTCCCAGACGATATTCTTGCCCTGGTCCCGACAACGGGCCTGGAGAGTACGCCGTGCCTCAATGAGCCGTACCACGAGATCGAACTCTTTGTCGTCAAGTACGGCAAAGAGCTGACGCGAGGTGATATCCAGAGAGGGCGGCTCGCTGACCAGCGGGATCACGGTTGCCAAGGCCGTGGCCTCATTACCAAGCGCCACGGCTTCGATTGCGGGATAGAGGGAAGACGCTGCCAGATACGCCAGTGCCGGCGACGCCTCGACGCGAGGCGCATACGGCCATTGCTCGGCGAGGGCCGAAAGCAGCCACCAAAGAGTCACGCGCTTGGCTTCCGCAGCAGTTTCCGGGCGGCTTTTCGCGTAGAGTGCAGTGCCCGGCAGGTCTACCAGGTACCCGCACCCTTTGGGGCAACGCAGGATGCACTTGGCCAAGCCGTTGCGCATTGCGAGCTGGGTCGCGAGTGTCCACATGCGACCCCGTAGGCTCTTGGAGTCCTGCGGGAGATCGCGGCGCGTCCTGAGCTGCGACGCGCCGTGACTTGGATCGACGTGCTTCATATCGGAAACCTTCTCGGTCATACCGGGCTTCTGCGTAAAGCGATCACCATGAGTTTCTATCGTGCGAGTCTTTGCCTCGGTCTTGGGCGCCTCGGCCGCGGCCGGGTGCTCGGGCGCAGAAACGAACGATCGAATTGAGGCTTCCCCTTCTGGCTCACCAATGATGTCTGTCTCATTGAGGTCGGCGCTTACTTTTCCGCGACTTACGCCGCAAAGGTCGGCGAGGTAGGCCTCGACTTCCTGCCGGACGGGCTCCAGTAGCCAGTCTTCCCGGTCGTGACGGAAGAGGCACAGCAGAAACCATTGCCGAACTTCCTTGATGACCGGCTGGCCAAGCTCGCGCTCCTTGAGGTATCGCACGAGCATCTTTTCCACCTTGCGGATGCGATCGATTGCCGGCCGTCCGAGCCCGGCACGCAGTGCCAGCGGGATGAGGGGCAAGAGCGTTTCTCTCGCATAGTCGAGCCTCGTGATCGTAGCGGGATCGGTGCTGTAACCGCGCTCACGCAGCAGCGCGGCAAGCTGGCGTATCGAGAGTTCCGCGCCCCGTTCTTGAACAATCAATCGTCGCAGATCACACAGCGCGCGGGCTCGATCAATAAAGATGAGGTCTCCCCGAGCGTCGTTTTCCACCAGATGGGCGATCAGTGTCTCGCTCTCGCTGACCCAAGGCTCGTAAAGGCACGAGATTGATTGAAACTTCGGATCCCGTGTCTCCGCGTATAATTCTTTCAGGATGTGCAAGGTGGTGTTACCGCCTTCCGCCACGATGTAATGCGGTTGTCCCGGCCGTCGGGTGATCGGAAGGGCGCCGTTGAATCCACGCTGGCGGATCGACTCTTTGATGCGGTCATAGGCATCGTTGCGTGCCTCTCGGGGATTGCGGTCGTATTCCTGGATCTGGTTGACCGGCACCACCGTCGGCGTGGGCTCTAAGGGATCGGGAGGTTGGAGCGCTTGTGGTGCTCCGAAGTGTGACTCCTGCAGAAGCTTGAGACGGTCTTCGACGGTGGACGTCCGTTCACTCATCGTTCGACACTCGGCGCCGGAGCTGAGCAAGGATCCCGCCGACATTGGCGGTCACGGTCGTTTGTCCCACGCCGCCTTTCCTCGATGGACATCGTCGTTGTCATCTCTAACGCAGAATTGGCTTTCCGGGCTGTGGCTGTCCGGCTTATAGAAGTAGGCAAGGAGATCATCGAGCGATATGCTGTTTTCGCTGGCCGCCGCCAGCTTGCGCATGGAGCTTGGGCGAGGAATCTTTCGGCGGTTGATCAAGTGGCACTGGATGTAACCGACCGTCGTTTGTGCGCGGCGAGCGAATGCTTCTCGCTCTGTGGTGTCCAGTCCGTAATAGTAGGTGCGTAGATCCATGCGTGGAGGATACCAATACGGTCTACACCATGTAAAGACCATAAGTGAACTTGGGTTATTTACCTAAAAGGTAGAACTGCGGTTTAATGTCGAATATGGGAATACACGAGACGCGACGCGCGAACCTCCGCTGGCTCATCGAGAACCAATACGGTGGGGTGGCGGCCGACCTTGCCAAGGATCTGCGGATCCAACCCTCTCAGCTTTCACGGATCTTCAGCTCGAACCCAAAGAACCAGCGGAATATGGGGACCAAGCTCGCGCGTGCCGTTGAGCTGGTGACGCGACAACCTACGGGTTGGATGGATGCGCCGCATCGATTCGACGAGGAGAAGCACGAAGCATCGGGTAAGGGCACCTTGGTCATGTTTCCCGGGAACAAGATCGTGCCTATCTTGGACTATACACAAGCCTGGCAATGGACCCTAAGCGCCAAACCTTATGCGCTCACCGAGCGAACGGAGGTTATTTGGACGAGTCTCGACCAGCTCAGCGAACGTACCTTTGGCCTGGTTATCCAAGGCGAAAGTATGGTGGACGACTTCTTCCCCGGGGAGATTGTGATTGTGGACCCGGAACTCCAGCCGAAACCCGGAGATTATGTGGTTGCTAAGCTCGACAAGGATGACAAGGTCGTATTCCGCAAGTATCGGTTGCGGGGGCCGAGCGATAGGGGGCAGCCGGCGATCGAGTTGGCGCCATTGAACGAAAACTACCCGACGGCCGTCATCGATATCCATAATCCAGGCCGAGTGATCGGGACTATGGTCGAACACCGCAAGTTTCGGCGAACGGATCGGCTATCCTCGCCCGAGCCCTATACCTCTAAGCGCCGCAACGTCTAAAGACAAGCGGACGCTCTCGCGTAAGTAAAGCTGGATCCAAGCCCGGCATCCACGCAGCACTTTTCTATTTCTAAGACCTTCGCGGCTGTGATCTCTCCGGCCAGCATACTATTTGTCATCGTAAAAAATACCTTATAGGTGTTGACCAAGGATAGACCTGTATGGTATTAAGCTTCGTGTACCAAGACGCGCTTTCACATTGACGGGTATGCAGAGTGCAGAGAAGTAAAGCCCGAATATCGCTTCCTAACTGCGGACCATGGGAGCACGAGCGGCAATGCACCCTCTGTTTCCCGGCTTTTTATCGCAACGATAACTATCCTGCCGAGGCTTATTCGGCTAAGAGACGCGCCTACGTATTGGCATATTTGGGTATAGGCAGGCACAGGTTCAATGGGGAAGTTAGGCCATGACCGATGGCGATCGCCGATCGGGGACCAGGAAATTCGATCGCGTTGATATGGGCCCGCATGACTTTCATGACATGCGCATTGAGTGGCGCCTGCGGTTGTCCTAAGGGCCGACGGGGAATCTATTGTGACAGCCTTCGCAAACTGAATCCCGTGCTACTCAGTAGAGAACAACTGGTCGAGTTAACCGGATATCGTAGACCCTCTGCGATGAGACGGTGGCTAATATGTGAGGGGATTAAATTCCTCATTGGGGCAGACGGATGGCCTAAGGTCCACGAAGCCGAGATCGAACTTATCTTGACCAAGAGTGAAAAAAGGCGGGCACATGGGCATCCAGATTCCGAAACATTAGAGAAATGGCAATGCGGCAGCTAATATGATGGCCATGGGCCGACACCGGAAAACAAATAGGCACTTGCCGCAGCGTGTTTATATGAAGCACGGGGCCTTCTACTTTGTGACTCACGAGTCCAAATGGATATTTCTCGGTAAGAACTACGCGACAGCGATGCATGAGTGGGCAAAGCTTGTTGGCCAGTCTCAAAAGGTTACTCATATGGCGGATCTATTCGATCGCTATATGCTTGAGGTGGCACCGAGCAAAGCAGCACAGACCTATAAAGATAATCAAAGGGAAATCAAGCCGCTCCGGCTGTTCTTCGGCGATATGAGACCCGAAAATGTTGAACCTATCCATGTCTATAAGTACCTGGATACAAGAGGGAAAAAAGCGAAGGTCAGGGCCAATCGTGAGAAGTCGTTGTTGTCCCACATATTCTCAAAAGCCATCGAGTGGGGAATCGTTCGGGATAACCCTTGTAAGGACGTCAAGCGACGGACGGAAAAACCTCGCGATCGTTATGTTGAAGATTGGGAACTGCGGACGCTAGTGGACGGCGCGCCGGAGCTCATACGCCATTATGTTGCGTTTAAGTATCTCACGGGACTTCGGCAGCAAGATATCCTCAACCTTCGACTTGATGCCCTACAGAAAGACGGCATCCACGTAACCACCCGAAAGACCGGGAAGCGCATAATTATAGAGTGGAACGAAGACCTACGTACCGTAGTGGATGCCATTCGATCCATGCGTAACATTAAAAGTTTGCATCTGTTCGGTACTCGAAAGGGGCAACCCTACTCTGCGGACGGCTTTCGCTCTATCTGGCACAGATGCATGTTTAAGGCGATCAGAGAAGGGAGGGTCAAACAGCGCTTTACAGAGCACGATATCCGAGCTAAGAGCGGCACTGATGCAGACGCGTCAGGCCTGAGTGCCCAGGAGCTATTAGGCCATGAGGATGCGGGTACAACAAGGCGGTATATCCGCCACAAACAAGCACAAAAAGTTACGCCATTGCGCAAGAAATATTAGACAAACCGACCGATATTAGACAGCGGCCTTGCCGATGCTGCTCTAACCTATTGATTTATGGTGGCCAGGGACAGAATCGAACTGCCGACACAGGGATTTTCAGTCCCCTGCTCTACCGACTGAGCTACCTGGCCCGGTGTTCTCGGACGCGCTATTAGAACGGGCAGGATGGCGCGCGTCAAGGGACGGCCGGTGGGAGATGATCCCTTTTACGCAGGCGGCACGTAGCCTTCCGGTTTTGCGGAGCCTTGACCGAAAAAGAATCTTTCCATTTCTTGTTCCAGAAACGAGCGCGCCTTGGGGTCGAGCGGCGTCAAGCGGTATTCGTTGATGAGCATGGTTTGGTGTTTGAGCCACATCTGCCAGGCTTCCTTGGAGACGTTCTCATAGATGCGCCGGCCGAGCTCCCCCGGATACGGTGCGGCGGTCAATCCCTCGGCGTCCTTCCCGAGCTTAATGCAAGTTACGATACGTGTCATAGGCACACCTGATTATTGACTGAGTGTTTTCAGAAGTTTCATGGCAGGGGCCGCCAAGCCGAGAGGACGCGAGGACGCCTTGCTGTACCAGAGCGTCGCGCCACGATCGTTAACCCCTGACCGGAGCTCCCCTACCCGCAGATACACTGGACGAATCTCGAGATTGAAATGGCTGAAAGTGTGCCGGAACGGTCGCCCGCTTTGGAGCTGTGTTGGCTCGACACCGAGGTGGCGCCAACACCAGTCGATCGGGTCGGTAGTCGGCGGGCATTCGGGGAAGCTCCATAGGCCACCCCAGATCCCGGCCGGAGGCCGTTGCTCCAGCAAGATTTCCGCCTTGGCATTTCGCACGATCACGAAGCAAGTCGTGCGTTTCGGCAACACCTTTCGAGGCTTCGCTTCGGGATAATCTGAAGTGAGTCCGAGCCGGTATGCTTGACACCCCGCACGCACGGGACACGCGCCGCAACGCGGAACGCTCTGCGTGCAAAGGGTCGCACCGAGGTCCATGATCGCCTGCGTATATTCCGACACTTGCGCCGCCGGCGTATGCTGTTCCGAGCGAGCCCATAGCTCCCGTTCGACGGAAGGCGAACCCGGCCATCCGCCGATGGCGTGGTAACGCGCGAGGACGCGTTTGACGTTGCCGTCGAGTATCGGCTGTCGTTCGCCGAACGCCAGCGACCGTATGGCGCCTGCCGTCGAGCGTCCGACGCCGGGTAAATGCATGAGATCCTCGAGACCCCGCGGTAACTCGCCTGCGTGGCGTTCCAACACGATGCGCGCGGCCTGATGGAGGTTCCGCGCCCGCGCGTAGTAGCCGAGCCCGGACCAGTAATGCAGGACCTCATCGATCGGCGCCTCGGCAAGGCCCTTAACGTTAGGGAAGCGCATGACAAACCGCTCGAAAAAAGGGATGACGGTAGTGACTTGAGTCTGCTGCAGCATGACTTCGGAAAGCCATACGCGATACGGTGATGTCAGGCGCTGCCACGGGAGATCCTTCCGGCCGTGCAGGCGATACCAACGTAATAACCGCCGGCTGAAATTATCCACAGCTAGTTCACATTCGCCCCAGGCCGTACCCGTGTCGTCGCTTCGTTTAGAATCGGAGCAGATCCTTGAGCTTTTCTTGAACGTCCTTGTTGCTCTGATCCCGCGCGGGGGCCGCGTCGGTGGGCGCCGGTGCGGTCTCGCCGCTCTGATCGGCCGCATCGCCGGCCCGCGGCTTCTTGCCCCCGAGCAGACCGCCCAAGGTCTCACCCAGGACGCCACCCGCATCCTCGCCCAACTTCTCCTTGAGCTTTTCGGTGATCTTTTCCTTGTTTTTCTCCAACGCTTTTGCCGCTTTGGCCTTCGCGAGACCGGCCACGTCCGGGGTATAGCTGGGATCGTCGAAGGTGCCGCTGACCTTGATCGGGATCGTGATCCCACCGAGATCGGTCAGCTCCTTGCCGCCCTGCCCCTCAGCGGTCGCGGATAGGGTCGTGTTCAGCGTATAGTCGATGCGTTCGCTCACGAGATCTGCTTGGCCCTGTCCGGCGATCCGAAGCAACGGCGACTTCAGCACCAGGTCCTGATTGCGGACGACACCCTGGTCAAAAATCAACGTGCCCGCCATCTCGCTAAAATCCGTTTTTGCGTTTTCATCGACTTTACCGAAGCCTGCTTGCGTCTTACGCATCAATTGACCGAGATTGACGCCGATGAGGGCGCCGTCCAGAAACTGGAAAGCCGCCTTGCCCGAGAGCGTGCGCTTGATCGCATCGGCACTCGCCCCGGCGCCGTTGATCTGCGCCTTGAGATTCGCCGTTCCGGCGATCTTAGCCTCACCCGACAGGTCTTTGAGCAGCGGCTCGATCTGAACGCCGGTCAGAGACTCATTCATGCTCAACTTCGGTTTCGCCGCCCGTGTATCGAGGCCGACACTCCCCGCGATCTTGCCTTGGTAGAGATCGGCCGCGAGCGGGTTCAGGTTGATGTCGCCATCCTTCGCGTTAACGGCCACGCTAAGCTGGGTCAGCGTGGCGTTTGCGATCTTGAGCTTGCCCACGGTGAGCACGCCCTTGAGGTTTAACGCGCCCGCGGTGCCGACGGGGACTCCGTCATCCGTGCCGCTCGCCGCGTCACGAGCGCCGCGGTCTTTCTTAGCGCGGAGTTTTTGGCTCTTCCGGGCATCTCCCCCGGCCTTCTCCGCTTTCTCACGGGGTAAATAACGATCGGCGTCGATCCCGTCCACGTCGAGCTTGAAGGCGATGGCGGGTTGCGAAAAATCAGCGACGCTTATCGTGCCTTTGATCCGCGAGTCGTCGAGCCGCAGCGCGAGATTTCTCAAGTTAAAGCTATTCTTCGATCCCGCGAGCGCGGTCTCGAAGCCAACGTTCGTTAAGGTCTTCGGATCGGTGGTCTCGGGCACGGCCTGACCCAATTGTGTGAGCAGTTTGCGCGCGTCGAAAGGCTTGAGCTTAAGCGTTCCGGCAAACTTCGGATCCGTCTGAATGTTCTCGGCCTGCGCCGCACCTCGGAAATCGAGGCCGAGACCCTGCAGGGCAAGATCATTGAGCGCGGCGGTCTGCTTGTCGAGATCGACTTCGGCACGCGTCGCGAGCGTCACCTCGGCGGCTTTGTTCGGTAGGGTCTCGCCCGCAAGCGCGGCCTTGGCATTAAAGGGCGCGAGCATGAGCTTCGTGCCCGTGCCCGAGAATTCCGTATCCACGTTGAGCCCGATCGCCAAGGTCTCCAAGCCGGGGCCGCTCACACCGAGCTCTTTTAAGACCGGAACGACATCGTCGCCGCTAATCTTTAGCGCTCCCGCCTTGACCGAAACCGCTTTGCTGGTGAGATCGAGGTCCATGCGCTCGCTCCGCAAATCGAGATTCAGCGGCCCCTTCGCGCCGGGCGCTTGCAAGGCGGCTTGGACCTTGAGTGGCTCGACGGCGACCTTGGCCGCGGTGCCGCTCATCCCCATGTCGATGCTGAGCGCCGTGAGTGACTTGGGGATCCCCGCGATGTTGAATGCCTCGCCCGCGGCCTTGATTAATCCCGAAAGCTCTTGGCCCTTGGCGCGCAGCGTGTAGGTGACGGCCGGTTGGTCTGACGTGAGATTCTGCACCTGGATATCGCCGCTCAGGCTTGCCCCGCCGGCATTGAGCGCCAGGCCGGACACCGTGGCCGCGTTTTGCTTGAGATCGGCATTGACGTTATCAGCCGTCAACCTGAGGTCGAGCGCGCCGCCCGGCACGGATTTACCCTTGAGCTTGGCTGTGAAATCCAAGGGTTTAACCCCGCAACGCTGGCCTTCGAGGTCATAGTCGACCGTACCCTCCAAGGCAAGATTGCCCGTGAGACCTTGGGGGGGCGCACCGAAAGTCAAGGAGAGATCGAGCGGCACCGGTTCGCCGGGAGCGATCGCTCCGGTTTCCAGGGTCAGATCTTCGATCGTGTAGCGCTCGCCCTGTTGCCGGTCATCCCAGGTAATGCGGCCGCCTTTGAGATCGACACCGCCAAGGGCCAAGGCGGCGAACGGTTGTGGCGCGGCCTCGGCCGTCGCGTTCGGCTTGCCCGCGGGGGCATCGGCGGGGGGCGTTGCTTGCGCGCCCTTCTGAAGCAAATCGTCCCAGTTGGACTTTCCCGATTTATCGCGCGCCAGATTCAGCTCCAGACCCTCGAGCGCGACGGTTTCCATCTCGACCTGCTTCTGCAACAACGGCAGCAGCTTGACTCGCACCTGAACGCGCTCGGATCTAAGAAAGGGCTGCTCGCCGAATCCGGGCGCATTGCCGAGCGTGGTCGCGCCGAGCTCTAGGCCCAGCCAAGGGAACACCGTGAGTCCGATGTCACCCGCCAGATCGAGTTTTCTACCCGTCGTTTTCTCTACCTGCCCGATGATTTTGTCCTTGAAGTCGTTGGGGTTAATGACCATGGGAATTATGATCGCGGCCGCGACCATCAAGATGACGACGAACCCGAACGCCGCGACGACTATCTTCAGAAGCTTAGTCATGCCTTTCCTTTCTTAACCGCTAAACGTTGGCGCGCCCGTTGAACGGCCGCCCGCACCTGCTCGGGCGCCGTGCCGCCGAAATGATTACGCGCGGCCACCGATCCTTCCAAGGTCAATACCTCGAATACATCGTCCTCGACGCAGGTTGAAAATTGCCGCAATTCTGCGAGTGTCAGCTCGGCCAAGTCTTTCCGCTCGGCGATGGCGTAGCGGACGACGCGGCCGACGGCGGCGTGCGCATCGCGGAACGGCACCCCTTTGCCCGCCAAGTAGTCCGCGAGATCGGTGGCCGTACTATACCCGTGGCGTGCGGCCTCGCGCATCCTCTCGCGCTTGATCGCGATGGCGGGCACGAGATCCGTGTAGACGCGTAGACAGCCCTTGACGGTGTCGATGATATCGAACAACGGCTCTTTATCTTCTTGGTTGTCTTTATTGTAGGACAAGGGCTGCGATTTCATCAGCGTCAAGAGCCCCATCAGGTGACCGTAGACTCTTCCACTCTTCCCGCGCACGAGCTCCGGCACGTCCGGGTTTTTTTTCTGCGGCATGATGGAGGAACCAGTGCAGAAGGCGTCGCCGATCTCGATGAAGTCGAACGCTTGCGATGACCATAGAACGAGCTCCTCGGAACAGCGGGAGAGGTGCATGAGAATGAGCGCGGCGCAGGCCGCGAACTCGATCGCGAAGTCGCGATCACTTACGGCGTCGAGAGAATTCTCGGCGATGCCCTCAAATCCGAGCGCCCGGGCGGTGAAATCGCGATCGATGGGAAAGCTCGTGCCGGCGAGCGCGGCCGCGCCCAAGGACAGGACATTGACGCGTTGGCGGCAGTCGCAGAGCCGGTCGCGATCACGGCAAAACATCTCGAACCACGCCAGCATGTGGTGGCCGAAGGTCACGGGTTGCGCCGTTTGCAGGTGCGTGTAGCCCGGTAGGATGGTCGCGGCTTCACGTTCGGCGAGGTCTACGAGCGCAGCCATGAGCAGGTGCAGTTGGCCGACGATGGCGTCGATCTCGGCGCGCAGATAGAGCCGGATATCGGTGGCCACTTGGTCATTGCGCGAGCGTCCCATATGGAGCTTCTTTCCCACGTCACCGATGCGTTCCGTGAGCCGCGCCTCGATGTTCATATGCACGTCTTCGAGCGCGATCGACCACTCGATCTCCCCGCGCTCGATGGCGTCGCGGAGCGCGTCGAGAGCGGTGACGATAGTGTCACATTCGGCGGCGCTCAGCGCCCCGATCCGGGCCAGCATGCGGGCATGCGTTTTGGACCCCTCGATATCGTGCCAGTAGAGGCGTTTATCGAAAGGAACGGAGGCCGTGAAGCGTTGGACGAAGGCGTCGGTCGGTTCGGAAAACCGCGAGCTCCAGAGGCCGTCTTTGATTGAGTCGGGTTTCACGCGGTGGCTTAGCTGCGCGGGTGTAGCGCGGCAACGCAGCCATTAGTCTACCACATTGACTTCAACGCAGGTCTCCCCACAAGCTATTAAACGCGCTGAGCGCGGCCACCGCAGCCGTCTCCGTACGCAAGATCCGCGGCCCCAGGCGCAAGCCTAAGAACCCGGCCTGGCGCGCCGCATACACCTCCTCCTGGCTCCATCCCCCTTCGGGTCCGGCCAAGAGCGTGAGGCTCGGTTCGGTCAGCGTAAGATCCGACAGCGTGGTCTCGCCTGCGGTCGCAAGCAGCACCTTGACTCCCGAAGTCGCGCGCGCCAGCCAGGTGGGTAAATCGAGCACGGGTTCGATCGCGGGTAAGCGATTGCGTCCACACTGTTCGCACGCTTGCCGGATCACTTTGCGCCAGTGATCCAGCCGGCGTTCGGCGCGCGCCTCTGCCAGTTGTACCACCGAGCGTCGCGCTGCGATGGGAATGATGTGCGTGATCCCGAGCTCGACGGCTTTCTGGATCGTATAGTCCATGCGCTCGCCGCGTGCTAGGCCCTGCGCCAGCGTTACGCGCAAGGGCGACTCACGTTCGATGGCGTGGTGGGGACCGATGATCACGGCCGCCTCCGCGCGCCCGATCGACGCGATCGTGGCCTCCCATTCCCCCCCTTGGCCGTTAAACAGCACGATGGCATCCCCCGCCTGTCGGCGTAATACGCGCACCAGATGCTCCGCGCACGCCCGTGGCAATGCGAGAGTGGCGCCGCATCGAAGGGGTGCCTCGACGTAGACGCGGGGGATGGGCATGCTCAATCGGAGGTCGCGAGGTCGACGCCCTCCATAGCCACCTCGGCTAAAAGACGGATTTCGTCTTCGGTGATGACGTAGGGCGGCATAAAATAGACGACGTTTCCCAAGGGACGCAGCAGCACGCCGCGCGCGAGGGCCTGCCGGTAGATCCGGAGACCGCGCCGTTCTTGCCAGGGGTAGGGGGTTTTAGTCGCTTTGTCCTGGACGATTTCGATGGCCAGAATCATGCCCGTCTGGCGCACTTCCGCGACGTGAGGATGGTCTTTGAAATGCGCCGTCGCGGCGGCCATGGCTTGCGCGAGCTGACGGTTGTTCGCCAGGACCGGTTGCTCCTCGAAGAGCGACAGCGTGGCGAGCGCGGCGCGGCAGGCAAGCGGATTGCCGGTATAACTGTGCGAATGGAGGAAGGCGCTAAGCGTGTCATAATCATCATAGAACGCCCGGTAGATCTCATCGGTGGTCAACACCGCGCCAAGGGGGAGGTAGCCTCCCGTCAGCCCTTTCGACAGGCACAGGAAGTCGGGCGCGATCGCAGCTTGCTCGCAAGCGAAAAGGGTCCCGGTGCGACCGAAACCGACCGCGATCTCATCGGCGATCAGATGCACGCGATTCTGAGAGCAGGCCGCGCGTACTAAACTCAAGTATACGGGATCATACATGCGCATCTGGCCCGCGCATTGAACCAGCGGTTCGACGATGACCGCGCATACCTCATCGGCGTGGCGCTCCAGGAGATCCGCCGTCGCTACGAATCCGCGCCGCGAACATTCCGCCCAGGTCTCGCCCGGCGCGCGCCGGTAGCAATCCGGGGAGGGCGCCACGATCGGATCCCTCAGCAAGGGTGCATAGGTGTCACGGTAGAGGGGGATCTGGGACACGGAGAGCGCCCCGAGCGTCTCGCCGTGGTACGCATTCTCAAGGCAGATGAAGCGGGTCTTGCGCAGCTCGCCGCGATTGCGCCAATAATGAAAGCTCATTTTGAGCGCCACTTCGACGGTACACGAACCGTTGTCGGCGAAAAAACATTTCGTCAGGCCCGCGGGTGTGATCGCGACCAGTCGTTCGGCCAAGCTGACGGCCGCTTCGTGCGTGAACCCGGCCAGCAACACCTGCTCGAGCTCCTCTACTTGCGCTTTCACCGCGGCATTGATCCGCGGATGGCTGTGGCCGAAGAGATTGACCCACCACGAGCTGATGGCGTCGAGATAGCGCCGGCCGTCGAAGTCCTCAAGCCAGACGCCGCGCCCGCGTCGAATCGGGATCACGGGGAGGCGTTCGTGATCCTTCATTTGAGTGCAGGGGTGCCATAAGACGGCGAGGTCCCTCTGCTCGAGATCCGTGTTGCCCTCACCCATGGCGAGCCAGGGGGATCTCGAGTGATCTAGGCGGCCGATCGGGCGGGCCCGATGGACTCGCCCAGCATCGCGGTGATCAAGCGGTCCTCGAGATCGATCCGGCTGGCGAGGACTTCGCCGAGATGCGAGAGATCCCGGTATAGGGCGGTGAGATCGCCCGAAAGCGTCACCCCCCCGTACTTGTCATTAAACGCAAGTGCAACCTGGGTGGTGCGGTCAATGCCCGGATAGATCTCCATCGCCAGATCAACCACCGCCCGCCGCCGTTCCTGGCCTTCGGAAAGACGCTGATAAAGACCAAAATGCGCCGCTGCGATGTAATCGACCAGTAGCTCACAAAACTCGGTCATTAAGGCCACCAGCGGTTTATTCGCTGGATATGGCGCTAAGCCCGAGACCTTGCAGAGTAAGACCAACACGTCCTTGCGTTCCTCTAGAATCTTAGTAATAAGCGAGCGCGTCTGGGGACGGGCAATGGCATGTTTCTTGGTTTGCGCTAGCATAGGGGATCCTTGAAGGCGTTTTTTTTACGGAAGTAGTGTGATTGTTCCTAAGGCGAAAAGTGTTCCAAAAAACTGCTTCTCTTAAATTGCGATAGCGGAGCGGAAGCAACGTCGCCGCACGTAGCATTGATATAATTAGAGCATATGGAGATCACGGGGTACACGGTCCAGCAGAAAATAGGCGCGGGCGGCATGGCGACCGCCTATTTGGCGCGTCAGGACTCGTTGGGCCGATTGGTCGTCTTGAAGGTGCTGCATACCGATAGGCGCAAGAACCCGCTGGATTTCGAGCGCTTTATCAACGAAGCGCGCATCGTGGCCTCGCTCAATCACCCGCATGTCATTACTATTTACGACATCGGCGCCTGCGATGATGCCGCTTATATGTCGATGGAGTACGTCGAGGGCGGCGACCTGCGCAAACGTATGCGCGCGGTCATAACCCCCTTTGACGCCCTCGACATCTTGATCGCGGTCGGCAGCGGGCTCAGCGTTGCGCATAAAAAAGGTATAGTCCATCGCGATGTCAAGCCGGCGAATATTCTATTCCGAAAGGACGGGACGCCTTTGCTGAGTGATTTTGGCATTGCGAAACAACTTACGACCGACCTCGACCTGACGCAAACCGGTATCTTCCTCGGAAGCCCGAACTACATGGCTCCGGAACAAGCGGAGCCTAGCTTCATCGACGGCCGCGCCGACATCTATGCCCTGGGCGTGATCCTGTATGAAATGCTGACAGGCGTGAAACCCTACCAATCCGACTCCGTCCTTGATGTGATCATGCAACATAAGCGGGCGCCGGTCCCGCTTTTGCCTTCCGGTCTAGATCAATTCCAGCCCCTCATCAACCTCATGCTGGCGAAGAACCGCAAGGATCGGTTTCGGGACGCGGACAGTCTGCTGCATCATGTGCGGCACATGATGCAGAGCGGGATCATCAAGACATCGGCCCAGGCAAAGCTCACTCCCGATGTCGATGTCTCCGGCGAGCATACGCTGTCCCTCGACAAGGCCCGAGTCATCGAGCTACCGGTGCGGACCTCCTCCCGGCGTTCGGTCCACGCGCTGGGGGGGCTGCTGGCCGTAGCTCTTGCAGGGTACGCGGGTCTTTTTTACGCCCAGGCCCGCATCGACCGCGATGCGGGTCCGCGCCGCGATCCCGAGCTACAGAGCCTTGCGGTCGATGTCGATCGGAAGCTTCTGGGAGGCGCCCGCGCCGCGAGTCCCGTAGCAACGAGCGCCAGCGTCGATCCCGGCAGCGAGGAAGTGGTAAAGGCGCTCGCATGGCTCGCGAAAAAAAGTCTGGACGATTACCGCCTTACCCACCCTCCCCAGGACAACGCTTATTACTACTACTCGCGCTTGCTCGAGATCGAGCCCGGCAACGTACCGGCGCGCGAGGGATTATTGGCGATCGGAGAACGCTTCGCGTTTCTCGCCGAGCGCGAGCTGGCTAACAACAACTACGACCGGGCCAAAGGATACGTTGCGATTGGGTTGCAATTCGCTCCCGAAAACGACACGCTGCTGGCGCTTAAATCGCTGGCGCAACGCCCGCACGGGGGCCTGGCCGATACGCTGGCCAAGTTCTTCCGCTAGACCGGCGATGTCCATGGACCGTCCGCTTCATCCCGGTATCGCATCCAGTTGCGCGGGGTGTCTTAAACGCATGTAGGTACTACCGTTGCGGCGCGAAAGCCAGCCGCGCACGCTGACGAGCTTACCCACCCAATGATGAAGGTCTAACTGCTTAAAATACCGGAGATCGGTGCGCTGGATTCGAACCGCGAAGGCGGGGCCAAAGTTTAACCACTGGGAGGCGTGCGTGGCGTGGACTGCGCTGATACGGCCCGTGACGACTCGATAGCCCCGGGACAACCCCGCGACGCGCCCGGCATCCACGGGTTTATAGCGGGCGAGCCTCCACAGGCCGAGATTCGATCTTCGCGCCGCCCTTTCGGCGTCGCGGTAACATTCCACATAGTCGAGGTTGGGCGGAAAAATCAATGCCGTCGCAAAGCCCCGCTCGAGTAACCACGCCTGAACATTGGTGCCATCGCGCAGCAACAAGTGGCTTAGTTGCCGCCCGAACCTATCGCGCTGCCGCCGATCGTACTGTAGGCCAACGCGGGGTTGGCCCGTGAGCAGCCGTTTTAGTGCTCCTCGGGCAGGCTCCGCAAGCGCTTGAGAGCGGCGGCCCTCGCGCCCGATCTCCGGTGCATCGATGCCGATGAGACGGATCTTGCGCCGGTCTGCGAGCACCACGGTGTCGCCGTCGATAACGTAACGGACTGCGGCATACTCATCGATCCCAGCCAGCGTGCACCGGAGCGGCGCGGCCTGCAGGACCGGGCAAGCGATCCCCCAGGATGCGACGAACGCTAGGAGCCAGATGCCCTGGGCGCATACGGTAGACACCGCACCGCAGACTAGGAGTGCAACTTATACTTGCGCCGGAATCGATCCACACGCCCCGCGGTATCCACGAGCCTCTGCTTGCCGGTATAGAACGGGTGACAGGCGGAGCACACGTCGATATGGATGTCTTTACCGACCGTCGAGCGCGTGGCGAAGCTATTGCCACAACTGCAGGTGACGGTTATCTCGCTGTATGCCGGATGAATGTCGGGTTTCATGAAAGTATCAATATCAAAAAAAACTACGCGATCTTAGCGACTGAGGCGTGATCAGCACAACGGGTTCTTGCGGTTGGCGCGGCCCTTCAGTCGTGCGGATGGGTGGCGAACTAGCGAAACTCGGCAATGACCGGCGCGTGGTCGGAAGGCTTGGGCTGGCCGCGCAGTTCTTTGTCAATGCGGCAATCGATACAGCGCGAGGCCAGTGACTCGCTCGCCAGGATGAGGTCGATGCGGAGGCCGTGATTGCGCCGATAGTTTCCGGCACGATAGTCCCACCAGGAATAACATCCAGCATCCTGCCGAAAAAGTCGAAACACATCCGTAAGCCCGAGCGCCGATAATCGCTGCAAGCGTTCTCGTTCCGGCGGGCTCACGAGAACATTCCCCTCCCAGGCCACGGGATCATAGACGTCCCGGTCCTCGGGTGCGATATTAAAATCCCCGAGAATGATAACGTCGTTCCCACTCCGGACCAGCGACGCCGCGTAGCGGGTGAAATGCCGCAACCAATCGAGTTTGTACGCGTATTTTTCCGATCCCACCTCGAAGCCGTTGGGAACGTAAACGTTCACGAGCGTTATTTTATCGAAAACACCCGCCAGGATCCGGCGTTGCGGATCGTTCAGTCCCGGCACTTTCGTCACGATATCTGTACCCGTGCCGCGGCTCAGAATCGCTACGCCGTTGTAACTCTTCTCACCCACGTAAAGCGCCTGATAACCGGCTGCGAGAAAAATACCGGCCGGAAACTCGGCGTCCAGCACTTTGGTTTCCTGCAATGCCAGCAGATCAGGGCGTTCCTGGGCCAGCCATGGCACGATTTGCTCGGTGCGCATACGCACGGAATTGACGTTCCAGGTAGCTACCTTTAGCACGGCCCAGCCCCCGCGCGCTAGATGCGGAAACCCCCGTGGCGCCGCCGTTGTAGGTAGTCCGCGAGATAAAACCCCCATCCGGCGCCGAGGGCCAAGGCCAAGGCCGCGAAGATCAAGTGCAACTTAAACTTCGCGATAAAGGGTTCGTTTGCGGGGACGGTGCTTGAGGGGGTGGTGTCGCCGCTCGGAGCTGAGAGTGTCGCCAATCGCGTCTGCAATTCCTCGGCCCGCAGGCGTTCTGCCTCAAGCGACCGGGTGAGGGCCGCATTCTGTTCCTGCAATGTTTCGATTTCGGACGCCTGCGGTTCAGGCTCCTCCGCGCGCGAGGCGTTCGGGGCGGCCCGACCCGGACCCGCGCTTGCGGTCCGTAGACGCTTCAGACGCTCTTTTAATTTCTTGACCTCCGCGTTCAACTGCTTGTTTTGTTTGTCCAGCTCGTCCGCCACCATGCGGGCAGGACGCTCCGGCATCAGGTAGACGGCATCGACCCATCCGGTGATCCCTTCGGGTCCCTTTATTTGCGCCAAACCGGCCTCCCGCTTCAGCACTTCCAGTCTGGTCCCGGTGGGCAACACCTTGATGATCTCGCTTTCGAGATCCTTGTCTTTGTGGATACCGATGAGCAGCCGATCGATAACATAGGCCTGCTCGGCAATTAGATACGGGGATTCCAGGGTAAGCAAGATCGCTAATGTTGCGCGCAGGCGTCGCATAGCTGCTCAATCAGGTTACGCCGCCAGGCCCCAGCGGCGTAGGAGCGGAGCGATCTGAGGTTCGCGCCCGCGAAACTGGACGAACATCTCCATGGGCTCGCGGGTTCCGCCTTGCTCCAGGAATGTCTGCATGAATCTTTCCCCGGTCCCGGCATCGAAGACCCCGCTTTCCTGAAATTTCGAGAAAGCGTCCGCGGCTAGTACCTCCGCCCATTTGTAGCTGTAATAACCCGCCGCATAGCCGCCGGAGAAGATATGAGAGAATCCGTGCTGAAAACGGTTGAAAAGCGGCGGCTTAACGACGGCAATCTCCGCGCGCACGCGGTCCAAGACTGCTTGGATCAGGGATGCGTTGTAAGGGCCCGGCGTCAGGTGCAGGCGGAAATCGAACAAGGCGAATTCGAGCTGACGCACTATTTGCATACCCGCTTGGAAGGTTTTCGCCGCGTGCATGCGCTTATAGAGCGCTGCGTCGATGGACGCACCCGTCTCATAGTGGCCGCTGATGAGATCCAGTGCTTGCGGTTCCCAACACCAGTTCTCCATGAGTTGACTCGGCAACTCCACCGCATCCCACGGTACGCCGTTGACTCCGGCGACACTGGGATAATCGACCAAGGTCAGCAGGTGGTGCAGTCCATGCCCGAACTCGTGGAACAGGGTATTCACGTCGTCATGGGTTAGCAAAGCCGGGTGCTCGCCAATCGGCGGAGCGAAGTTACACGTCAGGAACGCGACGGGGATCTGTACGCCCGCCGGCGAGCGCTTGCGTACGACGCATTCGTCCATCCAGGCCCCACCGCGTTTGTGTGGGCGCGCATAGAGGTCGAGGTAAAACCCCCCGCGCAACGAGCCGCCGCGGTCGTAGACCTCGTAGAAATCTACGTCCGAATGCCAAGTCTCGACATCGGCGCGCGCCCGGATGTTTAGACCGTAAACGCCCCGGACTATCGCGAACAACCCGTTTAATACCTGCGGCGCCGGGAAATAGGGCCGAAGATCTTCTTGCGAAAGCGAAAAGCGCTGCTGCTTCAGTTTTTCGGAATAGTAGGCGACGTCCCAGGCACGCAAATCATCGCGGCCGTCGTGCGTCTTGGCGAAGTCTTGAAGCTCCTCTAGCTCACGCTCGGCCACGGGCCGTGCGCGCGCGCCGAGATCCTCCAGAAAGCCCAGCACCTCGGCGGCGCTCTTGGCCATTCTCGGAACCAGCGCCAGCTCCGCATAATGTTGATAGCCGAGCAGCCGTGCCAGCTCCGCGCGCAGGTTCAGGATCTCTACCATGATCTCCGAGTTGTCCCAGCGCCCGGCAAAGGGCCCCTGGTCGGATGCGCGCGTCACGTAAGCTAAGTAGACTTCGCGGCGTAAGTCGCAATCGTCCGCGAAGGTCAATAAGGGCAGGTAAAGCGGGAGTTCGAGCGTCAGCAGCCATCCCGAAAGACCCTCGCGCGCCGCTCGTTGCTGGGCAAGATCACGCGCCGATGGCGGCAGCCCTTGGAGCGCGGCAGGATCGATGAGGTGTTTCTTCCAGCCGTGGGTCGCATCGAGTAAATGCTCTTCGAAACGCGCATCGAGCTCGGCTAGCCGTTGTTTGATAGCCCTAAAACGCTCCTTCTCTTTGCCATTCAGTTCCACGCCCGAGAGCTTAAAATCGCGTAAGGCATTCTCAATAATCTTGCGCTCGGCCCGAGGCAGCCGCGGAAATTCCGGGCTGATCCGCACGCTTCTATAGGCGTTATAAAGCCCTTCGTTCTGGCCGAGCTCGGTGCTGTAGTCGCTGAGCTTGGGCAGACAATTGCTGAAAGCTGCGCGCAGTTCATCGTTGTCGGCCACCGCATGCAGATGCCGCACCGGCGCCCAGGCACGGCTTAACCGGTCGTGTAAGTCTTCTACCGGCCGCAGCGTTAGTTCCCAGTCCGGTGTTGCCGCGTTTTCTAGCAGCGATGCCAAGGCCGTCCGATTTTCGGCGAGCACGGTATCGATGGCCGGTTCCACGTGACCGACCTCGATGTGTTTGAACGGCGGTAAACCCGTCTCGGTCAGTAAGGGATTTTCCATTTCGCTTCCGAGTCGTTCGCGATCTTGCCGCTGAATGTTATCAATCGAATGTCGCGCGCCGCTGCGCCGACGTTCTTTGATGGCAACTCTATCATAGGTTCAAAAAATGACACGCCCTGCGATAGGCTTAGGGGCCGAGCCGCATTGACATGCACGGGGATGGGCTCAGTATAGTGCATGAATGACGGTAGCAACCGTTCCTGCGAAGTGAGGACACCTATGAAAGGCGACGGCAAACTGATCGACTATCTCAATAAGGTCTTGCAGAACGAGCTTACTTCGATCAATCAGTATTTTGTGCATGCACGCATGTTCAAGAACTGGGGCTTGCACAAGCTCAACGAGTATGAGTTTCGTGAATCCCTGGACGAGATGAAACATGCGGATCGTTTGATCGAACGGATCCTGTTCTTGGACGGACTGCCGAACCTCCAGGACCTAGGAAAACTCATGCTCGGGGAGAACGTGACAGAAATGCTGACCTGTGACCTTAAGCTCGAGAACCACGCGATGACCCTGCTGCGGGAGGCGATTGCGTGGTGTGAATCGAGCCGGGATTTCGTGTCCAGATCGCTTTTGGAAGAGATACTGCATGGAGAAGAGGAGCACGTAGATTGGTTGGAAACCCAGCTTGAATTGATTGAGAAACTGGGGATCGAAAACTATTTATTGTCCATGCGCTAGGGGAGGTAGCACAGGGAACGTCGTTCGTTAACTGTATTGTTGCAAAGTGGTTGCGAATGCTTCTCATTTGTAATAGCATTAGCATCAGCCTGGAATTGAAGAGGAAGCGAGAATGCTTGTTTGTATCTGTCACGGGGTCAAGGATCAAGATATTGAGCGCGCCATCCAAAATGGCGTGAATTCGGTGAGGCAGCTTAGCGATAAGCTGCGTCTTGGTACGAGTTGCGGCTGCTGCGTGGATTACGCGGAAGAATACCTCAAGGGCCGGCAGCTTGGTTCGTCCCTCAATCACGGGACGGTAGTACAGGGTCGGGGGCGGACGGGGTTGCGGGCGGTGGCGATGGACGCGGATAGCAGGCGAGGGCTGATGCAGTAGGACAGGGATTTTTTTTGGTATTGAATGCGTCGTATTATCATTATGATTTAGGTTACTGGAGAAGCGAAATGAAACGTCCCGGTTGTCTAAGCTTCATTCGATCGGCACAGGTTCTAGGAACCGTATTGGGGCTCGCGTCGGGTTACGTTCACGCCGCCCCAAGCCCGGAGGAGATGTGGAAAATCATCCAGCAACAGCAGAAGACCATTGAAGAGTTGCAGACGAAGCTTGAATCGACTCAGGAAAGCGTTCGGGTAACGCAAAAAAAGGTCAAGAGTGCCGAGCAAAAAGTCGAGGCCACGGCGGACGCGATCGAAACCAGGCCAGCCGCTGCGTCATGGGCGGATAGAACCAGAGTCGGGGGCTACGGTGAGTTGCATTACAACAATCTCGACAATGATTTCACCGGGACGAAGACAGACGAAGTCGATTTTCATCGGTTTGTGCTCTACTTCGGCCATGATTTCACGGACCGCTTCCGATTTTTCTCCGAATTGGAACTGGAACACGCGGTCAGCGGCGAGGGCCAGAACGGCGAAGTCGAGTTAGAACAGGCCTGGGTTGAATTCGACGTCTTCGACTCCCAACGCGTGCGCGCGGGATTGGACCTTATTCCAGTGGGTATATTAAACCTCACCCATGAGCCTCCGACTTTTTTTGGCGTAGAGCGCAATCCCGTCGAAACCAATATCATTCCGACGACCTGGTGGGAGGCGGGCCTGGAGGCGATGGGTGAGATCGCGCCCGGATGGAATTATGATCTGATGTTGAGTTCGGGTCTCGATACGCCCACGACCGGATCTGACGCGTTTCTCATTCGTGAGGGCCGTCAGAAGGTCTCGGAGGCCCTCGCGGATGACGGGGCCGTGACCGGCCGCATTCGCTATACCGGTTATCCTGGCCTTGAGCTTGGGTTTACGGGACAATATCAGGCCGACCTCACGCAGGGTGCGTTGGGCATCGATGCCACGCTCTTCGAGGGACACGTCGATTTTCGTAAAGGTGGTTGGGGCTTGCGCGCGCTTGCGGCGGGCTGGAACCTCGACGACGGCCCCGCGGGCCTGGGACCGAAAAGTGGGCCTTCCCCCGGGCGCAACGAACAATGGGGTTGGTACATCGAACCCTCGTATCGTTTTGATCTGCCAGGGTGGCTTCCGGGCGAACTTGGCATATTCGCACGCTATAACCAATGGAATAATAACGCGGGCGCGGATCTCGACACGGAAAAAGAGCAGGTCAATGCCGGATTCAACTACTGGCCGCATCCCGACATCGTCTTCAAGTTCGACGTTCAAGAGCAATTTGGTGAGGACGATGCGAACGACAACGACGGCTTTAATTTGGGCGTGGGCTATCAATTTTGACCGCCGCGATATTCCGGATGTCCTCGTTGTTAGTCATCGCAGTCGTAACAGGACATGCCGTTCTCACGCGCGTCAACCTTCCTAGCGCTCGCGACGATCGCCCTCTCGCCCCACTCCGCTGCGGAGGGTATCTATCAAACGCCGGAGGATTTCCTGCGCGAGGCCTTTGCCGGCGCTCCACCCGAGCCCTCCAAGCTCTGGATCGATGAGAAACTCAAGCCAAGTATCCGCGCGATTCTGGATCATGATCTCGATGTCTTGCGCCTTCGCTATTGGGGCAAGGACGGGAGGACCGCCTGGATCCTCGACGAAATCGGGAAGGAACGGCCGATCACGACCGGCATCGTGGTCGATCGCGGCACGATCGAGCGGATCAAGGTCTTAGTGTTTCGGGAAAGCCGGGGCTGGGAAGTGCGCTATCCGTTCTTCACCGACCAATTCACCGGCGCGACCTTGGTAACAGGACAGCAACTGGACCGCGATATCGACGGGATCTCGGGCGCCACGCTTTCGGTACGTGCGTTGACCAAGCTCGCGCGCCTCGCCTTGTTTCTGCACGCCCACAGCGATTTCGCCGATGGCAAAAAATAGTTCCGGCCCTGCCTGGCGCGCCGAGGATGCAATGAAATGGAAGGGGAATAACTCATCGCGAGCGTCCTTGCAGCAATGGCATCGGCGCGTGGGGATGACCGGGGCCGTCTTTTTTATCTTCCTCATCACGACCGGCCTCCTGCTGAACCACACCGGCGCGCTAGGACTCGACAAGCGGTTTGTCGAGACGCCATGGCTGCTGGATCTCTACCACATCTCCGTACCGGAACAAGCGGAAGCGTTTTCCGCCGGCGAGCATTTTGTCAGTCGCCTAGGTGATCGCCTCTACCTCAATACAAAAGAATTGCCCGAACGCACGGAACGGCTGATTGGGGGACTGCAACTCGGCGATACCTTGCTCATCGCCATCCCCGGAAAGCTTTTAGTAGTCAGCCCAACGGGAGATTTGATCGAGCGCATCGACAGTGCCGACGGCGTCCCCGCGGGAATGAAACGGATCGGCCTCACAGCTTCGGGACAACTGGTTATTCGTGCCGCGCACGGCGATTACCTGGCCAACTTGGAAAAGCTCGATTGGCGGAAAACCACGACAGCAGACGTGGATTGGGCAACGTCGCTCCTACTGCCACCCGAGCTAGAGGAAAAGCTAACGCAGGCCTATCGCGGCAGCGGTCTGCCGCTGGAACGCGTGATCCTCGACCTGCATAGTGGGCGTATCGTGGGCCAATGGGGAGTCTATGTGGTCGACGGCGCGGCGTTGCTGTTCTTGGCGCTCGTGATCACGGGGTTGTGGATGTGGATGAAACAACGCGTGTAAAAATCTACGGTAGCTTTCCGGCCATGATCAGGCGATTGAAGAGCAAAGGCCGCGACAGCCAAATCGTCATGTCGTCAAAGGTCGGACTGTATAAACCGGCCTCGTATATGCTGTCATAAGTAGTGTTATCCCCGTCGGTATCGTTCCCATCATCATCGCGATCCTGCCCCCCCGCTGAAAAGACGATTGCAATCGGCCGCTCGGTCGTTGTCAGTTTATTATTTGCTGCATCCTCGACCTCAAGCGCATCTGTCGTGTTGAACTGTGTCGTCAATGTGATAGGGGTGGTCGGGAGCGTGAAGTTTCGGTCGACGCGGTAGCGCCAGTAACCCCGCCACGGATCGCCGGGCGCTGTTCTGGGCCTCCCCCACGCATCGGTCGGAGAGACCCCCAGCGTTTTCCAAGGCAGGATACCGTCGGGGACGCCTACTGGACCGCCTACTGGACAGGGTGGGGGAGCGGCAACACCGTAACCGGCGTTAGCCGGGTCATCTTGTATTGTGGGGCAGGGCAAGACCCCGTTAATTGCGGCATAGCCTAGCAACGCTTCCTTGATCTCCTCTAACAAAGCTTGTGTCTTCGCGCGTTCCTGCTGCTCGACGCGTGCCGATAACGGTCCTAACAAACCCGCGAGCAGCAGGCCGACTATCACGATTGCGATGGCGAGCTCTATTAGCGTAAAACCTGATTCACGACGAGGTGATCCGATATCCATTTCGCTTTATGTCGTCCCTGTGCACGAGGGGTTGTTAAGCCCAACTAACAAATACCCTGCTTGCAAACCACGTCGTTAAAGGTGGTGGTCGTCGGCGCTGCGGTGAAGAAATCGTCTGTGTATGGAGGTGCAGAAAGCTGGCTTGCATTCTCGTCTTCTAAATAGTTGCTAGGAATGCCCTTATCAGTTCCACTATTCCTAGGTTGCCCACCGGGTAGGTCCGCGAGTCGTTTACCCGCTGCTAGGACAACCACTTGTCTATCAGCAACTGGCGACGGCGGAAAAACCTTAAGGCAACTGCTAGACGCGCAGCTAGGTGTCACGGCGGTAGGTTTGTACGCGTCGGCTACACCGTAAAAAACCAACTCTTTCCAGTTTAGCCACCAATTCGTGCCAGCGCTGATGTCGCACCCGTTTGGCCAATTAGGTTCCATACCAGGTGCCACAGTTAATGATGGTGAATCATCGGGCACGCGGCCGAATCGAGTGTCGGTCACTCCCACGTAGCTCGGTGCGGCTCCCACTAATGGTGCTGCCCAGGGATACCGGCCTGAATTCGCAGGGCGTGACGCATAGCTCTTGAGGCACGCGAGCACTTCACCGACAACCCTATTTTCGAGTAAAGGCATTAGGTCCTGATACGTAATCGGCAGCAAATGATCGTTGACAATCAAGTTACCGCTCGCATCGTATACCTTGCCCTGGATAAACCCGTTTGTTCTGCTGGAAAGCGTGTTACCATCATAAAAGTTACGATTATCCTCAGCGGCCCTATCAAGATAGTTTCGCGGATGGCACTTCGGTGTGCTAAGTGGATTTAACGTGGTACAGACATCGTTAGAAGTACAGTTTACACCGACGACGCAAATTCGGTTCTGATCGGTACTAGACCCCAGCCGCCTTAATACTGCTCCCGGTGCAATTACAACGGCAACCACGCCGTTTCGCGTCAACGGATCCACGATACTCGCATCAAATATCGCGTTACCGTTCGGCGCTCGTAAGGTGATCGCTCCTTGTGCGTCGCTGTTAAGGCATCCAGGCTCGCCGGGCGAACCGCAAATCAACCTGGTTTCTTCTCTAAAGGATCTTGAAACGGCATACCACAACCGTTCGCCCGCACCGTCTCGCAAGTCTGGAAGACCCAATGTCTTCGAGGGTAATCTGCCTAAGCGGGTCCAGGACGGGTCGGGCACCGTTGGAGCACCGCAATCTGCTTCTGCCAAGCCGTCGTTGTTACGGTCAGGGCAGGGTAGATCCCCTGGTCGTGGACAATTATTCCCAGGTGCGGAACAAACGGCGGGGGTTACTACCCTGCCGACCGCATACCCGATCAACGCTGCTTTTGCTTCAGCTAACGCTTTGGCCGTTTGGGCATCCCTGTGGTGCTGGGTCGCGGTTTCGTTTAATCCCTTTACGAGCGCGAAAGATGCGGCGGTCACGAAGACCAACAAGAACGCAAGGAGCGCGGCGCCGGACTGCTTTCTAACAGTGCGTTTTGCAAAAACGTTCACAATACTGGTCCCGTCATGCCAGCGAAAGCTGGCATCGAATCGTTATCAAAAACCCCTAGATTCCAGCTTGCGCTGGAATTAAATTAGCGGTAGTCCTCTTAGGCGCTTACAAAAACAACATCGACAAAATTTTGTTGATTGCTATGCGGCGATCCGCAGGTCATCCATGAGGGTGAACATGTTTTGGCGGATGGCTTCGTAGTGTTCGTCGATTGGGATCC
>Ga0187892_10002617_pt1 | contig 35258 bp, 33 predicted proteins | sample MA1701073metaG_FD_139345 | JGI IMG/M metagenome (GOLD analysis project Ga0187892, IMG submission 139345) | Bio-ooze microbial communities from a basaltic lava cave in the Kipuka Kanohina Cave System on the Island of Hawaii, USA - MA170107-3 metaG ... | reverse complement strand
AGGTCAAGCTTTGCAGCGTGGCGACACTCTCCTGCAGTTGCGAGAGTTGGTTTCCACCTAAATTCAGCGAGGTTAAGCTTTGCAGCTTGGCGAGACTCTCCGGCAGTTGCGTGAGTTGGTTTCCACCTAAATTCAGCGAGGTCAAGCTTTGCAGCTTGGCGAGACTCTCCGGCAGTTGCGTGAGTTGGTTTCCACCTAAATTCAGCGAGGTCAAGCTTTGCAGCTTGGCGACACTCTCCGGCAGTTGCGTGAATTGGTTACCACCCAAATCCAACTCGGTCAAGTTTTGCAGCGTGGCGACACTCTCCGGCAGTTGCGTGAGCTGGTTACCACGCAAATCCAGCGAAGTCAAGTTTTGCAGCGTGGCGACACTCTCCGGCAGTTGCGTGAGTTGGTTTCCACCTAAATTCAGCGAGGTCAAGCTTTGCAGCTTGGCGAGACTCTCCGGCAGTTGCGTGAGTTGGTTATCAGCCAAATAGAGAGAAGTCAAGTTTTGCAGCTTGACGACACTCTCCGGCAGTTGCGTGAGTTGGTTATTAGCCAAATAGAGAGAAGTCAAGTTTTGCAGCTTGACGACACTCTCCGGCAGTTGCGTGAGTTTATTGTCACTCAAATCGAGCAGGGTTAGAGCGGGGCAATGCTGCAAGCTTTCTAAAAATTGCATGTCGTCGCCGCGGACACGAATGCCGGCGAGGTGGGCGGGCGAGAGAGGCTTTTTGAATTTTTGGTACGCGGCAAAATCCAGCGCCAAGCCCGGCACATCGGCGATCTCTTCCAGCGGGTTGCCAAAGAGCACGAGCCAACGCAGTTTTTTGAGTTGTAAAACGCGCGCCGGCACGGACCGAATTTTGTTGTGGTTTCCCAATACTTCATAATTATTCAGCCAAATTTCTTCAAAGCTATCCTGGTTAAAAATTTCTTCGGGAATCTCAGATAAACTCGCGTTTTGAAGATAGAGCTTTGTTTTTCCCTCTTCCCGCGCGCGTTGGATGCGCTCGATAATGTGTTTGGGTGTTTTGGACATGGCTGGCCCACCGTGTAACGTTTAACGTGTAACGGTTTATACAACAGGTTCTCTTCAAATGATCGAGGCTTTTAGCAACGAAATGCGATAGACCACTCCTTGCGGATTCATCTTTCATTCCTTTGGCGGGTGTAAATCGGCGGCTATCCAATGACGTCGGGCAATAACCAGAAGCGGGCGATTGAGTTGCAAAGCCATCACCGTGGCGCGACCACATGAGGTTTTGCCAATAATTTCGCTTCCACTAGAAGCTTGGCCGGAAAGTGGGACAGCCAGCCTGGCTGTCACGCAACGACAGGCTTGGCAGCCTGTCCCACAAGGACTTTTCGGCTGGACTTCTAGCGCTCCACTCGAAGTGATCTCGCCAAACTTGTTTGCGAGGGTTGAACAAACGCCCGCGTCGAGCCGTCGTCAGATCACGTGCATGAGTCTGCGTGCCTTTTATTTTGTTGCACATCACGCACGCCAGTGCTGTTGCCGGAGCGTATCCGCGCCATTTGAGCAACACATACGCGCGCGCTTTTCGCAACATAAGCCGCTCGGACTCAGAACTGAGATCGTCTAATGTTTGCCGTTCCCGTTCCGTCAGAGTTCCCGCCTGATTCTTGCGAAGCAAACGGCTCAATTTCCGTTGTTGTGATTCGGGCAACGCGCTTCGCGCCACCCTCCACAATTGCGCATCCGCGGAAGACTCGAGTTCGGTCAATTCGCTGATCATCTCCGGCGGCAAGCCTTCCAGCGGCGGGAGCGAAGATTTGATAACGGTTAATAAGATATCTTCGACCGGCCGTCTCACTGCCTTTGCGGTTCGCCAAGCCGATTGGTAAATGGTCTCGGGCAAGTTTAATGTTACAGGCTCAAAAGTCATGAGAACTCACCTCGCTTCAATTTAAAAAAGAATGCGCATAAGAAAACATGCCAAACGACTCCGTTGAAAATTAGTGATTCATTTCGATAAAGTCAATGCGGTTTTCCGCGCTTGAGCTTGGCTTACCCCGCAGAATTTTGCCGCCTATGATGTTTTCTTCACCACCACCAGCGTGATGTCATCGGACTGGGCGGCTTTGCCGGCGTGTTGTTTGACGGCGTGCACGACTTTTTCAATCACCGCGGCCGCGGGCTTTTCGTAGTTTTCCCGCACCACCTCGAGCAGACGGTCGTCGCCAAATTCCTCCTGCCAGGAATTCATCGCTTCGACAATCCCGTCGGAATAAATCACCAGCAGATCGCCGGTTTGCAGGGCAACGGTTTCTTCTTCGTAGGCGACGTGTTCGCGAATGCCGAGCACCAGGCCGCGGCAGTTCAGCGGGCGGTGGGTTTTATCGGCAGAGATGATCCAGGGCGGGTTGTGCCCGGCGTTGGCGTAGGTGAACTGATGATTTTGAAGGTTCAGAATCCCATAAAAAAACGTGATGAAGTTGCACTTGTCGGTGCTCTGGCAAAGCAATTTGTTGGCGCGGGTGAGGCACATTTTGGCGATGGCGTCGGCCAGCGTCTGGCTGCGAATCGTCGCCTGTAAATTCGCCATCAGCAGCGACGCCGGCAGGCCCTTGCCGGTCACGTCGCCGAGGCAGATCGCCAGGCGGCCGCCGTCGCACGGAATAAAATCGAAATAGTCGCCGCCGACGCTTTGCGCCGGCAGGCTGGTGCCGGCGATGTCGTAGCCCGCCACCTGCGGCGGCTTTTTCGGCAGCAGGTCGAACTGGATTTTCGCCGCCAGCCGCACCTCTTCCTGCATGCGGAAAAACTTCTGCTCTTCGTCGTACAGCCGCGCGTTCTCGATCACCTGCGCCGACTGCCCGGCGATGATCGTCATCAGCCGCTGATCGTCTTCGGTAAAAACTTTTCCGTCTTTTTTATTGTAAACGATAAAGACGCCCTTCAGCTCGGATTTGACCATCAACGGCACGCAGACCAGCGAGGCCACCGCCTCGTCCCAATTCACGCCGCGAAAGCGCTCGTCGCCGCGGGGATCGTTCAGCAGCAGCGGCATTTTATAGCGGTGCATCCAGCCCAGCAGCATCTGGTTGGGGCGAAACGGCTGCTGCTCGATGGCGGTGCCCATGTCGCGCACCAGCGTCTTCATCGGATCGCTGGCGTGCGCGCTGATCAGGGTGATCACCCCCTGCTCGGCGCGGATGGCTTGCAGCGTGCGATGGCTGATCGCCTGCATGATCTCCTGCAAATTCGTCGAGGCCCCGATCGCGCGCGCCAGGTCGTTGAGAAAGGAAAGCTCTTCCACACCGCGTTTCAAGCGCTGATTCTCTTGCTGCAGCGCATCGAGCTTGGCCTCGCTAACCGGCGCCGCGGCGGGATTGTTTTTTTCAGTGCTCATAGCTATCTCCGTCAAAGGCGTAGCGGGGATATCCGTAAGATGGATTTCCAACCATCCATCACTCCATTACTCCATCACTCCTTTTTTTTAACTCACCGCGCAGCGATTCGGGCCGGCTTCCAAATCCGCCGGCGACATCATGCCCGCGCCGGCCAGACGGCTCGTATGAGAAAAATCGAACGGCGTTTTGCCCTCGTTGATCGAAATGATCATCTCGTGATTGGGCGGCTTGGGCGGCAAGGCCGCGACCACGGTTTTGACAAACGCCTCTTTTTCGGCTTGCAGCAAGCTGATTTTCGCGCGCAGATCGCCGAGACGCGCCGTCAGCGGCGTCGCGTCATAGCTGATGGCGCCGCTGTAATGCGCCGGGAAAATTTGCGCCGCCTCCGGCAGCGGCAGCAAACGTTGATGCAAGCTGTCGAAGAGAAGCTCCGCGCCCTGCGCCGCGCCGGCGTCGCCCTTTTCCAAATCCGGCCGGCCGATGCTTTCCACGAACAGCGTGTCGCCGGAGATCAACGCCTCGTTGTTGACCAGATAACACGTGCTCTCGGTGGTATGTCCCGGCGTGGCGATGGCGCGAATTTCGATGTCGCCGAGCCGCAGCGTTTCGCCGTCTTGAATCGGCTGAAACGGCTTTGCCGTGCGCCGGGAGCTGGCGGCGGGCATCACCAGCGTCGCGCCGGTTTTTTGCAGCAAGCCCGGGGCGCGCGAAAGATGATCGGCGTGAATGTGGGTTTCAATGATCCAGCGAATCTTCAAGCCGGCCTGGGCGGCCAGCTCGAGATAAGCCTCGGCTTCGATGTTCGGATCGAACACCGCGGCCTCGCCCGCGGCGCCGAGCAAATACGAAAGACACCCCTTGCCGTCGCGGCGAATTTGCAGCAACGTCGCCGCCGGATTTTTCAGCTTGACCGGCGCCACCGACCAGGCGTTGCTCCAATCCGCCATGCCGCCTTGCAAGCTCAGCGCCTTGTAGCCGAACTGCTCGGCCAGCAGCACCGCCAACTTGGAGGTGTTGCCGCGGCGGCAGACTATGACCAGCTCGCGATCTTTGGGATAACTTTGCACTTGGTCGATGAAAGGTTGATACATTCGCCGGTTCAAGGCGGCATAGGTTGGCAGGTTGCTGGCGCCGGCAATGTGCCAGTCGTTGTATTCGTTCGCTTCGCGGATGTCCACGACTTCGAGATTGTCGCCGGCGTGGAGCCGCTGCAGCAGCGTTTGGCGGTCGATTTCGGGGACTTGCATGTTTTGTTCTCCGTTTTGCTTACTTTTTCTCAGTGCGTGTTATGTCTAAGGCGATCTTGCTTAAAACCCGGTCGAGGGTCATCTCTTCGGATGCCAGGATATCGGTCAAAAGCTTCTTGCGCAGGATGTCCGTTTCTTCCGCGAAAGGCCGGCTTCCCGGCTTTTGCTCAAGCTGGCGCAAGTAACTTTTGCCCAAGAAAGTTCCCAAGCTCATGCTCCAATTGGCGAATTTTCGTCAGGAGATGCTTGCTCATGTCCAGGCAAGCAAACCATTCAAAGAAGCCGGTTTGATGAGCAAGCCGGCCGTTGGAAAATTTTTTAAAAAATTCCTCTGACGACATCTGGTGGGATTGCTCGAATTGTTGCAGATGTTGCATCAACTCGTCCAAATCCTTGTAGCATGATTTGACCTTATTGTTCAAATAAGATATTTCACCAAGCGTGGCTGTCATGCTGCCGTTCTTCAATTTGTTTATTAAATTCTCCGGCCCCTCATTTTCTGAGCGCAGTTGTTTTCTAATCTGAAATATAGCATAAAATTCGAATGATACAAGCGCAGTTTTCACTATAATAGTTTTGCCCCAAATCGTTTTGCCTTTTTACAATTCCTTCAAGGCGTTATAAGCGATCTCGACGTAGAGTCCCTGGCCGTCGACGACGCGGCAGAAATCTCCGCCGTCATGAACCAGCAGCGTCACTTTCGCGCCGGCGGCAAAATGGCCGTCGGATGTCTTGGCTTGGCGAGCGCCGGTAAAATAATAAGGCGCGCGGCGTGTCAGCTCGTGCGTGAACTGATTGGGCGCGGGCGAGATCAAATTTTGGGCCGGCACCATCGCCTCTTCGGCCAAAACGGCGGCTGCGGGTCTGATAACACCTTTCATGAATTTTTCCAAGCGGTTAGAATTTTCCCACTGGCGGCTTTATTGCAAACTGTCTGCGGGCAACACCACGGGAATATTCGGCAGCATCATGCCCATATCGACCGGCGCTTCGTGCGCCGACAACAGCCCGGCCTCGGCCAGCCGCAGCAGATTCGGCAGCTCGTAAGGCTCGGCGGCGTTCAAATCCACGGCGTAGCCCAAATCTTGCAGGCTGGCGACCGTCATGCGGCTGATCGGGTTGCCGGCGGCGGCGATAAATCCGGACATCAGCTCGTTGCGAAAAATGCTTTCACGCCAATGCGCATCGCGCGTTCCCTGGCCGCCCATATTTTCCACCGGCACCGCTCTTAACGGCCCGCCGCCTCGCAACGTGCGGTACTCTCGCTTGGCGTTCGTTCCGGTGAACGTCGGATTGCTCGTGCCGGTCCGGCGCAAAAGCGACTTCCGGCTCCACAACGTCCCGATTCCCAAAACGTGGCCCATTTCATGCGTGATCACATCGTTGAGCGTGCCGATCTGCTCCATTTTCGCCAGATCGGCCGTGTCGAAGGACATGATGCCTTTAGCCGGGAGCATCGCCGCGACTCCGGCATTCGAAGGACGCAAATGCGTGGGACCGGCCTGCCCCAAAATTCTGCCGGGGCCGTCAATCGCCACGCCCTGCGCTAAAATCAGCACGTCATCGATGACTTGACCGTCAACCATAACGCTGGGCAGGTCGCCGACGATCATTTGCGTCCAGCGATCAGCCGCGGCTTTGAACGCATTCTTTTGCCGCTGCGTCAGGCCGCCCAGAAACTGGATTTCGATGGTGAAGGGCGAAGTCGTCGCCGCGATCGCCGAGGCAATGGCCGGATCGGCCTTGGCCTGATAAATTTCAAATGCCGCTTTCCTGCTTTTACGCTTTGCCATACCGGTCTCTCCTTTCTGCGTCGATTGTTCTTGGGTTTAAAATTTGTTAATCCGCCTTTTCCAGCTCATCCGCAAATGCTTCGGCGCCGGCGGTCAATTCATCCACATGCGCCTGAATTTTCGCGACGGCCATGACGATATCTTCCGCTTCTTTCTCCGTGCCCATCAGCGCCGTCTGCGGAATCCACACCGCTTCTTCGTTGCCGGCGCGCTCGGTTACCGGCAGATGCAGCTCGCGGTAATTGATGCCTTCGATCCACGGATGCTGCCGCGGGTCGAGCGCAAAAAGCTGTTCGCGATAAAGCGGGGTGTAACCTTTGTGGCAGTAAATTCCCTCGGCGCGCAAGGCCTCGATGAAGCGGTCGCGCGGCAAGCCCTCGAACGCCTCGGCCTCGTAGCGGAAAATATAAAGATGCCGCGCGTGGCGGGTGACGTGCGGATGCGCGAGCAGCGGCTTGATGCCGGGAATCTCGCGCAGCCGCTGGTCGAGATAATGCGCGTGCTGCTCGCGGCGCCGCATGTCTTCTTCAAGCGTCGCGAGCTGCGCCGTCAGCAGCGCGGCTTGAAACGCGCCGAGGCGAAAATTGCCGCCGAGCACGCGATGCTCGTACCACGCGCCCTCGCGCACCCGCCCGCAATTTTGATGTGAAAAACAAACATCGATCAGCGCCTTGTCGTCGGTGACCAGCGCCCCGCCTTCGCCCGCCGACAAATTTTTGCTCGACTGAAAACTGAACGAGCCGAGATTGGCGATGGCGCCGACGCGCCGGCCTTTCCATTCCGCCCCGTGCGCCTGCGCCGCATCTTCGATCACCGGCAGATTGTGGCGCCGGGCAATGTCGAGAATCGCGTCGAGATTCGCCGGCTGCCCGGCGATGTGCACCGGCATGATCGCCTTTGTCGTCGGCGTGATCGCCGCTTCGATTTGCGCCGGATCGATATTGTAAGTATCCGGATCGATATCGACAAACACCGGCACGGCATTGACCAGCAACACCGAGCTGGCCGTGGCGATGAAAGTGTACGCCGGGATAATCACCTGATCGCCGGCTTTCACGCCGCAGGCTTTCAAGGCGATCATCAAAGAGGCCGTGCCGTTGCAAACCGACAGCGCATATTTCGCTTGTTGAAATTCGGCAAAACGTTTTTCAAACTCGGCGATGAACGGGCTGCCGACGCCCCATTTGCCGCTTTCCAAAACCTGCTGCAGCGCCGCGAGCTGGCCGGGGCGCGCCTGCGGCCACGGCGGAAAAGCTTGTTTGCGCACCGGCGTTCCGCCGAGCAAAGCCAAATGTGGCATTTTATTTTAACCTTTCAAAACGGAGTTTAAAGCTTGTATCTTTCGTGCAAATTTTTTTTTGCACCACCAAATGGATAGATCAAAATAACTTTCAGACGCGCACCGTGGTGGATAACAAAAAGACTACGTCCGCAGGATGCTCCCAGCATGACATTTTCCTTTTGCTTTTGCAAGCATCAATAAATTATTATTTGCAGCTTACATTGTCAAGCAATTATTTCACACCCATTTTTTAAATTTGAAAAACAAATACATCCCAACGCCGATCAAAGCCGAGGCGCCGATGGTGAGGTAAAATCCCCACCAGCTTCCGGCGCCGGGAATATGATGAAAATTCATGCCGAACAGTCCGGTGATGAACGTGAGCGGCAGAAAAATCGTGGAAATCAGCGTGAGCGCCCGCATCACCTCGTTGAGCCGGTTCGAGGTCGCTGACAGATAAGCGTCAAGCGCCATCATGATTACGTCGCGGTGGCTTTCGGCGATTTCGGCGTAGCGAGAGATTTCGTCGAAAATGTCGCGGTAATAAGCCCGCAGCTCGGCCGGAATCAGGCGAAACTCGCCGCGGCTGAGGCGGTTGATGACTTCGCGCTGCGGCCCGAGAATGCGCTTGAGATTGAGCGTTTCTTTTTTGAATTTGAAAATGCGGTCCAGCACGCGCGGATCGGGCTTTTTAATGATCAGCTCCTCGATGTTGCTGATGCGCTTTTCAAAATCATCCATCGCCGGGCTGTAGTTGTGAATCAAGTTGTCGAGAATTTGATGCAGCAAAAACGCCGGCCGGCGATCCGGCGCGAGGGCGCCTTCGTTCAAGCGATGGCGGCGCTGCGTCGTCGAGCGTAGCGGTTGATAATGAAACGTGAGCACGAAGCGCTCGGTGAGAAAAACGTCCAGCTCGCTGGTGCGGAAGGCGCCGCCGGTTTTATCGTACTCGATGGCGTGCACGATGAGGTAAAGATAATCGCTGTAATCGTCGATTTTGGGATATTGATGCGTGGCGATGCAATCTTCGATGGCGAGAGGATGGAAGTTGAAGATTTCCCACAAAATTTCCTCTTCGCTTTCGGTGGGATCTTCGATATCGAGCCAATACAGCGTCCCGTCTTGAAAAGCCTGGCGGACACCGGCCACGTTGTTGGCGGTTTTCAGCTTGCCGTCGGCGGCGAAGAAATAACAGTGCAGCATTGAGGTGAAAAAGCTTTGGAACAATTAAGGCAAAACTATTTTTGGCAAACGATTATAGGCGTTAACGCCGTCAAACTCAGAAAAAAAATCTGAACGTTTATTTGCCCACCGATTGAAGAGCCCCGCCGATGCAAGCTTTATCGGTGGAATTCCTCAATCGGCGGTTTTTTCAACGCTGCTCAAAGAGCTTTCGTTTCTGCTTGTCTGAAAACGAGTGCAGTCTATTATTCCAAAACAACTATAAATTACGGAGATTTTAAAAACAAAATGAGTAAAAAATTATTCTGTCGAATAATCATTTTGCCTTTTTATGGCTGCAGATACAAATCGCCTTGCACGCGCAGATTGGGCGCAATTTTTCTTTTCAATTCTTCCGCATCCAGCGCAAACAGCGGGCTGATTTCAATTCGGACGCTAAAATTGCCGGCGCCGTCCCGCGGAACTTTTACCCCGGCCTGCTCGAGCCAACCGGTGTGCAGCTCGCACATATCGCGCTGCGCCGTTTCCGGCGAGTCTTCGCCGCCGGCGTTTTTCACCGGGCTAAATTCCTCGCGGCGCTCGACTTCCAGCACCACGACTTTTTGCGCATCGCCGAGCGCGTCAAAAATAAAGGTTTCAAATTTATAACCGTTCGGCTTGTCCGGCTGCGCCAGCTTGCCATTTTCATCGAGATAGGGAATCTGTTTGTGCGCGACGTGCCAGGGCAATTTCATGCCGCCTTGGACCTCCTGCTCGATGAAGGCTCTTTTAAAAAGATGAATGGCGATGCTGCCGGCGTTGTATTTGAGCGCACCGTCGGCGTTCCGCGCTTCCTTGTCGGCGGCGCTCATGTCGCTGTACTCGATCACTTGCAACCGGCTTCTATCGCCTTTGCTCACTTTTCCAATGACGCCGACTTTTTCATGGGAATGGCGTTTGGCGCAGACCTTGGCGCTCATTTCGGCGCCGGCGGCGACGTGATAGCCGACGAACAGCGGGTCGCACATTTTCAGCAGAACGTTGTCGATTTGAAAATAGAAAATTTCTTCGATGCCGCGGCGGCGCATGTCGGCCAGAGCGCCGCTTTTTTCCAGCGCCGTCAGCGTGCCGCCGTGGCCGTTCGGATTGGTAAAAATATGATCGGGCGCATCGAGAATAAGTTTGCCGTCTTCATCCAAGGCCGGCGCCATGTCCTGTTCAAAAAAGAAGACCTCCTCGCGCGGATAGCCAAACAAGTCGTGCTCTTCGAGAAAACTCCGCCGCTGGCCGCCGTTTCTTTCGTTGGTCATGATGTACCAGGGAATTCGCGTGCGATAGCGCCGGCACGTGGCGAGCAATTTTTCCGCGTGAAGCTGAAAGAAACTTTTCTGGCTGATCGGGCCGATAAGATAAGCGCCTTTGGGCTTGTCAAATCCGAGCCGCGAGGCTTGTCCGGCCGCCGCCAGCACCGCGGCGACTTTTCCGGCGCGCAGCAGGGCTTCGCCGCGCGCGGCCATTTCTCGGACTTCATCCGGATGCGCGCGTTGGTGCGTCAAGGTGATGGTTTCCGCCGGCTCCAGAGAAACGCTGTGCGGCGAGGCTTTCTTTTTGATATAATCACGATGCCATCTCGCCAACAAATCGAAATCAACGGCAGAAATTTGCTGCAAAAGCCGGTGTCGCGAGCTTTCCGATAACGTTTCCCAGTAACGCCAGACATGTTCCTGGCCGGCTTCGCGAACGCGTCCGAGCAACATCGCAGGACGAATCTCAGTCATAAGGCACTTTTCTCCACGTTGCAGTTCAAAGTTGAAATAAAATCTGCCGAAGTTTTATTTAAAAAGCAATAATTTTCTGGATGCTGGATGCTGAGGGCGAGTATGAAAAAGTATCCGGCATCGAGGAGTAACCATCACAATTAAATTCCGAGCATTGCATACAATCCCAAAATAACCACGCCAATCGCAGTGGAAAGCAGCGTGAGCGGCGCGCCGATTTTGAAGAACGTCCAAAACGGCACGCGCAAATGGTCGCGCGACAATTCCATCACGATCATGTTGGCTACCGAACCGACGATGGTCAAGTTGCCGGCAAAGGTGCTGGCCATGGCCAAAGCCAGCCACATCATTTTGGGTTCGGCAAACGCCTCGATCCAATGCGCGGCGATGACAACGAACGGCACGTTCGAGACGATATTCGAAAAAAAGATCGAAATTGCCGAAAACACGCTGAGCTGTTGCCACAGTGAATCACCCAAAAAAACTTTGAGCGGCGCGAACATTTTCTCTACGAAGCCAGCTTGATTGACGCCGGCGACGACGATAAAAAGTCCGCTGAAAAACAATAAAAGCGACCAATCAACATAAGCAAAGGCGCGCGCCGGCGGCTTTCGCGCGAGCAAAATGATCGCCGTGCCGGCGCAAATGGAGACCAAAGCCAATTTCGGGGAAAATAAAAAACCGATCATCGCGCCGGCCAAGACCAGCAAGCCTTTGCGCATGAGCCGAAAGTCGACGCGCGGCGCCGCAAGATGCGTCTTTGCCCAGGTTTTGCCGATCAAGGATTTTTTAAAAAAGAAATAAATGAGGGCAAAATCAAGCGCCAGGCCCAGCAAGCCGACCGGCAACATGCGAAGAAAGAAGCCGCCATAGCTCCAGCCTGAATATATTCCTACCAGCATGTTCTGCGGATTGCCGACAAGCGTCATGACGCTGCCGAGGTTTGACGCAGTCGCCAGCGCAATTAAAAACGGCGCCAAATCGAGTTTGGTTTCCTCGCAGAGCTGCACCACCAGCGGGGTCATCATCAGGCAAATGGTGTCATTCACAAAAATAGCGGAGAGCAAGCCCGCGGCGATGATGATTCCCGCGAGAAGCTGCGTTGCAGTGTGCAGGCGGCTGAGCAGCAAATAAGTGACGTAGCGAAAAAATCTGGCGTAGCGCAGATAGCCGACGAGAATCATCATGCCCAAAAGCAAGGTGATCGTGTCGAAGTTGATGGCCTGATAAGCTTCGTCCAGCGTCATGACGCCGCAAATGACCATCAGCACGGCGCCGGACAGCGCGCCGCTCGGCCGGTCGAGATGCAAATACGGAATTTTTTGAGAAGCGATAATAAGATAGGTCAACGCGAAGATGGCCAGCGCCAGATAGTTCGTCACGCCGCGTTTTTCCTCCGCCGGCCAAAAAGCGGCCAGAGCATTTCGTCGTCGGAGTTCTTGGGCGCGGTTTTAGGCGAATCATGCTCCGGAATAAAAAATTGCAACGCGGGATGATCGCCCATCATCAGCGCCCAGCTTTTCACGCTGCGCAAAACTCGAATCGCGTGCAGCGTGCGCATGCCGGCCGGCTCTTTTACCGGGCGCAACAAAAAAATGGCGATGAGACGAAGCGCGCCGGTCACGAAGAAAACGATTTTCAGTCCCGACCACGAGAAAAGCGCGAAATCGATGTGATGATGCGCCGCCCAGCGGCCGAGCGCGCCGCCGAGCAGGGAGCTGATGCCCGCCGCCAAACCGTTGCAGGCCGCCCACGCGCCAAAATAAACCGAATTGCGGCTTTGCGGCGACAAGCGAAACAAAATATTGGCCGAGCACAAATTATAGCCGGCCCAAAAGAAGCCGCCGGCGATATGCAGCAGCGGAATGAGCCAATAAAAACTGAAATCATTTTTTTCGGTGAACAGCCAGAGCCACGGCAAAATCGTGACGGCGACCGCGCTGATCGTGATCACCGGTTTGTTGCCGATGTGATCTGAAACGTGCCCCCAGACTCTCATGCCGATCAAATCAAACAGCGCTGTGACCACGGCGAAAGTTGCCGCGAGCGAGTAGCTCATGCCCAGCTCCGTGAACATGTACACCACGAAAAATGGGGAGGCAATATTGAAGGCAAATTGCCAGACAATGGAAAAGCGCAAGAGGCGGCGGAAATTGGGTTGTTTGAACGGCTCGAAATAATGCTGAAAAAAGCGTTCTGATTTCGGCAAAAGTTTTTTGGGCGGCTCGGGTTGCTTGATGAGCAATATCGTGCAAACGGCGCCGGCGGCAGCGGCGGTCAAGAAGAGAATCCCAAACGCGGCGCGGCTGCCCTGATGCAAATCAAGGAACCAGCCGCCGGCAAAAGTCGTGATCACGGTGGCGATGCTGACGATGGAATTGCGCAAGCCAAAATAGCGTCCGCGAATATTTTCGGGCACGACGTCCGTCATCCACGACAGCCACGACACGCCGGATACGGCCAGCAGCGCGTGCGCCAAAATCAAGAACGCCAATAAAATGCCGAGCGTCATGCCGGCGCTTTGCGGCGTTAGAAGCAGAAACAAAATGATGGCCGGTGCCCAAGCCAAGCGCGGCAGGGCGGAGGCGACGACGCAGAGTTTTTTCCGCCAGGGAAAATTTTCGACGAAGTAGGCGCCGGTGAGCTGAAAAAGGTTGGCAAAAAAGGGAATCGCCGCCAGCACGCCGATGTAAAAATTGTTCGCCCCCAAAACCAGGGCGAACGCCGGCAAAAAAACACCGCCGGTGAGCGTGGCGTAAATTTGCGCCGGAAAAGCTTCATAAACCGCAATTCGCATCGCGGCGCGACGGCGGCCGGGATTCAGCTCCGTTCTATTTGTGGCGGGATTGTTTTGGAGAACGGCGGCGGGATTGGCGGCAGCGTGCCGTGTGCTTGTGGAAGATAAAGAATGGGAAAGAGAAGAATTTACGATTGAGGTTGTGCTACTCATAAAATTTTAATGCCGTCCTTGGCCGGGCGATCCGAAATAAACTCCAAAAATAATTTGACGCGATGAGGCTTTTTCTTAAATAAAAATTTTATACAGAAACCAATCGCGTGTTCTCGCTCACTTTTTCCTTCAACCAGCGATTAACCAGCAACTCGATAGAGACACCTTGGTTTAGAGCGATCTGGGAAATCTGTCGACTCAAAGCTTGGTCGACGGCAATCATCGCCTCCGCTTCATCCAAGCTGTCAATAAGACGAATCCTGAAATTAGGCGAAAGCTCGAAATGTGCAGGTGTTGTTTTCAAATCCGCGGTTGAATGTGTGCCAAGCCATTTGGCGGCTTCATCGTATGAAGAAAATTTAGGTAACGTTTTACTTTTTACCATATTGCTTTCTTTCGCTTTTGTTCATATCCCGAGCGCTGATCACTAATGCGTCGCGGTTCAGTTTATAAATAAAAAACACACTGAGGTAACGTCCCGCCTCTGTTTGGCCATAAGCGCCATACAAATCTTCCCCTTCAATATCGCCATTTTCAAGTTTACGATAATTGGGCCGGTTCTCAAAGGTTTCATAAACTTCCTGTTCTATCACATGATGTTTACGCCAAATTTTGTCTGCAGTCGTCCGCAAAATTAGCGCTTGTCTGATGAACATTTTCGTTCACTCAAACTGAATTAAATTTATAAAAAAACCATTTAAAAATCAAGGATCAACTCATCTCAGCGCAACTACCTGGTTATTCTATTCACCAAAATCGGCCTTGACAAATCAAAGCAACACAGAGCTTATCCAATTTGACTTGCCACAAAATCTCCGCACTCGCGCGTGCCCAAATTTCCGCCGATATCCGCCGTCACCTGCTTTTCATCGACGGCTTTTTGCACGGCCGCTTCGACCACGGCCGCGGCTTGCGAATGGCCGAGAAAATCCAACATCATCGCGCCGGCTAAAATTGCGGCCACCGGATTCGCCTTGTTTTTTCCGGCCATGTACGGCGCAGAGCCGTGCACCGGCTCGAAGAGCGAAACGCGGCCGGGATGAATATTGCCGGAGCCGGCCATGCCGAGGCCGCCTTGCAAAATCGCGCCGAGATCGGTGATGATGTCGCCGAGCATATTCTCGGTGACGATGACTTGAAAATGCTCAGGATTTTTGACCATTTTCATCACCAGCGCATCGACAAAGAAATGATCTTTTTCGATCTCGGGATATTCTTCGCCGACGGTGGCAAACACGCGCTGCCAGAGATCGTGGCCGTAACGCAGAACGTTGGATTTGTCGGACATCGTCACGCGCGCGCGGCCATGGGATTTGGCATATTCAAACGCGGCGCGGATGATGCGCTCGACGCCTTTGCGCGTGTAGTAGGATTCCTGCGTCGCCACTTCGTCCGGCGTGCCTTTTTTCAGCGCGCCGCCGGCGTTGACGTAAGGGCCTTCGGTGTTCTCGCGAAAAACAACGAAATTAACATCGTTGACGGTTTTATCTTTCAGAGGACACAGACGTTCGTTCAACAATTTTACCGGACGCAAATTGATGTAAAGATCGAGATCGAAGCGCATGCCCAGGAGAATTTCGCGGCCATGGCGCATGTCGGGAATGCGCGGATCGCCGAGCGCGCCGAGATAAATGGCGGCGTAATTTTGGCGAAATTCGTCCATTTGCCCCGCCGGCAGGCCGATGCCGGTTTTGAGATAGTAATCGGCGCCGTATTCAAACTCAACAAATTCCAATTTGAGATTAAATTTTTCATTCACCCGGCGAAGCACTTTTATGGCTTCGACCGTGACATCAATGCCGATGCCGTCGCCGGCGATCACCGCAATTTTTTGCATGAAAAAACTTCCTTAAATTTACGAATTACGATTCACGACTTACTTCTTCCCTTGCAAAATCAAGAGAATCGGGAAATTCAAATATTTTTTTGCTTGCGGAACGGCGGTGACGAGCTGTTCGTCGCCGCGCCATTCGTGCCGGCGAAGATCGGCAAAACCGGCGCTTTGCAACGCGCGCAAATAATCTTTCACCGTGTGACGATACGCGCCGAGACGGAACTCGACGTCGACTTCCCGAAAATTGGCTTCGACGCCGGCCGCGGCCATGTCCGGATGATAAACCGAAAACACCAAACGCCCGCCGGGCCGGAGAACGCGGTGCATTTCACGAAAAACGCGATGCAGCGGCTCCAAATGCTCGCCGACCAGGGCGCACAACACGGCATCGAAATAGCCGTTGACGAACGGCAGGGCTTTTTGCAAATCCGCCATGAGCAACGGCGCCTGCGGGTCTTGGCGGCGCGCCACACGCAACATGCCGAGCGAGAAATCGATGCCAAACACTTTGCAGCCGGCGTGTCGCAGCGGGCCAAAGTGACGTCCCGTTCCGCAGCCGGCGTCGAGAATTCTTTCTCCGGCTTTCGCCGCCAACGCGATGAGCGTGCAGCGGTCATCCATGCTCACGACGGGATTGGGCGTGGTATTGTAAGTTTTCGACCAGCGATCATAGCCCTCGCGCGCGGCGACACGCTGGATTTGTTTTCCTCCGACCATGAGGGACATGGCTTTCACCTTTCTCTGGAAATTTCGTGCAACGGTTTCGTAAAAAAATCAGTTTCGCTTATCTGCCATACGAGCGGCCTCTTTGGAATTTTTCCGCCTGGGCCAGAAAATTTTGAAACGAGGTCAATTCGCCGACGCGACAGCCCACGTTGTCGATGCGCGTGCCGCGCGGATATTGCGGGCAGACGGTGCCGTGGCGGATAAAATGAAATTGCTTTTCACATTCGGCAATCGTCGGCGCCGCAACGAGATAGAGAATCGACGGCACGGCGGCAATCTCGACGTCTTCAGGAGAAAACTCTTTTTTCGCCTCGGCATTTTTTAATTGCAGCCGCATTTTGCCTTTAAAAAAGCCGAAGAGAAAACGCTCGTAACGCTGCCGCCGGCGCCACTGATCCTGCCGGTGGTGATTCGGCACCAGCGCCAGACAGTGCAGCAAACGATCCGGCCGCGCCACTTGATCCGGCACGCCGAAGGTTTTCAGATCGACGACTTCGTTGAGAACGCGCAAATCGAAGCGGTCGGGATCAGTGTGCGGCGTCGCGCCTTCGGCGCTGAGATGCGGAATCGCGTGCTGCCGCAGAAAGCGAATCAGCGTCGCTTCGCAGGTTTTACCGAGGGCGATCTTCTCCAATCGCCGCGCCGCATCGTTCCGGTATCCCATCCGGTCAAAGGTGTAATTCAACGATTGCAGCGCGTAGCGCAAGCCGGCTTCAACATCTCGCGGCAAAATCGCCAAACAGACCATTTCTTCGGCGCGCATCGAACACCCACCCTGTGAATTTGCAATTTAAAAGACAGAACCGCAACAAAAATGTTTGCGTCTGAGAAAAAAATGTGCAATATTTACTCTCTAACTTATGCAACGAAAAGAGAACCGCAACGAAAAAATTTAAACGCTAATTTATGCCATCTTCCCAAGTCGATCCCAAAAATCAAATCAACGATCTTGACAGCCGGCGCTGGCTGCAATTTCAGAAAAGCTGGTTTCTGTTTGAAGCGGAAACTATTTCCGAGTTTATCGCATTTTTTACCAAAAAACTTTCGCGCGAGCACCAGCCGTCACGCGTCGGAATTTTTTCCGAAAACAGTGAAATTCTCCAACCGGCCATCGAAGCGCTTGGCCGCGAAACCGTCTTGTTGGGCGATTCGTTTTTGGCGGCGAATCAAGAGGCCGTGCCGCCGGAAAATTTGGATTACGTTCTTGTCGATTTGCGAAAATTTTTTAGCGATGCTGAAAATTACCGCCGGCAGGAATCTCGATGGCTGGAACGTTTGTCCGCCACCGTCGCGCTGATGAAGCCAAAAAGTTATTTGACGATCTTTCTGTGCAATTCGGAAACCGACATCGGTTATTTCCCGCTGGCTTGGGAATTCGGCAAGCGCGTGGGAAATTTTCTCACGATGAAAGACGAGAAAATCGGCTGCATAATCGGCGAAGCCAAATTGCCGGAATCAAATTCTGCAAATTCCAAAGAATGGAAAAGCGGCAGCGAAACGGTTTATTGCCTCAATTTTCGCCGCGAGCCTGAAACCGCGCTTGAGCCGCTTCGCGGCGACGAGCATCACGCCGCGCCGAACGCCGGATACGAATTAAACCGAACTGACCGGCGCGCGTGGTTCATCGTCAAGCCGCCGCCGCGCGAGAAGAATGTGTTGCTGCATCCGGCAAAATTTCCCGAGCCGCTCATCGAGCAATTTATCGCGCGGTTCACGCAGCCGGGCGAGCGCGTGTTCGATCCGATGGCCGGCACCGGCAGCGCGCTTATTGCGGCCGTTTCATGCCATCGCGAAGCGTACGGTGTTGAGCTGAATCCGGCTTTCTGCGACATAATCGGACAGCGCTTCACCGCACGAACTGGCGACGCGACTTGGAAAGTGGCTTGCGGCGACGCGAGTTTGGCGGAAACTTATCACGATCTGCCGCAAACCTTTCACTACCTCATCACCAGCCCGCCGTATTGGGACATGCTGCGCATGAAAGGCGCGGAGACGCAGCAGAAACGCAAGCAGGCCGGCTTGCTGCAATTTTATTCAAACGATGCGCGCGACGTCGGCAACATCGCGGATTACGAAAATTTTCTCGCCGGCCTGGTTAAAATCTATCGCGGCCTCGGCGCGCGTCTCGAGCCGGGCCGCTTCATGACGATCATCGTCAAAAACATCAAAAAGAAAGGCAAAATTTTTCCGCTGGCGTGGGATTTGTCGCTGCGCCTGCGCGAGGATTTTATCTTACACCGCGAGCAGTTCTGGTGCCAAGACGACCAGCGCCTAGCGCCGTTCGGTTATCGTTACGCCTGGGTGAGCAACACGTTTCATCATTATTGCCTGCATTTTCAAAAACCCTTGAAATAAACAATAGCCGCCCATGTCAATTTGGCGGCTCATTCGCCGCTTGGCGTTGCTCATTAGTTGTATCCGCCCCGACTTGATTCTCACCACTTTGATGAGACTTTGAATTGTGTTCGGTTGAAGGCCCATTGTTGCCGTTGTACGACGGCTCGGAATTCGCATAATACGAATCGCGATGCCAGATGCGATGCTCGTCGCAATACATGTTTTGCCGCGGCGGCGCTTTGTAAGTGGATTCAAAATCCTTGCCGCAGCGCGCACAGGTGTAGATGAACACGACGCGGTCGCGATCGGGCTTGGGCGTCAATTTCAATTCGCGCAGATAATCTTGAAACCGCACCACCGGAAAATCGGCGAAGCGCACGTTCGGCCGCGGATAGAGATAATCATACGCCGCCGAGCCGTCGATGGTGAAAATCAAAACGCGTTTGCCGAGCTGGCGCACGCGCTCAAGCGCGGGCTGGTAATCGGCGTCGCCGAGCACGGCAATCGCGATGTCATACGCATCGATGGCGGCGAGATACAACATGTTGACGCCGAGCGCCATGTCGATCGTGCGTTCCTTCGGTATGAAATTGGGGTCGCTCTCTTTTTCGAGGCGATCCTGCATCGCCATGTGATGCCCGCGAAAATCGATCTCGTGCAGATGCAGATCGAAGCCCAGCGTCTCGCTGAGCAGGGTATAAAATTTTCGTTGATCATCGAGTTTGATTTCGTCGTCGAGATGCACGTTGCCAGGAACGCTGGCAAAATAATAGGTCCGCACCAAATCCAACAGCGGCGCTTCGGCGCCGAGGGTGCTCGCCAGATGATTGCGAATAATTTTCAGCGCCACGATATTGATTTTGCTGAAATCGATTTTATACGGCGCGGCATAAGCTTTAACCAGCATGTCTTGATTGTGATACAGCCACGACCCGTCGATAAACGTCATGCACCGCAAGAGACTATGGCCGCGATTCGTTCTTAAATTGGCGTTTTCCGGTCCCGCCGTCATTACATTTTCTACCGAAGTTCCTTCAAGGGGTGTCATTTAATCCTCACTAAAATGATAATCAATAGATACAAGAATTAATTTTCCAAAAAACTTTCCGGGCGAATCCGTTTTAACTGTTCCTGATATTCGAGAAATTGCTGCATCAGCTCCGCCACGTCGCCGCCGGATTTCTCGCGCGCTTTCAATTGCTCGCGCAAATTTTGCATGTCTTCCTCTTTCTTCAAGCGCAAAAGCTGCGCCATGCAATCTGCGCTCCAGCGGCGATAATCGACCTCGAGCGACGGCGGGCTTTCATCGGCGCCGTTTTCCGCAACAGCGGAGAGCGCATGGCTATGAAGCGTCCGGCTCACAAATTCGGCTTGCCGCGGATCGGTGAAATATTGCAACAGCATTTCCGAGTCCGGCTGCAACCGCAACACGCCGTTTTCCATCAGCGCGTGGAATACATTGGCGATTGCCATCATATCCGGATCGTGAAAATCATCGACGCGCATGAAGCTGAAAATGAACGGCGCCGCTTCGGTATATAGAATCATGATGCGGATCAACTCTTCTTCCGCGGCGCGGCAGCGTTCGGCGTAACTGCGGCCTGCTGCCGCAAGGGCGCTGCTCCAACTTATTCTGGTTTCGATTTCACGCGCCGGGCCGCGACGAGCGCCGGCGCGCGGATATTGCGCCCGGCGCAAGCGGCTCACCTCTTCCCACAACACGCCTTCGTCGATCCGCAGGCGCTCGGCCATGTTGTGAACCAAAGTCTGCCGTTCCAACCCGTCTCGCACGCGCGCCAGCGTTTCCGCAATCGACCGCAAATTTTCGGTGCGTTGCGCGACCGGATCTTGCTCTTTGGTTTTTGACGCGGCGCCGTTGAGAATTTTAAATTCGAGCAGCGGCGGCGCGTTTTGCAAAATCTGCTGCATCTCCGCCGCCGGATGCTTGGCGAGAAAACTGTCCGGATCATCGCCGGCGCTCAGCGTTGCCACCGCCACCTTCAGGCCGTTTTCAACCAAAATATCCGCGCCGCGCAAGGTCGCGCTCTGGCCGGCCGTGTCGCTGTCAAAGAGCAGCGTCACATTTTTCGTGTAACGCATAATCAGCCGCGCTTGCTGCTCGGTCAACGCCGTTCCCGAAGTGGCAACGGCATTTTGAAAACCGCAGAGATGCATGCGCATCAAATCGAGATAGCCTTCCACGACGATCACGCGATCGGCGGCTTTGACGGCGTCGCGGCCGTGATACAAGCCGTACAACACCGTGCCCTTGTGATAGATCGGCGTTTCGGGTGAGTTGATATATTTCGGCGAATCTTCGTCGTCGACGAGGCGGCGTCCGCCAAACGCGACGACACTGCCGGCGAGGTTGTAAATCGGAAACATCACGCGGTGGCGGAAACGATCATAGTAACCGGCCTTGCCCTTTTCGCTATCGCGCGCATTGACCAAACCGGCGAGCGCCATGACTTCGAGATTGACGGATTTTTCGCTCGCATGGTGCGCCAATTTCTCCCAAGCTTGCGGCGCATAACCGATGCCGAACGCGCGTAAGGCATCGTCGTTGAAGCCGCGCTTGTGCATGTATTCCCGCGCCGGACGGCCGCTCTCATTAAAGAGCATTTGCTGAAAAAATTCCGCGGCCAGCTTGTTGACGAAATACAGCGCGTCTTTTTCCTGCGCGGCGGTCGCATCTTCGGCTTCCGGCTCGGGAATCGTGATGCCGGCGCGTTTCGCCAACAACCGCACGGATTCAGGAAAACTGACGCCCTGCTGGCGCTGGATAAACGTAAACACATTGCCGCCGGCGTGACAGCCGAAGCAGTAAAAAATTTGTTTGTCGGAATTGACGCTGAAGGAGGGGGTTTTCTCGGGATGAAACGGGCACAGGCCGAAAAAATTATGCCCGACTTTTTTATTGAGCGTGACGTAATCCGACACCACGGCCACGACATCTGAGGCGAGGCGGACTTCGTCTATCAAATGCTGCGGAATTGTCGACATGCTAATTCCTGCGGACGCCAAACTTATCAAGGCGTCGGGAAATAATTTTAAAAAATTTTAATTGAACTAAAATTGAATAATGACTAAACCGGGCGTCGCCGTTTTTATAGCTTACAAAATTTTTCGCAGCAAATCAAGCCGCGCCGGAAAAAATCAATCATCTTCCTTGTCCTCGTCTTTGTCGTCGATTTTGCGCGTGCCTTCGAAAACCTTGCGGCGAACGAACAGTTCAACCAGGTCCGGGTCGAGCTTTCCTTCCTGCGCCTCTTTCTGCAAAATTTTCAGCGTTTGCTCCAGCGGCACGGCTTTTTTGTACGGGCGATCCGGCGCGGTTAACGCGTCGAAGATATCGGCGATGCAAAGAATCCGCGATTGCAGCGGAATCTCGTCGCCTTTCAATCCTTTCGGATAGCCCGCGCCGTTCAAATATTCGTGATGCGAAGCCGCATATTTGGGAATATTGGCCAAATCTTTGGTGAAGCGGATTTTGTCCAGAATCGCCAGGGAATAATCGACGTGTTTTTGAATTTCTTTGTACTCGGCCGCGGTCAAATTGCCGCGCGTCACCGAAAAATTTTCATACTCCGGCCCGGTGAGAAAGTAACGCATTTCGCCGGCGGAATCATAATACGTGCGCTCGGCTATTTCGCGCAGCCTTTTGATGTCATCCGCCGAGGCATTGTAGATGGGATCGTTCAGACGCTGCAAAAAAGCCAGCTCGTCATCAAGGGTTTTAAGCTCATTTTGCAGGCGGGAATCGATCTCCTGCCGCAGCGCGTTTTCATCGCGGTTCGAGCCGGCCAGTTCGAGCTTTTGCTGCAAGGCGCGGACGACGAAGCAGGATTTGATCGCCTCGAAGCGCGAGACGATCGACTCCATTTGCGCTTCGTTGAGCTTGGTGGTTTTTTCCAACACCGCTTCTTTCACGCCGATCTTGCCGATATCGTGCAGCAAGCCGCACATGTGCAGCTCTTCAATTTGTTCCGGCGTGAATTTGACCTGTCCCAGCCGGCCATCAAGCTCTTCATTGATGGCTTCGGCAAAGCGCTTGGAATATTTGGCCACGCGGCTGGAATGGCCGGCCGTGTGGCGCGAGCGCGAATCAATGGCTTTGACGGAATAATGAACGAGCGAGCGAAATAGGTTTTTGATTTCAGCAATAAGATTGGCGTTGCGAATGGCGACCGCGGCCTGGCTGGCCAGCGAAAGAATCAACAGCTCGTACTCGCTCTTGAATGGAACCACCTTGCCGGCTTTGTCCCGCGAGTTGACAAGCTGCAGAACGCCGATGATTTCGTCTTGATGATCGCACATCGGCACCGTCAGCATCGATTTGCTGCGGTAATCCATCTTCACGTCAAAATCCTTGTTGAAACGGTATTCGACGGTCGGCGGAATGTGATACACGTCGTGAATATTCAAGACTTCGCCGGTGATGGCGACGTAGCCGGAAATGCTGGCTTTGGTCAGCGGCACGTTGAACGAAGGCTTGACGTTGCTGCGCCGCTCGAGCGATTCGGTTTGCGCCACAAGAAAGTTGAGTTTTTCGCCTTCTCGAATATAGAGGCTGCCGCCGTCGGCATCGGTAAAACTGCGCGCTTCCTTGACGATCAACTCAAGCAATTTGTTGAGATTGTGCTCGCTCGATAGCGCGATGCCGATTTGATTCAGACGCGTGATTTGTGATTTTAGCTCCTCGTTCTTTCCGATCGTCTCGCTGCTGTTCATGATGGTCCTCAGGAAAGGAAATTTTAAATCCTCAAAAGTAAATGCAAAAATCAAACCTACCTCCCTTCCTCACAAGAGTTGGTAAATTTAAAGAATCAAACGACAAGAAACCAGCGATTACGTTTTACGTCTTACGTTCTTACGTTTTACGTTTCATCTCTCTTCATCGTCGTCCTCTTCTTCGCGCGAAATATTGCTGAACATTTTTTTGATCATGTCGGAATACGTGCGCACCAATCCCATCTCATCGCGGCTCAACATCGAATTTTGGTGCAAGCCGTCCAAAACAAACTCCATGCCGACGGCGAGCTGCAAAGGCGGCATGTCTCCCGCGCCGGGCAGAAAGCGCTGTGTCAACTCCTTGAGGCCGCTGACGCTGTTCAGCAACCGCACGTATTCGTTGTTCGGCATCGAATCCAGGATGTCGATTTTGCGGTCGTTTTTAAACCAGGCCACGACGTTTTGAAAGGGGTTCTGCCCTTTCCGCATCGCGTTATACGGCTCGGGAAAATAGCTCAGGAAAATCTGTTTGATCGCTTTTCCCAACAGCCCTTTTGCAACTTTGCTCACGCCCTCCTGCTCGCCTTCATAAACCAATTCGATCTTTCCCGTCACCGCCGAAAGCGCGGCATAAAGATCGCAGACGCGCGCCGTCACTTCGCTTTCGCCGTTGAGATGCGCGCGCCGTTCAGCGTTGCTGACCATATTTTCCAAACAGGTGATGGTCAGCCGCGCCGACACGCCGCTTTTCTGATCGACAAACTCGCTGCGTCGCGCTTCGATGGCGAGCTGTTCGATGGCTTGCCGAAGAAAGTACGGCACTTTGACAGCCATGCCGTCGCGCTGCAGCCAGGCTTCTTGCGCGGTGATCTGCATGCCGACTTCGGCCGTGCGGGGATAGTGCGTGTGAATCTGCGAGCCGATGCGATCCTTCAGCGGCGTGATGATGTTGCCGCGATTGGTGTAATCTTCGGGATTCGCCGAGTAGACGATCATCACGTCGAGCGGAATGCGAATCGGAAAGCCGCGAATCTGAATGTCTTTCTCCTGCATGACGTTGAACAAACCGACTTGAATGCGCGGCTGCAAATCCGGCAATTCGTTGATCGCAAAGATGCCGCGATTGGTGCGCGGAATGATGCCGAAGTGAATGATGCCCTCGTGCGCATAATGCAGCCGCTGCGCCGCGGCTTTGATCGGATCGATGTCGCCGATCAAATCGGCAATCGTCACATCCGGCGTCGCCAGCTTCTCGCCGTAGCGCTGCTCGCGGCCGATCCACTCGATTTCGGCGTCGTCGCCGAAATCCCGCACCTTGTCGGTGCAGGCTTTGCAAACCGGACGAAACGGATTGTCGTTGATCTCGCAATCTTTGATGATCGGAATGTACTCGTCCAACAAGCTCGGCAGCGCGCGCAAAATGCGGCTCTTCGCCTGGCCGCGCAAGCCCAGCAGGATAAAGTCATGGCGCGAGAAAATGGCGTTGCACAATTCCGGAATCACCGAATCTTCATAGCCGATGATGCCGGGAAAAAGCGTTTCGCGCTGGCGGACTTTCTGAATGAGATTGTTGCGCACTTCGTCTTTAACGGAAATAACGCGATAGCCCGAAGCCCGCAACTGCCCGAGGGTGTGAATATTGAAGAGGTTTTTCATTTTATAATTTTAGTTTTGCTTGCTTATTTCAATCCTAAAGCATCTTTCAGGCCGTAGTCGACTTTTTGCATTGTCGGCGTTGATAATTTTCCAATCTTTTTCAGTATCATCGACTTGTGAATAACCATTACCGCCTCGCATCGAATAACAGAAGGAACTTACATACCGGATTCGGTTAATTCCTTGCCAACAAGCAAATGTTGAGTCGGTTCATAACTATGGTCGAGGTTTGATGAGCACGGAACGATAATTACATCATCCAGCCGGACATTATTCGAATCCCTCGAGACAATGATAGCAGGGCGAATCTTTGCCTGGCTAAACTTAGTTGCGGTCATAGGAACTTGGCACAAAACAACGTCACCTCTTTTTAATCTCATCCTTGAAAACCTCATCGTAAACGTCGTTCTCAGCGCTCAGCCATTCTTGATACGCATTGGAACTCATTTGCATGTGAAAGAGTTCTTGGCTTTCGCGGCTGCGCTGGCTTTGCAGAAAACGAGCCAGTTCGTAAAGGATTTCCAGCTTCCGTTCCGGCAGCTCGTCAATGAGTGACGAAAGCCTTTTCTTAAGCATCGCTTTGCTCATCATGCCATCTCCAGAATGCAAATTTATCTCACATGCCGCTTTCTATTTCTAATATAATCCACAAAAACATACTGTCCAAGCTTGTTCAATGAAGAAAAATAGGCGCGGCCGTGATTGGCCTCGGTCATTTTGTTGACGAAATCCACCAGCCAATGATCCTGCGCCACCATAAACGTCGTGATCGCGATTTTTTCGCGGCGGCAAACGACGGCCTCGTCCAGCGTTTTGTTGACGATCTTGCGGTCGAGACCGAACGGATTTTTGTAAATGCGGCCGTACTCGAAAATCGCCGAAGGCTTGCCGTCGGTGATCATGAAAATTTGCTTGTTGACATTGCGCTGGCGCTTCAAAATTTGCCGCGCCATTTGCAAGCCGGCCTTGGTGTTGGTGTGAAACGGGCCGACCGCGATGAACGGAATATCGGAAACTTTCACCTCGGCGGCGTCGTCGCCGAACACCACGACGTGCAGACTGTCCTTCGGATACTTCGTTAAAATCAGCTCCGAGAGCGCCAGCGCCACATTTTTCGCCGGCGTGATGCGGTCTTCGCCGTAAAGAATCATGCTGTGGCTGATGTCGATCATCAATACCGTGGCGCAGGTCGTCAAATGCTCGGTCTCGTAAACCTCCAAATCGTCTTCTTTGATATTGATGTTGTCGAGGCCATCACGGCGCAACGCGTTGCTGATCGTCGATTGAAAATCTATATTGGAAGGCTGATCGCCAAAACGAAACGGCTTGGTTTCGGAAAGCCGCTCGATGCCCTCGCCGGAATGCGGCGTGGAATGATCCCCGGCGTTCGGATTTTTTTTCAGCGACGAAAAAATCTCATTCAACGAATCCTGCCGGATCCGCCGGCCGCCCTTCTGCGTGAGCCGCCGCATCTTCTCGATCTCTTCGATGTAGCCTTGCTGCTTCATCCACTCGATGAAATCGCCGAGGCCTTGGCCCGGCTCTTCCGAAAAAATCCGGTGCTTCTCGTCGAGATAGGTGAGCCATTGCAGCGCCTGTCCGACGTCGCCGTTGGTTTGCAGCAACAACTGGCTGAACAAGCGCATCAGATCGTCAAAGGTCAGGCGGCTTTTATCCTGCTCGTCGCGCCATTCGGAATAGCGGAAGATCATATTCTCGTTGTAAAAGTTTTAATTTCCGGTTTTGCCAAAGTAAAACAATATGCAAATTTATCGGCGGAAAAGCAAGACTTTTAAAACGAATGAAACGAATAAAACCGTTCTTCGGCCACGTTTCCTCCGCTGATTACCAAGACGATGGGCATTCCTGGCGTGTGCAGTTTCTCTTCAAGAATCGCCGCGGCGCCGACTGCCGCCGAGCCTTCGAGTCGCCAGCCCTGCCGGAAATAAAATTCTTTCATGGCGAAACGAATGCTGCTTTCTTTCACCAAAACAACTTCGTCACAAAATTCCTGCACGAGCCGCAAAGCGTTTTCTCCGACCAGACGTCCGGCCAGGCCATCGGCGATGGTCTCCGCAATCGGCGTCTCAACGACTTTTCCGGCTGCGAGCGCGCGCGCCATTGCCGGCGAAGCTTCGCTTTGCACGCCGATGATTTGGCTTTGCGGCCATTTCGTTTTGAGCGCAATGGCAATACCCGAGATCAAACCGCCGCCGCCGACCGGAACCACGACACAGATTCGGCCCGGCGAGGCGGGCAGCTCTTCGAGCAATTCAAGCCCAATCGTGCCTTGTCCGGCGATCACGTTTGGCTGCTCGAACGCATGAATAAAAGCAAGATTCTTCTTTTGCGCGTAAGCTTGCGCGGCGGCATCCGCCTCATCGTAATCAACGCCCTCTTCAATCAGCGTCACGCCGAGCTGCCGGAGCTTGCTGACTTTCAGCGGCGAGGCGGTGGTGGGAACAAAAATGGTGGCCGGGCAACCGAGCCATTGCGCGGCCTGCGCTACGCCGAGACCGTGATTGCCCGCCGAGGCCGTGACCACGCCTTTAGCTCTCGCGGCGGCATCGAGCTGCAATAAACTATTCGTCGCCCCGCGAATTTTAAACGAGCCGGTGCGCTGCAAATTTTCCAGCTTGGCATAAATCCGGCTATGCGGGACTTTTTCCTCCAGCCACGCGCAGCGGGGCAACGGCGTCGGGTAAATGTAAGATTTGATATTTTTTTGCGCGCGTTCGATATCAACGAAGGAAATCATGATTAATATTCGATTTTTTGTTGGCCTCAACTACCTTCCCGGATTCAGCCAGCGCTGCCACGTCGGATCTTGCAGCTCGTTGCGCGCAGTCGAATGCACCAGCTCCATCTCGCCGCCGCTGCGCAATTCCACAAAAATAAATTCGACGCCGCCTTCGATCTCAAAAAAACGCCAGATTTGATGGGCGCGCGCGTCGTTGCTGCTGGGAAAGCGCTCGATCTCGTCGGGCTGGCCGTACACCAGCAGCACCCGGCCCATGTCGGTTTTCCACCCCTCGCGAAAGCCGGAAAAATTATCATTGGCGAATTTGGCCAGCGCCAGGTAGTTTTCGCGATACTCGTTGCGCGGCGTCTCGGGCGATTGATCGCGCCTTTGCCAGAATTTCACCAGAAAGTCGCGCTTGCCCTCCGGCTTCAGCGCGCCGTAAATCTTTTTCTCTTCATTCGAGGAAATATAGCGCGTCGCTTCGAATTCTTTGTTCAACTCCTTTTCCGTGCGGCTGCGATAAATTTGCGCCAGAAATTCGAGCGCGGCGGCAGAAATCTCTTGAGCCGTCGCCGGTTGATCTTTTTCGCGGTAAACAAAAAACTTGCGCCGGCGGGAAGCTTGCGCGCCGGTGGTGTGATCGACGACGCGCATCTCAAAAAAATAACTGCCGGTCTTCAACGTCACAATGTTGAAGCCGCCGACTTCAACCAATTTCGCGCCCGCTATCGGCCGGCTTTTCGACGGCAAAGCCTTCACGACGTTGCCCTCGCCGTCTTCGAGGCGATAATGCACCGAGTAGCCGCTGTCGCTGGGAAAATGCAAATTATAAATTTCAGCGTAAAAATACAGCACCGGCAGCTCGAGGCCGTACAACGCGCCCGGATTCGGCAAAACCAGATGGCGATTTTTATGAAAAATCGAATGCGTGGTGTCGCGCTCGAGATGTGACGCAAGCTGGAGGTCGCTCAGCGCCAACTGTTTGGCCGGATAAGGCTCGACCATAATTTGAAACGCGCGCAGGCCCTGCCGGGCGGGATTGTTCGTATCGTGCACGCGCACGTAAAACCGATACGTCCCGACCGCGAGCTGAAACCGCGCTTGCGTGAAAAGCAATTGCCCGGGCTTGATGTCGGCGGAATCGCGCGCCACCGATTGCGCCTGCCAACGGTGCGTGAGCGCTTCATTGCCGTTTTTAAAAATGGAAACCTGGCATCCGAAGCTCGCCGCCAATTGACTTTCCGATTCCGTGAATTGCAGCGCCAGGCGCGGGACCGCGATGTAAACCTCAACTTGCGCCGTCGTATCATTCACCCCAAAGCGCGCGAAATCAAGATCGAAGCGCAGCGTCGAATCCGCCCCGGCTTGGAACATGGCTGACGCCGGTTCAAACCAGACCAGAACGAGCGCGACGGCGCGGCTGAATCGAAAAAGCTGTTTCATTTTTTTCATAGTGAAAAAATAGTAGCACGAAATGATGTGAAAATCAAGTGGAATTTTAGAATGAAATCAATGAGAACGTGTGAATCGGGTGTGTTGGTGTACAGGCAAGGACGGCAGCGCAAGCTCAAGCGGCGAAGGTCAAAGGTCAACGGCGCATCCGAATTTTTTCAAACCGCCGTTTCAACCGCGAGATTTTGTTGCAGATGGGCGTAATATTTTTCCCACACCCATTGCACGATTTCGGCGAGTGTCGCGTTTTTCACGCGCGGGTCGCAAATGGCCATGACTTTGTCGCCTTCGTCGACGGAGTCTACGGAAAATCGCTGCGAAATCGGCATCTCCTTTAGACCGGCTAAAATCCGATGGTAGAGTTTGGGGAAATTCAAACTCATATAAGCGACAACTTTTCGGCTTCGACTGTCACGGCCAATTTCGAGGCCAGGCTGCCCCTCATCATTAAACGTCATGCGATGGGAGGGGCCGAAAATGAGCTCGACGACCTCACCGCACAATCTTACTTCCATTTTTTCCATTTGAATCCACCTCGCAAATAAAGAAAATCGCTTGCCGACAGCCTGTTTTGTTTGAGGCCTTTGATATAATCTGCCTTGTACATGGTCGCGACATATCTGAGCGCGTTTTTCACGTTGACGGGTATCGCCAGAAGCAACTTCCCAGAAAAAGCTTTATAAAAGATATGCGTATCTACATCCTCATGATTTGGCGTTATCAAATCCGGATTGTTTAAAATGTAAGGAATATCATTTTTATACTTTGCAGCAACAGGATGCTTTTCCATGTGCTGAAGCCTTTGTATCGAGACGTAAGCTTTATAACCCAAAGGCGTCAGCATCGAGTACAAAATTTCATTCAGTTGGCCGTCGTAAGCAGTGAACGTCTCTCCGGCGCTTGAGAAATCCCGCGCCGCCAACGCCTGCTCACGATTGAGCGGCCTCCAGTTCCCTATTCCGGATTGTTCGATGACTATTCCTCCTCCGATTCCGAAATTATGTTAGCATGAATTGCCCTGAAAAGCAAGCAAAATTTCTACGCATTTTTAAATCTTCCCAATCGAAACAGGCTCAAATCAAAACGCGAGCGGCCGGCGAGCAGCAGATCGGCGAGAATTTCGCCCATGGCGCTGGAAAATTTGAAGCCGTGGCCGGAGCAAATGCTGGCCAAAAGAACTTGCGGATGGCTCGGATGGAAGTCGATCAGAAAATTGGCGTCGGGCGTGTTGGTATACAGGCAAACGGCGGAAGCATGTGGCGCGGTATCAATCGCCGGCATGACGCGCCGCAGAATGGCCCGCATCGCTTCGACATCATCCGCGCCGACTTCGCGGCGAACGTGATCGGGATCGACCGACTCGCCTTCGTGGTGGATGCCGACTTTCACACCGCGACGGACATCGCCCCGACGGGCATGGCCTTCGCCCAAATCGGGAAAGCCGTAGATGAGGCGATTCGGCTCGTGTTCCCAAATGTAAATCGGACAGTTTTGCGGCGAAAAATATTCGGGATGAAGGTGCGGCATAAACCACAGCAGCACTTGCCGCGTGATCTGCAGGGGCAAGGCGAGTTCCGGAATCAGTTGGTTGACCCACGCGCCGGCTGCGATGAGAAGGCGCTGCGCAACATATTCGCCTTTCGCCGTGATCACGCGCACGCCCTCGCCGTCGCGTTCCCATTTTATTGCCGGCTCGTCAAATTGCAAGGCGGCGCCGCTGTGCTGCGCCATTTTTAAATGCGCCTCGACGCAACGTTCGGGGAACAAAATTCCGGCGCGCGGCTCCGATACCGCCACCATCTCATCGGCAGGTTGAAAGGCAGGAAAGCGCCGGCGAATTTCTTTGGCAGTAAGCAGCTCGTGAGCAAGCCGGTGCAGTTGCGCGCTGCGTAGCGCTCCCATCACTAAAACTCCTTCGGGCGGGCCGATCATCAAACCGCCGGTTTGTTGAAAGAGTTGCTGCCCGGCTTCACGCGCCAGCGCCGCCCAATTTTCGTATGCGCGCTGCACGATCGGCACGTACAGCGGATGCTCGAAATAGGCCTCGCGAATGATGCGCGTTTCTCCGTGCGACGAGCCAAACGTATGCGGCGGCGTAAAGCAGTCAAGGCCGAGCACGCGTTGTTTGCGTCCGGCCAAATGATACGCCGCGGCGCTGCCCATGGCGCCGAGGCCGAGGATGATCATGTCGAAGGGTTTTTGCATTTTTGCTTGAACGAGCGATTCCGACAAACTCCGGTAGGAGTGAAATGTTTATAGTAAATTCGATCCTCAGGATTTTTGAACTCCGTAGGAGTGACATTATTGGATTTCTCCGGGAAAGACGATTTGAGCGTCTGGGAAACAACATTTCACTCCTACGGAGTTTTTCGAACCTCGGGCGGTAATTTCTATAAACATCTCACTCCTAACGGAGTTTAAAGTGCGCCTCTAACGCGAGCAAAAAATTTTTGCACCAATACGCGCCGTTCTCGTTGCTGATCAACTGATTTTGCACTTCCAAAATCTTGTTGCCCCTGAGGAAGCGGTTCATGTCCTCTAGCGCCGTTCCGCTGTCGCCAATGGGAATGGTAAATAATTTGATTTGCATAGGTGTGATTTTTTAAAAAATTTTTTGGGGGCATAGCCCCCAAGCCCCACTCGTTGTTCTCGCTCCGCTCGCTCGTCCCTCGCTCACTTCGCTTGAACAACTCGTCTGCTCATAGGCTACGCCCGTAGGGGTAAAGCCGGAGCGAGCTGCCAACGACTCGACTGAGCTCGCCGAAGTCTGACTACGGGACGAACACCAGGCGGAAGCCAATGATGCGGCTGCGGCGGTCGGGGCCGCTCCCGCCGCGATCCGCGGAGCGGCAGCTCCGCGCATTGCCGCCCCAGCGGCCGCCGCGCAACACCCGGAACGAACCGGTTTTCGGCCCCGTAGGATTTTCTTCTATGCTTTGCTTTTTACACGTCGCGTAATATTTTTCGTCATACCAATCCTGACACCATTCCCACACATTGCCGTTCATGTCGTACAGGCCCAATTCATTGGGCTTTTTGGCGGCGACCGGATGGGTTTTCCCCTGAGAATTTTTATCATACCAGCCCACTTCATCCAAATTGTTGCTGCCGGCATACAAGTTTAAAGCAGTAGATTTATGTCCGCCGCGAGCGGCATATTCCCATTCAGCTTCGGTCGGCAAACGAAATTTCATTCCGGTTTTTGCATGCAGTTTGGCAATGAAGGCCTGCGCCTCGTTCCAGCTTACATTTTCAACCGGGCAATCATCACAATTTTTGAAATGGGAGGGATTGCCGCCCATGATATCACGCCATTGTTTTTGGGTCACCGGCGTTTTGCCCAGGTAAAAATCAGAAACTGTGACTTCATGAACCGGGCGGCAGGCGCCGTGTAAATCGCCCTTTTCATCACCCATTTGAAAGGTTCTGCCTTTCACTTCTACAAAGTTGGTCGGACTATAAACCGCTGTCATTTCTTCGTAAAAGTGTTTTGCCATATCCATGCTCGAAAAATTAAAGTTAGAGACAAACTGCCGATTTTCTTGACATTCTTTTGCCAGAAAATATTCGAGAATGGATTTATGGGCGAATTTCCAATTTAATAACGGGTCGCAGGTCAGCAGGGATTTGCCTTTGACTTCATCGGGGTTCAGTTCGATGCCATGCGTTTGCGCAATGTGCACGGCGTCATTTTTTGAAAGATGCAGCACGCCGGCAGTGCGCCAGTTTTCGTAGATCTGCAGCGCGGTTTTGCGCGCCAATTGGCGCAAGCTATTTCTAAACCGTTCCTGCGCCTCGCTTTTTTTCCATTTTTCGCTTTCTCGAATCAGCCACTTTTCTATCAGCGTCTCATAAATTTGATGGCTGAACCGGTAAGTTTTCTCTTCCAGCACCAGATCATCCAAATAAGACATCAGCATCGGCCGCGACATCAGTTTGTGCGAATTTTTAACCAGCGTTTGGGCTTTCTCTTTTTTCTGCCAATTCCAAAATTTGAGCCGGCCATATTTCTTGTTCAAATACTTTCCCACTTCTTTATCGGAAAATGGGAACAAATAATATTTGTTCAATTTATAAAATCCCCGGCCATCAGGCTTGCGGATGTTCAGCTCGTAATCCTGCAATTCCTCCTGGGGAAAATATTGCGTGCGGCAGGTGATCACCACGTCGCAAAAACGCCTGGTCTGGCCGGCGATCTTGTTCAGCCGGGCGGCAAAGGCGTCGTCGTCGGAAATATTGGGGTCTTTCGATAAAATATACGGATCTTCGTCCAGGCCGTCGAGCAATAAAATCGTGTTTTTCGCCTCGTCGTCGGTGATGGCTTTGATCCGGTCGATAATATCGGCCGGGTTGTCGATATCCGGCGGCTGAAAACGGAATAGTTTCATGCGCTGATTTTGCCGCCGCCGATTGAAAAAAGAATGCCACGTCATATAGAGATTCACCATGAAGGCGGTTTTCCCCATGCCGGAGTCGGCCAGGATCAAATAAAATTTTTCGCTTTCAACTCTTTCGTTAAATGACTTTTTGATCATGAACGGAATGAGCTTTTGCGGGTCGTTATGTTTATGCGCCTCGTGCGGGTTGTCATACCGGTTGGGGCTGATACGCGCATAGCGGGTGGGAATAAAAATATCGCGCAAGCCTTTGATGGTCAAATAATCAAATTCGGGTTTTAAATCTCTGGCGGTTTTGTTGTTTTTCAGCCTTTTTTGGGCCTTTTTCAACCAGACGCCGGCCAACCAAACCAACAGCGCCACGAGCAGGGCCATGGCTGCGGCGGAGAAAGCTGCGCTCCATCCGGCATTGAATCCAAGCCACTGAAAAAAGCCCGTCAGCGCATTGTTCAATGGCTTGATAAGAGGTTCAAATATTTCGTCCATAAAAGCAGGCGAGAAGTTACCGCACGCGCTCGACAATGCGCGCCACTACCGCGCCGAGCCAGTCTTCGCTGTGCGGATCGTATTTGTTGTCGTAATTCAAACACGCCGCGCCGAGGCAATCATCCTCGCAGGTCGCGCAGCCGGGATTGAGGCCGGTTTGGCCGTATTTGGCGCGCAGGCTCAGCAATTCTTCAACATCGGTTTTGGGAAGCGTTTTTTCGCCGCCGAGCTGGCGCGAGATCAGAATGATGTGGGCGTAATGTTCGAGGCGCTCCATTTTGTAGTAAGCCTCCCACAAATCCCTGCCGACCGTCACCGCGCCGTGATTGGCGAGCAGAAAAGCGTCGTTGCGATGAATGTAGGGACGAAGCGTTTCCGGCAGTTTTAGGGTGGACGGCGTGCCGTACGGCGCCAGGGGAATCGAGCCGATGGTGACGATAATCTCCGCGGCGACGCAATCTTCGAGCGACAAGCCGGCGGTGGCAAAGCCGGTGGCGTGAAGCGGATGGGCGTGCACGACCGCCTGCACCTCCGGCCGCTCGCGATAGACGAAAAGATGCATCAAGATTTCGCTCGACGGTTTGGCGCCGGCAGATAGCGGGCGCCCCTCGAAATCGACGATCGCCATGCTCTCCGGCGTCATGAAGCCCTTGCTCACACCGGTCGGCGTGGTGAGCACGCGGTCGGCATCGAGCCGGACGCTGATGTTGCCGTCGTTGGCCGCGACGAAATTTTTTTCATACATCCGCCGGCCAACCTCGCAAATTTGCCGGCGGAGGGAGAGCGAAGTATCGGCAGGCATAGGTTAATTCCGAACCATTTTAATGAACCTCTCAGGTCTTAAAATACGAGTGCCCTCAAAGGCTTTTAAATCCAAAAGAATTTTATCACGTGATACGAGATAATCGGCTTCGGCCGCTTTTGCGCATTCTAAAAACTTGATATCCGACTTGTCCGACAAATCAACATCGAGGCGTGCAGGTCTTCCGATCAGGATGGCGCGCGAAGCGCCTTCTTCAAGCGCTCTTTCCTCATCATGTATGTCGACGTCGAACTTTTCACGTCTTAAAACATCTTGATACTCCAAAAAGATAGAGGGTGTTATGGCAAGATCAAATGTTCCCTTTCGCCAGTAAAGAAGAATCTCCCTTGACGCGCTTTTCCGAAATGCATGAGCTGAAACCCAAACATTCGTATTTAGCCTGTTAATAGTCAAATGTATGCAAAAAAAGCAAAGCTTTTCGGTACACAAAAACAAAAGCACACAAAATAATTTTTGTGCTCTTTCAATTTTGTGTCCTGTTTGGTTTCGGCTTGTCCGAGTT